>OLQO01000051.1_pt1 | contig 119114 bp, 114 predicted proteins | sample 1672281 | NCBI WGS metagenome assembly OLQO01 (sample SAMEA3136667, study PRJEB25190) | human gut metagenome | biome: human gut; feature: human-associated habitat; material: faeces | place: Austria | collected 2013
CGTACGAGGAAAGTCCGGGCTCCATAGAGCAATGATGCTGGATAACGTCCAGTAAGGGTGACCTTAAGGAAAGTGCAACAGAAAATAACCGCCTATTTATAGGTAAGGGTGAAAAGGTGAGGTAAGAGCTTACCGCTTGTATGGTGACATACAGGGTCAATGTAAACCCCATCTGGAGCAACACCTAAACAGAGGGTTAAGACTGCTCGTCGTCCTCTAAATTGGTGGCTTTGAGACATATGGTAACATATGTAATAGATAAATGACTGTCTTAGACAGAACCCGGCTTACAGATTTACTCTATTTTTATAAAACTAAAAGGACCAAAAAATTGGTCCTTATTTTGGTAATATGAAGAAATTTTATAAGGAGATCAAATGAACATAGAAGAAATATTAAAAAAAGAAATAAATAATTTAAAACAAAACAACATAGAAAATAGCACATTAAAAGCAAAAATATTACTTGCAAATATTTTAAATGTAAAAAAAGAATACTTATTAATACATAGTGAAGAAGAAATAAAACAAGAGGATAAAATAAAATATGAAAATTGCATAAAAGAATTAATAAAAGGAAAGCCACTTCAATATATAACAAACAAGCAAGAATTTATGGGATTAGACTTCTATGTTGATGAAAATGTTTTAATACCTCAACCAGATACAGAAATTCTAGTTGAAAAGGCAATCGAAATAGCGGAAACAACACAGAAAAATAAGATATTAGATATGTGCACAGGAAGCGGATGCATAGCAATATCATTAGCAAAAAAGATAAATAATGCTCAAATAATAGCGGTTGATATATCAAATAATGCTTTAAATGTTGCAAATAAAAATGCTATAAATAATAATGTAGAAAATAAAATAAAATTTATAAATTCAGATATGTTTAACAATATAGAAGAAAAGTTTGATATAATAGTTTCAAATCCACCATATATAGAAACAGAAACAATAAATAAACTAGAAATAGAAGTGCAAAATGAGCCACATTTAGCCTTAGATGGTGGAATAGATGGACTAAAATTTTATAAGATAATTGCTAATAATGCATTTAAATATTTAAACGAAAATGGTTATTTATTGCTTGAAATAGGATATAATCAACAAAATAGTGTAACACAACTATTACAAGATATAGGGAAATACAAAAATATAGAAACAGTAAAAGATTTAGGTGGCAATTATAGAGTTGTAATTGCAAGAAAGGAATAAAAATGTCTTTTTCATCTGAAATTAAAGAAGAATTAAGCAAAACAAATAATTTAAAAAACAAAGAAGAAGTAAAGTATGAATTTTTAGGTTACTTAATTTCTTCTAATATAGCTATAAAAAAGAATAAAATAGAATATTCAACAGAAAACGAATACAACATTAACAGACTAAACAAATTACTTAATAACTTAAATATAGATTACGATATATGTGTAAAAGGAAATTTATTTGTAATTAAATTTAATATAGAAAATATAACAGATTATATAAATTTATTAGGTAATATAGAAAAAGAAAACCTAAAAAAAGCTTTTATACGTGGAAGCTTTTTGGGTTCAGGTTCGATAAATGACCCTAACAAGAAATATCATATAGAAATTTCTTTAGAAAATAAAGAATATGCAAATATCTTAAAAAATATTATGCAAGAGTTTGAAATTACTTTTAAAGAATTAGAAAGAAAATCAAGTTATTCATTATATAGCAAAGATGGAGAAGAAATATCAAAATTCTTAGCTTTAATAGGTGCTTCAAAAGCAGTAATAAATTTTGAGGAAATACGTGTAATAAGAGATATTAGAAATAATGTAAATAGAAAAGTAAATTGTGAAACTGCAAATTTAAATAAAACAGTTAATGCAGCAGTTAGACAAATAGAAGATATTAAATTTATTTATAAGTCAAAGGCAGAAGATAAACTTTCAGATAATTTAAAAGAAATTGCAAATTTAAGAATGGAAAATCCAGATATAAGCTTAGTAGAACTTGGAAAATTATTAAAAGAGCCTATTGGAAAATCTGGGGTAAACCATAGATTAAAAAAGATTCAAGAAATAGCAAATGAATTAAGGGGAAATAAATGAAAGAAATAGGAATATATATTCATATACCTTTTTGTGCAAAAAAATGTAACTATTGTGATTTTATTTCATTTGAAAATATGAAACCAAGAGAAAACGAATATATACAAGCATTAAAAAAAGAAATAGCAGAAAATAAAAATAGCCAGTATATAGTAAATACTATTTATATAGGAGGAGGAACACCTTCTTATATTAATAGTAAAAGTATTATAGAAATTATAAATACAATAAAAGGAAATTATGAAATAAACAAAAATGCAGAAATTACAATAGAAGTAAACCCAGGAACGGTAAATAAAGAAAAACTAGAGGATTATATAAATGTAGGAATTAATAGAATAAGCATTGGCTTGCAATCTACAAGCAATAAAATTTTAAAAACTATAGGAAGAATTCATACATATGAACAATTTTTAGAAAACTATAAACTAGCACAAGAAGTTGGTTTTAAAAATATAAATGTAGATTTAATGCTTGCACTGCCAAATCAAACAATTAAAGATTTAGAAGATTCAGTAGAAAAAATAATAAATTTAAATCCAAATCATATTTCTATTTACTCATTAATTTTAGAAGAAGAAACTAAAATGTATAACGATGTAATGGCAGGAAAATATGTACTTCCAGAAGATGATTTTGAAAGAAAAATGTATTGGCTTGTAAAAAACAAATTAGAAAGAAGCGGATATATTCATTATGAAATATCAAACTATGCTAAAAAAGGCTATGAATCAAAACACAATTCAGACTGTTGGGAACAAAAAGAATACTTAGGATTTGGAATTGCAGCACATTCATACTTTAATAAAAAAAGATATTCAAATACTACTAACATTAATGAATACATTGAAAACTATAAAAAATACATAAAACTAGAAGAAGAGCAAAATAAAGAAGACGAACAAAAAGAATATATGATGTTAGGTTTAAGAAAAATAGAGGGAGTAAACATACAAAGATTTAAAAATAAATTTATGGAAAATCCCCTATACATATACAAAAACAAAATAGAAAAATTAGTAAACGAAGGACTATTAGAAGTAGATTTAAATAATATAAAATTAACTAAAAAAGGAATAGATTTAGCAAATTTAGTGTGGGAAGAGTTCGTATGAAAACTTGAATATTTATATATAAAATGATATAATTTTCAAAGTTAAAAAAAGAGAGGAATTGTAATGCCGAAATTCTTTGTAGAAAATGAAAATATAAAAGAAAATAAAATATATATTGTAGAAGATTATAATCATATAAAAAATGTACTTAGAAAAAAAGTTGGAGATGAATTGGAAGTTTGCAATAAATTTACAGGAGAAAATTATTTATGCTCTATAAAAAGTATATTAGATAATAAAATTGAATGTGAAGTTTGTAAAAAAACAGAGTGGAAGGCAGAATCTAATTTAAAAATAACAGTTTTTCAAGGATTACCAAAGCAAGAAAAAATGGAACTTGTAATTCAAAAATGTATTGAGCTTGGTGCTTATGAGTTTGTACCTTTAGAGATGAAAAATTGTGTTGTTAAATTAAAAGAAAAAGATAGATTAAAGAAAATAGAAAGATGGCAGAAAATTGCCGAAGTTGCAGCAAAGCAATGTGGAAGAGATATAATACCAAAAGTAAATAAAGTATGTAATGTAAACAAATTAGCTAGCCAAATAAACGAATTTGATAGTGTAATTGTAGCATATGAAAATGAAGAAGAATATAGCATAAAAGATGAAATAGATAAAATAAAAAACAAAAATAACATTAATAAAATAGCAATAGTAATAGGACCAGAAGGCCGGAATAGATAAACAAGAAATACAAAAATTACAAGAAAATGGAGCAAAGATAGTTACATTAGGAAAAAGAATTTTAAGAACAGAAACTGTTGCAATTTCATTAACAAGTATTTTAATGTATGAATTAGGCGACTTTAATTAATATAAAAGGAGAATACCATGGAAGAAGAAAAAATAATTAGCGAATTTGAAGAAAAAATTGAGAAAACTAAAAAAATGCCACAAGATATAGAAAATAAATTGAATAAAAAATTAATAGAAAATATATCAATGGCAATTGCTATAATAGTATATTTTATGTCTTTAATATTTGGAAAAGAAAGAATAAATGCTACAAATTATACTAATTTATTAAAAACATATACAATGTGTTTAGGAATACTTTCAATAATAATTTTTGAATTCAGTTATAAAAAAGAAAGTGTAAAATCAATGTATACTGGAATAGAAGTTTTAATATTATCAATTGTTACAATGTTTAGTATATATATATGCAAGGTTCAAGAGCTTAAATATATTTTTTATTTAGCTTTATTTGCATATGAATTTTCAATATATTACTTAATAAAAGATATATTAATATATAATAAAACAAAAAAAGAATATTTAAAAACTTTAACAGATATTGAAGAAATAACAAAAAAAGAAGAACCACAAAAAGCAAAAGTAACATCAAGAAAAAGAAAGTAGGTGTAACTAAATGTTAAAAAGTATGACAGGCTTTGGTAGAGCCAAATATCAGGTAGAAGGTAGAGAATATATAGTAGAAATAAAATCTGTAAATTATAAATATTCAGATGTATCTGTACGTTTACCAAGAAATATAAGCTATTTAGAAGAATTTATAAAAAAAGAAGTATTAAAAAATGTTTCAAGAGGTAAAATAGATGTTAATATAACTTTTAATAATTGCAGTTCACTTGGAAAAAATGTAAGTGTAAATAATGAAATTGCAGAAATGTATATAAAATCACTTAGAAGATTAGTTGAAGATTATGGAGTTAAAGATGACATTACAGCAGTAAATGTTTCAAAAATGCCAGATGTATTAGAAATAAAAAGCGAAGATGATGAAGAACAAATAAAAAGTGAAATTTCAATACCGTTAAAAGAAGCTATAAACAATTTTATGGAAATGAAACAAAAAGAAGGCAATGAACTTGCAAAAGATATGCAAGCTAGAATTAAAGATATTCTTAACAAAGTAGAAAAAGTTTCTGAACTTTCTACTGGACTTATTGAGGATTATGTAGTAAAATTAGAAGCACGAATAAAAGAAATTTTAAAATCTAATGAAGTAGATAAACAAAGATTAGAACAAGAAGTGGTAATATATGCAGATAAATGTTCAATAGCAGAAGAAGTTACAAGATTAAAAAGTCATATAGAACAATTTGAAAGTCTTATAAACGAAAAAGAATATATTACAATAGGAAAGAAATTAGATTTTATAATACAAGAAATGAACAGAGAAACAAATACAATAGGATCAAAAGCAAATTGCTTAGAAATAACAAATGAAGTTATAAATATAAAAACAGAAATTGAAAATATTAGAGAACAAGTTCAAAATATTGAATAGGAGGAAACAAAAATGCAATTAATAAATATTGGTTTTGGAAATACAGTTTCAGCAAACAGAATTGTTGCAATAGTAAGCCCTGAATCGGCACCAATAAAAAGAATAGTTCAAGAAGCTAAAGAATCAGGAAATGCTATAGATGCAACCTGTGGTAGAAGAACAAGAGCTGTTGTTATAATGGATTCTGGACATGTAGTTTTATCTGCAGTTCAACCAGAAACAGTTGCAGGAAGATTAGACAAAGAAGAAAAAGAAGATTTAGGAGGAATGTAAAAATGATGGTAAAACCAAGTGTAAATCAATTACTAAAAATAAAAGGAGTAGACAACAGATACACATTAGTTGTTATGACAGCAAAAAGAGCTAGACAAATTGCAGCAGGAGATAAAGCAATGACAGATGTTAACGAAGAATCACCAGTAACACTTGCAGTAAACGAAATAGCAGAAGGTAAAGTTACAAAAATATAAATTAAGGAGTAAGAAATGGAAAAAAAACATATTATTTCTCTTGGAGGAGAACTTGCAAGTGGAAAAGGTTCAGTATCTAAAGTATTAATGAAAAGATTAAATTATGGAGTATATAAAAATGGAGATTACTTCAGAAAACTTGCTAGAGAGAGTGGAATGGATGTTACAAGTTTTAATATTTATGTAAAAGAACATCCAGAAGTAGATAGAGATATAGAAAATAGTGCAGCAGAATATGCAAAAACACACGATAATTTTATAATAGATGCACGTTTAGGATGGTATGCAGTGCCACAATCTTTTAAAGTATACTTAAAAGTTGATATAGATGTTGCTGCCAAAAGAGCATTAAATGATGAACAAAGAAAAAGTTCAGAAAACTTTAATACATTAGAAGAACAAAAACAAGACTTAATAAAAAGATACACTTTAGAAAATGAAAGATATTGGAATTTATACGGAGTAAGAAAAGAAGATGAATCAAATTACGATTTAGTAATAGATACAACAAACCAAACACCAGAAGATACAGCAGATATAATAGAAAAAGAGTATAAAAAATGGCTAGAAGAATAGAAATAGATGCAGCAACAAATGGAACAACATTTAATATGGAAACAATAAAAAACAAATTTGTAGAAAAAGTAAAAGAATTAGAAAATACAACAGAAATAGAATTTCCAACAAAAGAAAGCGAAACAAGACTAGATGGAACATATAAAGGCTATGAATTTTATATAGATGATAAATAAACAAAGTAGAACCAGATGAAGGAAGCAAAAACGGAAACAATGAATATATAATAACAAAAGAAAATATAACAGAAAATACAAGGTTTGAATACACAGTAACAGATGGACAAGGAAATACTCAAACTAAAACAGTAGAAATAAACACAATAGATAAAAATGCACCAGAAGACTTTACAATAGCAGCAGAAAACACAGAAGAAGGATTAAAAATAACAGGAACAACAACAGATGCAGAAAGTGGAATAGATAAATACGAATATTACGTAATGAAATCAACAGAGAGTAATTATACAAAATATGATAACAATCCAATAACGAGATTAGCAAGTGGAATATATAATGTATATGTCATTGCATACGATAAAGCAGGAAACCAAAAACAATCAACAAATACAGAAGAAGTTAAAATATCAAGAACATACTCAAATGTAACAGCAAAAATGGTATCAGAACATCCAGAAACATATTATGGATTAAAAGTAACAAATTATGAATCACAAAATGGGCAAAATGATTGGAGAATATTTTATTCAGACTGGAAGGAAAAAAGTAAGCAACAAAACACAAACGAACCAACAGATACACATATATTTTTGATAACAGGAGATTGTATAAATGTATAGCAACATTACTAAATGTAGATAATTGGAGTGATTATAAAGATAGTGACAATAAAGCAGAAAGTGTAATAGGTGGTCCAACAATAGAAATGTGGGAGGATAGTTGGAATGAGAGATATCCGAAAGATAAAGTATATAGAAAAGCAGGTACAAAAGGATATTTTATTGATACCAATCTGGATGATGATATGACTTCGTATAACTTTTCTTTGTCTTCTAAAGATGGATATAATAATAACTTATATTTTCCTAAAAAAATAAACTATTTGCTAGCATCTCCTTCTGCTGGCTCAAATACATATGTACTTTATGTTGCTTCTTCAATTGGTTTTGTGACTTATCAAAATTATGATTATAATGCTGGATTTAATTTACGCCCGGTTGTTTCTTTAAAAGATAGGATTACAGTAAACGCAGTAGATTTTGAATAATATGAAAATTCAAATAAGTAAATAAGAAATGAGTTAGTAGAAAACTTTGCCTCTACTAACTCATTTCTTTAATTCTACAATAGTTACACCCATTTCACCTTCACCAAATGTTCCAAGTCTAAAAGATTTTACATGTGGTTCTTTTCTTAAAAATTTATGAATTCCTTCACGTAGTTTTCCTGTTCCTTTTCCATGAACTATTCGCACACTTTTTATACTTGATAAATAAACATCATCTAAGTATTTATCTACCAAAGGTACTGCTTCATCAACAGTTAAGCCAATTACATTAATTTCTGTAGAAACATTTTTAGATTTAAAGTCATTTTTGGCTTTTTTAGTGGCTATTTCTTTTTTAGTTTCTTGTTTTGCTAAAATTGTTATATCGGAAATATCTGTATTTATTTTCATTGGTCCCACTTGAACTTGAATAATATTGTCTTTATTTGGAGTAGAAAGTACAGTTCCGTTTTGATTTAGGCTTATAACATACACATTCATTCCAACTTTTATATCTTCAGGTTTTGTGTTTGAACTATCTGCACTTTCTGTAACAAATGCTATTTCCTTTATAGAATTGTTTAAAGAATTTCGTAAGTTCTCAAGCTGTTTTACATTATTTGAGTTACTTTTCATTTCTCTTATAATTTTAGTTGCATTATCTTTAGCTTCTAACAAAATATTTCTTGCTTCTTCTTTAGCAGCTTCAATAAGCTTTTTAGATTTATTGTCAAGTTCTGTGTTATCTCTTTCTAAATTTTTTCTAAGTAATGTAACCTGATTTAAGTTTTTTTCAATTTCTTCTTTTTCTTTCTCAATGGTTAATTTTTCATCATGAATATTTTTAAGTAAATCTTCTATATGAATAGAATCATCAGATAAAAATTCTGTTGCTCTATTTAAAATACTATCTTCAAAACCTATTTTTTTACATATAGCAAAAGCATTACTTTTACCTGGAATTCCAAGTAATAATTTATATGTAGGTTTTAAATTTTCTATGTCGAATTCACAACTTGCATTTTTGAAGCCTTTATTAACTAATGCATATTGTTTTATTTCAGGGTAGTGAGTAGTAGCCATTATTAAAGAACCATTATTATAAAATCTTTCCAAAATACTAATAGCCAAGCTTGAACCTTCTAAAGGGTCTGTTCCAGAACCAAGTTCGTCTAGCAAAATTAAACTCTCACTTGTAGAATTACGTAAAATTTCAACAATATTTGTCATATGAGCAGAGAAGGTACTTAAATTTTCTTGTATACTTTGTTCATCACCAATATCAGCAAAAATGTTATCAAAAACGTAAATGCTAGAGTTCTCTTTTGCTGGAATATGAAGACCGCTCATAGCCATTAAACATAGTAATCCAACAGTTTTAATACTTACAGTTTTACCACCAGTATTTGGCCCTGTAATAACAAGGCAAGTGTAATCAAAACCTAAGTTTATATCTATTGGAACAACTTTATTTTCATCAATTAGTGGATGACGAGCACCACGTAAATTTAATTGTTTTTCATCATTAATAATTGGTTGGTTACCATCTATAGAAAGAGAATATTTTGCCTTTGCAAAAATAAAATCTAATCTACCAATAATTCTAATATTATTTTCAATTTCATTTACAATAGGAGCAAAAAGTTCAGTGTAGTCCTTTAAAATTCGTTCAATTTCAATATTTTCTTCAACACGAAGATTATTAATTTCATTATTAAGTTCAAAAACAGCCATGGGTTCAATAAAAACAGTAGAACCACTAGAAGAAAAATCATGAATAAAGCCTTTTACTTGGCTTCTATATTCTTGTTTAACAGGAATAACATATCTATCATTTCTAATTGTAACAACAGATTCCTGAATATATTTAGAATAAGTAGAAGAATGTATAAAATTATTTAATTTAGACTTTATATCTTGTTCTAATTTTCTAAAACTCTTTCTAATAGTATACAGCTTTTTAGAAGCATTATCGTTAATAGTATTTTCATCTAAAATATTAGAAAAAATAGCATCTTCAATATTTTTATTAGTATATAAAGAATTAAAATAATTATCTAAAATAGCATAATCTTCTGCATTCAAACCATCTTTAGAATAAAAATAATCATTCAAATTTCTGCACATTTTCAAAATTCTAGCAAGTTCCAAAAGACCTTTAGTAGAAAGAATAGCATTACCTCTAATAGCTTTCAAATAAACTTCAACATTATCAATAAAAGAAATAGGTAAATTACCTTTTCGTACAATTAAAGAACAAGCCTCAGAAGTTTCATCAAGAGCTTTTTGAACCTTAAATTTATCATTACAAGGAACAAGATTCAAGCAAAAATTCTTACCAATATACGTATTAGAAAAAGAAGCAAGAATCTCTAAAACCTTATTATATTCTAATTTATTTAAATAAAAATCTTTCATCATAACCTCCTAGGGTAATATTATAACATAAACAAACAAAAAGGGACAGACCCAAAGTTACATTTTTTGTTCTATTTGGGACACCCTTTTGGTGATATAAATGAAAAAATAAGTTGTAACAAATAACGTAATGTGTTAAAATACAAAGGAAAAAACAAAAAAGGAGTTTTTATGGAGAATAGACAAAAGTTTATTAGAAATTTTAGTATTATTGCTCATATTGACCATGGTAAGTCTACTTTGGCGGATAGATTGATTGAGATGACTGGGGTGCTTTCTAAAAGAGAGATGGAGTCTCAAGTTTTGGATAATATGGATATTGAGCGTGAACGTGGTATTACTATTAAGTCTCAAGCTGTTAGAATGTTATACAAGGCTAAGGATGGTAATGAGTATATTTTGAATTTAATAGATACACCTGGACATGTTGATTTTAATTATGAGGTTTCTCGTAGTTTGGCTGCTTGTGATGGTGCTGTTCTTGTTGTAGATAGTAGCCAAGGGGTTGAGGCTCAAACTTTGGCTAATGTGTATTTGGCTATTGATAATAATTTAGAAATTTTGCCTGTTATAAATAAAATTGACCTTCCAAATGCTAGACCAGATGAAGTTAAAAAGGAAATTGAAGATATTATAGGTATTCCAGCTGAAGATGCTCCTTGCATTTCTGCCAAATCTGGATTAAATGTAGATGAAGTTTTAGAGAGAATTGTTACAGATATACCAGCACCTTCTGGAGATGAAAATGCTGAACTTAAGTGTTTAATTTTCGATTCTTTTTATGATAATTATAAAGGTGCTGTAAGTTATGTTAGAGTTAAAGATGGAACTGTTAAAGTTGGCGATGAAATTTTGCTTATGGCAACTAACAAAGTATTTACAGTCACAGAAGTTGGCTATTTTGAACCAGGAGAGTATTTGCCAGCAAACGAGTTAAAGGCTGGAGAAGTTGGATATATAGCTGCAAGTATAAAAACATTATCAGATATTCATGTTGGAGATACAATCACTCTTAAAAACAGACCTGCAAAAGAGCCTTTACCAGGGTATAAAAAAGTTAATCCTATGGTATATTGTGGCTTATATCCTGTTGATGGCAGTGATTATGAAAATTTAAAAGTTGCCTTAGAAAAGTTACAATTAAATGATGCGGCTTTAGAATTTGAACAGGAAACATCATCTGCTTTAGGTTATGGCTTTAGATGTGGATTTTTAGGACTTTTACATTTAGAGATTATAGAAGAAAGATTAGATAGGGAATTTGATTTAAGCCTAATTACAACATCTCCATCGGTTATTTATAAGGTTTATAAAACAGATGGTGAGGTAATAGAATTATATAATCCAGCAGATTTGCCAGAAACACAAAAAATATCATATATAGAAGAACCTTTTGTAACAGCTGAAATTTTAACACCAAAAGAGTATGTAGGAAACATAATGGAAATATGCCAAAATAGGCGTGGAATATATATTGGTATGGAATATTTGGATGAATCTAGAGTTACAATAACTTATGAAATGCCGTTAAATGAAATAATTTACGACTTTTTTGACAATTTAAAATCAAAAACAAAAGGATATGCTTCATTTGATTATGAATTTAAAGAATATAGAAGATCAGACTTAGTAAAACTAGATATTCATGTAAATGGAGAAAGTGTAGATGCATTATCATTTATGGTCCATAGAAGCAATAGTTATGCTCGTGGAAAGAAAATGATAGAAAAATTAAAAACAGTAATTCCAAGACAATTATTTAGTATTCCATTGCAAGCAGTTATTGGAGGACAAATAATTGCAAGAGAAACAATTTCAGCAATGAGAAAAGATGTACTTGCAAAATGTTATGGTGGAGATATAACAAGAAAGAAAAAATTACTTGAAAAACAGAAAAAAGGTAAAAAGAAAATGCGTCAAATAGGAAATGTGGAAATACCACAAGAAGCATTTTTATCTGTTTTAAAATTAGATGATGAATAAGAAAGGAAATTTGAAATGAAAAATAATCAATTCAAAAAATCGAATTATAAAGAAGAAAGAATTTATGATGATCAAGTAGAAGGAAGAAATTCTGTTATAGAACTTTTAGAATCAGGAAAAGATATTAATAAAATATTTATTGCAAAAGGTGAAAAACACGGTTCTATAAACAAAATAATAGCAATGGCAAAAGAAAATAGAGTAGTAATTGTAGAAAAAGAAAGAAGACAATTAGAAGAGATGGCTCAAACAGAAAATTGCCAAGGAGTTATAGCTATTGTGCCTCCATTTGAATATTGTGAGGTGGAAGATATTTTAGAAGATGCAAAAAATAAAAATGAAGATCCTTTTATTTTAATATTAGATGGAATAGAAGACCCACACAATTTAGGTTCTATTATAAGAACAGCTGAAACGGCAGGATGCAACGGAGTTATAATACCAAAAAGAAGAGCTGCATCTGTAAATAGTACAGTAAACAAAACATCTGCTGGAGCAGTAGAACATATGAAGATTGCAAGAGTAAATAATTTAAATGATACAATAAATTATTTAAAAGAAAACGGGGTATGGGTATGTGGAACAGATATGGACACAGATACATACTACTACAATCAAGATTTAAAAGGTCCACTTGCAATAGTAATTGGAAGCGAAGGTTTTGGAATGAGCAGACTAGTAAAAGAAAATTGTGATTTTTTAGTAAAAATACCAATGAAAGGAAAAGTAACATCATTAAATGCTTCGGTTTCAGCAGGAATTGTAATATATGAGGCAGTAAAACAAAGAAAATAAAATGGCAATCAATTTAAGATTGCTATTTTTTTGTTTAAATGATACAATGGCAAAAATAAAAGAGATACAGAAAAGAGGAAAAAATTTGGAAGAACTACAAGGTCAAATAATCGAATTTATTTTTCAAAATGATGTAAATAGCTATACAATTGCAGTTGTAGAAACAAACGAAGGTGAAGAAATAACTGTAACAGGTTATCTTCCATTTATAAATGTTGGAGACACTCTAAAAATGTTTGGAAAACATATTATTCACCAAGAATATGGAGAACAATTTAAAATAGAAACTTTTGAAAAGCTTATGCCACAAACATTAGATGCTTTAGAACGTTATTTAGCAAATGGAACTATTAAGGGAATAGGACCTTCAATTGCTAAAAGAATTGTTACAACTTTTGGTGAAGATACAATAAATGTTTTTAAATTTGAACCAAAAAAACTTGCTCAAATAAAGGGAATTACAGAAGCAAGAGCAGAGGAAATGAGCAAAGAATTTGTAGAAAATTGGGAATTGTGGCAAATAGTTGGATTTTTAGAAAAGTTTGGAATTAATGTTTCGAGTGCAAAAAAAATATATAAAGAACTTGGAACATCAACAATAGAAGAAATAGAAAATAATCCATATTTGCTAGTTGATATAATACAAAACGTTGATTTTAAAAAAATAGATAAAATGGCATTAGATTTAGGAATGTCTTTAGATAATACAAAAAGAGTAAAAAGTGGAATTAAATTTAGTTTAGGAAAAATAAGCTTAAATGGTCATTGCTGTACATTAAAACAGAATTTAATAAAATATGTAAGCGATTTATTAGGCGTAGATACAGATAGAATTGAAGAAGCTTTAAGCGAATTAATACTAAAAGAAGAAATTGAAATAGAAAAAAGACATGAAGAAGAATGGGTATATTTAAAATATTTTTATGATGCAGAAAACAATATAGCTCAAAAATTATTAACACTTCAGAATTCAAAAAATATTAAAAAAATGAGCAATTTTAACAAAGAACTTGAAAAGGCAGAAAAAGCAAACTCTATTGAATTATCTGAGAAACAAAAAGAAGCAATAAAAAAAGTAAATGAAAATAATGTAACAGTTATAACAGGTGGACCAGGAACAGGTAAAACAACAATAATAAAAACTTTAATAGATATTTATAAAATTCATGGAAAAAAAGTTGTGTTATGTGCTCCAACTGGTAGAGCAGCCAAAAGAATTACAGAAACCACAGGAGAAGAAGCTAAAACTTTACATAGACTCTTAGAAATTGGAAAAATAGAAGATGATTTTAAAAATGTAAATAACAATAATATTACTCCAATAGATGCAGATGTAATTGTTGTGGATGAAATTTCTATGGTAGATATGTTTTTAATGAATTATTTGTTAAAGGCAGTATATTTAGGAACAAAATTAGTTTTAGTAGGAGATGCAGACCAATTACCATCTGTAGGACCAGGGAATATTTTAAAAAACATAATAGAATCTGATACAATTGAAACAATACACCTAAATGAAATTTTTAGACAAGCTGCAAAAAGTAAAATAATATTAAATGCACATAGAGTAAATGAAGGAAATCAATTTATAAAAGCAAATGAATCAGAAGATGAATTAAAGCAAGACTTTTTCTATATAAATGAAAATAGCCAAGAAAAAATGCTATATGAACTTGTTTCACTATGTAAGGGAAGATTACAAAACTATGGAAATTACAACTTCTTTGACAATATACAAATTTTAACACCAACTAAAAAAGGAATGTTAGGCACAAAAGAACTAAATAAAGTATTGCAAAAAGAACTTAACCCATCTGTAGTTGGAAAAAGAGAAAAGAAAAGTGGAGAAATTATTTTTAGAGAAGGCGACAGAGTAATGCAAACTAAAAATAATTACGACTTATATTGGGAAAAGCAAGAAGAAAATGGAACAGGAATTTTTAATGGTGAACTTGGAAGAATTCAAAAGGTTAATGAAGAAGAAAAACAAATAAGAGTAAAATTTGATGATGGAAAAACAGCATGGTATTTATATTCAGATTTAGACCAATTAGAACATGCATACAGTATTACAATACATAAATCTCAAGGGAGCGAGTTTGATGTAGTAATAATAGCAATTCCGCCTGCATATCCAATGTTATTAACAAGAAATTTGTTATATACAAGTATAACAAGAGCAAAAGAATTGTTAATAATTATTGGTAGCAATAGAACTATTGATTATATGATTAATAATGATAATAATAAAAATAGAAATACAGGGCTTGCTTACAAATTAATGCAATTAGGGGGACAGGAAGGATATGAATAATGGATTTTTTGAACTTTTTGTTTCCGGTGAAATGTGGAATATGTAATAAAATTTCGAAAGAGGCGATTTGCAACAATTGCTTAAATAATTTATATAAAATTGAAAAAACAAAGATAGCAAATGTGAAAAATTGTTATTACAACAAGCAATTGTATATTTTTGACTATAAGGGAATTATAAGAACAAAAATTATACAATATAAATTTAGAGATAAAGCATATTTATATAAATTTTTTGTTCAAATTATGTTAAAAAACAAAAAAATATATAGATTTATAAAAAGTTATGATATAATCATTCCAGTTTCAATTTCAAAACAAAGATTTAAAGAAAGAGGATATAATCAAACTCTACTTATAGCAAAGGAATTAGCCAGTAATATTGAAAAATTAGAGCTTAAAAACGATGTCCTTTTTAAAATAAAAAACACAGCTCCACAGAGTACATTGAATAAAGCAGAAAGAAAAAGCAATTTAAAAGGAGCGTATGCTGTTAAAAATGAAACTGTAATTAAAAATAAAAAAGTACTCATATTAGATGATGTATATACAACAGGAAGTACAGCTAAAGAATGTAGCAAATTATTAAAAAGCACAGGAGTAAAACATATTGGAGTTATAACAATAGCGAAAGATTAAAAATAGGAGGAATACGTATGGAAGATTTAGTTGAAAGTATTTTAGATTATATAAGAGCAGATTACACAGATTATGCCATAATGATAAATGGTGAGTGGGGAAGTGGAAAAACTTATTTTTGGAACCACAAAGTTCGTAATAAAATAGAATCTATGCAAATAAATGGTAAGCAATATACCACAATTTATATGTCTTTATATGGTATTTCTAACTTAGAAGATATAAGCAAAAAAATATTTATAGAAACAACACAACTAATGGACAAAAATTTAAGAAAATATATGAATTCACATGGACAAACTTCAATTCCAGAATATGCTAAAACAGGTCTTGATATGGCAAACTTTTTTGGAGTTACACAAAATGGAGATAAAATAGATTATGCTAAATTTTTCTCTACAGATGATAAAATATTGTGTTTTGATGACCTAGAAAGAGCAAATGTAGATGTTATAGATATTTTAGGATATATAAACAATTTTGTTGAACACGACCATATAAAAACAATAATTATATGTAACGAAAAAGAGTTATCTACAAAAATAAAAAATTCAAATGTAGAAATGAAAACATTTATTGCAACATATCTTCTAGATAAAGAAGGAACACTTACTAAAACAGACAAACCAATGGTAGAACAAATAAAAGATAAAATAGAATATGTTTTTGATAAAGCAAACGAGTATGAAAGAATTAAAGAAAAATTAATAGGTGAAACTTTTGAATATGCACCAGAATTTAATTATATAATAAATGGATTGCTTATGAGGTTTGAAAATTCGCCAGAATTAATAAGATTTTTAAGAGAAAATACAGGATTAATTATATCAACATTTAATAAAAGTGGAACTAGAAACTTACGTATTTTAAAACATGCTTTAAATGACTTTAAAAAAATATTTGAAATGGTAAGTAAAAATTATCCTAAAACAAGTAATCGAGTATTACAGACTATGCTTATATTTACTATAGCTGTATCTTTTGAAATTAAAGCAGGTAAAGTTACAAAAGACAAATTTATAAATATAGAAGATAACGAAGAATATAAATCAATTTTAGTATCTTCTAGAGTTTTATCAGACAATAGACAATTTTATATAAAAGAATTTGATAGTAATTATTATTATAATTTTAAAGCTGAATATAGATTTTTCAAGTTTATTGAAAAGTATGTACGTACACGTATTTTTGACATGAAAATATTTAAAAGAGACATGGATGTAATAGTTAATACAATAGATTTAGATAAATTACCTGCATACAAAAGACTACTAACAGAAGAATATTGGAAAATACCAGATGATCAATTTATTCCAGCAATGGATTCAATAATGAACAGTGTAAAAAATGGAGAATTAGAACTTATAGATATTGTTAAATTATATACATATTTTAATTACTTTGCTAAAAAAGGATTAATTATGTATGATATAAAAACAATAAAAAGTGTATTTTTAAATGGCATGAATATATCTTCATTAAAATCAAAATATTGTGATAATGTTGAAGAAGAATTAGCTAAAATTACTGTAGATGGCGAAATGAATGAAGATATGGAAGAAATTTTAAAAAGATTTAATGAACTAAATTTAAAATTAAAAGATAAAATGTTAACAGAAAAAGCAGAAGAAATATTTAAAAATATTCCTATGAAGATGGAAACTTTCTACGAAAGATTTGATAAAGAATGTATGAATGTACCAATATTTAAATATTATGATTCATATCAAGCATTTCAAAGAATATCATGCGCAAGCAACGAAGATATAGTAACAATAAAAGAAAAATTAGTAAAAAGAGCAGAAAAATACACAAAAGAAATAGAACCAGAAATGAAAAATATAAAGCAATTGAAACAAACAATGGATGATTATATCCATGGAAAAGACATTTCAATAAAAATTGTAATGTTAAAAGACTTTTCTAAAGAATTGGGCTATATTTTAGATAAATATAAAACACCATTCTTAGGAAGAAGAGAAGAATAAAGAAAAATAATTTTTGAATAAAAATTTCCTTTTTTGACAAAATAAAAATAGACATAAAAAAAGAGCAAAAATAAAAGGAGGAAATTTATGAAAGCCACAGGTGTTGTAAGAAGAATTGATGATTTAGGTAGAGTTGTTATACCAAAAGAAATAAGAAAAACTTTAAGGATAAAAGAGGGAGACCCTCTTGAAATATTTACAGATAGAGAAGGTCAAGTAATTTTAAAGAAATATTCTCCAATAGGCGAACTTTCAGAATTTGCAATAGGATATGCAGAAACACTTGCAAAAACAACAGGACACATTGCATGCATAACAGATAAAGATACTGTAATTGCTGTATCAGGTGGAGCAAAGAAAGAATTATTAGAACAAAATTTAAGCCAAGAAGTAGAACAAATAATGGAAGACAAAGAAGTATATACAAGCAATGAAAACAACGATGTTTCAGTTCCAATAGTAAAAAATGATAACAAAGAAAGAAAATTTAATTCACAAATAGTATATCCAATAATTTCAGATGGAGATGCCATTGGAACAGTAATATTAATATCAAAAGAGCCAAGAACAAAAATGAATGATGTAGAGAAAAAAGTTGCACAATCTGCAGCAAGTTTTTTAGGAACACAAATGGAAATATAAAATTAAGGTAGACACGTGGAGAACGTGTCTATTTTTCTTGACAAATATAGTGTTTCAATATAAAATTACAAAAGAAAAAAATAAGAGGTAAAATAAATGAAAAAGTTACTGTTTTCAGCATATTCACTTGATGTTGGCGGAATAGAAACAGCATTAGTTACACTTCTAAATGAACTTGCAAAAAAACAATATGAAATAACACTTGTTTTAGAAAAAAAACAGGGAATATTTTTAGAAGATATAGATAAAAAAATAAAAATTATAGAATACTCACCTAGTAATAATAAAAATGTTTTTTTAAGAAAAATTATAAACCTAGCAAAAAGAACAAAATTTATATTAAAATATAAAAATAAATTCGATTTTTCAGCAAGCTATGCTACATATTCTTTGCCAGGTTCATTTGTTGCAAGAACAGCTTCAAAAAATAGTGTGCTTTGGGTACATTCAAATTATATGACTCTTTTTAACAATGATAAAAATGAATTTAATAAATTTTTTGAACAATTAAATATTAAACAATTTTCGAAAATAATATTTGTATCAAATGATGCTAAAAATGCTTTTATAGAACAATTTGCAAAGTTTGGAGAAAATAGTATAGTAATAAATAATATAATTGACTACAATAAAATAATAAAACTTTCAGAAGAAAATATTGCAGAAAAGAAAGAAGATAATACAACTACTTTCTTATATGTTGGAAGACTTACTGAAAAAGATAAAAAAGTAAGCAGAATTATTGAAAGTGCAAAGATATTAAAGAAAAAAAATGTACAATTCAAGGTAATAATTATAGGAGACGGAAAAGATAAAAAACAATATACTAAAATGGTGCAAGATTTTGATTTAGAGAAGTATATTATTTTCTTAGGTAAAAAGAAAAATCCATATCCATATTTTAAAATAAGTGATTATTTAATATTAACATCAGAATATGAAGGATTTCCAGTGGTTTATAACGAAGCCAAGATATTAAATTTACCTATAATAACAACTAATGTGTCAGATAGCGAAACAATAATTGGTAATAACTATGGAATTATTACAAGTAAAGATATAAATGATATAGCTAAAAACATGGATATGGCAATAAAATCTAAAATACAAAATAAAGAAAAATTTGATTTTAAGAAGTATAACAAAATAAATATACAAAAATTAGAAAAAATCATTAATTAGCAATTTGACATACTTATCTTGTGTGTTATAATATCAAAGATACAAAAACTAAGGGAGAAAAAATAATGAATAAAGATAATCAAACAGTTATTAGTGTTAAAAATGTAACAAAAAAATTCAATGTTTATTTTGATAAGACAAATACAATAAAGGAAAAATTGTTGTTTTGGAATAGGTCAAAAAATAAAGAAGAAAGAACAGTTTTAGACGATATTAGCCTAGATATAAAAAAAGGCGAGGTTGTAGGTTTAATAGGTACGAACGGAAGTGGAAAATCTACACTATTAAAATTAATGACTAAAATAATTTATCCTACAAAAGGAACAATTGAAACAAAGGGAAAACTTACATCACTTCTTGAGTTGGGAGCAGGTTTCCACCCAGATTTTTCTGGAAGAGAAAATATCTATTTTAATGCTTCAATATTTGGATTAACAAGAAAAGAAATAGATGCTAGATTAGACCAAATAATAGAATTTTCAGAATTAAAAGATTTTATAGATAACCCAGTAAGAACATATTCATCTGGTATGTATATGAGACTTGCATTTTCTGTTGCAATAAATGTTGATGCTGAAATTTTATTGGTTGATGAAATACTGTCTGTTGGTGACCAACATTTTCAAGAAAAATGTTTCAAAAAAATAGAAGAATTAAAAGCAGAAGGAAAAACAATTGTAATAGTCACACATACAATGGGAGCTGTTGAAAGATTTTGTGATAGAGCAGTATGGCTTTACAACGGAAAAATAAAAATGGATGGAACTGCAAAAGAAGTTGTTCCAGAATATTTAAAAGTTACAGCATAGAAGGGAAAAATATTATGATAGAAATGTTTAAAAATATATATCAATATAGAGAATTGTTAAAAACAAATATAAAAAAAGAAATTAGAGGAAAATATAAACATTCATTTTTAGGTGTATTATGGTCATTTTTATATCCATTATTACAACTTGCAGTGTATGCAATAATATTTCCTTTAATACTTAGAAATACACAAGACCATTATGTTATATTCTTGTGTGTAGCATTAATACCATGGAACTATTTTACAACAATAGTTACACAATCAACTGGAACAATAATTGCAAATGGAGACATAGTAAAAAAAGTATATTTTCCAAGAGAAATATTGCCAATATCAGTTGTTACAAGTCAATTAGTAAATTTTCTAATTTCAACAATAATAATTTTAGCATTTGTACTATTTTCAGGAATGGGAATATCTAAATACATATTATTTTATCCTGTAATACTATTAATACAATATATCTTTTCAATAGGGGTAGCATTTATAGTATCAAGTGCAACAGTATTTTTAAGAGACTTAGAACATTTAATAAGTATAGCAATGATGATGTTATTTTATGCAACACCTATTGCATATTCAGCAGATACAATACCTGCAAACTTCTCTTTTATAATAACATTAAATCCAATGGCACATATATTAAATGCATATAGAGACATTTTTTATTATCAAAGAATGCCTGAGCTTCAAACATTAGCAATTATATTTGCAATATCTGTAGTATTATTTGTTGTTGGTTATGCTATATTTAATAAATTACAAAAAAGCTTTGCAGAAGAATTATAAAAAGGAATAAAATGATGGAAAAGATTAGAATTGGTTTTTCGAGCTTCCCAGACTACTCTGGAAATAGTAAAGCTTTATACAAAGCTTTACTATTAAAAGATTTACCTCAATTTGAGCTAGTGTGGTTTGTTAAAAGTGAAGAAATGAGAGAAAGATTACTACAAATAGGCGTAAATGCTGTATGTGACAAAGATGAAAGTTTTGAAGAAGAATTTTATAAAAGTAAAATTCTATTTATAACACATGATGATTATATAAAAATAAAACGGAGAAAATCAAATTTTTATAGGTTTATGGCATGGAATAGGCCCAAAGAAAAGTGGTAGAGCAATAGAAACAAAAGATGCTATTGATTTTGTTAATAAATATTCTAGCGTTTGTGATTATCTAGTTACGACTAGTGAATTCTGTAAAATGTTTTTTTCATATATTTTCAACAAAAATGCTGATGAAATAGTTGTATATCCTCAACCTAGATATGAATTTCTAAGAAAAAGTAATGGAAGAGATAATTTAAAAAAGATTTTAAATATAGACTTAGATGATTATAAAAAAGTAATAATGTATGCGCCAACATTTAGAAATGGATTAGGGGAAATAAATGGAAGTCTAAATTCAAAAAATATATTAAACTTAGAAGAATATGATGAACAAAAACTTATAAATTATCTTGAAGAAAACAAATATTTACTAATATTAAAAATGCATCCATCAGAAGAAAACAGTATAAAATTGAATAATAAAACAAAAAATATTGTTGTTTTAAAAGATGAAGATATGCTTAAAAATTTAATCACAATTAACGAAGTTTTAAATGGAATAGATTTGCTGGTTGCAGATTATTCATCAATTTATGTAGATTATATTAATTTGCTTAGACCTATTTTGTTTGTAAATACAGATATAGAAAAATACAAAAAAGAAAGAGGTATATTCTTTAATTCTAATACATTTTGGTTCCCTGGGCCACAAGTTAAAAAAATTGAAGAATTTACAAATGAAATTGATAAATTGTTAAATGATAAGCAATATTATAAAAAAGAACGAATTGAGTTCAACAACATAATTAACAATGAGGCAGAAATGTCTTGTGATAAAATTATTGACGAATTTATCTGCAAACTGCAAATAAAAGAAGAAGAGAGAAAAGAAGAAAAAAAAGAAAATTTATATAAAAAAATAGTTAGAATTTTAAAAGAAAAAAGGTAATAATTATGTATAAAATAAGTGTAATAGTACCTGTATATAATACTGAAAAATATATAAAAAAATGTTTAGACTCATTGGTTAATCAAACTATGAAAAATATAGAAATCATAGTGGTTAATGATGGGTCTAATGACCATTCTGAAGAAATAATTAAAGATTACGAAAACAAATATCCGGATATGATTAAGTATTATAAAAAAGAAAATGGTGGATTATCTAGTGCTAGAAATTATGGATTAGAAAAAGCAAAAGGAAAGTATATTGCATTTGTCGATTCAGATGATTATATAGATAAAGAACTATTTTCAAAATTAGAAGAGTATATAGATAAAAATATAGATTTAATAAAATTTAAAACCATAAAAAAATATCAAGATGGAAAAATAGAGAGAATTTGTGGACCAATCTTTGAAGTATCTACTGGAGAAGAAGCATTCAACAAATTATATTCAAAAGATATATTAATTGAACCAGCTTGGTTATACTTATATAGAAGAGAATTCTGGATAAAAAATAATTTTAAGTATGCAGAAAATTTATATCATGAAGATTTTGGCCTAACTCCTATAGTAATTGCAAAAGCTAAAACTGTTGTATCAACAGAAAATTATGGTTATTACTATATTCAAAGAGAAAATAGTATTGTTACAGATAATACTAAAAGTAAGAAAAAAGCTTATGATTTATTAAAACATTATGATAATATGTTAGAAAAAATTAAAAGCATAAATTTAGAGAAAAAAACAAAAGAAAATATAAAAATGTATTATACGAATTGTATATTATTAAAGACTAATGAACTAGGCAGAACAGAGCAAAAAGAGTATATTAAAGAAATAAAAAAGAGAAAAATAGTAAAAAACATAAAAGCAAGAAATTTAAAACAATTAATAAAAAAGATTTTATTAAATATTAGTATAAAACTTTATTTGAAAATGAGGTGAATGTATGAAAATGTCTAGAGAAGAAAAAACAGAGATAATAAATTTGGAATTAGAAGAAGAAAATAAAATTTTATTATCAAAAATGAAAAAACTACAAGAAAAATATGAAGTTTTGAGAAAAGATAACATATATTTAAAAAATGAGTATGAAAAAACTTATAGTGAATTAGAAAAAATAAAATACTCAAGAACCTACAAGTTTGCGAATAAGTTAAATAATATTATTAGGAGAAAATAAAAATGAAAAAAAGAATATTATTAGTTGTTGATAATGAAGAATGGGCCTTAGGAAATATTGCTTATCAATTAAAAGAAAATTTAAAAGAGTTTTACGATATAAATGTGGTTACGTTAGAAATGTTCAAAGATAACATAGTAAAAATAATGATTTTATCTAAAAAATATGATTTAATTCATTTTTTATGGAGAGGGCATATATATTGGCTTTATAGTGACTTTGCAAAAGACTATATTAAAAATTTAGGCTATGAATTCAAAGAATTTTCTAATGAGTTTGTATCAAATAATATAATTACAACAACCATATGTGATCACCTTTTCTTAACTGAAGATGAAGAAAAAACAACAGAACTAATTTTATCAAATGTAAAAAAATATATCGTAACATCCCAGAAACTTAAAGAGATATACAATAATATTCCAAATATAAAAAGTCCTAAGTGTGTTATACATGATGGTGTAGACTTAAATTTGTTTTATAAGAAGAAAGAAGAAAGAAAAGATAATAATATAAGAATAGGCTGGGCAGGAAATAGCAAATTTACAGATTCAGAAAATGATGCAGATTTAAAAGACTTAAATAAGATTATAAAACCAGCTATTAAAGAGCTAAAAGAAGAAGGATACAATATTGAGGAAAAATTTGCAGATAGAAATGAAGGAATGATTCCTCATGAAAAAATGCCGGAATATTACAATAGTATAGATGTATATATATGTGCATCGAAAACAGAAGGAACACCAGCTCCTGTATTAGAAGCAATGGCATGTGGAATACCTATTATATCAACAGATGTTGGCATTGTGCCTGAAGCATTCGGAGAAAAGCAAAAAGAATTTATAATGGAAGAAAGAACGAAAGAATGCTTAAAAAGTAAAATGAAAAAGTTGATAGAAAATAAAGAATACTTTGAAGAATTATCAAAGGAAAATTTGAAACAAATAAAAAAATGGGATTGGAAAATAATCTCATTGCAGTACAAGGAATTCTTTGATGAAAATTTAAAAAATGGAGAAATAAAAAATGCCTAAAGTAAGTATTATAGTTCCAGTGTATAATGTTGAAGAATATTTAGAAAGATGTTTAGATTCACTTGTAAATCAAACATTAAAAGATATTGAAATAATTATAGTAAACGATGGCTCTACAGATGGTTCAAAAGAAATAATACAAAAATATTTAAATAAATATAAAAATATAGTATATCTTGAAAAAGAAAATGGTGGACTTTCGAGTGCTAGAAATTATGGAATACCATATGCAAAAGGTGAGTACATAGGATTTGTTGATTCAGATGATTATGTTGAAATTACTATGTATGAAAAGATGTATAATAAAGCTGTAGAAGAAAAAAGTGATATGGTAGAGTGCGATTTTATATGGGAGTATCCAAATAAAAAAAGAGAAGACATAGGAAAAATATATTCTGGCAAAAAGGAAGCTATTGTAGAGGCAAGAGTAGTAGCTTGGAATAAAATTATAAAAAAAGATATTATAGAAAAAACAAAAATTACATTTCCTGAAGGATTAAGATATGAAGATATTGAATTCTTTTATAAAATAGTTCCATATTTAGATAAAATTTCATTTGTAAAAGAAACACTTGTGCATTATATACAAAGAGAAAGTTCAATAGCAAATACTCAAAACGAAAGAACAGGTGAAATATTTAAAATATGGGAAAATGTTTTGAACTATTATATAGAAAATAATATTTTTAACGAATATAGAAAAGAATTAGAATATTCATATACAAGAATTTTACTATGCAGTTCATTAAAAAGAATTACAAAGGTAAAAGATAAAAAAGTAAGAAAAGCATTAATAAAATTAACTTGGCAAAATCTAAATAAAAAGTTTCCTCATTGGAAACAAAATAAATATTTAAATAGTACAAAATCGTTTAAAAATTTGTATTTAAAATCTATTAATAAATTTATTATAAATTTATTATAAATAACACAATTAATTTTATTTTAAAATTCCGTTCTCCAAACGTTTTAAGACAGATAAAATATTCATACTTTTGAGCCACGGTCTCTAATTATATGTAATAGTCGGGTCGAACTCGTTTTAAAATATAAATTAATTGTGTTCTATAAGAATTTGAGGTAGATAAATGAAGAAGATTGTTTTTGGTATTACTGGTTTAACACTTGGTGGAGCAGAAAGAACTTTAGTAGATATAGTAAATAGACTTTGTTATAGATACGATGTTACAATTTTTTGCTTATATGCTGGTGGTGAACTAGAAAAGGAATTATCAGATAAAATAAAGTTAATACATATATGCAAAAAAAGATATGATGAATTAAGTAAATTTGAACAAAAGTATATGGCACTCAAAATATTATTTAGTACGAAGTTTTTATATAAAACATATATATGGAGAAAGTTTGACAAAGAGATAGCTTTCTTAGAAGGTCCAATTACAAGAATTTTTTCAATTGGAAAAGATAAAAAAAGAAAAATAGCTTGGGTTCATAATGACATTTCAAAAGTATTTGGGAAAAGCTTTAAATCTAGATTAAAAGCATTTATTGATAAATTTATATACAAAAAATATGGTACACTTGTATTTGTTAGTAATGATAACTTAAAGAAATTTGAAAGTACATATAAAACGAAAAATAACAAAAAGGTTATATATAATTTTATAGAAAAAGATGAAGTTCTAAAAAAATCAAATAGCAAAGTAGAAGTTAATTTTAATGAAAAAACAATAAATTTTGTATCTGTATGTAGATTAGTAGAGCAAAAGGCAGTAGATAGATTAATAAATGTACATAGTAAATTAATAAAAGACGGTTTAATACATAATTTTTATATAGTAGGAGATGGACCCAAAAAAGCAGACCTAGAAAATTTAATAAAAGAAAAAAATGTACAAGCTACATTTCATTTACTAGGGAAAAAGGAAAATCCATATCCATATATAAAAAAAGCGGATTACTTTTGTTTACTAACATATTTTGAAGGATACCCAATGGTATTAGAAGAAGCAAAAATACTAGATAAATATATTTTAATAACAGATACAGCAGCAAGAGAAACAGTAGAAAATTATAATAAAAGTAAAATATTCGAAAACACAGAAAAAGGAATTTATGAAGGATTAAAAAATATATTAATACATAATGATAATAACCTTGAAAAAGAACATTCACAAGAACTATATGATAACAGAAATATAATTGAACAAATTTGTAAATTAATAGAAGAATGATTGGCTATATAAATTTATTATAATTATGTTTTACAGAAATATTAATGTCAAACGTTGTAGGGGTCGGCGTCCTCGACGACCGCAATATGAGAAATAAAAAAAAGGAGGAATTTTAATGCTAAAAATTTCAATATTAACACCAACATATAATAGGGTAAAATTATTACCACGTTTATATGATAGCATAGCTAGAAATTTAGAAGATAATATACAAATAGAATGGCTTATTATGGATGATGGATCAATGGATAATACTCAAGAGGTAGTAGGTAAATTTAAAGAATATCCAAATTTGAAAATTAAATATTATTTTCAAGAAAATAGCGGGAAAATGAAAGCATTAAACAATTTAATGAAACGAGTAACAGGAGATTTAATTGTAGAGTGCGATTCAGACGATTTTTTTGCAGATAATAGTTTTAAATTAATAAATGAAGAATATGAAAAATGCAAAACAGATAAAGAACTATATGCAATGTGCTTTTTGAAATTTGACCAAGATGGAAATAATATAGGGAAAGAATTTAAATACGAAGAGACAACTATGTTTGATTTGTATTTTAGAGAAGGGGAAAATGGAGAAAAAGCTTTAGTATATTTTTCAGATGTTAGAAAACAATATGAGTACAAATTAGAAAGAAATGAAAAGTTTGGAACAGAAGCAAGACTTCATCATAAATTAGATGAAAAATACAAACTAAAGTGCATAAATGAACCGATAATGATATGCGAATATCAAAAAGATGGATATACTAAAAATATTAAAAAAATATTTAAAGAAAATCCATTTGGATATTATGAATATTTTAAAGAAATATTAGAAAAAGACATGTCAGGTGTTAATTTCGGCAAAAGACTTTATGTGATAAAACACTATATATTATTCAGCTATTTAACAAAGAAAAAACTAGATATTAAAAATGTAAAAAATATTATAAATAAAGTTTTAATTATTTTACTATATTTTCCAGGAATGGCGAAAAGTAGAAAATTTTGATATTTTTTTTATAATGTTTGCAAAAATAGTAGTATTATAGTAAAATGTAGAAAAAAATTAACAATGTGGGTGAAAAAATGAACAAAGACTTTTTATTTTCAATAATTATGCCAGTATATAACACTGAAAAATATATAGAAAAAAGCTTACAATCTGTATATGAGGCAATAGATACAGATTGTGAAGTTATAATAGTAAATGATGGATCAAAAGATGATTCTGAAAAAATTATTTTAAAGTTTCTTGAAAATTTACCAGAAAAGTTTAAAGATAATTTTGTATATACCAAAAAAGAAAATAAAGGCTTGGCAGATACCAAAAATGTTGGAATTGAAATGTCAAGAGGAAAATATATAAGCGTAGTAGATTCAGATGATTGCATAAGTAAAGATTTTTATAAAGTTGCGAGAGAATATATAAAAGAAGGCTATGAAATTATAATTTATGATGTATATGTAGTATTCGAAAATAAGCAGAACGTAGATTATGCATCAAGAGCATATAGTGACTATAAAAAAGATTATTTAGCAGGATTGTTAAATGGTGCAATTTCAGGTTCATCTTGTAACAAAATTATAAAAAAGGAATTGTATTCAGGACACCAATTTCCAGTAGGAAAGGAATATGAAGATACAGCTGTTACACCATTTATATTGTCAGAAACAAATAAAATAAAATATCTTCCATATGCAATGTACTATTACTTACAAAGAGAAAAATCAATTATTGCAACAAATACATTAGAAATGGCTTTTTATAAAATATGTGAGAACATAAGCAAAGTTATATCAGAAAAAAGCAAAAACAATAATGAAGATGAAATATGTAAAAAATATGAATTTGTTATAAACGAATTTATAATAGATAGAATGTTAGATTATTTTATAAGTGATTACAACTTAAACAAAAACGAATTTATCAATAATATAAAAGGTTTTTCTGAAAATAACAGAAATACTATAGAATACATAATAAAAAATAATTTAGTTAATAATATTCAAAATCATTATTCAGCAAGACAGAAAGATATGTTAATTAGAATTCTAAATTACTTAAAAGATAAAGAATATAAAAATGTTGTAAAAGAGATACAAAAGAGAAAATTATTAAATTATGCAAGAAAAATAATGGGTAATATGAAACAATTTATAAAATCAATTATAGGAAAATAAATGGAGGAATAAAATTGATAAAGAAAATACATTACTGTTGGTTTGGTGGAAAAAAATTACCAAAAGATGTAAAAAAATGCATAGCAACTTGGAAAAAAATGCTTCCAGATTATGAAATTATAGAATGGAACGAGGAAAAATTTGATGTTAATTCAGTTCCGTTTGTTAAGCAAGCATATGATAATAAAAAATGGGCTTTTGTTAGTGATTATGTAAGAACATATGCTTTATATGAACAAGGTGGATTATATTTAGATACAGATGTAAAAATTTTAAAAAATGTTGAAGATATAATAGATAAAAATCTTGTGTTTGGATATGAAGATAGTGGATATTTTGGAACAGCAGTAATAGCTACAAATATAACACATAATCCATATATAAAAGAGATATTAGAGTATTATAGTAATATTGAAGATTTTAACGTTGATATTATATATAATTATGCAAATCCAGCAATTATTACAAGAATAATTAATAAGTATCCAGTTGAGTTGCAAAAAAATGGAGTGAAAATTTTTAATAAAAATGTAACTGTATATCCAAGAGATTACTTTTATCCATTAAGCTATAATTACTCTGAAAAAGTTTATACAAAAAATACTTGTATGGTTCATTTATTTAATGGAACATGGACAGATAAAGGCGAAAGAAGAACTATAGGCCTTTATAGAAAATTTGGACTTGGACTAGGTGGAACATTAAATAAAATTATAGATTCTATTTTTTCTATCAAATCAAGAATAAAAAATATAATATATGGAATATATAAATTTTTTAGAATGAAATATTCAATATATATAAATAGAAATAAAAGAGTAAAAAATATTGAAGAGCAAATAAAAAGATTAAACTCTGATTATATTGTTATTTGTGATCCAGATGTAAGAGAAGTAAAAGAAAAAGTTGAAGATAACTTTGAAAGAAATATTATAGAAATAAGACAACAACATACGAAAAAAGAAGCTCAAATGATAGCAGAAAAAATTTGTGATTCAAAGGTAAAAATGGTTGTATTTAATGACTATTCTAGAGGATGGGACCAAATTATAAAAACAATTAAAAGTATTAATAAAGATATTACAATAAAGAATGTTATATATTATGGAAATTCTTATTTCAGTGATGCTTTTTATTGGGAAAATAATAATAATTTACTAGATTTGTATTTTAAAGGAATGATTGATGAATTTGGAGTATATAACAAAACATTGCATGAATTTTACCTTTCAAAAGGTTATAAATGTTCTTTGTTATATAACAAAATCAAAATAGAAAACAAAGAAAAAAATCCTAAAAATAGTAGTGGAAAAAGTGCTATAAAAATTGGAATGTATTATACAGGAGACAAAACGGAAAATAATATATACAATCAGCTTGCTGCAGTTAGTATGATAGAAAATTCTAAGTTAGATTGTATACCATTAAACTACAAAATATCTGGCATTGCCAAAAAAATGAATATCACCTTATCAGGAAATTCAATGATGCCTTCAAATATTGAATTAGAAAAACAAATGGAAAAAAATGATGTGAATTTATATATTACATTAATAAATAAAGATTCAATGATACCTATTCAAAGTCTTGAACAAGGGGTACCTTGTTTGATATCGAGAATGAATAATGTTTTTAATAATAAAAAATTGGAAAAATATTTATTAGTAGAAAATCCAGAAGATATTATTGGAATTCATAATAAGATTTTGAATGCTATTGAAAATAGAAAGGTTGTATTGAATGAATATGCAGAATGGAAAAAACAATATTCAAACAATGCATTAGAAAAAATTAGAAACTTTTTAAAAGATTAATGGAATTTATTAGGTTATAGATATACCTTAAAATCTAAATTTAATAATAAGGAAAAATAAAATGCAAAAAGTAATTGATAAAAAAAGTGTAAAAACAAAAGAAAAAAAATATTTGTCAAAAGAATTAAAACAAAATATAGGTATATGTTTGACAATGTTTCTTTTATTAATGGTCGTTTTATTTTCATTTTATCCTGGAATATTAACAACAGATGGAAATAACCAATGGGAACAAGTAATTACAAACAATATAACAAACAATCATCCTTTTTTTTCAACTTTTTTCTGGTGGGTATTAGCCCAAGTATGGGCTAAACCGACTTGCTTAATAGTATTTCAAATTGCATTATTAAGTGTAATATGGACATATATATGCAGTACATTAAGAAAAGATAACAATTGTTATATAAAACAAATATTATATACTATTATAATGTGTTTTATTCCTATAATATTTATGTATACAGTTACTGCATGGAAAGATATTATTTATTCTTATATGTTACTTTTATTATCATTGATGTTTTATATAGGAATAAAAAAAGATTTTAAATATTCATATATTAATTTATTTATTATAAATATTTGTCTAGTATGGATTATGAATTATAGATATAATGGAATTATAGCCGTTGGATTATCTATTATCACTTTTTTAATTATTTTTATTATAAAAAAAATTGGATGGAAAAAGATATTGATTTTTATTGGTATGTTTATTAGTATATTTTTGGTTTGCAAAATTCCAGAAAAAATAATGCTTAAACCAATAGTTAATTCTTCAAGTAATGATATAATGCTTTGGATTACAGCATCACTAGTAAAAGATAATAAAATAGATAATTTAGAGGATTTAGCTATTTTAAATGAGATATACCCAATAGAAAAAATGAAAGAGGAATATAATCCATATGTTGTTAATCCAATGACTTTTTCAAAATATTATAATAGAGATATATATGAAAAATATAATAAAAATGTAAAAGAAATTTTGATTAAATATTCACTAAAACATCCATTAACAATTGTAAAACATTATTTAAAGTCAGATAATTTGTTGATAGGTTTAAAATTTGGGGATGGATATGTATATATATTTGACTTTGATTACTGGGAAACAAAGTATAGTGGCAATTTCGATGTGAAAACACAGCCTATATTTAAAACTGGATATAAATTTTATTTATATATAATAAATACGAGTACAAAACTAAAAGTATTAAATCACTTCTATTTACCAGCATATCCTTTGTATTTATCTATTATTGGAATTATAATTTATGCTAGGAAAAGAAAAGATAAAAGATATTTTTTAGCAATTTTACCAATGATTTATAATACTATATCTTTAGCTCCTATAAATGTTGCACAAGACTTAAGGTATGCATATATTAACTATTTAACATTATTGTTATTTGTAATTCCGCTATTCTTGTTTACAAAAAAACAAAAGTATAAAGTTGATGAAAGAATTAATGATTTGCCTAAAAATCCTAAGACATTAGTAATAATACCTGCTTATAATGAATCAGGGTCTATAGAAAAAGTTGTAAATAATGTTTATAGTCAAAATATTGAAAATTTAGATGTTGTGGTAGTTAATGATGGGTCTACAGATAATACACTTGAGAAAGCAAGTAATACTAAAGCAATAGTATTAGATCTATCTTCTAATCTTGGAATTGGAGGAGCTGTACAAGCTGGGTATTTGTATGCATATAAAAATAATTATGATATTGCGATACAAATAGATGGCGATGGACAACATAATCCATTATATATTAATAAAATGATAAAAATGATGAAAGATGAACATATAAACATGGTAATTGGCTCAAGATTTGTTGAAAAAACATCATATAAGCAAACATTTATGAGAATGCTTGGAATTAATATTAATGGAGTAATTATTAAGATGTTTACTGGAAAAAAAATTTATGATACAACTTCTGGTTATAGAGCTGTTGATAAAACAATAATAGAAAAGTTCGTACAAACTTACCCTTATGATTATCCAGAACCTATAACAAATATGCAAATGATTTTACAAGGAAAAACTATTAAGGAAATTCCAGTAGAAATGAACCAAAGAACTACAGGAGTGTCTTCGATTTCACCTCTTAAATCAATTAATTATATGGTAAAAGTTATATTGTCATTATTTATAAATGGCTTTAGAGAAAATTATAAATAAAGGAGCAAAAAAATGGTATATTATTTTTCTTTTGCATTTGCAATTGTATTTATGATATTTATATTAAATTTAGTAAAAAAAAATAAGTTAGATGAAAAATACTCAATATTATGGATTGTTTTTGGATTTATTATTCTTGGAGTTTCAATATATCCAAACATAATAATAAAAATTGCTAGTATATTTAATGTTTATTATCCACCATCATTAATGTTTTTAATTGGTTTTTTTATTGTTGGTGCATATATAATTCACATTACAGTAACTATTACAAGACAAAATAAAATGATTGTAAAATTAACGCAAGAACTAGCAATTTTAAAAGAAAAACTAAATAGAAAGTAAAAATGGTTTTTACGTAATGGATAGGGAGAAAAAAATGTACAAATTGTCAATAGTAGCATTAGTTTATAATTTAGAAAAATATTTACCTAGATGTTTAGATGCATTGGTAAATCAAACTTTAGAAGATATTGAGATTTTATGTGTTGATGATGGATCAACAGACTCAGCACCACAAATAATAGAAGAGTATGCTAAAAAATATCCAAGTAAAGTAAAAGCATTTCATAAAGAAAATGGTGGAGAGTTTACAACTAGAAATTATGGATTAGAAAGAGCTCAAGGAGAATATGTAACTTTTGTAGATACAGACGATTACGTTGAACCTAACTGGGCAGAAAAGTTATATAATGCAGCAAAAGAAGCTGATGCAGATTTAGCTGTTTGTGGTTTTGAAAGGATAAATTTAGAAACAAACAAAGTAGTATGTACAGATATGACTGGATTTGGAAAAACAGTTAAAGATATGAAATATAATGATGATTTTATGGCTTTTATAAATCCAGCACCTTGGAATAAAGTGTATAGAAGAGAACTTATTAAAGATTTAAGATTTTTACCTTTTAGAGGATTTAATGATACAATGTTTTTAATGAGTAGTTATACAAGAATAAAGAAAATAGCATTTATTCCAGATATTTTATATCATTATTATTTAAGATACGATTCTCAAATACATACAATTAATATAGATGATGTAAATAATTTAAAGAAATATTTATTAGAAGTAAAAAAATTATACAAACAATCTGGAAAATATGAAGAAATGAAATATATATTAGACTTAATGGCTTTTTTACATTTAGCAGTTTCAGTAATGTATAGAGCTTCATATGATAAGAGTATAAATATAAAAGAAGAAACAAAGAAAACTAAAAAATATTTAGATGAAAACTTTGAAAATTGGAGAAAAAATCCTTTTTTAACCTTAAAATATTCTTTAGGAAAAGGTTTTAAACATATAGGATTATGGGGAGTTTCAGTTTTATATAAATTGAACTTGCAAATGATATATATACGAATGTATAGATTTGTAATAGATAAATTAAAAATTGATATAAAATTTTAAAAGAGGGTTGAAAATGAAAGAAGATAAAAAAGTTGCTATATTATTATCTACATATAATGGAGAAAAATATGTAAAAGAACAAATTGACAGTTTATTAAATCAAACATATAAGAATATACAAATATATATAAGAGATGATGGTTCTAAAGACAATACTGTTAAAATTTTAGAGGAATATGGAAATAAAATAAATCTAGTAGTAGGAAAAAATAAAGGCTTTATGAAAAGTTTCTTCGAATTGTTAACATACTGCAGTGATGCAAATTATTATGCATATTGTGATCAAGATGATGTTTGGTTTGAAAATAAGATAGAAAATTCAATAAAGATGCTGGAAGAAAAAAATAAAGATGTTCCTCTATTATATGCAGGAAATTTTGATTATTATGATTCAAATATGAAATTTATAGAGCACTCTAAATATAAAACTAAAAAACCTAGTTTTAGAAATTCTATAGTTGAATGCGTTGCGCCAGGTATGACAATGTGTATTAACAAAAAAGCAAGAGATGAAATTGTTAACAATATTCCAGAAAAATGCTTGTTCCATGATTGGTGGACATATATGATTTGTAGTGGACTAGGAGAAACTATATATGATAATACTGTGTCTGTAAAATATAGGAGACATTCTAATAATGTTACATCAGAGTGTATGAATTTTTTCGAATTACAAATATGGAGAATAAAAACATTTATATTAGGAAAACACTTTAAAGATGTAAAGGAACAATTAATTATTTTTAATAATATATATGGAAAAAAATTAAAAGAAGAAGACAGAAGATTATTAGAATTGTTTATAGAAAAAAATTCAATTACTAATATTATAAAAAAGGTATTTTATAAAAAAAGATATAGAGCAAATATAATAGATGATTTACTTATTCGTGTAATGTTTCTTATTGGAAAAATGTAAAGGAGATAGATAATGAAAAGTTTTTTAATTAACAATATAGAAATAATTAGATACATAATATTTTATATAATTCTTTTTGGAATAATATTTATTGGTGGTAAAATACTATATGATAAAAAAAGGAATGTTTTTGAAAAAATTTTTAAATATAGATATTTAATAGGAATATTAATTCTTGCAATATGTGTTGTATTTGAAATTAGTGGATCATCAATTGGATGCTGGAATAATTTTCTAGATGGAAAAGAAAAAAATGTTATTTTAGGTAAGTCAAGATCAATTAGGAGTGATGAATGGGCAGTAAATACACCAATGGCATTTTCACAAAAATTTAATAAAACAGGAAAATTTAAATATTTTAGTGATACTATAAGAGGGGATAAAACAGATACTTTTATAGTATATGGTCAACCTGTATATTCTCCATTTATGATATATAGAATTTTTCAAATAGGATACTTATTCTTAGGAATTTCAAGAGGATTATCTTTTTTCTGGTGTGCTAGATTTATTTTTTTATTACTTGTTTCATTTGATATGATGATGATAATAACAAATAAAAAAAGATTATTATCATTAATAGGAGCATTATTAATAGGATTTTCTCCAATTATAAGTTGGTGGTTTGCTATTAATGGTCTTGTAGAAATGCTAATCTCCGGTCAATTAGCTATAATATTATTAACCAAATATTTAAGAACATGTGATTTTAAAAAGAGAATTATTTACTTAATTGGTATAGCAATATGTGCAGGAACATATCTATTAACTTTTTATCCAGCTTGGCAAATACCACTTATATATGTTTTTGCTGGATTGGGAATTTGGACAATAATTGAAAATTGGAAGCAGTGTAAAATTGAAAAAAGGGACATTATTTCAATAATAACAATTGCAGTTATATTTCTATTATCAATAATTGCAATTTTTGCTAAATCATGGGATACAATAAAGATAGTTATGAATACAACATATCCAGGTAAGAGATGTGAAACTGGAGGGGGAATGATAAATAAATTTATTTCTTATCCTCTTAATATGTTTTTAGGAATAAAAGACACTGGACTTGATACGAATGTATGTGAAATGTCTACATTTTTTGATTTATTTCCAATTGGAATAATGTTGGCTTTGTATACTATTTTTAATAATAAAAAAGATAATTTGTTAAAAATAATGTTAATAATTGTGACATTTTTAAGTGTATGGTGTATATATGGATTTCCTGAAAAAGTTGCTAAAATTACGTTATTAAGTTACAGTCCAGCTGGAAGAGCATTCTTAGCGATTGGTTTATTAAATATATTCATACTTATAAGATCTGTAGCTATACTTGATAAGAAGATAAACATGAAAACTAGTTTTATTATTTCCATGATTATATCTGTATTAATTACATTAATAAATATAAAGGTATATCCTTCTTATGTTGGAAAAAAATATGCTATTGTTATACTTATAACTATGTTTACTATGATATATTCTATACTTAGATATAATCAAAAAATTTGCAAATACTTATTAACAATAATAACTATTTTTGTAATAATTTTATGTGGTGGAATTGTTAATCCAATTCAAAAAGGTATAGATGATATTTACAACCAAGAAATAATAAATAAAATTTATGAAATAAATAATGAAGATAGTGGATTATGGATTGTTGAAGGAAGTGATTTCCCTAAAATAAATATCCCTATTATGGTTGGGGCAGCTACTATAAACTCAACAAATGTATATCCGAATTTAGAACGATGGAAGAGTCTGGATGAAACTGGTATATATGAAGAAATTTATAATAGATATGCGCATATATCAATAAGATTAACAAATGAACCAACAACATATTATTTAATTCAAGCTGATTATTTTAATATAAATTTAAATGTAAATGATACAAAAAAGTTGAATGTTAAATATATATTGACGTCTAATAATCTTGAAGATTATAATAACTCACAAATTAAGTTTGAAAATATTGCAAATAACACAATTTATAAAATATATAAAGTAAAATATTTAGGAGAATAATTATGAAAAATGTAAAAGTATATATTGCAACACATAAAAAGGCAAATTTACCAGAACTAAAAGAATATGTTCCTATTCAAGTTGGAGCAGAGGGCAAAGAGAAACTTGGATATATCACGGATAATACTGGGGAAAATATATCAAATAAGAATCCTAATTTTTGTGAACTTACTGCAACGTATTGGATAATGAAAAATGATAATTCTGATATTGTAGGATTAACACATTATAGAAGATATTTTTTTAATAATATTTTTTCTAATTCATTTAAAAATATTATACACAAGGAAAAAATAATAAAAATTTTAAATAATTATGATATAATTGTACCAAAAAAATATAAATTAGGTGTAACTGTTGAGAAACAATATAGTCAAATTCATAATATAGAGGATTTAATGAAGTGTGGAGAAATAATAAAAAATAAAAATCCTGAATATTCTGAAGCTTTTGATAAAGTATTAAAAAAGAGAAAAATATATACATATAATATGTTTATATCAAGGAAAAAAGTATTTGATGATTATTATAAGTGGTTATTTGATATATTATTTGAAGCAGAAAAAATTATAGATATATCTAATTATGATAATTATAATAAAAGAGTATACGGCTTTTTATCAGAAAGATTATTCAATGTTTGGATTGAAAAAAACAAAGATAATTTAAAAATAAAAGAAATGCCAGTATATAATTCTGAAGAAAAAATAATAAAACAATTAAGTTTATAGAAAGGCAGAAAATGAATAAAAAAAGTATAGCAAAAAATTATATATTTAATTTAGTATATCAGCTATTATCCATAGTTTTACCATTGGTCACAACACCGTATCTATCAAGAGTACTTGGAGCTGAACCAATAGGAATATATGGTTATACTATATCAATTGTTACATATTTTATATTATTTGGAACATTAGGAATTTCAATGTATGGACAAAGAGAGATAGCATATGTACAAAATGATAAAAATAAACAAAGCAAGGCATTTTGGGAAATTAACATAGTGAGATTTATAACCTTACCAATATCTATGTTAATATTCTATCTTTCTTTTTGTTTAAATGGTGATTACCAAATATATTACAGAATTCTATTATTATATATGATATCTAATATGTTTGATATAAGTTGGTATTTACAAGGAATAGAAGAATTTGGAAAAACAGTAATTAGAAATATAATAGTAAAAGCTTTAAGTTTAATATTAATATTTGTTTGTGTAAAAACACAAAATGACTTATGGAAATATTTATTAATCTTTTCGGGAGCTGAATTATTAGGAAACTTAACAATGTGGATGTATTTACCAAGATATATAAATAAAGTGGAATTCAAAAAGCTGGAAATAAAAAAACACATAAAACCTACAATAATGCTTTTTATACCACAAATTGCGACGCAAATATATACTGTAATGGACAAAACCATGGTAGGATTAATTACAAATAATATGAGCGAAGTAGGCTATTATGAACAAGCACAAAAAATTGTAAAGTCAGCTTTAACCGTTATAACATCATTAGGAACAGTAATGTCTTCAAGAATAGCAAATTGTTATGCAAATAATAAAAAAGAAGAAATATTAGCTAATATAGAAAAATCATTTAATTTTGTTTGCTTTCTAGGTATTCCTATAGTACTTGGAATAATTGGAATTTCAAAAAATTTAGTTCCATGGTTTTATGGTGATGGATATGAAAAAGTAGTTTCTTTATTAATAGCAACAAGTCCTATTATTCTTGCAATAGGATTTAGTAATGTTACAGGTCTGCAATATCTGGTTCCTATTGGAAAACAAAAAGAATATACAAAATCTGTTACTATAGGAGCTTTATCAAATTTAATTCTTAATATTATTTTAATTAAGTTATTTCAATCAATAGGTGCTGCAATTGCATCTGTTATATCTGAAATTTTTGTTTTTGCAGTACAATACTATTACATAAGAGATATTATAAAAATTAGACGAATTGCCAAAATATCGTGTAAGTATTTAATAAGTGGATTTGTTATGCTTGGAATTCTAGTTATAACTCAAGTAATGATGATTCCTAGTGCTATGAATACTATAATTCAAATAATTTTAGGAGCTATAATATACATATTAATATTAATTATTTTAAAAGATAAGTTTGTATTAGAAAATATAAGAAACATATTAGGGAGAATAAAAAAATGAAAAAATATGATTATTTAATTGTTGGTGCAGGATTGTTTGGAGCAACATTTGCTTATGAAGCAAGCAAAAAAGGAAAGAAATGTCTAGTAATAGATAGAAGAAATCACATTGGCGGAAATATATATTGTGAAAATATAAATGGAATTAATGTGCACAAATATGGAGCACATATATTCCATACAAGTGATAAAGAAATTTGGGAATATGTTAATCAATTTTGCGAATTTAATAACTATGTAAATTCTCCAATTGCAAATTATAAAGGTGAATTATACAATATGCCATTTAATATGAATACTTTTTCAAAATTATGGGGAGTAGTAACACCAAATGAAGCAAAAGCAAGAATAGAAGAACAAAAAGAAAAATATGGAACAGAAAATCCACAAAACTTAGAAGAACAAGCAATTTCCTTAGTTGGAAAAGATATATACGAGAAACTTGTAAAAGAATATACAGAAAAACAATGGGGAAGAGATTGCAAAGAATTGCCAGCATTTATAATAAAAAGATTACCAGTTAGATTTACATTTAATAACAATTACTTTAATGATAGATATCAAGGAATCCCAATTGGTGGATATAATGTAATAATTAAAAAAATGTTAGAAAAATGTGATGTTGAAACAGGTGTTGATTACTTAAAAGAGAAAGAAAAATACAATAAATTAGCTGAGAAAATTTTATATACAGGAATGATAGATGAATATTTTGATTACAAACTTGGAAACTTAGAATATCGTTCATTAAAATTTGAAAATGAAGTTTTACCAGATGTAGATAATTATCAAGGGGTGGCTGTTGTAAATTATACAAGCCATAACGAAAAATATACAAGAATGATAGAACATAAACACTTCGAATTTAATGACTGTAAAGGAACTGTTATTACAAAAGAATATCCTATGACATGGAAATTAGGAGATGAAGCATATTACCCTGTAAATGATGAAAGAAATACAGCACTATTTGAGAAATATAAAGAAATTGCAGATAAAGAAGAAAACGTAATATTTGGAGGAAGACTTGGAAATTACAAATATTATGATATGGATAAAGTAATAAAAGTTGCTTTAGAAACAGCAAAAAGTATTTTATAGTAATATGAAAAAGGAGTAAAACATGAAAAAAATAATAGAACTTTATAAAAAATATGAAGAATTAGTAAATTATTTAGTAATGGGAGTTTTAGCAACAGTTGTAAATTTAGCTGTTAAATATGGATTACTATTTACAATATTAGATGCAAGTGATGCAACTCAATTGCAAATTGCTGTTATAATTTCTTGGGTCGCAGCATGTTTATTTGCATATTTTACAAATAGAAAATTTGTGTTTAAAAGCAAATCTGAAAAGATCTTAAAAGAATTTACAGCATTTGTTAGTGCACGTATATTCACTTTAATACTAGAGATGTTAATAATGTTTATATTTGTTACATTATTAAAATTAAATAGTGATTTATGGGTAGTAATTTGGTCTTTAGTTGCACAAGTTGTGGTAATTGTGGTAAACTATGTATTAAGTAAGCTTGTGATATTTAAAAAGGAGAAAAAGGATGAAGAAAATTAGTATAATAGTTCCAGCTTATAATGAAGAAGAATCTATACCATATTTAGAAAAAAGATTAGTTGCATTAATGAATAATATGAAAAACTATGAATTTGAAGTATTATTTGTAAATGATGGTAGCAAAGATAGAACACTAGAATTAATAAAAAACTTGAGAGAAAGAGACAAAAGATTTTGCTATGTTAATTTCTCGAGAAATTTTGGAAAAGAAATTGCAATGATAGCAGGACTAGATTATGCAACAGGTGATGCAGTAATTTTAATAGATGCAGATTTGCAAGATCCACCAGAATTAATACCAGAACTTGTTAAATATTGGGAACAAGGTTATGATGATGTGTATGCAAAAAGAAAATCTAGAAAGGGAGAAACATTTTTAAAGAAATTCACATCTAAAATGTATTACAAAGTACTTCAAAGTTTAACAAATGTTGAAATACAAAAAGATACAGGAGATTTTAGATTATTAGATAGAAGATGTGTAAATGCACTAAAGAAATTAAGAGAATCTCAAAGATGTTCAAAAAGTATTTTTAGTTGGATAGGGTATAATAAAAAAGAAGTATTATATGATAGAGACCCAAGAGTGGCAGGAAAAACAAAGTGGAATTACAAAAAATTAGTAGACTTAGCAATAGATGGTATAACATCTTTTACAACATCGCCACTTAGAATTTCTACATATTTAGCAATACCAACATTTTTAGCACTTGTAATTTATTTTATATATGTAATTGTAAAATGTATTAGACTAAGTGTAGCAATACAAGCGTTTCAAGCAATTATATTATTAGTATTATTCTTTTCAGGAATACAAATTATGTTATTTGGAATAATAGGAGAATACTTAGGGCGTATATTTAATGAAACAAAAAATAGGCCATTATATTTTGTAGATGAGTTTAATGGAAAAAAAGAAATGAATGAATAGAGGGGGAATTAAAAATGGAAAAAATAGCTGTACTAATACCATGTTATAATGAAGAAATAACTATAGAGAAAGTCATAAAAGATTTTAAAAAGGAACTACCAACTGCAGATATATATGTATACGATAATAATTCAAAAGATAATACAGCTAAAATTGCTAAAGAAAATGGAGCTATTGTAAAACATGAATATAGACAAGGAAAAGGAAATGTTGTAAGAAGTATGTTTAGAGATATTGAGGCTGATATATATGTAATGGTTGATGGCGACGATACATACCCTGCAGAAGAAGTTCATAAATTAATAGAACCAATTAGAAATAATGAGGCAGATATGGTTATAGGAGATAGATTAACAAATGGAACGTACCAAAATGAAAATAAAAGACATTTTCACGAATTTGGAAATAACATTGTTAGAGACTCTATAAATAAATTATTTAAAAGTAATTTAAAAGATATAATGACAGGATATAGAGTGTTTAATAAAATATTTGTAAAAAATATGCCAGTTATGAGTCCTAAATTTGAAATTGAAACTGAAATGACATTGCATGCACTTGATAAAAAATTTATTATAAAAGAAATTCCTATAATATATAGAGATAGACCAGAGGGAAGTGTTTCAAAGTTAAATACATTTAGTGATGGATTTAAAGTATTAAAAACAATTATAAAAATGCTAAAAGACTTTAAACCAAGACAATTCTTTTGGGCTGTGTCTGTAATATTTATAATATTAGGATTGATAATAGGAATACCAGTTATAGTAGAATTTGCCAAAACAGGATTTATAACAAAAGTTCCTTCTGCAATTCTTGCAACAGGAATTATGACATTTGCAATTATAATTGCTCAATGCGGTGTAATATTAGATACTGTTGTAAAACAAAATAGAGAAAAATACGAATTAGAATTACTAAGATATGATCAAATAGAAAAAATTAAAAAATAGTACTTAAAAGGAAAATATGATGATAAGAGAAAAAAACAAGATATATATTTGTATAAAAAGTGTTTTTTGTATATTTTTTGCAATTAGTCTAATATTAGACAAAATGTTTATTACTAAAGGTAGTGTTTTTGGTACAATAGAAGAAAATTATTTTACAGAATTTAAGATTCAGTATTTAATTTGTTTTTTAATTTTATTTTTAATAGAATTTTTTATTATATCTGTAATTGAATATATTGTGAATAAAATTGAACCTAAAATTCATACTAAAAATAAGAAAAATATAAAAATATATTTTTTAATATTAATATCAATTTTAATATTGTGGCTACCATACACTATGTCCTTTTTCCCAGGTGGTATATATTCTGATACATTATCATCTATAAATCAAGCCAAAGGAGTTTCAAGACTGAATAACCATCATCCATTAATGTATGCTATGTTATTAAAACCTTTTTTTATACTAAGTGATAATCAATTAGCGATGGAAATGTTTACAATTTTTCAGATTGTAGTAATGGCAGCAGTATGTGGATATGTAGCATATTGGATATATAAAAGAAATATTTCTTTTATATATGTTATATTAACAACATTGTTTTTTGGACTATTTTGTTTAATACCATTATATGCTGTTTCGATATGGAAAGATATACCTTTTTGCCTTGCATTAGTGTTATATATATTAAATATTGGAGATATTGTTAAGGAACCCAAAAAGATAGAAAACATGAAAGGAATATTATATTATATATTTCTGAGTTTAATGGTATCATTTTTTAGAAATAATGGAAAATACATAATTTTAGGTACAACAATAATATTACTACTAACATACAGGAAAAATATATTTAATACATTAAAAAAATTTACTATTATATCTTTAGTAGTAATTATTCTAACTTTTATTGTACAAGGACCAATATATGACCACTTTAAATTAAATACGGAATTTGTAGAAAATTTAGGAGTTTTGCTTCAACAAATTTGTTATGTTGTTTCAAATGATGGAGAAATAACAGAAGAACAATATGAATTTATTAATAATATTTATCCAATAGAGAACATAAAAGAAGATTACAATCCATGCATTGTTGATGTAATAAAATGGTCACAAAATTTTAATAGTAAATATTTAGAAGGACATAAAAATGAATTCATAAAAGTTTGGTTAGAAATATTTTTTAGAAATCCGAAAGCATGTATAAAAGCTCAGTTATTAAATACTGTTGGATTTTGGGATATAAACAAAGCAACAATGGATGCATATATAAATCCAACAATGTGGGGTGGAGGCAATTCATATGGAGGAATAGTTCAAAAAGACTATATTGAAATTTTAACAAATAAATCAATAAGAAATATTTTAATTCCTAAGAAAGCGATAAGTTCGGCAATTTTTTTATTGATAACAATAATAGGAGCATTAATGACTATATACAAAAGAAAATATAGAAATTTTTTAATGTATGTGCCGGCATTTATAACCTGGATTACAATTATGCTAGCAGTTCCATTAGCATATAGTTTGAGATACGTATATATATTAGTTTTAATGATTCCAATTTCTTTAATAATACCTTTCTTAGATAATGTTGAAAAAAAGTAAGATTGATTTCTTACTTTTTTTTGTATTTACTTGTACTTTTTTAATGTAAATGATAAGATATACAGGAAATAAAATTAAGAGGTGATAAAATGAAAATTTTAATTACTGGAGCAAATGGAATGCTTGCAAAAGAAGTAAAAGAAGAATTTGAAAAAGAAAATGAACTTATACTTACGGACGTAAATGACTTGGATATAACAAATGAACAAAAAGTTATGGAATTTGTTAAAAAATGTAAACCAGATTACATAATTAATTGTGCAGCATTTACGGCTGTAGATAAAGCAGAAGAATGCTATGAATTAGCAGACAAAATAAATGGAGATGGACCAACAAATTTAGCTAAGGCCGCTAAAGAAAACAATGCAAAATTAGTACATATATCTACAGACTATGTTTTTGGTGGAGATTTAAGCTTAGATAAAGACTATAAAGAAGATGATAAAAAAGCTCCTGTTACAGTATATGGAAAAACAAAATTACATGGAGAAGAAGGAATTCAAGAAAATCTTGAAGAATATTATATTTTCAGAACAGCATGGCTATATGGAATAGGAGGAAATAATTTTGTTAAAACAATGACAAAATTAGGGTCATCAAGAGATGAACTAAATGTTGTATCAGACCAACACGGAAGTCCTACATATGCAAAAGATTTAACAGAAATTATATATCAAGCAATAACAAAACAAATACCTTATGGAATATATAATGCAACAAATGAAGGATATACAACATGGTACGATTTCACAAAAGAAATATTAGAAGAGCAAGGAATTAAATGCAAAGTAAATCCTGTTACAACAGAAGAATATATAAAAATGATGAACGTTGTACAAGCAAAAAGACCATTTAATTCACAAATGTCAAAAGAAAAATTAAAAGAGCAAGGAATAAACGTACCAAATTGGAAAGATGGACTAAAAAGATATTTGGAGGAAGCAAAAAATGAAGAATAGAAAAGGAATCATATTAGCAGGAGGAAGTGGAACAAGACTATATCCATTAACAATAGCTATATCAAAACAAATTATGCCAGTATATGATAAACCTATGATATACTATCCATTATCTGTATTAATGGAGGCAAAAATAAAAGATGTTCTAATAATTACAACACCAAGAGACAACGAAACATTTAAATCATTACTTGGAGATGGCAGTAAGTGGGGAATGAACTTTGAATATGCTATTCAAGATAAACCACGAGGATTAGCAGAAGCATTTATAATTGGAGAAAAATTCATAGGCAATGACAATGTTGCAATGATTTTAGGAGACAACATGTTTTATGGTGAGCACTTTGCAGAAAAATTAAAATCTGCAAACGAAAGAGAAGAAGAAGCAACAATATTTGGTTACTATGTAAAAGATCCAAGAGCATATGGAGTAGTAGAGATAAATAATGAGGGACAAGCAATATCAATAGAAGAAAAACCAGAAAAACCAAAATCAAACTACGCAGTACCAGGACTATATTTCTATACAAATGACGTTATAGAAATTGCCAAAAATGTTAAACCATCAGCAAGAGGAGAAATAGAAATAACAACAATAAACGAAGAATATATGAACAGAAAACAACTTAAAGTAGAAAAACTAGGAAGAGGAATGACATGGTTTGATACAGGAACACATGATGCATTAATAGAAACAGCAAGTTTTGTACAAACAATAGAAAAAAGACAAGGATTACAAATATGTTCACCAGATGAAATAGCATACAAAAACGGATGGATAACAGAAGAAGAATTATCAACACTAGCAGATCAATACATAAAAACTGAATACGGACAATATTTGAAAGATATTGCTTTAAATAAATTTGGTGAAGAATAAATTTATAAAGGAGATAAAAAATGGGAAAATTTAAAAAAACAGAAACATCTATTGAAGGTGTATACATTGTAGAACCAACAGTATTTGGAGACAACAGAGGATACTTCATGGAAACATACAACAAAGCGGATTTTGAAGAAATAGGACTTAATTACGACTTTATACAAGATAACCAATCAAAATCTAAAAAAGGAGTTCTAAGAGGATTACATTTCCAAAAAAAGAATTCTCAAGCAAAACTTGTTAGATGTATAAAAGGAGAAGTTTTCGATGTTGCAGTAGATTTAAGACCAGGAAGTAAAACATATGGAAGATGGGAAGGAATTATACTAACAGAAGAAAATAAAAAAATGTTTATGATACCAAGAGGATTTGCACATGGATTTCTAGTATTATCAGATGAAGCAGAATTTGCTTACAAAATAGATAATGTTTATACACCAGAAGCAGAAGGTGGTTTAGCATGGAATGATGCAGATGTTGCAATAGATTGGCCTTTTGGAGATATTAATCCTAAAGAGCTATTAACATCTGAAAAAGATGCAAAATGGCCATCACTTAAAGAATTAAAAGAAACAGATTTATATAAAGATTTAGAAAAACAATAGGGGATAAAAATGATAAGAATAATTATAGGCTATATTATGCTATACTTTGTTATTATGTTAGGAAGCACATTCATTTCATACAAAACAAATAAAAGCTTAAGTAGTTCAATACCAATAGATATATTAACAAATATAGCAGTGTTATATGTATTTGGACTCTTTAATATTCTATTAATAGGAGTAATTACAACTTCAGTTGTATCAATACTACTAGGAATATATGCGCTTGTAAAAATGAATAAAACACAAAGAGATACACTTGTAGACTTTGGAACAATTTTCTTTAGTATAATATATTGTATATTTGCAATAACAACATATGAAAGACTTTCAAATATGTGGGATGAATTTACATGCTGGAGTTTATTTACAAAGAAAATGTTTATTACAAATATATATGAAACAGATTGGTATCCGCCGGTGCCAACTATATGGCAATACTATTGTTGTAAATTAATAGGAAATTATACCCAGGGAATAGAAATGTTTGGATTATATATTTTCTCATTTTCATTATTATTGCCATTATTCAATATAAAAAAAGAAAAGAACTTAATATATAATTTAGTTTTAAGTGTAATTATTATATGCTTGCCAGGAATCTTTTCAGAAACATATTTTTATGAGGCACCATATGCAGATGCAATATTAGGATTATTATTAGGCTATATATTTGTAGAAAGAATATTTAATAGAAAATATACATATTCACTTGTAGTAGCATTATTTGTGTTAGCTCTAACAAAAGGAACAGGATTTTATATTGCAATAACAACACTAATTTGTTTCTTTGTATATGATGCAATAAAACAAATTAGAAATAAGGAAAAAATAGATAAAAAGAAATGTATAAGTAAAATAATTATATTCTTACTAATATTAAGCAGTTTAGCATCTTGGAATATATATAGAAACTTAAATATTACAAGTGAAAATAATATAAATATTATCTCTAAGAGTAAACTTGATGAAACAGGAATAAAAAGATTTATAACAAGTTTCTTTACAGCCTCAATGAAAACGACATCTAGTTCATTAATGGCTGATATGATACAAGATAATTTAATTACAATGTTAATAAAAGGAAGTTTGATTAATTCATATATTCAATTAAGTATAGGTGGATTTACATTGTTGTTAGCATTTGGCTTTGTATTATTATGCAAGAAAAATAAGAAGGCAAAAAACGTTGCAATATATACTTTTGGAGGACTAATATTATATATTGGATTTTTGCAACTAGCATATTTTACAAAATTTAATATGCAAGAAGCATTAACACATAACTCGTTTAGTAGATACATGAGTTCTTATTATATTGCTATGTTAATGACATTTATAGCATTAGTAATTGATAGCAAAAGTTCGGATTATAAAAGAAATATTACAGTGCTAATGATAATTATATTAGCATTAACACCATTGAAAGATATAGCAAATATAACAATAAATTCAGGATTTTATAACTACAAAATGAAAAAAGAATTATCAACTATAATAGAAGAAACCAATAAACTAAAACAAGAAGTACCAGCAAATAGTAAAATATATGTAATAAATCAACAACTAGAAGACAATAAATTTAAGTATTATATGTTACCAGAAAACAATGTAGAAATGGGAATATATTTCGGAAATAATTTTGCCCAAAACGAAAAAGAGCAATTTGAAAATATATTGTATAATACATATGATTACGTATATATACGAGCAACTGACGACTATTTTAATAATAATTATCAAGAATTATTTAATGAAAAAATAGAGAAAAAAGCAACATATAAAGTAATAAAAGATAACGGAAAAGAAAATTTAAAATTAGAAAGGATTGATATAAATGAGTAAAAATATTTTAGTAACAGGAGCTGCAGGATTCATAGGAGCAAACTTTGCAGAATACTTTGTAAACAAACATCCAGAATATAATGTAATTGTATTAGATAAATTAACATATGCAGGAAATATGGACAACCTAAAAAAAGTTCAAGACAAAATCAAATTTAAAAAAGGTGATATATGCGATTTTGAATTTGTTACAAGCTTATTTGAAAAATACAATATAGATGGAGTAATTCATTTTGCAGCAGAATCTCATGTAGATAACAGTATAAAAAATCCATTCATTTTCACTCAAACAAATGTAATGGGAACACATACATTATTAGAAGCAGCTAAAAGAGCTTGGGGAGAAGGTAGCGAAAATAAATTCCTACACGTATCAACAGATGAAGTATATGGAGCATTAGGAGAAGAAGGATACTTCACAGAAAAATCACCTATAAAACCAAGTAGTCCATATTCATCATCAAAAGCAAGTTCAGATTTAATTGCATTTGCATATTGCGAAACATATAAAATGAATGTAAATGTAACAAACTGTTCAAATAACTATGGACCATATCAACACAACGAAAAATTAATACCACACATGATAAAATTAGCAATGAATAATGAAAAATTACCAGTATATGGAACAGGAAAAAATGTTAGAGACTGGTTATATGTTGAAGACCACTGTGAAGCAATAGATTTAGTATTCCATAACGGTAAAAAAGGAGAAAGATATAACATTGGTGGACACAACGAAAAAAGAAATATAGAAATAGTTAAATTAATTTTAAAACAATTAGGAAAATCAGAAGATTTAATAGAATATGTAGAAGACAGAAAAGGTCACGATTACAGATATGCAATAGACCCAACAAAAATTAAAAATGAACTAGGATGGGAACCAAAAACAAAATTTGAAGATGGAATAGTAAAAACAATAGATTGGTATATAAATAATCCTGAATGGTTGAAATAATTGGAAAAAAATTACTTTGTTAAATAAAAAAGCATATGATATCATAAATAAAAAAGAATGTAGGGGGACAGAGAGTTTTATGAAAAAAATAGTTTCATTATTATTAATAGTTGTTATTATGAGTATGTCGCTATCAAATATAGTTTTTGCTATTAACGAAATAAGCGATGATATAATAAGTGATGAACAGAAAAATGATAATAGTTTAGTAGAGAATGATACGAGTTTTGATTCTAAAGAAAATCAAAATGTAACCACAGATAATGAAAACACTGAAAAAGAAAACAATAATGAAGAACAAGAAGATTCAAATAAAGAAATAATAAATGAAGAAAATGAAAATAATATTAATGAAGACGAGCAAGAAATAGAACAATATGAAAATATAGAAGAGAAAGCAGTTAAAGCTGAAATAGAAACAGGAACATATGTAATTAAGTCAGCATTAAATAAGAATAAAGTATTTGATATTTCAGGTGGAAATAAAAACAATTTAGCTAATTTACAAATATGGAGTAGAGATAGTGTACCTCAACAAAAATTTATAATTACAAAATTAAATGATGGTTCATACATAATAATGGCAAAACATTCAAAAAAAGTATTAGATGTAGCTGGTGCTAAGAAAAAGAATGGAACAAATGTACAACAATATGAAAGTAATAATACAGATGCACAAAAATGGATACTAGAGCAAACAGACGATGGTTATATTAGTTTTGTATCAAAATGTAATAATTTATATATTGATATAGATGGAGCAAGTACAAAAAATGGAACAAATATACAACTATATGAGGGAAATAATACGTTAGCACAAAAGTTCATACTAGAAAAAGTAGAAGAACCTAGGCCAGAAAAAACAATAGATGATGGTGTATATACAATTTCTACAGCTTTAAATGCATCAAAAGTTTTAGAAATAAAAGATGGAAATAAATCAAATTATGCTAATTTACAAATTTCTACTAATATAAATAAAGACTATCAAAAATTTAAAGTTACATATTTAAATGATGGGTATTATCGCATTGAATCTATTAATTCAAAAAAAGTATTAGATGTAAATGGTGCAGGAGAAAGAAACGGTACAAATGTACAACAATATGAAAGTAACGGTTCGGATGCACAAAAATGGATTATATACAAAACTAAAGATGGTTACTACAATATCATTTCTAAGTGTAATGGACTTTATTTAGATATAGCTGGAGCTAGTACAAAAGATAAAACGAATGTACAAGTATACAGTGAAAATGAAAGTAAAGCACAAAAATTTCAGTTTAAAGCAGTTAAATCTTATTCAGGAACACAAACTATAAAAGATGGAACTTATGCTATAAAAAGTTATTTAAATGATAAGAAGTGCTTAGACATAAGTGGTGGATCACGAAATAATGGAGCTAATACACAATTATGGGATTATACAAATGTTAAACAACAAAAATATAATATAAAATATTTAGGAAATGGTTACTATAGTATAATTGCCGTACATTCTAAGAAATCATTAGATGTGTCATCTGCATTAGCTGTAAACGGAACAAACGTGCAACAATATGAATGGAATAATTCAGATGCACAAAAATGGATAATAAAACAAACAGATGATGGCTATTATAATATTATTTCTAAGTGTAATGATTTATTTATAAACGTAACAGCAGGAAATACACAAAATGGTACTAATATACAAATGTATGAGGAAAATGGTTCAGATGCACAAAAATTTAAATTTGAAGAAGTTAAGATAGAAGTTGGAACTAAAACGATTTCAAATGGTACATATGTAATTAAATCAGTCTTAAATCCAAATAAATGTGTCGATATTAGTGGAGGCTCAAGAGCAAATTCAGCAAATGTTCAATTATGGGATTTTGCAAATGTACAACAGCAAAGATTTGATATTACTTATATTGGTGATGGGTGCTATAAAATAATTTCAAGACATTCATCAAAATCATTAGATGTAAATGAAGCTAAAAATATAAACGGAACAAATGTACAACAATATGAATGGAATAATTCAAATGCACAAAAATGGATAATAAAAGATGTAGGAAATGGATATTACAATATAATATCATTTTGCAATGATTTATACTTAGATATATCAGGTGGAAGTACATCTAATGGAACTAATATACAAATGTATGATGACAATGGAACAAATTCACAAAAATTTATGTTTGAAAAATCATATGGAGGAATAGATGTTTCTACATTTAATTATGGAATAAATTGGGCACAAGTTGCAGATTATGGAGTAGACTTTGCTTTAATTAGGGCAGGTTTTAGAGGATATGAACGTCCAAATATAAAATATGATAGTTATTTTTTAAGCAATATTCAAGGTGCAAAAGCACATGGAATTAGAACTGGAATATATTTTTTCACACAAGCAGTTAATGAGGGAGAAGCAATTGAAGAAGCAAATTGGGCTATAAATGTAGCAAATCAAAATGGGTTAACATACCCAGTTATTGCAATCGATGTTGAGTGGTCTAATAAAGATAAAGATGGCCGTGCAGATTGGATATCAAATCAAGATAGAACAAATGTAGTAAATGCATTTTGTCGTACAGTTAGAAATGCTGGATATACACCTTTGATATATGCAAACATGGATTGGCTAAAAAACAAATTATATATGGACCAATTAAAAGAATATGATGTGTGGCTAGCTCACTATACATGGGATGTTAATAATAAATCAAATTATCAAGGTAATTATTCAATGTGGCAATATTCTAGCAAAGGATCAATTAGTGGAATAGGTACAGCTGTTGATATGAACATATGTTATAAAGAATACTAAAAAATGATTTAAAGATAATATATAATAATTTATAAGGTGGTAAAATGGATGAAATTACAAATCCAAATATAGAAAACATAGAGGAAGAAGTCTTAGAAAAATCTCTAAGACCTCAAACTTTGGATGATTATACAGGTCAAACAATAGTAAAAGAAAATATGAAAATTTATATAGAAGCGGCGAAAAAAAGAGGGGACTCTTTAGACCATGTTTTATTATATGGACCTCCAGGTCTTGGAAAAACAACACTTTCAAATATAATCGCAAACGAAATGGGTTCAAATATTAAAATAACCTCTGGACCTGTTATAGAAAAAGCAGGTGATTTAGCATCACTTCTTACAAATCTGCAAGAAAACGATGTACTATTTATAGATGAAATACATCGCTTAAATAAAAATGTAGAAGAAATATTATACCCTGCATTAGAAGACTTTTCTTTAGATATTATGATAGGAAAAGGCCCAACAGCAAGGTCTATAAGACTAGACTTGCCCAAATTTACTTTAATTGGAGCAACAACAAAAGCAGGTTCACTTACAACACCTCTTCGTGATAGATTTGGAATTGTTGAAAGACTAGAATTATATACACCAGAAGATTTATGCACAATAGTAAAAAGGTCAAGTAAAATTCTAGGAATACAAATAGAAGAAGATGCTGCAATGGAAATTGCAAGACGTTCAAGAGGAACACCACGTATAGCAAATAGAGTACTAAAAAGAGTTAGAGATTATGCATTAGTATTAGGTGATGGAAATATAGACTTAAAAATTGCGAAACTAGCATTAAATAAGTTAGAAATAGATGAACTTGGACTAGATAGAACAGATAGAAATGTTCTTCAAGTATTGATAGAACAATACAATGGTGGACCAGTAGGAATAGAATCACTAGCTGCATCAACAGGAGAAGAAATAGAAACAATAGAAGATGTATATGAACCATACTTAATGCAAATAGGGTTTGTATCTCGTACACCACGAGGAAGAATTGCACTTCCAAGAGCATACGAACATTTAGGATATAAATATGAGGAAAAATAATGAAAATTAAAAAGAAATTATTTGAAGATATAGGAATATTTCTTGTTATATTAATTTGTATAAGCTATTTTATTTTTAGCAAAGAAATAGGGGACTTAGATGAAATATGGAACTACAATTTTGCAAATTGTATAGCAAAAGGAATGGTTCCATACAAAGATTTTAATATAGTAATAACACCCTTGCTTTCAATAATAGAATCAATATTTTTAAGAATATGTAATGAGCTAATAACAATGAGAATATTAGCAGTTATACTAAATAGCTTAAATTTATTTTTAATATATAAAACACAAGAAAAATTAGGAATAAAAAGAAGTGTAAGTATAATTACAACAGCAGTAATTGCTTATTTAGTAAAGAACTATTTATGTATAGATTATAATTGGTTTGTACTATTTTTAAGTTTAGTTATAATCAATATAGAATTTAGTAAGTTAAAATCTAATAAAATCAAAAACTTAATTATTGGAATATTAGCAGGAATGTGTATATGCACAAAACAAACAACAGGAGCTTTTATATGCTTTGCAATAGTAATGTATAAAACTCTTTTTGCAATAAAAACAAGGCAAAAAGAAGATATTAAAAAAGTATTATCAGTTATAATTGGAATAGCAATTCCAACGATGATATTAATGTTATATCTTGCAATTAATGGAGCAATAAATAGTTTTATAGATTATTGTATATTAGGAATAAAAACATTTAACAACAAAATATCATATATAAATTTAATAAAATCTGATATATTAAGTATAAAAATATTGTCTGTAATAGTACCTATTTCAATGATTGTATTAAGTGCATATTCAGTAATAAAAAAAGATAAAAAACTTCTATTTTTAGTTTGCTTAGGAATAGCAAATTTCGTTGTAGCATTTCCAATTTCAGATAGCATTCACTTTTTAATCGGAAGCACAATAACTTTAATAGGAATAGTATATGTGTTATATATGTACTTTTATAATCTTTTGAAAAATAAAAAAATAAAGCTATTTTTCAAATTCTTTTGTGAAGATTTAGCTGTTGCAATATTAGTTTTAATAGGAATATGGAGTATTTACAAGAATTATAAATATATAAAACAGGAAAATAATTACAGTACATTAAATCATTTTAAAAATATAGCCATATCAGAAGAATTAGAAAATAAAATAAAAAATGTAGAAAGTTATATAGAAAATTCAGAAGAAAAAGTATATATATTAGACTCAGATGCAGCACTTTATAATATACCAATAGATACATATAATAAAGATTTTGATATGTTTAATAAAGGCAATTTAGGAGGAAAAGGCGAGCAAGGACAAATAGAAAAAATACAAAATATGAGTAATGTTAAAATTTTAATAAGAAAAGATGGACTAAGCAGAAATTGGCAAACACCTGAAGAAGTAAGAAAATATATAAAAGAAAATTTAGTAAAACAAGAAAGTATAGAAATTTTTGATGTTTATTATAAGGAGTAGAAAAAATGAAATTATTAATGCATACATGTTGTGCACCATGTAGTGTGTATTGCATAGACTCACTACGAAAAGAAGGAATAGAACCAACAGTATATTGGTATAACCCAAACATACATCCATATATGGAATATAAAGCAAGAAGAGACTGCTTAAAAGAATATACAAAAAGTATAAATGTAGAAGCAATATTTGAAGAAAACTATGGACTAGATGAATTTTGCAAAAATGTAATAGGAGACTTAGAAAATAGATGTTCAAACTATTGCTACAGAGTACGACTAGAACAAACAGCAAAATACGCAAAAGAAAATGGGTACGACACAATAACAACAACACTTCTAGTAAGCCCATATCAAAAACATGAAGTGTTAAAAGCACAAGCAGAAGAAATAGCAAAAAAATATGGACTAAACTTCTTGTATAGAGATTTTAGAGTAGGATTTAGAGAAGGACAAGCAAAAGCACGAGAACTAGGATTATATATGCAAAAATACTGTGGATGCATATTTTCAGAAGAAGATAGATATTATAACCGCATTCAAAAAGATAAGGAAAATGCTCAAAAAACTAAATAAAAATAAATTCTGATAAAGCCATTTTTTATTATAGTAAATTTTAATAATTAAAAAAGATGTGAAAATTCACATCTTTTTTTGTTAAATACTGTAAAATGCCCAAAAAGGGTTGAAATTTTTTTAACTTATATATATAATAAAAATTGTAAGTTTAAAAAGAAAAAATATATAAAATAATGAAAAAAGGAGAAAAATGGGGGATATGAATAAAAAAGTAGAAAATGAAAACAAAAAAAATCATAAAGCAGCAAAGGTAATATTAATAGTATTATTAGTATTAATTATTATAATAGGAGCTGCAGCAGGATGTGGATACTGGTATGTACAAAATAAAGTATCAAAAATAAATCAAGTGGATGTAAACGAAGACGAAATAGAAATAACAGAAGGTGTAAAAGAGGAACTTGCAGATTATAGAAATATAGCGATCTTAGGAATTGATAGTAGAGAAGACACATATAGCCTAGGAAATAGAAGTGACTGTATAATAATTGCAAGCATAAACAACAAAACAAAAGAAGTAAAATTAGTATCAGTATATAGAGATACATACTTAGAATTAACAGGTAGAAATTTAGATAAAGTTACTCATGCATATTCATACGGAGGACCAACACTTACATTAAGTACTTTAAACACAAATTTAGATTTAGATATAACAGAATTTGTAACAGCAAATTTCGATGCAGTAAAAGAAATAGTTAATGATATTGGTGGTATAGATATAACAGTAACAGATGCAGAAGCAACAAGCATTCCTGGAATTACTTCAGCAGGTACATACACATTAAATGGAGAACAAGCACTTGCATATGCCAGAATAAGAAAAATAGACACAGACTACAAGAGAACAGAAAGAATGAGAACAGTTATAGCAGCAAGTTTAGAAAAAGTTAAAAAGATGAGTGCAACAGAATTAAACACAGCAGCAGACAAAGTTTTACCAAGATTATACACAAATATAGACTCAAATGAAATAATGTCTTTAATACCAACAGTTGCATCATACAAAATAACAGAAAGCAAAGGATGGCCACAAGCCGTAGAAGGAAAAATAATAAACGGAGTTTGGTATGGAGTACCAGTAACACTAGAAAGTAGTGTAAAAGAACTACACAAAGAATTATTTAATGAAGAAAATTATACACCAAGTGACAAAGTAAAAGATATAAGCGGAAAAATAATAAATAAAACAGGAACTGGAAAATAAAGTATCCTATATTTATATAATTTAGAATTTAAGAAAATGGTGTAAGAGGATGGAAAGAGTTAATGATTTATTAAGAAGAAAAAAATCTAAAATTATAATTTTTATGATTTTAGATATTATATCTATGCTAATTGCCTCATACTTAGCATTAGCATTAAGATTTGATTTCGATGAGATACCAGCACAATACTTAACAACAGCATATAAATATGTTGCAATAGATATAGCTGTAATGCTAATTACATTTTTTGAACTTAATTTATATACATCTGTATGGAGATATGCCTCTATAACAGAACTTATTAATATTGGAAGTGCATGTTTCACAACCGAAATAATAAATTTAATATATAAAAAAATGTTTAGCATATCAATGCCAAGAAGCTATTCTTTAATAAGACTTTTATTACTAATATTTTTCGTAGCAACTATAAGATTCTCATTTAGAATACTAAGAACAATAACTATTAAATTTGAAAATAGAAAAAATAATAACAATGTTATGATAGTTGGTGGAGGAGAAGCTGCGCGATTACTAATAGACGAGGCAGCAAGAAATAGAACATTATTTGGCTCTAATATTGTATGCATAATTGATGATAACAAAGAAAAAGTAGGTACATATATTAGAGGAATTCAAATCGTTGGAACAAGAAAACAAATTAAACAAATGGCTGAAAAATATGATGTAAATGAAATTATAATTGCAATTCCATCTGCATCTAAAGAAGAAATATCAAAAATAATAACAGAATGTCAAAAAACTTCATGTGAATTAAAAATATTACCTTCAATTTTTCTAACCATGAATGAAAAAAACAATAATATTGTAAATAAAATAAGACCTATATCATACGAAGACTTTTTAGGAAGAAGTCAAATTGTAGTTGATATTAACGAAATTTCTAATAACATTAAAGATAAGGTAATAATGGTAACAGGCGGTGGAGGATCCATTGGTTCTGAACTATGTAGACAAATTGCAAAATGCAATCCAAAACAGCTAATAATATTCGATATATACGAGAACAATGCATATGAAATTCAAATGGAATTATTAAGAAATTATCCAAACTTAGATTTACATGCAATAATTGGTTCTGTAAGAGATTATGATAGATTAGAAAAAGTATTTCAAAAATATAAAATAAACCAAGTATTTCATGCAGCAGCACATAAACATGTACCATTAATGGAAGAAAGCCCAAACGAGGCAATAAAAAATAATTGCTTAGGAACGTTAAATTGTGCAAAACTAGCTGATAAATATAAAGTTGAAAAATTTGTACTAATATCAACAGATAAAGCAGTTAGACCAACAAATGTAATGGGAGCTTCAAAAAGAATTTGTGAAATGATAATTCAAAGCTATGATAAAATAAGCAAAAACACATCATATGTAGCAGTTAGATTTGGAAATGTTTTAGGGTCAAATGGTTCAGTTATTCCACTATTTTTAAAACAAATTGAAAATGGTGGTCCAGTAACAGTAACACATAAAGAAATAACAAGATTCTTCATGACAATTCCTGAAGCTGTAAGCTTAGTGCTACAAGCAAGTGTGTATGCAAAAGCTGGAGAAATATTTGTTTTAGATATGGGACAACCTGTAAAAATATACGATTTAGCAAAACAAATTATAAGATATAAAGGCTTTACACCAAATGAAGATATAAAAATAAAAATTACAGGATTAAGACCAGGAGAAAAATTATATGAAGAAATTTTAATGGATGAAGAAGGATTAAAAGAAACTCCTAACAAATTAATTCATATAGGACAACCAATAGAAATAAAAGAAAACTTTTTAGAAGAGTTAAACAATTTAATAATGGATTCATATGATAACAACGAAGATATAAAAGAAAAAATTGCTAAAATTGTTACAACATACAAAATTGATAATGGCAAAAATCACAATGAAAATATTCAAGAAGAAAAGAAAAAAATAATGGCTTAAGTATAAGAAAAAAGAAGGAAAAGCAATGAAAAAAGATATAAAACCTTTTGAAAAGAAAGTATGGCTTTCATCACCAACAATGCATGGAGATGAAATAAAATATGTTGAAGAAGCATATAACACAAATTGGATGAGTACAGTAGGAGCTAATATTGATGAAGTTGAAAAAAATATATGCAACAAAGTAGGATGTAAATATGCAGTTGCACTATCTTCAGGAACAGCTGCGCTTCATCTAGCAATGAAACTTGCAGGAATAAAAACAGGCGAAAAAGTATTTTGCAGTGACATGACATTCAGTGCAACAGTAAATCCAATTATATATGAAGGTGGAATTCCTGTATTTATAGATACAGAATATGATTCTTGGAACATGGATCCAGTAGCTCTAGAAAAAGCATTTGAACTATATCCAGAAGTTAGAATAATAGTTGTAGCACATTTATATGGAACACCAGGAAAAATAGATGAAATATCTGCAATTGCTAAAAAACATAATGCAACAATAATAGAAGATGCAGCAGAAAGCTTAGGCGCTACATATAAAGGAAAACAAACAGGAACATTTGGAAAATATAATTGCATTTCATTTAATGGAAATAAAATTATTACAGGTTCAAGTGGAGGAATGTTATTAACAGATGACTTAGAAGCAGCAAATAAAGCAAGAAAATGGTCAACACAAAGTAGAGAAGAGGCAAGTTGGTATCAACATGAAGAAATAGGATACAACTACAGAATGAGCAATGTTATAGCAGGTGTTGTAAGAGGACAAATTCCTTACTTAGAAGAACATATTGCTCAAAAAAAGGCAATATATGAAAGATATAAAGAAGGTTTAAAAGATTTACCTATAAAAATGAACCCAATATCAAAAGAATGTAACCCAAATTATTGGCTTTCTTGCATAATAATAGATAAAGAAGCAATGTGTAAACAAGTAAGAGGAGAACAAGAAGCACTTTATATAACAGAACAAGGAAAAACATGCCCAACAGAGATACTAGAAAAACTTGCAGAAATAAATGCAGAAGGAAGACCAATATGGAAACCAATGCATATGCAACCTATATTTAGAATGAACCCATTTGTAACCAAAACAGGAAATGGAAGAGCAAAAACTAATGCATATATTAAGGAAGAGACAGAAGATGTTGGGATGGATATTTTTACAAGAGGATTATGCTTGCCATCTGACAATAAAATGACACCAGAACAACAAGAAAAGATTATAGAAGTTATAAAAGGATGTTTTGAATAATGGAACATAAAAAAGGTATATATGAAAAATACATAAAAAGAATGTTGGATTTTATATTAAGCTTAATTGCTTTAATATGTCTATCACCAGTATTATTAATAGTTTCAATTTTGGTAAGAACAAAGTTAGGAAGTCCAATAATTTTCAAACAACAACGACCAGGTAAAAATGAAAAAATATTTACTTTATATAAATTTAGAACTATGACAGATGAAAAAGACGAAAATGGAAAACTATTACCAGATTCACAAAGACTAACAAAATTTGGAAAATTCTTAAGAAGCACAAGCTTAGACGAATTACCAGAATTAATAAATATAATTAAAGGCGATATGGCAATAGTAGGACCAAGACCTTTATTGGTACAATATTTACCATATTATACTGAAGAGGAAAAGCATAGACATGATGTAAGACCAGGTCTTACAGGTTTAGCACAAATTAAAGGACGAAATAATTTGGATTGGAATGAAAGATTTAAGAAAGATATAGAATACATACAACATATAACTTTTATAAGTGATTTTGAAGTTGTCTTGTTTACGATAAAATCAGTCTTTAAGCATGAAAACGTTGAAGTGCCAAAAGAATCACATGATTTAAATGTTGTAAGAGCGAAAAAAGGTGAAAAGAAATATGAATATATTAATAACTAGTGTAGGTACACGAAATAAAATTATACAATATTTTAAAAATGAAATTGATGGAAATGGAAAAGTTATAGCAACAGATATGAGTGAATTAGCACCAGCGATATATGAAGCCGATAAATTTTATATTGTACCTTCTATGAAAGATCCAATGTATATTGATAAAATTTTAGAGATATGTAAGATTGAAAAAATTGATGCAATATTTACTTTGATTGATCCTGAAATTAGTTTGATTGCTAAAAACAAAAAACGATTTATAGAAATTGGAGTAACTCCTTTGGTTTCAGAATATGAACAAGTGGAATTAGCTTTTGACAAATATAAAATGTATGAATATTTATCAAAAAATAATTTTAGAACAGCAAAAAGCTATATAAATAAAGAAATATTTTATCAAGATTTAAATGATGGGAAAATTAATTTTCCTGTATTTGTAAAACCAGTAAAGGGAAGCGCAAGTATAAATATATCTAAAGTAAATAGTAAAAATGAAATTGAGGTATTATTTAATACATATGATAATTTAATAATTCAAGAATTTTTAAATGGTCAAGAAATTGGAGCTGATATATATGTTGACCCAATTTCTGAAAAAGTTGTGTCAATATTTACTAAAGAAAAAATTAAGATGAGGGCTGGAGAAACAGATAAAGCTAAATCTTTTAAAGATGAAAAACTATTTGAGTTAATTTGTGATTTGGTAGAAAAAACTGGATATAAATATATGATAGATATGGATATATTTAGAATAAACAACGAATATTATATTTCAGAAATTAACCCAAGGTTTGGTGGAGGATATCCACACGCTTATGAAAGCGGTGTTAACTTTCCTGAATTTATTTTAAATTCATTAAAAAATGTAGAAAATAAAAGTCAAATCGGAAATTACAAAGAAGATATATATATGATGAAATATAATGAAATAAAGATTGTAAAATAATAGAAGGAGATATATGAAGAAAGTATTATTTGTTGCAACTGTAGCGAGTCATATTCATGGATTTCATGAACCTTATTTAAAATTACTAAAAGAAAACAATTTTAAAACATATGTTGCTGCAAACTGGAATTTATTAGAGAATGAAAAAATTAATTATTGTGATGAATTTATTCAAATACCAATTCAAAGAAGTCCATATTCTATGAAAAATATTGAAGCAATTAAACAATTAAAGAAAATAATTGATAAAGAAAAATTTGATATTATTCATTGCCATACACCAATGGGAAGTGTAGTTACTAGATTAGCTGCAAGAGAGGCACGAAAAAATGGAACAAGGGTTATTTATACGGCACATGGATTTCATTTTTATAAAGGAGCTCCACTAATAAATTGGATGTTATTTTATCCTGTAGAATGGTATTTAGCAAGGTATACAGATACATTAATTACAATCAATCAAGAGGACTTTCAGAGAGCTAAAAAAAGATTTGGAAAGAGATGTAATGACATACAATATGTACCAGGAGTCGGAATTGATACAAAAAAATTTAATTTTGAAATGTCTGAAAAAGAAAAAATAAAATTAAGAGAAACTTTAGGACTAAAAAAAGATGATTTTGTATTAACTTGTGTTGCAAGATTAGATAAAAATAAAAATCAAGGATTTTTAATAAAATGCATGAGAGAACTGATAAAAGAACATAAAAATATTCATTTATTACTAGTTGGTAGAGATGAATTAAATGGAAAATATCAAAAAATATCAAAAAAAATGAATTTAGAAGATAATGTACATTTTTTGGGAAATAGAGATGATGTACCACAATTACTTAGAATTTCAAATGTTGCAGTTTCAGCAAGTAAAAGAGAAGGCTTAGGAATGAATTTAATAGAAGCTTTATATTCTAATATTCCAGTAATAGCTACAGAGAATAGAGGACATAGGGATATTGTACATAATTATGAAAATGGATATCTAATTCAAAATTTTAATGAAAATGATTTTAAAGAAAAAATATGTAAGATTTATAGAGAAGAAAATGTATGGGAAAAACAAACAAAAAATAGTGTTTTTCAGTTTAAATTATCTTATACATTAAGAACAATTAGGAATATATATTCTAGAGATCTATTGTAAAGGAAAGGAAAAAGTAGTATGAAACCTTTGGTAAGCATAATCATGGGTGCATATAATTGTGAAAAAACAATAACGAAATGTGTAAATTCAATAATTATGCAAACATATAAAAATTGGGAATTTATAATTTGCGATGATTGTTCAAATGACAATACATTAACAATTCTTAAGGAATATCACAAAAATGATAGTAGAATAATAATTATACATAATGAAGAAAACTTAAAATTAGCGGCATCATTAAACAAGTGTCTAAAAATTGCAAAAGGAAAATATATTGCAAGGATGGATGCAGATGATGAATCGTTGCCAGAGCGTATAGAAAAACAAGTTAACTATTTGGAAAATAATAGTGAAATTGATGTTGTTGGGTGTAATAGAATAATTTTCGATGAATATGGAGAAAAAGGGATTAGAAAGAGTATAGAAAAACCAAACAAAGATAATTTAATTAAAGATACACCTTTTGCTCATCCAACGATTATGATGAAAAAAGAGGTTTATGACAAATTAGGAGGGTATGTTTCTGATAAGACTACAATAAGAGCAGAAGATCTAGAATTATGGTTTAGATTTTTTGAAAATGATTTTAAAGGATATAATATGCAAGAAGTTTTGTATAAGTATAAAGAATCAAAGGAAGATTATTCAAAGAGAAGTTTGATAGCAGGCATTCAAACAGCAAAAGTATATCTGAAAGGATATCGTAAATTAAAAATACCAATAGTTAAAAGAATATATTTTTTAAAACCAATCGTTGCTGCTCTAATTCCTAACTTTTTTTTAGAAAAATATCATTCAAAAAAGTTGAAGTAAGGTGATAAAATGAAAATAATAATTACAGTTAATACATATTATCCATTGAAAGATGGTGTTCAAATGGTAACAGAATATCATGCTGAAAATTTAGTAAAACAAGGACATGAAGTGATAGTGTTTACTCCTAATTATGGCCATAAAAATGAAGAAGTATATAATGGAGTAAAAATTTATAGAGTAGATGCAAAAACTAAACATGCCTTTTATTTTGGTGATAAAAAAAATTACATAGATAGAATATTAAAAGAAAGTAAAAATGCAAGTGCTCTTATCAATGTATGTACTCAAAATCCAATGACAGATTGGTGTTTAAACATTTTAAATAAAATTGAATGCAAAAAAATTCTATATATGCATGGAATGCACGATTTGAGATGGAATAAAAAAATGATGACTGGAATTAAAGATCTTGCTCATAAAATTTGGAATAATGTTAGATGGGGTATATATTATGCATTATTAAAAAAATACTTGATATTATATGATGATATTATTCAATTGCATAAATTTGATTATGGATACGAATATTTTTTAAAAAAATATGATTTAAAATGTAAAATCATTGAAAATGCAGCAGAAAATGTTTTTTTTGAAAATAAAATTATCAATTTGAAATCTAAATATGCTGTGTGTGTAGCAAATTATATTCCTAGAAAAAATCAAGAATTTATTTTAAAGGCTTTTTATAAAGCTAATATTGATAAAAATTTTGGTTTAATATTAATTGGAAGTGACAATGGTGAATATTATAGAAAATTAATCCAAATTAATAATAAATTAAAATTAAAATATGGAAAAAGAAATGTACAAATTTTAGATAATGTATCTAGAGAAGAAACGATAAGATTTATAAAGAATGCAAGAGTATACCTTATGGGAAGCAAGTGGGAAGCTTTTCCAATATCTATTGTAGAAGCAATGGCAGCTGGAATCCCTTTTATTTCTACAGACGTTGGTTGTGTAAAATATATGCCAGGAGGAATTATAATAAATAATGAGGATGAAATGGCTTATTGGTTAGAGATATTTTCTGAGAATAGTACAATTAGAGATTACTATGGTAGAATAGGCAATACATATGCTATTGAACATATGTCAATAGAGAAGAAGGTCAATGAATTAGAAAAAATACTGGAAGGTAAGGAATAAAGATGAAAAAAATTATTTTTATTTGTCCATATTTTGGTAATTTACCAGAAGAACAAATGACGTTGTGGCTACAATCATGTGAAAAAAATTCAACTATTGATTGGATTATTTTTACAGATGATAATAATAAAAAGTTAGATTATCCAGCTAATGTTAGAGTTATATATACCACATTAAAGAAAATAGCGGAAAGTATTCAAAAACTATTTGATTTTAAAATAAAATTAAATAGTCCATACAAATTATGTGATTTTAAGCCTGTATATGGATACATTTTTTATGATTATATAAAGGAATATGATTTTTGGGGACATTGTGATATGTCGGACTGCATTTTTGGTAATATACGAAATTTTATTAACGATGAAATGTTAGAGTTAAATGATAAAATAGGATTTTTAGGTCATTTAACTTTATATAGAAATAATGAAGAAGTGAATAAGAGATTTATGCTAAAAACAAAGTCTAAAATTGAATTGAAGGAAATTTTAGGAAATAAAGAAAACAAAGCATTTGATGAATTAAATGAATATAGCATAAACACTATATATAATGAATATGGTTTTTCTCTAAAAAGGATTGATGAGATGTATGTTGACATATCACCAATGAGATTTTCTTTTCAAGCAGCATGCTATGATGATTATTATAGACATTTTTATAAAAAGTTTGAACCAATGATATTTGAATGGAATAACGGAAATTTATATGAGTGTACTATAAAAAATTCTAAAATAAAAAGAAGAGAAATTATGTATGTACATTTTCAAAAAAGGAAAATGATAAAGCAATTCAATAATAAAACGAAAAAATATTATATTATTCCTAATAAATTTGTTTCTAATTTAAAGTTAGAAAATGCAAATGATTTAAAAAAAATTACAAAGAATAGAATATATTTCGTAGCTTTTAAATTGAAATACAAATCCTTTATATATAGAATAAAGAAAATTTTATATAATAGATAATAGAAAGGAAAAGTAAAAATGCAACAGATATGTAAAAAAGAAAAATGCACTGGTTGTCTGTCTTGCTATAATAGTTGTCCAAATCAGGCAATTAGTTTTGAATGGGATAATGGTTTTTATTATCCAAAGATAGATGAAAAAAAATGTATTAACTGTGGGTTATGTAAAAAATCATGTCCATGTGTAAATAAGGTTAATAAAAATAAGCCATATTATGATATAGCGTATGCGGTAATAAATAATAATAAAGAAGTTAGAGACACAAGTTCTTCAGGAGGAATATTTTATAATTTAGCAAAGTCAATAATAGAATCAAATGGAATCGTTTTTGGCGCTATATGGACTCAAAATCTAGAAGTTGAACATGTAGGAATTGAATCTGTTGATGAAATAAAAAAAATGCAAGGAAGCAAATATACTCAAAGTAATATAAAAAAATCCTATATAAAAGTAAAAGAAGAATTAAAAAAAGGAAGAAAAGTTCTTTTTTCAGGAGTACCATGTCAGATAGCAGGATTAATTACTTTTTTACAAAAAGAGTATGATAATTTATATACTTGTGAGGTATTATGTCATGGAAATGCTTCTCCCAAAATACTTAAAGAACATATAAAATATATTGAAAAAAATAATAATGAAAAAATAGAAAAAATAAATTTTAGATATAAAACTAAAGAAAAGTGTCAAAATATAGAATATAAATTTAGCAATGGAAAACATACAATAATTGAGGAACCTTTAAAAGATTATTATTATAATGGTTTTCAGAATGGAACATTATTAAGAGAATCATGTTATCAATGTGATTATATAGGAATACAAAGATGTGCTGATATTACCTTAGCGGATTTTTGGGGAGTAAATAAAAATAGTATTGTTTTGCAAGACGAAGTTAGTTATCCATCACTTGTATTTATAAATAGTCAGAAAGGAAAAGAATTATTTGAAAAAAACAAGAATAAATGGACTGTTTTTGAAAGACCAATAGAAGAAGCTGTTTGGGGAAACTTGTCTTTAAGAAGAGCAACACCAAAAAGCAAATGGAAAGAAAAATTTTTTTTGGAATATAAAAAAAGTGGGTATGAAAATGCAGCTAAAAAATGTTTAATTGAACATAAAGATATAAAGTATTTTATAAAAAAAATGATAGGAAAAAATGCAACAGCATTTTTTATAAAGGTGTTAAAACGATGAATATAAAGAAAATGAAAATAGGAATTATTACATATCATGAACCTATTAGCTATGGAGCTCATTTGCAATGTTTAGGATTACAAATGTATTTAAAAGAGATTGGATGTAATCCAGAAATAATTAATTATTCAAAGAAAGCTTATTTAGAATTACGTAATACAAAAAGAACTAAAACTTTAATAAATCGTATTTTAAACGTTTTAAAAGATCCAATAACTTTTCTGAAAGCAAAAAATAATGCTAAAAAAATAGAAAAGGAAAAGAAAAAATTTAAAGAATTATTAAACGACAGAAATAGAAAATTTGAAGAATTTGAAAAAATGTATTATATATTATCTAAAAAAAGATATGAAAAATATTCAGAATTGAAAGAAAATTGTCCTGAATATGATGCTTATATTTGTGGAAGTGATCAAATATGGAATCCAAGCTTTAATGATATGGATGATAATTATTTTTTAGGATTTGCACCAAAAAATAAAAGAATTGCATATGCACCAAGTTTTGGTGTGAATAAAATACCATTTTATGCAAAAAGTGAATATAAAAAAAGACTAGAAGGGATTAAAAGTTTATCTGTTAGGGAAAAAACAGGGGCAAAAATCATAAAAAATTTGATAAATAAAGATGTTCCGGTTGTAATTGATCCAACCTTTTTGGTTTCTAAAGAAAAATGGTTAGAAATTGCGAATAATTCAGAGATTCATTTGCCAAAAGAATATATTGTTACATATTTTATAGGTATAGATGATTATATAAGTAAATATATAAATGAAATAAAAGCTAAATATTCAAATTATGAAATTATAAATTTAGTTTTTGATCAAACAAAATATGGACCATGTGATTTTTTAAAATTAATTAGTAAAGCAAAATTTGTATTTACTAATTCATTTCATGGTTTAGCTTTTGCTATTAATTTAAATATTCCTTTTGCAGTAGGCAAAACATTAAAAGATTTTGGAAGCAATAGTGCATTTAGTAGAATAGAAGATTTATTGGAAATGTTGGAATTATCAGATAGAATTTATTTTGGTAATAAACAGTTAAATGATAATTGGCTTCAACTAGATTATTCAAAAGTTAATAAAATAAAAGAAATTATTGCTGAACAATCTAAAAAATATTTAATTGAAGCTTTAAAAGATATTAAGGAGTAGTTTAATGCAAAAAGAAAATAATAAAAGTGCTTCAAAGGAATTAATTATAAATACAATTATTTTTGGATTAGGAACATTTAGTTCTAAAATAATAATGTTTGTCTTATTACCTATTTATACAACTTATATGACAACTGCAGAATTGGGAGAAGGAGAATTGGTAGTTAATTTTATGAACTTAATATATCCAATTGTTACAATTAATATATTAAGCGCATTATTGAGATATACAATGGATAAGAAAATGAATCCAAAAAAAGTATTACAAAGTACATGTTTTATAGTTGGAATAGGATTGATAATATGTGGAATAATCTTTTTAATTTTTAATATTCAAAGTTCAATAAATAATTGGAAAATATATTTATGGATATTATTAATGTGTTACTCGTTTCAACAAATTTTGTCTGTTTTTTCCAAGGCATTAGATAAGACTAAAATATTTGCAATTGGAAACATTGTATATACATTTTCACTATTAGTTATTAGTATAGTTTTATTAGTAATATTAAATAGAAAAACAGCGGGTTATCTAGAGGGTGCGATATTAGCTAATATTATAACATTTATATATTTTGCGTGGAGCTTAAAAATTGATAGATATATATGCAAAAGTAAACTTGACTTAAAATTAACACGAAAAATGGTATTATTTTCGTTACCATTGATAGTAAATTCTATATCATGGTGGATTACTAGTTTTTGTGATAGATTTGTATTAGAAATAAATACAGGAACTGAAGCCGTGGGAATATATTCAGTTGCTTCTAAAATTCCTGCGATTGTATCTACAATTTCAGCCGTATTTATGCAAGCATGGACTTTATCAGCAATTAAAGCATACCAAAAAAATGATAATAACTTTTTTAGTGTGGTATTAAAAAAGTTTAGTGCAATATTTGTAATATGGGCTTCAATAATTATTGCTATGAGCAAGATAATTATGTCGTATTTAGTTGGTGCCGGATTTTCTGAAAGCTGGATATATGTTCCATTGTTAATTTGTGCTACGGTATTTAGTGGATTTGGAAGTTTTTATGCAGTAATTTATACAGCAGCTAAAAAAAATTATTCTGTAATGATAACTACAATTATAGGAGCTGTAACTAATATAATACTTAACTTTATATTAATTCCAAAACTTGGCATACAAGGAGCAGTTATTGCGACTATGATTTCACAATTAGTAATTACTGCCTTCAGAATGGTAGATTCTAGAAAATTCATTAAATTTGATAATGATTTTATAAGAATTACATTTTCAATTGTAATGATAATTTTGGAAAGTATATTGTTAATAAAAGGCAATAGTAATTGGTATCCTTTTATTGCTGTTTTTTGCATTTTAATAATATATATTGGTGAAGTAAGACAGATGATTAATAAGGCATATCAAAAGATAAAGGGTGTTATAAAGAATGGAAAGTAAATTTAAAATAAAAAAAGATAATATAATTGCTTTTTTAATGTGGTTTTTGATAAGTATAATAGTATTAATAAATAATGAAATATTTGAAAATAGTTCAGAAATAATTGTAATGACATTTTTACTTTTTGAAATTCTAATTTCATTTTTTCCAAAAGAAATTAGAAGAGCTTTACCTATGATTATTATACAAATTACAGGTTTTATAAGATATGTAATGATTCCAATAGCAATTAAAAATGAAATAAGAGGATATTCTAATAGAGTAATTGAAATAATGATTTTAGAATTGGCGGCTATATACTTTGGAATTGCTATATATTTTTTGAAAAATAATAAAAAAAAGATTTCAGAAAAAATGTTGAATATTAATGAAAGTGTTAATCAAAAAATAGGATTATCATCAATTATTACAATATTACTTGGTGGAACATTTGTATTGATGAATAAAGCTTATATAGAAAGATATTTATCCTTTTCGACTAATAAGACTGTAATAAATGACGTTTCTGGCGGAATAAATTTGCTTGTGGCAGTATTTTTTCTGATAGTATTTATTAAAGGTATAGAATTTATATATAAGTTACCTTTAAAGAATGAAATAATTAAAGTTGTTTTATCTATAATTATAAGTGCTTTTTATATAAATGGATCTTCAATAACAAGTTTTAATGTTTCAAGATGGTCTATGATTATAACATCAATAATTGCTTTTACTTATATAGCAAGATTATATCCTAATTATAAAATGAAATTGAATATTTTTTTAGTAGGGTGTATAGTATTTGCTGTTTCAGTTGGATCATTAATTAAATTTGCAAATTATAATAATGGATATAATAATTTGCAAAATGTTTTTAAAGAACAGTTAAAATATAAAACATTAAATGCATATTTTGCAGGTAATAAAAATATGGAAATTGCTCTGGATTTGAATGATGATATTAATGTACTGAATATGTCTAAAATACAAATTATTATCTCAGATTTATTTGCTAACTTTCCAATTTTAAATAAATATTTAAGTGATCCTCAAATTCAAACAACTGTGATGTATAATTATAAGTATTATAATTCTACAATTGCTTGTGATCAGATTATACCATATTCAACACAGTTATATATTTTTCTTAAGTACTTTTTTGTAATATTTGAATCTATTCAAATATATTATGCATTTAAGCTATATTATAAAATGAAAGAAGAAGATGACTTTTTAAAAATTTACAATTTAATATATTTAATTATTTCATTCTCATTAGTAAATTGTATAAGTTTATCAGTAATATTACAAAATATATGGATACATGTTTTACCTGTTTTTGTAATTTATAGTTTGAATATTCAAATAAAAAATAAAAAAATATAAAAAAGGAAAGTAAAGAAGATGAGAAAAAAAGAGTTGAATAAAATATTAAAAGAACAAAAAAATAAATATTTTTCAAATATAAATTTTTTGCAAGAATTAAAAATGATTTTTTCAAATGAAATAATTTGGAAAATATGGAAATATATAGAATTATTGTATAACTGTAAATATTACAAAAGATTAAATGGAATCTTTTATAAGATGATTTTTTTCAAATATAGAAGGAAAAAAAATAAATTAGGTACAAAACTTGGGATAGAAATACATGAAAATTCGTTAGATATTGGAATGATTATCTATCATGGAAATATTGTAATTAATAGTAAAGCAAAAATAGGTAAAAACTGTCGTTTACATGGAATGAATTGTATAGGTAATAATGGAAAAAATGATTTATGCCCAATTATTGGTGATAATGTAGAAATTGGAGTTGGAGCAAAGATTATTGGAAATGTAAGAGTTGGAAATAATGTTGTTATAGGTGCAGGAGCTGTTGTAGTAAAAGATGTTCCTGATAATGTAGTAATAGTTGGCAATCCTGCAAAAATTATAAAAACAATATAAATATCGTTTAAAATAAAGGTGGAATATACAAAATGTTATATAAAAGAAGAATATATTTTATTTTAACTATAATAATGATGATTATAATTTTCTTATTTTCAAGTCAGCCATCAAAAGATTCTAATTTCTTAAGCTATAGCATAACAAATAAAATATATAAAAGGATTGAATGCAATACAAATAAAAGTGAGACATTAAAAAAAGATGTAGTAATTACTAATACCACAGAGAGTGTATTTCCTGAAACTAATGAAAAATTCATTAAAATAAATTATATTATTAGAAAATCTGCACATATATTTTTATATTTGATGTTAGGAATGTTTTTTTTATTATATATTAATACATATGAAATAAGCTTAAATAAAGCAATTATAATTACAAGTATATTTGGCTTTGCGTATTCATGTTTAGATGAATTTAATCAATATTTAAGAGGCACAAGAACAGCTTTATTTACAGATTGTTTAATAGATACGTTTGGATGTATGTTAGGTTGTTTATTTATTGGAATCTTTTATAAAGTTTTTCTTAATAAATTAGATAACAAAAGAAAATTATAAAATGTAACAATTTTAAAGTTTCACAAAAATATATATAATGCTATTGCAACAATTAGATATTTCCTATATAATTCAGGTAGCAAATATTCTAAAAAGGGGAGAAAAAATGGAAGAAATAGATTTAAGCCAAATGATTTCACTTTTTTGGCACAAAAGAAGACAAATATTTTTAATTATATTAATATTTATAATACTAGGAATAGGATATACAATTGGATTTGTAACACCAGAATACACATCATCAACAACACTAGTATTAGCCACAGGAAAAGACTCTGAAAAAGATTCTTCAATAACTGCTACAGATGTAACATTAAACTCAAAATTAATATCAACATATAGAGAATTGGCAACAAGTGATAAGGTAGTTAGAAAAGTTATTAGTAATTTAGGTATAAAAATTTCTGAACAAAGTTTAAAGAAAAGCATAGATGTAAAGGTTGTATCTGATTCTGAATTAATAAAAATATCTGTAACAAATGAAAATGCAGGAGTTGCTGCAAGAGTAGCAAACGAACTTGCAAATGTATTTATAGAACAAATAAAAGAAATTTATAATATAGATAATATACATGTTGTAGATGAAGCAGAAGAGAGTAATGCACCTTCAAATATAAATCATACTAAAGATGTATTAATATTTGCGTTTATAGGTATTGTTGCTTCAGTTATATATGTATTTGTAGATAACATGCTAGATACAACAGTTAAAAATGCAGAAGATATAGAAAAAACATGTGGAGTAGCTCTTATAGCTTCAATTCCTTTTGACAACTTTGAAAATAGAAAGGGAGGTAGAAAATAATGAGAAGAGAATTAATTACTTTTAGAAATCCAAAATCTCCTATATCAGAAACATTCAGAACTTTAAGAACTAATATTCAATTTATGAATGTTAATAAAAAAATGAAAACAATACTTGTAACTTCTACCTTACCAGGAGAAGGAAAAAGTTGGGTAACTTCAAACTTAGCTGTTACGTTTGCACAAGCAGGAAAACAAGTTGTATTAATAGATGCAGATATGAGAAAAGGTAGACAATATTCAATATTTGGAACATATCCAAAACCAGGTCTTGCAAATTTTTTAGCAGAAAATAACCAAAATGTAGATTTAGCAGACATAGAAAAATATGTACAAAAAACAGATGTAGATGGTTTATATATGATTTCAGCAGGAAATGTACCACCAAATCCATCAGAATTACTTATAACACCACAAATGCAAGCACTATTGGACAAGCTTTCATTACAATGTGACATTATAATAGTAGATGCTCCACCATGTGAGCTAGTAACAGATGCAGTAATTTTATCTAGAATTGTTGATTCTACTATAGTTGTAGCTGCTCACAAAACTACAAAGAAAGCAAACTTACAAAAAACTATAAAAAGTATTAAAAATGTTGGTGGAAATATAGCAGGAGTTGTTCTAAACAAGGTGCCAGTAGAAGCAAGAAAATACGAAAAATCTTATTATTATGGTTCACAATTAACAACAACAAAAGAAAAGCGTAATACTGGATTAAATAAAGGAAATTTTGGAAAAAATACTAACCAAAATACAAATTCAAAAAGACCACCAATTAAAGAAGAAAACATTGAAAAGAAACCTACAATAACAAACAATACAGAAAATAACTCAACAGAAAAGACTCAAGAAATTTTAAGACAAGTAAATGAATATCTAGAACAAGAACGAAATGATACAAAGAGGGATTAGTTATGATTGATTTTCACTCTCATATAATTCCAACAATCGACGATGGCGCACGAGAAATAAAAGAAACAATGAAAATGTTAGAAGAGGCATATAGTGCAGGATTCGATGGAATTATATCTACATCACATTATATGGAAGGATATTACGAAGTAAATCAGGCAGATAGAAAGGTCTGGATAAATGGAATTCAATATGCTTTAGAAAAAAAGAAAATAGGACTTAGTTTATATTTAGGAAGTGAAATTTATTTCTCAGAAAAAATATTAGAGTTCATAAAAGAAGGCAAGGCCTCAACAATAAATGGCTCAAAATACATTTTATTTGAGTTTCCTTTAAATGCTAAACCTATGAATATTGAAGATGTTATATATACAATACTTTCAGAAGGCTATATTCCTGTTCTAGCACATCCGGAAAGATATGTATTTACGCAAAAAAATCCAGAATTAATTTACGAGCTAGCAAACCAAGGAGTGCTTATGCAATCCAATTATGGAAGCATAATTGGACAATATGGAAAAAAAGCACAAGTAATAGCAGAGAGAATGCTTGAATCTAATTTAGTTAGTTTTCTAGGAACAGATGCACATAGAGCTAATTCAATATATACTAATATTGACTCTGCAGCTAACAAAATAAAATCAATTATAGGAAAAAGCAAATTCGATAAAATATCACACTTTAATGCCATGAAGGTTATTAAAAATGAAGAAATAGAAATTGAAGAACCACAACCAATTAAATTATCATTTATAGATAAAATGAAGATGAACTAAAATAAAACTCCTTCTCAATAAAGAGAGGGATTTTTTTATTGTATTATAAAAATACATATGATATAATTTCTAAAGTTTAAAATATATAGAAAGAAGAATGCAAATTGAAGAAAATAGTAATTATAGGTGCAGGACCTGCAGGTCTTACTGCAGCATATGAATTATTAAAAAATAAACAAGATTATGAAGTTACAATTCTAGAAGAATCAAATGAAATAGGAGGAATTTCTAGAACTGTTAAATATAATGGCAACAGAATGGATATAGGTGGACACAGATTCTTTTCAAAAGATGAAAGAATAATGAATTTATGGAAAGAAATTATGCCTGTTCAAGGTAAACCATCTTTTGATGATGAAATATTAGAAAGAGAAAAGCCATTAGAAATTGGTGGACCTAATCCAGAAATTGATGATGAAGTAATGCTTGTTAGAACAAGAGTATCTAGAATTTATTATTTAAAGAAATTTTTTGACTACCCTATTAGTATGAAATTCCAAACCTTTAAAAATATGGGATTTATAAGAACAATAAAAGCAGGTTTTAGCTACTTAAAATCAACAATAATAAAAAGAGAAGAAAAATCGTTAGAAGATTTTTATATAAACAGATTTGGAAAAGTATTATACAGTATGTTTTTCGAAAAATACACAGAAAAATTATGGGGAAGACATCCAAGTGAAATATCAGCAGACTGGGGTGCTCAAAGAGTAAAAGGACTTTCTATAAAAACTATTATAAAGGATATGTTCTCTAAAATATTTAAAATAAAGAATAATAAAAATACAGAAACATCATTAATAGAACAATTTTGGTATCCAAAATATGGGCCAGGCCAATTATGGGAAACACTTGCAAAAAAAGATATTGAAAATGGTGCAAAAATATTAAAAGGTTGTAAAGTAGAAAAAATAAATGTAGAAAACGGAAAAGTACATTCTATAACATATATAAAAGACGGAAAACAAGAAGAAATAATAGGAGATATATTTATATCTTCAATGCCTTTAAAAGATTTAGTTTTAGGAATAAATAATGCACCAAAAGATATTAGTAAAATAGCAGATGGATTACCATACAGAGACTTTATAACAGTAGGACTATATTTAAACAAACTAAAACTAGAAAATAAAACAAATATAAAAACACTTGGAAACATAGTACCAGATTGTTGGATTTATGTTCAAGAGGCAGATGTAAAAATAGGCAGAATACAAATATTTAATAACTGGTCACCATATCTAGTAAAAGATGCAGAAAATAAAGTATGGATAGGGCTTGAATATTTCTGCACGGAAAATGATGAATACTGGAATATGAGTAAAGAAGAATTTGTAGAATTTGCTATTTCAGAACTTGTGAAAATGAATATAATAGACAAAGAAGATGTATTAGATTCACACGTAGAAAAAGTAAAAAAAGCATATCCAGCATATTTTGATACATATGAACACATAGATAAAATAATAAACTATGTAGATTCCTTTGGAAACCTATATTGCATAGGAAGAAATGGTCAACATAGATACAATAATATGGATCATTCAATGCTTACAGCAATAGAAGCGGTAAATAATATAAAAAATAATGTAGAAGACAAACACAATGTATGGAATGTAAATACAGAAAAGTCATATCATGAAAAGAAATAGCAAAATAATAACACAGGTGAAAAAATGAAGATAAAAAGCAAATATAAAATATTAATTTATATAATAATTGGACTAGCATTAGCCATTAGACTAGCATATGTAATAAAAATGCCATATACAGAAAAACAACATGATGTAGAACCAAATGGAAATGGTCTAAGCTATATTTTTACAATATATGAAACAGGTCATTTGCCACAAGACAATATAGGGCAACACTATCATCCACCACTACATCAAATAATATGTGCAATGTTTTTAAAAATAATTAGTATATTTAGTACAGATACAAACTTTATGTGCGAAAGCTTACAATTTGTAACCTTAATATACTCAATGGCATTAGTATTTATAATATATATAATTTTGCAAGAATTACATATAAAAGAGAAATATAAAATATTAGCAATGATAGTAGTTGCATTTCATCCAACACTAATTATATTATCAGGAAGCTTAAATAATGATTGTTTATGTTTAACATTTACAATATGGACAATACTTAGATTAATAAAATGGTACAAAAATGATAATATAAAAAATACAATATTACTTGCAATTATAACAGGTTTATGTGTAATGGCAAAAACATCTGGAGCAATAGTTGCAATACCAATAATGTATATATTTTTATTAAAGTTATATAGAAAAGTAAAAAAATCAGAAAACAAAACATTAGTAATAAAAAAATATATGTATTTATTTATATTTTTTGGATGTATTTCTTTGCCAATAGGACTATGGTATCCTATAAGAAATTATATTGAATTTAAACAACCAATATTATATGTAATGGATCCACATAATTCCGATTTATATGTAGGAAATTACACGTTATGGCAAAGATTTTTACCGTTTTCCAACGAAATAAATCAAATATATTGTGATCCGTGGAATCAATACAATATACCAATATTTTTGCTTAAATGTTCATTGTTTGGAGAATACAGTTGGAATACAAATGGAATATTTAAAGTTTTATATGTTGTTTCTATATTAGCAAATATATATTTAATAATTCAAACAATATATTGTATTATATCTCAAATGATGAATAAAACAAAAAGAAATAAGCAATGGAAAATAGCATTTTTACTATTATTTATATTTAACATATTTAGCTATATAACAATGAATATAAAATTGCCATATGGTTGTACAATGGACTTTAGATATATTGCATCAACGGTATTTACAGGAACAATGTTTGTAATATTCGAAATGCAATCTATAAAACAAACAATAATAATATACAATATAATTACTACACTAACAGTAATTATGTGCTTATCAGCAGATACAATATTGTTATTATCGCAAGTGTAAAAGAAAGGAAAAGTTAAATGAGTAGACTTTTATTAATAGATGGAAATAGTATTTTAAATAGAGCCTTTTATGGAATTATGGGAAACAAAATGTTAACCACTAAAGATGGAAAATATACAAATGCAGTATATGGATTTTTAGCAATAATGTTCAAAGTAATGGAAGAATTAGAGCCAGAATATATGATGGTTACATTTGATATGAAAGGTCCAACAAAAAGGCACGAAATGTACAAAGAATATAAAGCAAATAGACACGGAATGCCAGATGAACTAGCAGAACAAATGCCAATAATAAAAGAAATTCTAAGAGCAATGAACATAGACATAATAGAAAAACAAGGCTATGAGGGAGACGATATTTTAGGAACACTTTCTGTTTATGGTGAAAAACAAGGACTAGATGTTACCGTGCTTTCAGGAGATAGAGATAACTTTCAACTTGCAACAGATAAAGTAACAATTAGAATACCAAGAACCAAAGCAGGAAAAACAGAAGTAGAAGACTTTAATAGAGAAAAAATAATAGAAACTTATGGAGTAGAACCAAAACAATTAATAGAAGTAAAAGGACTTCAAGGAGATTCATCAGATAATATACCAGGAGTTCCAGGAATAGGAGAAAAAACAGCCTTAAGTTTAATAAAAAAATACGGAAGCATACAAAATTTGTATGAAAAAGTTGAAAAAGGCGAAGACGATTTAAAAGGAAAACAAAAAGAAAACATAGTAAATAATAAAGAACTAGCAATGTTATCAAGAAAGCTAGGAACAATAAATCTAGAAGCACCAGTAGAAATGTCAATGGAAGAACTAAAAGTTGAAGAATGGAACAAACCAGAAGTTTTAAGAATTTTTAAAGAATTAAATTTCAATAGATATATAGAAAGATTTAACCTAGAAGAAGAAAACAAAACACCTAAAATAGATTTAAAAGAACTAATAAAAATTGAAGAAAAAAATTTAAATCAAATAAAAGAAATAGTAACAAAAAGTAAAAAAATATTTTTCTGCTTTGCAAAGGAAAATAGCGAAACTATAGGTAATATAATAAATAAAAAAATAACTTATATCTATATAGCAGAAAACGAAAATGTATATTATGCTAAAGTAGAAGATATTGAAGTATTAAAAGAAATATTCGAAAACACAGAAATTGAAAAATATGGATATAAACTTTCAGAAGATTATATATTATTAAAACAACTAGAAATAAAACCTAATAACATAGTATACGATGCAGAAGTAGCAGAATATGATATTGACCCTACAAAGTCAAAATATCCATTAGAAGATGTAAGTTTAAAATATCTAAATTTAGACATCAACGAATATTTAGAAGCCAATAATGTCAAAGAAGAAAATACAAAACAATTAAATTTATTTGATAATAGTGAAGAAAAAGAAGACACAGAAAAATACAAATATGCAATAAATGTATATGTAATATATAAATCTTACGAGAAAATAATAGAAGAATTAAAAACTAAAAATGAATATGAATTATTTAAAACTATAGAAATGCCATTGGTTGAAGTTCTTTCTGAAATGCAATGGGCAGGAATGCACATTGAAAAGCAAGAACTACAAGATTTTGGTAATAAGCTAAAACAAGATATAGATAAAATAGTAAAAGAAATATATGAGCTATCTGGAGAAGAATTTAATGTGAACTCTCCAAAACAACTAGGAGAAGTATTATTTGAAAAGTTGAAATTACCTGTTATAAAGAAAACAAAAAATGGATATTCAACAGATGTAGCAGTATTAGAAAAATTAGTTGGAGAACATCCTGTTATAGAAAAAATCTTAGAGTATAGAAGTTTAGCTAAACTTAATTCAACATATGTAGAGGGTCTAGAACCATATATAAATGAAAAAACAAAAAGAATACACTCATATTTCCACCAAACAATAACAGCAACAGGAAGAATCAGCTCAACAGAACCAAACCTACAAAATATTCCTACAAGAATCGAACTAGGAAAACAATTAAGAAAAGTATTTAAACCAGAAAAAGATTATGTATTTATAGATGCAGATTATTCACAAATAGAACTAAGGGTACTCGCACATATATCAGAAGATGAAAACATGATGAATGCTTTTAAAAATGGAGAAGACATTCATAAACAAGCAGCATCAAAAGTTTTAGGAATTCCATTAGAAGAAGTAACAAAACAGCAAAGATCACATGCTAAAGCAGTAAACTTTGGAATAGTATATGGTATAAGTGATTTCGGACTTGCAGGTCAACTAGGAATATCAAAAAAAGAAGCAAAAAAATATATAGAAAGCTATCTAGAAAAATATTCAGGTATAAAAAAATTCATGGAGGATATTGTAGAAAAAGCAAAACAACAAGGATATGTAGAAACATTATTTGGAAGAAGAAGATATATACCAGAATTAAAATCTAACAATTATATGGTAAGACAATTCGGTTCAAGAGTTGCAATGAATATGCCAATACAAGGAACAGCAGCAGACATAATGAAAATAGCTATGATAGATGTATACAATAAATTAAAAGAAAAAAATTTAAAATCAAGACTTATTTTACAAATACATGATGAATTAATTATAGAAGCATATAAAGAAGAAAAGGAAGAAGTAAAAGAAATACTAAAATCTTCAATGGAAAATGCATATAAATTAAAGGTACCATTAATAGTAGACATGTGCGAAGCAGATAATTGGTATGATGCAAAATAAAAAAATCAAGGAGAAAAGATGAAAAAATTAATAATTATAATATTAGTAATTGCATTAATATTATTTGGAATAAAATATTATAATTTGGATAATGAACTAATGAAAAAAATATACGTAAAAAATTATTCAAACTATGTAGAAAAATATAGCAAAGAAAACAACTTAGATGAAAATTTAGTCTATGCAATAATAAAGGCAGAAAGCAATTTTAAAGAAGGTGCAGTATCATCAAGTGGAGCTGTGGGGCTAATGCAACTAATGGAAACAACAGCAGACGATGTTGCAAGAAAAATGAATATAGATTTTAAGATAGATTTATTGTATCAAGCAGAAGATAATATAAAAATAGGAACAAAATACTATAAAACACTTTATGATAAATATAAAAACAATGCAGTAGCACTAATGGCATACAATGCAGGAAGCGGAAATGTAGACAGATGGATACAAGAAGGAACAATAAAATCAGACGGAACAGATGCAGAAAACATCCCATACAAAGAAACCAACAATTATGTTAGAAAAATATTAAGAGACTATGAAATTTATAAAGAATTATATGGGAAATAGAAAATAAATTAACGTCAAACTTGTAGGGGTCGGTGTCCTTAGTCGACCCGTTAAAAAACAACATAATACAAAATAGTGAATTAATCTAAAATTTTATAAAAACAAATTTTAAATAATTGACAATAAATTGGTCGTACTATATAATTTCAAAAAAAGGAGGTAATGAATATGGCAGTTTTAGTTACAGGTGGGGCTGGATTTATAGGTAGTCACACAGCAGTCGAATTATTAAATGCAGGAAAGGAAATAGTAATATTAGATAATTTCTCAAATAGTAAACCACAATCATTAGAAGCAATAAAAAAGATTACAGGAAAAGACTTTAAATTTTATGAAATGGATTATTTAGATAGAGAAAAACTAGAAAAAGTATTTGAGGAAAATGAAATAGATTCTGTATTGAATTTTGCTGGATTCAAAGCAGTTGGGGAATCTGTAGAAAAACCAATAGAATATTATACAAATAATATTTCAGGAGCACTTGTATTACTAGATACAATGAAAAAATATGGAGTAAAAAAATTCGTATTCAGTTCATCAGCCACAGTATATGGAGAACCAGAAAGAATACCAATAACAGAAGACTGTAAAACAGGTGGAACAACAAATCCATATGGTACATCTAAATTATTTATAGAACAAATATTAAAAGATATATATAATTCAGATAACACATGGGATATAGCAATACTTAGATATTTTAACCCAGTAGGTGCACATGAAAGTGGTTTAATTGGAGAGGAACCACAAGGAATACCAAATAACTTAATGCCATATGTAGTAAGAGTTGCAGCTGGAAAACTAAAAGAATTATCTGTATTTGGAAATGACTATGATACACCAGACGGAACAGGAGTTAGAGATTATATACATGTTGTAGACTTAGCAAAAGGACATATAAAAGCATTAGAAAAACTAGAAAAAGAAGGTAAAGGATTATTTATATATAACCTAGGAACAGGAAAAGGTTATAGTGTTTTAGATATGGTAAAAGCATTTGAAAAATCAACAGGAAAAAAAGTAGCATATAAAATAGCACCAAGAAGAGCAGGAGATATAGCAACATGCTACTCAGACCCAACAAAAGCAAAAGAAGAATTAGGTTGGAAAGCGACAAAAACACTAGATGAAATGTGTAAAGACTCATGGAATTTTATAAATAAAGGATAAATCTCAATTATTAGTATAAAATTAAATGTAGGGGTCGACGCCTCTGTCGACCCGTTAAAATATAATAATTACCCCAAACTATTGCAATTTTAGCAAAAATAGTATAAAATAGAAAAAGTTGAAAATAATATTTAAGGAGGAACAAAAATGGCAGAAGTATATTCAGCAGGAGATTTTAGAAATGGAACAACATTTGAAATGGACGGAAACGTATTTAAAGTAGTAGAATTCCAACATGTAAAACCAGGAAAGGGATCAGCTTTTGTTAGAACAAAATTAAGAAATGTAATAACAGGAGCAGTTATAGAAAAAACATTTAACCCATCAGAAAAATATCCAGGTGCAGAAATAGAAAAGAAAGAAATGCAATATTTATATAATGATGAAAATTTATATTATTTCATGGACAATGAAACATATGAACAAATTCCATTAAATAAAGAACAAATTGGAGATTGTTTGAAATATATAAAAGAAAACATGAATGTTAAAATTTTATCATATAAAGGAAATGTATTTGCAGTTGAACCACCAATGTTTGTTGAATTAGAAGTTACATATACAGAACCAGGATTTAGCGGAAATACAACAACAACATCTGGAAAACCAGCAACATTAGAAAACGGATTCGAAATTTCAGTTCCATTATTCATAAATATTGGAGATGTAATTAGAATAGATACAAGAACAGGCGAATACATGGAAAGAGTTTAGTTAGAAAGGAAATTTTGTATGTCAAATAAAAAAATTGAAGATGTTATCAAAGACTTAGAACAAAATCTTGAAAGTCAAAAAGACATAGAATATGTAAAAAAAGTACTAGCTGAATTTTTAGAAGAATATCAAACAAATATAGAAAAAAGAATGCAAATTCTTGAAGAAAGTCAAAAAGAATTAGAATTCAAAACAGAAAAAATACAAGCAATAATAGACAAAATGGAAGATGAATTTTTTGTAGATGAAGAAGAAGAAGCATTAAGTTTTGAAATTGCATGCCCATATTGCAACAATGTATTTGAAACAGAATTAAACGAACTAAAAGAAGAAATAACATGCTCAGAATGTAACAATGTTATAGAATTAGACTGGGATTGCGACTGTGAAGAAGACGAAGAAGATAGTTGTTCTGAAGGATGTTCATGTTGTAACCATGGATGCAGCGAAGATGAATACGACGATGACGATGATATGTAAACCAAAAAGTAGACAAATTAAATCTTGTCTACTTTTTTGATTGCAAATATATATAATGTCAACGTCCTTAGGATACAAAAAAATAACATAAGACAAAATAATCAATTAATCTAAAATTTCATCGAGGCTCCCCATTCACGTCCTTCTAACAAAATTCTAAAGAATTTTGAAGAATGCCGGAAAGGTTCCCACTTGCCTCGCGAAATTTGATCTTAATTATTATTTTGTCTTTGAATAAAATTTGTCAAACGTTGTAGGGGTCGGCGTCCTCGACGACCCGAATAATTTGTAATTAATTTTCTCGAAAACTCTTGCATAAAACAAAAACATATGTTAATATAATTAAGTAAGTTCATAGGGGTATAGTGTCAATGGTTAGCACGATGGTCTCCAAAACCACAAGTCTGAGTTCGAATCTTAGTACCCCTGCCAAATTTAATATAGGGAGCTACTTTTATGAAAGGATTTCATATGAGTAGTTTTTTTAGTTCAATAAAAAATTTAATAATAATTATAATAGTATTTGTAATAGCTATTTGTATCTTTTTTATTCCTACAATTCAATCAACAAATGTATCTATAGATACATCAAATTCAGAAGAAATAAAATTAAATCCAAATGGCTTTATATGGCCAACACCAGGGTATACTAAAATAAATTGTAATTTTGGAAAAAGAGTGGCACCAACAACAGGAGCATCAACCTTTCATAAAGGAGTAGACATAGGCGCACCAGAAGGCACAAATTTAATAGCAGTATGTGATGGAGAAATAACATTTACAAATTTTTTAGGTGGTGGAGGGTATACAATAACAATATCTGTAGAAAATATGAAAATATCATATTGTCATGTAAATCCAAATTATATAGTAAAAGAAGGAGATAAAGTAAAGCAAGGACAAATAATAGGAAAGGTAGGACCGAAATATGTATATGGAGTTGCAGGAAACAAATATACAGACTCAACTCGGAAAACCAACAAATGGAGCAACAACAGGACCACACTTACATTTTGGAATACGTATAAATGGAGAATATACAAATCCATTAGATTTTTATTAAGGATGATACAAATTAAAATTATAATATATTGAAAAAACTAAAAATATATATTATAATAAAAAGTACATGGGGATGTAATGGTTTCGACATTTATCCAGAAGTATAAATAGCGAGTAGTGGATTCTCGCCAGGCCACTTAAAAAGGTGAGAAATTAAAATAAACGCTGATAATAGAGAATTAGCATACGCTGCCTAGGCGCAGTGTCATCTATTTATAGTTTACCCACGGCTATAAAATAGGTGTCGACTTAGTGGGAAACAAATCTATTTAGTTCTTCAGAAATAGAGGGTATTTTTAGAGAAGATATATTTTATTTAGTTTTGTTTATTAATCTAAATAAAAAAGAAATTAAATAATAAACTGCACTCGGAGAAGTTTATATGGAAGGATTTATGGACAGGAGTTCGACTCTCCTCATCTCCACCAAAATAAAAGAAGGAAGCCCTATACACTGTATAGGGCTTTTTAGAACTTATTAATTTTTTTAATGTTGTGAAATTAAATTGGCAGCTTCCAATGCAATTTCCAGTTCTTCGTTTGCTTTTATAACGTAAACGGATAGCTTTGAAGTTGAATCAGTAATTAAAAAATTATTTTTCAGATTTTTTTGATAATTTAAACTGAATTCATCAACAATGCAAGAAATTTTCTTCAAAATTAATTCCCTAACTAAATAGGAATTTTCACCAATTCCTCCTGTAAAAACAATTTGTTTTGGCTTTTCTCCAAGAGAAATAATTGCCTTTGCAATATTTTCTGCAATGGAATTACAGAAATAAACTAATGCAAAAATACAGGTGGGATCTTTTTCTTCAACACCGTTAAGGATTTCTATCATATTACAGGTATCTGCAAGTGAACGAAGTCCGGATTCTTTGTTAAGAATATTCATAACTTGATCTAAACTATAATTAAATGAATTGCACATATACTGAATAATAGCCGGATCAATTGTGCCAGAACGAGTTCCCATAACACATCCACTTAATGGACTAAATTCCATAGAAGTATATACAGACTTTCCTTTTTTTATGGCACATACGCTTGTTCCTTGACCAATATGCGCTATGATTGAAGATAAATCTTCTTCGTCTTTAATAGTATCAAGCAATACCCTTGTTGAATACGAATAGCTTGTTCCGTGAAAACCATATTTTCGTATGCCACTTTTATAAAAGCGATTCGGAATTGCATACTTAAAATTTATTTCCGGGATAGTCTGATGAAATGCAGTATCAAAAACTGCAATTTGAATTGCATTAGGAAATAGTTTTTGGCAACATCTTATTCCGAGAATTCCAACAGGATTGTGAAGTGGAGCTAAATTGTTACATAAGGTTATTTTTTCAATAACCTCTTCTGTTATTACAGTTGGTTTGGAGAAAAATGTACCTCCATGAACAATTCTGTGTCCAACAAAAGAAATATCTTTTAGATCAGAAATAATTTTCCTTGATTCTAAATTTCTCAAGATTAAATCTAATGCACCATCATGAGAAATTTGACATGCATCCTCAGGAGTTAAATCACATGAAAAACAATCAATTTTAGATGTGATTTTTGAAGAATAAGTTCCTAGGTGTTCAGCTTTTGCTTCAAAAAGCGATTCTTTGGTAAATGTATCAATCAACCGAACTTTAATTGAACTACTACCACAGTTTACTATAAAACCTAACATTAAGCCTTCCTTTCTAGAAAGTAAAATTTTTTACTTTCATAAATGTAAAAAAATAAGTTACATAGACGATTATAGCATAAATATAGAGAAAATACAATATAAAAAATATAAATGTCCCTTATTGTAAGAAGGGACATTTAATTTCTCAAGATTAAAATATTTTTATTTCTTGATTATTAAATTTACTATATTTTGTAATAAAAAAAAATTCTACATATTGTAGAATTCTTTTTGGCTGGGCTGGCTAGATTCGAACTAGCGCATGCATGAGTCAAAGTCATGTGCCTTACCGCTTGGCTACAGCCCAATATATTAATGGGGTGGAAGATGGGACTCGAACCCACGGTCTCCAGTGCCACAAACTGGCGCGTTAACCAACTACGCTACATCCACCATAGTGTTATGCGCTTATCGCTAGCACATTTAATATTTTAACCTATTATTCTACTATTTGTCAATACTAAATAAAAAATTTATGAAATTTGTTATAAAAACTTGAAAATAAAATACACTTAATATATAATTCGTACAAAGATAAGGGAGTAATTGGCATATAAAATATGTAATGTAGGCAACATAACCGGTTTTAAAAATCTGTCTATATTTTAAATAATGAGACTTATCTGTAGAGTTCCTACAGATGAATCTCATTATTTTTATTATACCTACATAAAAAAATATTTTTGTAAAATAATATAAACAAGGAGGAAATATATGGAGAAAAATTGGTTTAATCAAACTGTAAAAGAGGTTGAAACAGAACTAAAAACAAATTTAGAAAATGGATTAGATGATAATGAGGTGAAAGAGAGACTTAATGAATATGGTTTGAACGAGTTAAAAGGAAAAAAGAAAAAAAGCACTTTTGCCAAAATTTTAGAGCAGTTTAAAGATTTTTCAATAATTATTTTAATTATTGCAGCAATTATTTCAGGAATTGTTGGTGTAGCACAAGGAGAAGGAATTACAGATACTATTGTAATTTTAATAGTTGTAATAGTAAATGCTGTTATAGGAGTTAGTCAAGAAAATAAAGCTGAAAAATCCTTAGAAGCATTGCAGAAATTGAGTAGCCATGCCGTAAAAGTAAAAAGAAATGGTAAAGTAGAGGTTATACCTTCAAGTAATTTAGTTCCAGGAGATGTTGTTGTAATAGAAACAGGAGATTACATTTCTGCTGATTTAAGAATTACAGAAGCAGTAAATTTAAAGGCTCAAGAGGCATCTTTAACGGGAGAATCTTTACCAATAGAGAAAATGGCAAGTAAAATAGAAGAAAGAGAAATAGGCGTTGGAGATAGAATAAATATGCTATTTTCATCAAGCTTAATAACTTATGGTAGAGGAGAAGCAATAGTTGTTGCAACAGGAATGAATACAGAAGTTGGTAAAATAGCTAATATGCTAAACAATACAGAAAAGCAAGAAACTCCGCTTCAAACAAAGCTAAATAAACTTGGTAAAACACTTGGAATTGCAGCAATTATAATTTGTATAGTAATATTTTTAATTGGAATTATACAAGGCAAAGAAATAATAAATATGTTTATGGTAGCAGTAAGTTTAGCCGTTGCAGCAATTCCAGAAGGCCTAGTTGCAGTATCAACTATAGTGCTTGCAATAGGCGTTCAAAAAATGGTAAAGAAAAATGCAATAGTAAAAAAATTGCCAGCAGTAGAAACACTTGGAAGTAGTACAGTAATATGTTCAGATAAAACAGGAACACTTACACAAAACAAAATGACAGTAAAACAAGCATTTTGGAATAAAGAGCTTGTTGATATAGAAAACATTAAAATGGATAACGAATTTTATCAACTATTAAACAATGCAATACTTTGCAATGATTCTAAAATACTAGAAGATGGAAGTCTTACAGGAGACCCAACAGAAACAGCTTTAACAGAAGTTGCATTCAAATTTAACTTCGATTCAAGTGTATATTCGGATATGCCAAGAATTGCAGAGGTACCATTCGATTCTGAGAGAAAATTAATGACAACAATTCATAAAGTAGCAGATAACCTATACAGAGTATATACAAAAGGTGGAATAGATGAATTATTAAGAATTTGTAAAGGTTATGAAATAGATGGAGAATTAAAAACAAACTTAGAAAATTATAAAGTAGAAATAAATTCTGCAAATGAAGAAATGGCAAAAAATGCACTCAGAGTTTTAGGCTTTGCATATAAAGAAATGGACCACAAACCAAACAAAGAAGAACTAGAAAACATAGAAAACGACTTAATATTTATCGGAATGTTAGGAATGATAGACCCACCACGTGAAGAAGCAAAACATGCAGTAGAAAAATGTAAAACAGCAGGAATAAAAACTGTAATGATTACAGGAGACCATAAAATAACTGCAATGGCAATAGCAAAACAACTTGGAATTTTAGAAAATGAGAACGAAGCACTGACAGGAGAAGAACTTGAAAAAATATCAGATGAAGAATTAACAAAAAATATAAGAAAATATTCTGTATATGCAAGAGTATCTCCAGAACACAAAGTTAGAATAGTAAAAGCATGGCAAGCAAATGGAGAAATAGTTGCTATGACAGGAGATGGGGTAAACGATAGTCCAGCATTAAAAACTGCAGATATAGGCTGTGCAATGGGAAATGTAGGAACAGAAGTTGCCAAAGAAGCTGCAGATGTTATATTAACAGATGACAATTTTGCAACAATAGTTTCAGCAGTTGAAGAAGGTAGAAGAATATATGACAATATATTAAAAGTAATACAATTTTTAATATCCTCAAATATAGGAGAAGTAATAGTTCTATTTGTTGCAACATTATTAACACCATTACTTGCAAAATGGTGTGGAGTAACAGATGTAGGATTAATAGAAGTATTATTACCAATACACATTTTATGGGTAAATTTAGTAACAGATTCGCTTCCTGCATTAGCACTTGCATTTGACCCTGCAGATAAAGAAATAATGAAAAGAAAACCTTTAAAACCATCAAAAGGTGTATTTACTAAAGGAATGGCCTATAGAGTAGTATACCAAGGAATAATGGTTGGTTTGCTTACACTTGCAGCATTTATTATAGGAATGGCTACAACAAAAACTCCAATAGAAGGACTTACTTTAGATAAATCAAAAGTAGAAGTGGGTCAAACAATGGCATTTATAACACTATCAGTAGGAGAACTTGCACATGTATTTAATGTAAGAAACAACAAGAAAACAATATTTAGCAAAGAATTATTTAATAATAAAAAACTATTAATAAATACAGGAATATCACTAGCATTAGTTTTAATAATATTATTTATACCAGCTTTAAGACACATATTTAGCATACCTTTATTACCAAAAGACAATATAATAGAATTAATAATACTTGTTCTTATGCCAATAGTTATAGTTGAAATATTAAAAATATTAAAAATAAATACATTTAAAGATGAATAATGATAGGCACGGAAGCACCGTGCCTTAAATTTTAGGGGGATATATGATAAAAAGAATAATATTTGATTTAGATAACACATTAATAGAATGGAAAAATGAATACTGGGACGGGGTTGAAGAAGCTTTAAAGTTTGAACATATTAAATATACAAAACAAGATATAAAAGATATTGAAAATGCTATGAATAAATATGAAAGTGAATATAATATATATACAAAAGAAAACATGCTAGAATGTATAAATAAATATATAAAAATTAAAGTTAATATGGAGTTTTTAGAAAAGTGTTTAGAACATTTTTCTAACTGTGCACCAAATAAAATGAATAAAGAAATATATGAAACTTTAGAGTATCTATCTAAAAAATATGAATTAGTAGTTCTAACAAATTGGTTTGAAAAGCAACAAGCTAAAAGATTAGAAACAGTAGGCATATTAAAGTATTTTAGTAAAGTATATGCACCAGAAACATTCTTAATAAAACCAAATAAAGAAGCATTTATGAAAGCATGCCAAAATAAGCCAGAAGAAGCAGTAATGGTTGGAGACAGCTTAAAGGCTGATATAGAAGGAGCAATAAATGCAGGCTTAAAAGCCATATACATAAATAAAAATGTAGAAAAAAGCAGTAAAGATTATATAACTATAAATGAATTTTCGGAATTAAAAAATGTCTTATAAGGTAGTATACTACTTATTGATATTTCCTAAATGATGTTGTATAATGTCAAATATTGTATAGGGAGATAAAAATATGAGAATTAGATTTAAAAAATGGGCTAGACCTGAATTAGAAGCAAGTAAATTTTATATAGATAACCCAGAAGATTATAAAGGTAAGTGGAGAGAACTTTTTAAAAATCCAGAAGCACCTTTACATTTAGAACTTGGTTGTGGTAAAGGTACATTTATGGCAAAGCTTGCTACAAGAGATAGAAACGTAAACCATATAGCTATAGATGTTGTTGATGCAATGTTAGGGTTAGCAAAAAGAAATATTGAGGCTGAATTTAAAGAAAATAATATGGAAATAGATAATGTATATTTAACAAGATTTGATATTGAAAGAATACTTTTAATTATGGACAAAAAAGATAGTATAGATAGAATATATATTAATTTTTGCAATCCATGGCCTCGTGGAAAACATAGAAAAAAGAGATTAACACATACAAGACAATTAGAAAAATATAAACAAATAATTAGTCCAAATGCAGAAATTTATTTTAAAACAGATGATGATGAATTATTTGAAGCAAGTTTAACATATTTTGAAGAAAGTGGGTTTAAAATTATAAAGAAAACTTACGACTTACATAGTGAAAATGCACCAGATAATATAATAACAGAACATGAAAAAATGTTTTCAGAACAAGGAATAAAAATAAAAGCATTGATTGCAAAATGTAAAGAATAGAGCAATAAAATTATATTGCTTTATTTTTTTATTTATTGAATATAAATAATTTTTTGGCAGAAAATAAAAATGGTGATGTGTATGTTTATTCCAGATGCAATATATATGGAAGAAAAAATTGAAAATTATAAGCTTGGAAAAGAGCTTTTAGAAAAATATAAAGATGTTCCTAAAAAAATAATAGATAATCATAATAATATTGAAGAAATGAGGAAAAAGGAAAATTCGGAATTTGCAAAAATGAAAAGAAATTTAATAATAGGAACTAGAAAAACTCATAACTATGTGGAAAATCATAAGGTTTCAGATTATTTGGTACCGTATACATCCTCTGGTTGTATTGCAATGTGTATGTATTGTTATTTGGTATGTAATTATAATAAATGTGCATATTTAAGGCTTTTTGTAAATAGAGAGCAAATGTTAGATAAAATTATAAAAAGAGCAAATAAAGCAGAAGAAGATTTATGCTTTGAAATCGGAAGCAATAGCGATTTAATTTTAGAAAATACGATAACAAATAATTTAGTTTGGACAATAGAAAACTTTAAAAATTCTCCAAAAGGTAAATTAACTTTTCCAACGAAATTTGATATGGTGGATTCAATACTAGGATTAGACCATAAGGGAAAAGTAATAGCTAGAATGAGTATAAATCCTACAGAAATTATAAATAAAGTTGAATTTGGGACCTCAAGATTAAAAGGCAGAATAGAGGCAATAAACAAGCTGGCAGAAGCGGATTATCCTATTGGAATTTTAATTGCACCAATAATATTAGTAGAAAATTGGAAAGAACTGTACGAAAATCTTCTAAAAGAATTGCAAGAAAAACTAACAGAAAAAGCAAAGAAAAATGTATTTTTTGAATTAATATTTATGACATATAGTTATGTTCATAGAATGATAAATACCGAAGCTTTTCCAATGGCAGTAAATTTATATGATACAGAGCTGATGACAGGAAGAGGAAAAGGAAAGTATATGTATAAAAAAGTAATAAGAGAAGATGCAGAAGTTTTTATGAAAGATATTATGCATAAATATTTTCCTAATAATAAAATTTTATATATTTCATAATTGAATAATTTATAGTAATTTGGAAAAAATTTATTTGAGTATGGAATATACCATAATTATGGAAAGAAGGTTTTATTATGATTGAAAAATTAAACAAATTACTAAGCGATTTAAATGTGTTTTACCGTAAATTGCAAAATTACCACTGGAATGTAAAAGGACACGATTTCTTTACAATTCATGCAAAATTAGAAGAATACTATAACGAAGTAAATGAACAAATAGATGAAATTGCAGAGCATATACTAATATTGAATGGACAACCTCTAGGAACAATGAAAGACTATATAAACACTTCGGATATTGAAGAAGCCAAAAATGAAAAAATAACATCTCAAGAAATATTTACAGAAGTTATAAAAGATTTAGAAAAATTATTAGAAGATGTAAAACAAATAAAAAAATGTGCAGATGAAAAAGAAGATTATCCAACATCAAGCTTAATGGATGAATATATAGAAAATTATGGAAAAAAATTATGGATGCTAAAACAAATGAAACAATAAAATAACTAGAATAGCTAATATGGCTATTCTTTTTCTATTTCACACAAAATACACAAAATGTAAATACTTTAGAAATAAATTAAATATATAATATCAGATTGTAGGTGCGGACGCCTCTGTCCGCCCACTTACGGAAACTAAAATTAATTTATATGAGTCACTTGAAATATAGTGACTCTTTTTATATAATTGCTTTAAGAATTATGAATAAAGAGAAAAATACATATCTGGAATTCATGCCAGAATATAAAAATAAAGGAGAAATATACATGATACATAGAATGAAATTAAATGAAAGCCCATTTGAAAGAATAAAGAATGGAACAAAAACAATAGAATTTAGATTATATGATGAAAAAAGGCAACAAATAAAAGTAGGAGATAAAATAGAGTTTTCAAAATTACCGGATTTACAAGAAAAATTGTTAGTAGACGTTATCAAATTATATAGAGAGGATTCTTTTGAAAATTTATTTAGAAAACTATATAAAGATGAAGATGAAATAAAAAGAAAAACTAAATCAATGTACAAGTACTATTCTCCAGAAAAAGAGAAAGAATATGGAGTTTTAGGTATTGAAATAAAATTGATAAAGATAATTTAAGATCAAATTTTAAATAACAAAAGAGGTAAAAAGATGAAAGAAAAAGCAAAAGAATTTATTATTAATAATTTTAAATGGATTATATTATTTATATGTTTAATTGGATTTTTAGCATTAGCAGAAGATGTATTTAACAAAGAAATAATGAATGGAGATATAATTGGTTATAAATTTATATCAACATTTTTAATTTCAGACTTTGCAACTCCAATAGCAAAATTTATAACTAATTTTGGCGGGGCAATATTTATAGCAGGAGTAGCTATATTCTTAGCTATAATAATAAAAAATAAAAAAATTGGTATATCAATACTTGCAAATCTTGTTATTATAACAGGATTAAATCAATTATTTAAAAGAATATTACAAAGACCTAGACCAACTGAATATAGAATAATACAAGAAACCGGATATAGCTTTCCATCAGGACATTCAATGATAAGTATGGCTTTTTATGGATATCTAATATGTTTAATTTATAAACATGTAAAAAACAAATGTATAAAATGGATTTCAATTTCATTACTAAGTATATTAATATGTTTAATAGGAATAAGTAGAATTTATCTTGGAGTGCATTATACAAGCGATGTATTAGGAGGATTCTTAATATCAATATCGTATTTAGTAATTTATATAAGTGCTGTGAATAAGTTTTTAATGGAAGATAAAAAGTAATTTGTAGAGGAAACACAGAGTAAATATAAATTTGAAATTATGGTATAAAAATATTTTGTTGTAAATCGAATATGGTTGTTGCATAATAAAATTAAGGAGGTATAAATATGATAAAATTAGTATTAGTTAGACACGGACAAAGTGAATGGAACTTAGAAAATAAATTTACAGGATGGACTGATGTAGAATTATCAGAACAAGGAATAAAAGAAGCAAAAGAAGCGGGAAAAATATTAAAAGAACAAGGTTTTCATTTTGATTTAGCATTTACATCAGTATTAAAACGAGCAGAAGATACATTAGATTATATACTAAAAGAAATGGGAGAAGAAAATATAAAAATTAAAAGAAGCTGGAAGTTAAACGAAAGACATTATGGTGCATTACAGGGATTAAACAAGGATGAAACAAGAGAAAAATATGGAGAAGAACAAGTTTTGCTTTGGAGAAGAAGTACAGATGTTAGACCACCAGAATTAGATGAGGCAGATTCAAGATTTCCAGGAAATGATTCTAAATATAAAGATTTACGTAAAGAAGAATTACCTAAAACAGAAAATCTTATAGATACAATAAAAAGAGTTTTAGAATATTGGAATTCAGATATTAAACCTGAATTAGAAAATGGAAAGAAAATTATAATTACAGCACATGGAAATAGTTTAAGAGGATTAATAAAATATTTGGATAATATAAGCGATGAAGATATTATAAAATTAGAATTACAAACTGGAAATCCTATTTGTTATGAGTTAGATGAAAATTTAAAACCTATAAGACATTACTACTTAAAAAAGTAACAAATAATTATATATATGCTATTAATAGTATTTTTGATGGAAAATAATTATTTAAAAGTTATGGTATACAAAAGGGGATTTGTTATGAAAGAGAAAATTGCAATAATTGTATCAGTTCTTATTATAATTGTATCAATATTTTTCTATAGTCTAATTGAAAATAATGATGACTTTGCACCATACAAATGTAAAGAGTACAATAAAGATTATGAGTTAGCTACAGATGTATATGATTTATCCAAAATAAAAAATGAGCTAACGAATATAGCACAGGAGTACGAAAAAGGGCTAAAGTTGACCTTTGTTCAATACGATATAAATGAAAATAGCAAAACCGCTACATTCCAATTTTATAAAGATGATTATAATGGGAAAAATAAAGCATGTTTGCTTACTATGAATATTGACATTGATAAGAATAAAATGACAAAAATAAAGTTTGAAAAAGGAAATGGAAAAAGAGTAACAGGATATTCTAATGAAATTAATTCATTAGAAAAAATATCAGATTATATAAATCTAAATGAAAATATTAAAATTATTATTGCTGGTGAAGATATAACATTATATAAAGATGGACAAAAGATTAAAAAGAATGATTTTGTTAAAGACATTACTAATAATATAAATGAATATGTTTACAATGGCAATGGAATGGTAACAGAGGTAAATGACGATAATATAATTTTTGAAAATCAATCAAATAATAAAAAATATTCCATAGATATAAATAACGATTTAAAGTTTGTAAATGGAAGAACAAATGATGAAATAAATATTAATGAAATAAAAGTTGGTTATTATATAGATACACTTACTCAAGAGCAAAATGTAATTAGTGTATTAAGTAATATAAAAGGTGAAGAATTAAGAAAAGAACTAATGAAAAATTTTACATTAGAAAATCCTATTTATTTAACAGTTTCTCCGGTAGGTACAAATATGAAAATAATAAATAAAAATAAAGCAATATTAACTATAACTTATGGCGATTTATTATCTGATTATAATACAGATAGTGGAGAATTTGAAATGAAAGTAGAAATTAATTCAAATACAAAAATAGAATGCAAAGGTGGAATTAATAATATAGAACAATTAGGAGAGGTATCATTAGATATAATAAAAATAAGACTAGATAAAAATACTATTAATAATGAAATACCAGTTGCCACGTACTTTATGTCCAGCAATGGCGATTAAATTAAATGATAAATTGTAGGTAAAAATAATGGAATTAGTTATAAAAAGATTTATAAGACTATACCCCCTTATTTACAAAATACCATATGGGGTATACAATATCAGTGGATTATAAATAGGAAAGGAATGAGTTAATATGAAAGAATTAAAATTAAAAGTAAGTGGTATGGTTTGTGGAGGCTGTGAAAACAGAGTAAAAACAGCTTTATCAGAAATTAACGGTGTAGAAAGCGTAGATGCAAATCATAATACTGGAATAGTAACTATAACTTCAAAAGAAGATATAGATGTTAGTAAAATTAAAGAAAGAATAATAGATATTGGTTTTGAAATAGTAGAGGAATAGAGAATATGAAAAGTTTAATTTTATCAATAGATGGAATGACTTGTAGTGCATGTTCAAATGGGTTGGAAAAATACTTAAATAAGCAAAATGGAATATTTAATGCTAGTGTAAATCTTGTTATGGCAAATGCTACAATAACATATGATGAAAATATTTTAAATCAAGAAAAAATAGAAAAGTATATAAAACAAGCAGGATTTAAAAGTTTAGGCATATTTAAGGAATTTAATATAGAAAAAAATAATAAAAAAGAAAAAATACTGTTTATTATTTTTACAATTCTTGCAATTATTTTAATGTATATTGCTATGGGCCATATGGTAGGATTACCAGTTATAAGCTTTTTGGATATACATCATAATCCAGTAAATTATGCTACAAGTTTATTAATTTTGACAATTGCATTTTTGATATATGGATACGATATTTTAAAAAATGGATATAAAAATTTAATTCATAAAATACCTAATATGGATACACTTGTTTCAATAGGTGTTATAAGTAGCTTTATTTATAGTGCATATGGTATGTATATGATATTAAAAGGAAATCATCATCTAACAATCAATTTATATTTTGAATCATCTGCAATAATAATTTACTTTGTCAAACTTGGAAGATATATTGACGGAATAAGTAAAGACAAAACAAAAGAAGCAATACAAAAATTAGTAGAAATAACACCAAATAAAGCAATTATCGAAGTAGAAGGTATACAAAAGGAAGTAACTCTTGATGAAATAAAAAAAGGTTGTACAGTAATTTCAAAAGCAGGAGATAAAATTGCAGTAGATGGAGAAATTATTGAAGGTAGTGCACATTTAGATGAATCGTTTATAACAGGTGAAAGCAAACCAGTAGCAAAAGGCACTGGGGAGAAAGTAATTGCAGGGAGCTTAAATTTCGATGGATTTATAAAATATAAAGCAGAAAGAATAGGAAAAGAATCTACTGTTTCAGAAATTGTAAAATTAGTTATAGAGGCAAGTAATACAAAAGCACCAATTGCAAAAATTGCAGATAAAATTTCTGGATATTTTGTTCCAGCCGTTATTGCTATTGCAGTAATTACTTTTTTTGTATATCTAATTTTAGGTTATAATTTTGGAACAGCATTAAGTACCTTTATTACAGTATTAGTAGTTGCTTGTCCTTGTAGTTTAGGATTAGCTACTCCGCTTGCAATAGTAGTTAGCGAAGGTGTGTGTGCAAGCAATGGTATATTAGTAAAGAAAAGTGAAATTTTAGAAAATGCTTCTAAAATTAATACAATAGTATTTGATAAAACAGGTACATTAACATATGGAAAACTAAAAATTGCAAAAATATACAATTACAGTAATCTTTCAGAAAAAGATTTAATAAAGCTTGCAGGAAGTGTAGAGGAAAAATCAATACATCCAATAGGAAAGGCATTTGCATACTATATGCAAGAAAACAAAATTGAAAAACTAAATGTAGAGGATATGCAAAACTTAGCTGGTTATGGAATAGTTGGAACAGTTAACAATCAAAAAATAATATTAGGTAATAGAAAGATAATAGAAAAGTTTTCTATTAAAAATAATCATTTAGAAGATGAAAAAGAATTGGCTCTTAATGGAAATAGCATTGTTTATGTAGCAAATGAAAACGAAGTTTTAGCTTTAATTGGAGTTAATGATATTGTAAGAGAAAATTCTAAGAATGTTATTGAAGAATTAAAAAAATATAATATTAATTCAATAATGCTAACAGGAGACAACAAGGAAACAGCAAAAAAGATAGGCAAAGAACTTGGAATAACTAAAGTAATTTCAAATGTTTTGCCATCTCAAAAATCAGAAACAATAAAGAAACTAAAAGAAGATGGAAATAGAGTTATGATGTGTGGGGATGGCATAAATGATAGTCCAGCATTAACAAATGCAGATATTGGTGTAAGTGTAAAAAGCGGAACAGATATTGCAATGGATTCAAGTGACGTTATTTTAACCAAAAATGATTTATATTCAATATTAAAATTAATAAAAATTAGTGAAAAAACAGTTAAAAATATAAAACAAAACCTATTTTGGGCATTTTTCTATAACTGTTTAATGATACCTATTGCCATTGGAATATTTAAGCCATTGGGAATTTCTATAAATCCTATGATTGCAAGTTTAGCAATGGTATTTAGTAGTTTAACAGTAATTTTAAATGCTTTAAGACTTAAAAAATGCTATAATTTATAAAAAAGCCTACACAAACTAAAAAATATATGTTACAATGTTAACTGAATTTGTAAAATTTGGAAAATTTTTAAGATATAGTAAAAAGAAATAAAAGGAGGAATTAAAATGTCAGGACATAGCAAATGGCACAACATACAAGCTAAAAAAGGTAAAGCAGATGCAGCTAGAGGTAAAATCTTTACAAAACTTGGAAGAGAATTATTAATTGCAACTAAAGAAGGTGGACCAGACCCAGCAGGGAATTCTAAATTAAAAAATGTTATTGCTAAATGTAAAGCTGCAAATATGCCAAACGATACAATTAATAATGCAATTAAAAAAGCTTCAAGTAGTAATGAAAATTATGAAGAAATGATTTACGAAGGTTATGGACCTTGTGGTGTTGCTGTTATTGTTGAAGCAAGTACAGATAATAAAAACAGAACCGCAGCAGATGTAAGACATGTTTTTGATAAATCTGGAGGAAATCTTGGAACAACAGGTTGTGTATCTTATTTATTTAATAGAAAAGGTGTAATTATAATAGATAAAACAACAACAGATAAAGATGAAGATGAACTTATGATGCTTGCATTAGATAATGGAGCAGAAGACTTTACATCTGATGAAGAATGTTACGAGATAACAACATCACCTGAAGACTTTTCTACAGTTAGAGAAGCTTTAGAAAATGAAGGATTAGAATTTGTACAAGCAGAAATTCAGAGAGTTCCAACTACTTATGTTACACTAGACGAAAAAGGACAAGAAAAGATGGAAAGACTTATTGAAAAACTAGATGAATTAGATGATGTTATGAATGTTTACCATAACTGGGAAGAATAAAACTCAAATATCTCGCATATACATATTAATATGTATATGCGTTTTTTATTTTAAATATTTAAAATTGTTTACACAATATATGTAAGTTTAAAAGTAGAAGGCGACCATCGGTCGCCTTTCTATGAAAGGGTGAAAAATGAGCTATAATGATATTTTAAGATATTTTCCAGATAATATAAGAGTAGTTTTGGAAAATGAAATAAATAATAATTTAGTTATAGAAGAAATAAGAATAAGAAATTCTAAACCAATAATTTTAAAATTAAACAATTCTGAAAAAATAATAAACTATATAGTACAAACAGAAGATGTATTAAAAATATTGCAAAGTATTTGCGAAAATTCTATATATTCATACCAAAATCAAATATGTGAAGGTTTTATAACCATAAAGGGTGGACATAGAATAGGAATTACAGGAAGTGCAGTAATAGAAAATAATAAAGTTAAAAATATAAATTACATATCAAATCTAAATTTTAGAATAGCAAGGCAAATAATAGGTTGCTCTAACAACATAATTAAAGAAATAATTAATCAAGAGGAAAATACTATTTATAACACTTTAATTGTATCTTCACCAGGAGCAGGAAAAACAACACTATTAAGAGATATAATTAGAAATTTAAGTAATGGAACTGTAGAAATTACAGGAAAAAACATAGGAGTTGTAGATGAAAGAGGAGAAATTGCAGCAATGTATAAAGGAATTCCTCAAAACGATTTAGGAATAAGAACAGATATAATTGAAAACATTAAAAAATCTGTAGGGATGAAAATGCTTATAAGGTCAATGGCACCAGAAATTATAGTAGCAGATGAAATAGGAAGTAAAGAAGACGTGCAAGAAATAAACTATGCAGTATGTTCAGGAATAAAAGGAATATTCACAGCACATGGAAATTCATTAGAAGATTTAAAACTAAACCCAGCTATAGCGGAATTAATAGAAAAAAATATATTTGAAAAATTAGTATTTTTAGATAAAAAACATAAAGGAAAAGTAAATAAAATATATGCTTTAGATAAAATAAATAAAGTATACAAAATAATTTAAAAAATATTAAATATTTATTGCATATAATATATATGCCTACTATTTATATTTTATATATAAATATGTTCTAAAAACAAAAACTCCTGAATATAATATATTAATATTAAATTAAGGAGTTTTTTATGTTTATTATTAAAACAATAATTTTACTAACTATATTTGGTACAAGTTTAAGTTTAGGAATAATGTTTTCAAAAAAATATTCAAATAGAGTAAAAACACTTAAAGAATTAAATTCAGCACTAAACATATTTCTAACAAAAATAAAATATACTTATGAACCTATACCAGATATATTTGAAGAAATATCGAAAAATACATATAAAAATGTTTCGAATTTATTTTATGATTTAAGCCAAAAGATGAAAAATACAGAAGCAGGTACTGCATGGCTAAATTCCATAGAAGAAAGCAATTTAGAAATAAACGAAGAAGATAAAAACATATTAAAAGGATTGTCAAAACTTCTGGGTAAAACAAATTTAGAAGGACAAGTTAGTGAAATAGAGCTAACCCAAAGTTTTTTGAAAAAACAAATAGAATATGCAGAACAAGAAAGACAAAAAAACGAAAAACTATATAAAACATTAGGAATGACAATAGGACTAGCAATAGTTATATTGCTAGCTTAATAAAACAAAAGAAAGGAAGTTATACCTATGAATATTGAATTACTTTTTAAAATAGCTGCAGTAGGAATTTTAGTTGCAGTACTTCATCAAGTGTTAGTAAGAGCAGGAAGAGAAGACCAAGCCATGATGACAACCTTAGCAGGACTTGTAATAGTTTTAACAATGGTAATAAAACAAATAAGTGGCCTGTTTGATGCTGTGCGAACAATGTTTAATTTATAAGAAAGGAATTATATATGGATATTATAAAAATAATAGGAGTTCGGTTTAATAGGGCTAATTATTATAATTATACTAAGACAATATAAACCAGAATTCACATTATATGTTTCTTTAATGGTAGGAGTAATAATATTTTTTATGATATCTGGACAATTAGCCGGTATAATAAAACTTCTATCAGATTTTTCTAACAAAGCAAGCATTAATAGTCAATTTCTTGGAATTTTATTAAAAATAACAGGAATAGCACTTTTAACAGAATTTGCAGTAAGTGTGTGCAAAGATTCTGGAGAAAATTCAATAGCAAGCAAGGTAGATTTAGGAGGAAAAATTATGATAATTTCTGTATCAATTCCTATAATTTCAAGCCTATTAGAAACAATAATAAAAATTTTACCTTAAACAAAAGAATACATTTCTAAAAAAGAGGTATACATATGAAAAAAATATTATTAATACTAGCAGTGGCATTACTTTTAGAAATACCAAGTGTATATGCAACAGACGAAACAGAAAATGTAGAAATAAATACAGAAGATATTATATCAAGCCAAATGGATGAGCTAAATATAAGCAATTTTATAACAAAAAGTAAAGAATATTCAGGAGAATTTATGGAAGACATAGATATAGGAGAACTTTTACAATCTGCTATATCTGGAAATATAAACAATGATACATTTTTCAAAAAAATAGTAAATCTATTTGTAAAAGAAATTAAATCAACAATAAAAATTTTAGGAAGTATTTTAATAATAATTATAATACATAGTATTCTTAAAAGTATTAGCGATGGACTAGAAAACAAAAGCATTTCAACAATTACATATTATGTGCAATACATATTAATAGTAACATTAATAATGAGTAACTTTGCAGACATTATATCACTTACAAAACAATCTATACAAAATATGTTGGGCTATGGTCAAACACTTGTGCCTTTGCTAATGACTTTACTTTTAACCACAGGAAGTATAACTTCAGCAGGTGTAATAGAGCCAATAATACTTTTTTTAATAAACTTTATATCAAATATGTTAGAAGTTTTTATAATACCAATGGTATTAATTTCAACAGCAATTGGAATTATTTCAAAAGTATCAGAAGAAGTACATATAGATAAAATATCTAAATTTATGAAATCAAGCATAGTTTGGCTTTTAGGAATAACACTTACACTTTTTGTATCTGTAGTTTCAATAGATGGAAGCTTAACAAGTAGTGTGGATGGAATAACTGCAAAAACTACTAAAGCAGCAGTAAGTAATTTAATACCTGTTGTAGGTAAAATATTAGGTGATACAGTAGACACAGTTATAGGTTGCTCAAATATACTAAAGAATGCCGTTGGAATTGTAGGAATACTTGTAATAATTGCAATATGTATAGGTCCTATTATAAAACTTACAATTTTAACACTTTCATATCATCTGGTGGCAGCAATAAGTCAACCAATAGCAGATGCAAAAATAGTAAAGCTATTAGACGAAATGGGAGAAACTTTCAAATTGTTATTAGGAATTATGAGTGCAATAGCTGTAATGCTGATAATTGGAACAACATTAGTTATTAAAATTTCTAATAGTGGAATGATGTATAGATAAACGGAGGAAAAATAATGTGATAAATGCAATGTCAACTTGGGCAAAATCTATTATTCTGGCGGTTATAGTTTCTACAATAATACAAATGATTTTGCCAGAAGGAAATAATAAAAAGTACATAAAAACTGTAATAGGATTATACATATTATTTACAATTATATCGCCAATAATATCTAAAATAAGTGGAGGAAACTCTACAATAGATGTATCTAAATATGAAAATTACTTTAATGTGGAAAGTACCACTACTGCCAGTGCAAATGTAATAGATAAAAATTTGGATAATACATATACTTCAAGTATTAAAGCAGATATAAAAAATAGAATGAAACAAAAAGGTTATAAAGTTAATAGTTTAGATGCAAATATAGAGTTAAAAAATGAAGAATCGTATGGAACTATTAATAGTTTGAAAATAAGTTTAGAAAGAGAAGAAAATAACAATAATTCAAATATACAAGCTGTTAATAAAATAGAAATAAAGATTTCCAATAATACAAACGAAATAAAACAAAATAATTTAACATCTATGGAAAAACAAGAAATTAAAAACTATTTGTCAGAAACATATAGTATAAAAAAAGAAAATATAGAGGTTGATTAGCATAAAATAAGGAGGTTTTACAAATGAAGAATATTCCTAACAAAATAAAAGAATTGTATTCAGCAGAAGGAAAAGAAAGCAAGAAGAAAATGGAAAATATGGTTATACTGCTAATAATTCTTATAATTACTTGTATAGCTGTTAATAAAATTTGGAATGGAGATAAAAAAGAAGATGAAACACAAACTAGGCAAAATACTACAACAGGAAAGCAATTAGCTACACAAGAAAACAACTCTAATTCAGAAAATACAACAGATTTGCAATCTAATTTAGAAAGAATTTTAAGCAATATAGATGGTGTAGGAAAAGTTTCTGTATTACTTACATATTCAGAAAGTAGTGAGCTAGTTCCATTATACGATGAGACAAAAAGCGAAACAACAACAGAGGAAGCGGATACTTCTGGTGGAAAGAGAACTACAACAGATACAAATACACAGAAATCTGCAATAATGCAAGAAAATAGTAGTGGAGAAAAAAGCATTATAACTCAAAAAACTGTTTCACCCAAAATAGAGGGAGCAATAATTACTGCAGAAGGAGGAGAAAATGCAAATGTAAAAACACAAATTATTCAAGCTGTGGAAGCGGCAACAGGACTTGCAACACATAAAATACAAGTGTTTAAGTTAAAAGTTTAAAGGGAGGAATTAATAATGAGAATATTTAAGAAAAATCAAATTATTATATCTGTAGTTGCACTAATGCTTATTGCAGCTGGATATTTGAACTATTCATCACAAATATCAGAAGAAGTAGCAAACAGAAAAACAGAAGAAGGATATGATTATGCAGGAATAGGAGATGCAAAATTAGTAGATAGTGAACTTGTAGTTGGAGAAGAAAACAATATAAAAGAAACAATGGCAAACAATAGTAGTGAAGACACAAACAACGTAAATACAAAAGAAGAAAACACTTCAAATGAAAATGAAAACATAGCAAATAACACCAGTGAAAATAATACTGTAGAAACAAATTCAAATGGAGAAGAAGACTATTTTACAAGTTCAAAACTACAAAGAGAAAATATGTATTCACAAATGTTAGAAACATACCAAAAAATATTAGAAAATACAGCGATACCAGAAACACAAAAATCAATATCATCACAAGAAATAGCAAATATAAACAATAAGAAAAATGCAATAATGATAGCAGAAAACTTAATAAAAACAAAAGGATTTGAAGATGCAGTAATATTTGTAAACGATGACAGTGTAAGTGTAGTTGTAAAAGCAGAAAAGCTAGAACAAAATCAAATAGCACAAATACAAAACATAATTTCAAGAGAATTAACCACAGAAATATCAAATATACATATAAGTACAAAATAATGCAATTTATATTGCATTATTTTTTTTTATTGATATAATTAGCTAAAATAGGAGGCATAATAAATGAAATTAAATATTGTTTTGGTTGAGCCAGAAATTCCACAAAACACTGGTAACATTGTTAGAACATGTGCTGCAACAGGTGCTAAGCTTCATCTTGTTAGACCATATGGTTTCCAAATTTCAGACAAGTATTTAAAAAGAGCTGGTTTGGATTATTGGGACAAGATGGAAATTGAAGAACACATTTCTTTTAAAGAGTTTTTAAATAAATATAAACCAGAAGAAAATAATATGTTTTTTATAACTTCAAAAGGAACTCATAATTATGCAGATATAAATTTTGGAGATATGGATGAAGTATTTGTTTTATTTGGAAAAGAAACAAAAGGTTTACCAGAAGATGTTATGAAGCAGTACTTAGATAAAACAGCAAGAATACCAATGTTAGATGGAATAAGATGTTTAAATTTATCTAATTCAGTTGCAATAATTGCATATGAAATATTAAGACAACACAATTTTCAAAATTTTAAAGAAATAAGCAATAGATTAATCGAACAATAATTATTCAAACACAAAAGTATAAATTTAGGAGGTAAAAAATATGATTAAAAAGGTAGCTATATTAGCAAATGGAGGAGATGTTTCAGGGTTTAATGCTGTAATTAGAGCAATAGTAAAAACAGCAGAAAATAATGGAATTGAATGTTATGGATTTATTGATGGATATAATGGACTTTTGAAAAATAATTATATAAAATTAAGTACTGCAAATACAGCTTCAGGAATATTACAAAAAGGTGGTTCAATAATAGGTTCTTCCTTAAATGCTAACGTATTTAATTATAAAGTAGAAGAAAATGGAGAAACAGTATATAAAGATTTATCTGAAAAATGTGTTCAAAACATTAAAGAAGATGGATTTGATTGTTTATTTACACTTGGAGGAGATAGTACTCAAAAATCTGCAAGAGATTTTTCTGTAAGAGGAATTAATGTAATAGGAGTTCCAAAAACAATAGATAATGATGTTGCATGTACAGATATTACATTTGGATATAATACAGCAGTAACAGTTGCAACAGATGCAATAGATAGATTACATACAACAGCAGAAACACATAATAGAATAATGGTATTAGAAGTTATGGGAAGATATGCTGGATGGATAGCACTAGAATCTGCAATAGCAGGAGGAGCAGATGTAGCATTAATTCCAGAAATTCCATACGATATAAACAAAGTTGTTGAAGCAATAAATAAAAGAAAAGAAATGGGTAAAAACTTTAGTGTAATTGTTGTTGCAGAAGGAGCAGTACCACAAGGAGGTTCTCTAAGTATAAAAAATACACGTGATGGTGGAAAAGGAGTTATAAATGTTCAACTAGGAGGAGCAGGAGAAAAAGTTGCAAAAGATTTACAAGAACTAACAGGAATAACAACAAGAAATACAACATTAGGATATATGCAAAGAGGAGGAACACCAACTTCATACGATAGAGTACTTTCAACAAAATATGGAGCAAAAGCAATGGAATTAGCAATGGAAGGAAAATTTGGAGTTCTTACAGTATTAAAAGATGGAAAACTAAACTATGTAACTTTAGAAGAAGTTGTAGGAAACAATAAAGAAATAGGAGCAGTACAAGGTGGAACAGCAGAAAGCAATGTGAGATTAGTAACAATGGACCATGACCTAGTAAAAACAGCAAGAGATATAGGAATTTGTTTAGGAGACTAAAAAAGTAAAATAGGGAGCGTTATATAACAATAACACTCTCTATTTTGTTTAAGAAAAATCAAAAAAATATTGAATTTGAAAATATTATTGATATAATATAACCATAATAAATACAAAGGAGGAATTTTAAATGGCTAATACAAAATTTGTTTTAAACGAAACATCTTATTTTGGAAAAGGAGCAAGAGAGGTACTACCAGAAGAAATTAAATCTAGAGGATTTAAAAAAGTTTTAGTAGTTACAGACAAATCTTTAGTTGAAGTTGGTGTAACAGACAAAGTTACAAGAATTTTAGATAATGAAGGAATAGACTTTGAAGTGTATTCAAATGTAAAACCAAATCCAACTATAAAAAACGTTTTAGATGGTGTAGAAAAATGCAAAGCATCTAAAGCAGATTTAATAGTTGCAGTTGGTGGTGGATCAAGCATGGATACTGCAAAAGGTATTTCTATTGTAATGACAAACCCAGACAGAGCAGATATTGTTTCTTTAAATGGAGCATCAAATACAGTAAATAGAGGAATGCCAGTAATAGCACTTCCAACAACAGCAGGAACAGCTGCAGAAGTTACAATAAACTATGTAATTACAGATGAAACAAGAGAAATAAAAATGGTATGTGTTGACCCACATGATATTCCAATAATAGCAATAGTAGATTCAGAACTTATGGCATCAATGCCAAAATCTATGGCTGCAGCAACAGGAATGGATGCACTAACACATGCAGTTGAAGGATATATAACAAAAGCACACAATTTAATGTCTGATATGTTCCATATGAAGGCAATACAATTAATATTCCAATATTTACCAGCTGCTGTAAACGATAAAGATGACTATGCAATAGAAATGATGGGATATGCTCAATATATTGCAGGAATGGGATTCTCAAACGTAGGACTTGGTATTGTACACTCAATGGCACATCAACTAGGAGCTGTATATGATACACCACATGGTCTTGCAAATGCAATTTTACTTCCAACAGTTATGAGATTTAATGGAGAAGTTTGTGCAGATAGATTTAGAGAAATATTAATAAATATAGGAAGACCAGATGCAGCAAATTTAAACGACCAAGATGTAATAAATACTTTTGTATGGATGATACAAGAACTTTCTAAGAAAGTTGGAATTACACAAACTGTAAAAGATACAGGATGTAAAGAAGAAGACTTAGAATTATTAGCAGATAAGGCAATGATAGATCCTTGTAGACCAGGAAACCCAAGAGAAACATCTAAAGAAGACTTTATAAATTTATATAGAGCAGCAATGTAAAACTATTTTGTAGTGGCGGTCATTGACCGCCACATTATTTAGAAATTTTAAATTTTTTCAGATTTTTTTAAAAGATTAAATGATATAAAAGAATTGCATCAAACGATGTAGGGGCGGACGCCTCTGCCCGCCCGAAAGAACAAATTAAGTTGCACTTAACATAAAAATGTGATATAATCTCCTAAAATTGCCAAGAGCAAACATGTTATAAGTAAACCTAGCTTTAATTAAAGGAGGAAAAATTATGTTATTTGCAAAGAAGAACAAAACTGAATTAGAAGTTCCTAAGAAATATAATATTGATGAAGTATATGTATTAAAAACATATATTGTCTCAGATATTAATGATGGAACAGGTGCAGGACCGCGGTGTATTACATGCTACTTTTTAGCAAAAGAGGAGGAAGAAAAATATTTTGAACTTTTTTCAAATGTAGAAATTAAGAAAGAGTCAAGTTATTTCAATGAACCTGTAATTGAAGAAGTGAAACCGTTAACAGATTATATCAATGATAAATATAAAAGGAAGACAATGGAAAGCAAGCTTCTATTTGATTTTCTTTTGAACTTAAATATGGAAAACATTATGGAGTTAATCATTGATATGGAAAATGGAGGTAAAAGAGATGACAAAAGTAATTCATAAAACAACGTTAAATGAAACTAAAAAAAGTAAAAAAGCACGGTTCAGTATTATTAATGTTATAGCTGGCATTTTGGTAATAACTTTCATAGGTTTATTTATCTGTGGGATTATTAATAGTTGTTACGAGGATAAAAATTATATGGATAATTTTTATGAAAGGAAAAATTCAACTCTTGTTAGAGTTAAATTTGAGCCAGAAAATTTATTATCATTAGGTAGCGCCGGAGGATATATAGATAATACCCTTTTAGAAAAATGGCAAAAGGGTGATACAATAAAAGAAAATATAACATTGTATAACCCATATTCCAAAGAAAAGAGTGTTACAATTGCAACAAAAACAATTAAAACGATTCAAGTTATGAGTTACAGAGATTTTTATGAAAATTATGATCCAAAAGAATATAGATGAATTTTTTATAAACTCTTGCTTTTTTGCAAAATGTATAGTAAAATAGGTATGCTTTAAGTTAAAGCATACCTTTTTCTTAGCTTAAGTAAAAAAACACACCTAACTTTAGCTCAGATGAAGGCAAATAAAATATTAAATAGGAGGTGCTTTTCAAATGACAAAGGAAAGAAAAACAGAAATCATTAATACTTATAAAAGAGAAGAAAACGACACTGGTTCACCAGAAGTTCAAGTTGCTATCTTAACAGAAAGAATTAATGAATTAACAGAGCATTTAAAAGTTCATAAAAAAGACAATCACTCTAGAAGAGGACTTTTAAAAATGGTAGGTAAAAGAAGAAATTTATTAAACTACCTAGCTAAAAAGGATGTTCAAAGATACAGAGACATCATTGAAAAATTAGGTCTAAGAAAATAATTTTATACATTAGGACGTTTTGCTAGAAAACGTCCTTGTTTTAAATTTTATAAAAATACAAATTTAAGTGTAGGGGCACAATGTTCCGTGAAAAAAATAAATATTTATTAATAGAACGTAGCTTGTATAATGTGTTTAAAGAAGAAACATATTATAGAGGTTACATCTATAATAAATATTTAAAAAAGGTGTGTAGAAAGTTTATATAGGAGGAAAAGAAATGTTTAAAAGTTATTCAATGGAATTAGCAGGAAGAGAACTAACAATAGAAACAGGAAAAATGGCAGAACTTGCAAACGGAAGTGTACTTGTAAGATATGGAGAAACAACTGTTATGGTAAATGTAACAGCATCTAAAGAACCAAGAGATGGAATAGATTTCTTCCCACTTTCAGTTGATTTTGAAGAAAAATTATATTCAGTAGGAAAAATACCAGGAAGTTTTACAAAAAGAGAGGGAAAACCAAGTGACAAAGCAATTTTAACATCAAGAGCAATAGATAGACCACTTCGTCCATTATTTCCAAAAGATTTTAGAAATGATGTATGTGTTGTTGCAACAGTATTATCTGTTGAACCAGATAATTCACCAGAAGTATGTGCAATGATAGGAGCTTCAGCAGCACTTTCAATTTCTGATATACCTTTTGGAGGACCAACAGCAGCAGTAAATGTAGGTTATGTAGATGATAAAATTGTTATAAACCCAACATTAGAACAAAGAGAAAAAAGTAGATTAAAACTTACAGTTGCAGGAACAAAAGAAAAAATAGCAATGATAGAAGCAGGAGCAGATGAAATACCAGATGATACAATGTTACAAGCAATAAAAGAAGCTCATGTAGAAATTAAAAAAGTATGCGATTTTATTTCTAAAATGAAAGAAGAAATAGGAAAAGAAAAATTTGAATATAAATCATTTGCTGTTGATGCAAGTGTATTTGAAGAAGTTTCTGCAAACTTTAAAGAAAGAATGTATAAAGATGTACAAGCAGTAGATAAAGAAGTAAGAGATGCAAATATGGATAAATTAACAGAAGACATAGTTGCATATTTTACAGAAAAATATGGAGAAGAAGAAACTGAAGAAAAAATGTATGACATTTCTACAAGCATACACGACTTAGAAAAGAAATGTGTAAGAGAAATGATTTACAATGAACATAAAAGACCAGATGGAAGAAAAATAGATGAAATAAGACCATTATCATGTGAAATAGATTTAATACCTAGAGTCCATGGTAGTGCAATGTTCACAAGAGGACAAACACAAGTACTTTCAATTGCAACATTAGGAATGGCAAGTGAAGAACAAATATTAGATGGAATAGATGAAGAAACAGGAAAAAGATATATGCACCAATATAACTTCCCTTCATACAGTGTTGGAGAAGCTAGACCATCAAGAGGACCAGGAAGAAGAGAAATAGGACATGGAGCTTTAGCAGAAAAGGCCTTAGTTCCAGTTATACCATCTGTTGAAGAATTCCCTTACTCAATAAGAGTTGTATCAGAAGTATTATCTTCAAATGGTTCTACATCACAAGCAAGTATATGTGGTAGTACACTTGCATTAATGGCAGCAGGAGTTCCAATAAAAAGACCAGTAGCTGGTATTTCAACAGGACTTGTTACAGATCCAAATGGTTCAGACAACTATGTAATGCTTACAGATATACAAGGAATAGAAGACTTCTTTGGAGATATGGACTTTAAAGTTGGAGGAACAGAAAAAGGAATTACAGCTATACAAGTTGATATAAAAGTAGATGGATTAACATACGATATTATAGAAGAAGCATTTGCAAGAACAAGAAAAGCAAGACAATATATACTAGATGAAGTAATGTTAAAACAAATAGCAAAACCAAGAGCAGAAGTTTCAAAATATGCACCAAAAATTACAAACACAGTAATAAAAGTAGACAAAATAAAAGATGTAATAGGACCAGGTGGAAAAATGATAAACAAAATAATAGATGAAACAGGAGTAAAAATAGACATCGAAGAAGACGGAAAAGTGTTTATCTATTCACAAGATGAAGAAAATTCTAAAAAAGCATTAAAAATGGTAGAAGACATAGCCAAAGACATAGAAGTAGGACAAGTATACGAAGGAACAGTAGCAAGAATAATGAACTTCGGAGCATTTATAGAACTTGGTGGAGGAAAAGAGGGACTATTACATATATCAAAAATATCAAAAGAAAGAATAAAAAATGTAGAAGACGTATTAAAAGTAGGAGACGTTATAAAAGTAAAAGTAATAGAAATAGACGACCAAGGAAGAATAAACCTAAGCAAAAAAGCATTAGAAGAAGACGAAGAAAACAAAGAAAATTTATAAACAGAATTAATTTATAGACTATCCCTTTGGAGATTCTTAAGAACCTATGGTTCTTAAGTGGGGTAGGATTAAAAGGCAGGGGCAAAGCCACTGACCTTTTGAAAAAAATTGCAAATATAAATTTGAAGAATATAAAAAGGAACTATAAAGTTCCTTTTGTTTTTTATTATTCTTCATTATGATTTTGGTTCTTATTGTTATTTTTTTCTTCATTTCTGTTATTATTCTTTTTATTTTTTTTGCTCATTAAAAGCACCTCCATTCAACATAAAACTATAATAGTTTTATTTTTGTACAATTATATTTTTTGCAAAAAACTAATAAATTATGTAAGAAAAAATTGTCATTTTTAATTTTTTGATATATAATAAAAAAGATTTATAAACATAGGTGATTTTATGAAAGAAGAAAATATAGTTATTGGAATTGAAGGTTTAGTAGGAAGTGGAAAAACTTCAATTTGTAGGAAATTATTAGATTATATACCAAATTCAATTATATTACATGGCGGAAATATCTATAGAGCAGTTGTTTATGGAATGATGAAGTCAGGAATAGACTTAAAAAATATAAAGAATAAATCCAAAAATTTAGATGTTATGGATGTTATGCAAAAACTTGGAATAGATATTAAACTAGAAAATAGAGAAACAGTTATATACATAAATAATAAAAAAATTGATGAAGAAGAATTACAGTCAGACAAATCTTCAATGGCAGTTTCTGTAGTTAGTAATGTTGCAGATAATACAAAATTTTATCAATTTGGAAAAGAAATAATAGATAAATATAGAGAAAAATATAATGTAATATTATCTTCAAGAGATATAGTAAAAATGTATCCAAATGTAACATATCATTTCTTTATAACTGCAACTTTAGATGAACGAGTTAGAAGAAAAAGCATACAATATAAAGAAAAGATAGATTTAAAAAAATTAAAAGAAAATATAGAAAAAAGAGATAAACTTCAAGAAGATTCAGGATATTATAAAATATATGATATAACAAATGTAATAGATGTTACAAACTGTGAAACAATAGAAGAAGGAGCTAAACTTGTTTTAGATAAAATAAGTTTACCACTTAATGTTTAAAAATAATATAGGAGATGCGAAATGGATTTTATAAATGAAAGATTAGTAGAATTTGAAAATTACATAAAAGGAAGAAAGGTTGCAATAATAGGCCTTGGTGTTAGCAATTTACCTTTAATAGACTATATGAATGAAAAAGATGCAATAACAACAATATTTGATGATAGAACAAAAGAAAAAATAGATAGCAATATTATTAAAAAAATAGAAAATTATAATATGCAAGCATTTTTAGGAGAAAATTCACTTGAGAATTTAAAAGGCTTTGATATAATATTTAGATCTCCAAGTTGTTTACCAACAAAGCCGGAATTAGTTGCAGAGAGTGAAAGAGGAGCAATAGTTACTTCTGAAATAGAAATGCTTATGAAAATGTGCCCATGCAAAATAATAGGAGTAACAGGTAGTGATGGAAAAACAACAACAACAACTCTTATTTACAAAATAATTAGCGAAAATGGTTATAAATGTTATGTTGGTGGAAATATAGGTACACCTTTATTTACTAAATTAAATGAAATAACACCGGAAGATGTTGTTGTTTTAGAATTAAGTAGTTTTCAATTAATGGGAATGGATGTAAGCCCAAATGTTGCAGTTATTACAAATATAACTCCAAACCATTTAAATATACATAGTTCACTAGAAGAGTACATAGATGCAAAGAAGAACATTTTTAAATACCAAAATGAAAATGATTTATTAGTATTAAACTATGATAATGAAGTTACAAATAAATGTGGGGAAGAAGCCATAGGAAAAGTTGTATACTTTACAAGTAAAAACAAAATAGAAGATGGATGGATGATAGATGATGGCATAATAAAAGAATGCGCAGATAAATTAAGAAAACACATAGCAAATACAAAAGAATTTAAATTAAGAGGAATGCATAATTACGAGAATATATGTGCTGCACTTGCTGCAACAAAACAATTTGTAGATACAAAACAAGCAGTAAAAACAATAATGAATTTTAATGGAGTAGAACATAGATTAGAATTAATAAGAAAAATAGATGGTGTAAAATGGTATAACGACTCTGTTAGTTCAAGTCCAACAAGAACAATAGCTGGTTTAAATTCTTATGATGAAGAAATTATACTAATAGCTGGTGGATATGATAAAAATTTAGATTATACTCCAATAGCTAAACCTATAGTAGAAAAAGTAAAGGGGCTAATTCTTTTAGGTGATACCTCAACAAAAATATTTAATGCTGTAAAAGCTGAATTAGAAAAACAAAATAAAAACATTCCAATATATATGTGTGAAGACTTAAAACAAACAGTAACAATAGCTAAAAAAATAGCAAAACCAGGTCAAGTAGTGCTATTTTCTCCAGCAAGTGCAAGTTTTGATTTATTCAAAAATTTTGCGGATAGAGGAGAAAAATTCAAAAAACTTGTAAATGAATTATAAAATAGTCACAAAAACAAGCCTTCTTGAATAATATTAAAAAGAAATATTGTTCAAGGAGGTTTTTATGTATAACAGTTATGAAGAATATATGAGAGATGTTTTAGGCTACCCATATAATAGGTCAGATATTATGCAAAACACATACAACAATACATATAATAATTATCAAACCCAGGCTGTAGAATCAAATGTAAATGAACAAGAATTACAAGAATGTTATCCAGAAATTTATAATATTGTAAAGCCCATGGTTAAAACTACATGCCAAATGTATGCTGGAAGAACAATTACAAAAGAAGTAATTGAAGAAATGACTTTAAAAATTTATAACAGTGTAGAAACAAATGAAAATAGATCTGTTCATGAGGAAAGAAAATTAAAAAATGGAGATGTTATAAATCCAAATGCAAAACAAGAAAATAGAGAAGATAGACAAAGACCTAATAATTTCCTTTTAAGAGATTTAATAAAAATATTATTGTTAAATGAACTTTTAAGACCAGGAGGAAGACCTCCTATGCCACCAAGACCAGTTCCACCACCACGTCCACCAATGGGGCCAAACAGACCACCATATAGACCTTTTTAAAATAAAAAAATGAATTTTCAAAATTAAAATATTTTTTCAAAAAATGGTTAAAATAAAAATGTGCAAATTTTTTTGAAAAGGTAGGTAATTAAAATGAAAGTTCAAGATTGTATGTGTGGAGATATATGTGTATGTAGTCCAGAAAACACAGTATGTGATTGCTCAAAATTAATGAATAATAGACATGTAGGTTGTGTACCTGTATGCGATACAGAAAATAAAGTAGTTGGTCTAGTTACAGATAGAGATATAATATTAAGATGCATAGCATGTGACAAAGATCCAAAACACACAAAAATAAGTGAAATAATGACAACTAATGTATGTTGTTGTAAACCAGAGCAAGATGTATGTGATGCAGAACAAGATATGTGTGAAACACAAGTAAGAAGAATACCTGTTGTAGACAATAACAACAAAATAATAGGAATGCTAAGTTTAGGTGATTTAGCTAAAAACAACAATGTAAGCAAAGAAGATGTAGGAAAAACAGTAGAAGGAATATGCGATTGTGCTACAATAAATATAAAAAATTGCCAATAAACTATTAAATTTTTAATTTAATAACAAACTTGTAGAAGGCGGTCATTGACCGCCACATTTTATATTAGCAGTATTAAAAAATATAATTATTGTTTTATAAAATACTATTAAAAGAACTAATGTCAAGCACTGTAGGGGCGGACGCCTCTGTCCGCCCGTATAGATTTATTATAAAAAAATAAAGATTTATTGATATAAACATAAAAATATTGTATAATAGCTAAAAACATAAGGAGGAAAATAATGGTTTTAGATATGAATTATTGGATTAAAGTCCTAAAAAGAGTTGCAGTTTTAGCTATTTCAGTTGTTCTAGTATTTTTAAGCTTTAAGCTTGCAATTTTTTATATGCCTTTTTTAGTAGCTTTTATAATTTCACTTATTATAGAACCAGTTATTAGAGGAATAATGAAACACACAAAACTTTCTAGAAAGGCAAGTTCAATAATTGTTTTTATTATATCTCTTGGAATTATAATTGGACTTTTGGTGTGGGGAATAGCTACCCTAATTTCAGAAGCTAGTGGATTATTACATAATTTTAATGAATATGTAGATAAAGGTTATAATTTAGTTCAACAAGTTATGAATGATGTGGATTATGAAAAACTACATTTATCAGATGATGTAATAAATACAATTCAAAGTTCAGCATACGAATTCTTAAATACAGCAGCAGGTTGGTTAAAAACAGGTGTTACAAAATTTATGGGAGTTATAACATCAATTCCAGCGATAGCTATTTACACTATTATAACGATACTTGCATTGTATTTTATATGTACAGAAAAAATTTATATAATAGACCAGTTAGAACATCATTTACCTAAAAAATGGACAGTCTCAATAGGTACACACTTGAAAGACTTAACAAAAACACTAGGAGGATACTTAAAAGCACAGGTTACATTAATATTAATATCTTTTGTAATATGTTTAATAGGACTTTCTACATTTAGTTTAGTAGGTATGAATGTAGCCTTTCCATTAATGGCTGCACTTGGAATTGCATTTGTAGATGCTCTGCCAATACTTGGCTCAGGAACAGCAATGATACCTTGGGCGATTATTTCAGCAATACAGGGTGATATAAAATTAGCAATTTGCATTATAGTGTTATATTTAATAATGACAGGAACAAGACAATTTATAGAGCCAAAAATTGTAAGTGGAAAAATAGGAATACATCCAATATTTACTTTACTTGCAATGTATACTGGTTTTAAATTTATAGGTGTACTTGGAATGCTTGTAGGACCAATAGTTTTAATTATTTTGAAAAATATATATGCAACAGTAATAGAGAACGGAATATTTAAAACAATTATGGATGAGGAATAAAATATAAAAAGCAATAATTTCTTAATTTTGAAATTATTGCTTTTTTTTATAATTCAGAAGATGTCTGAATGTAACTGTCATCGGGTGGATTTATTTTTTGCTTATCACAATTAGGTGTTTCTTCAATTTTATCAATTTTTATTATTGGGATTTCTCCGTGATAATTTCCTTTTGTTATTTCTCCGGATATATGTACCCATGTTCCATCTACTAAATTTTTTGCTTCTTTGCTTTCACACAAAAAGCCTATAACAACGGTTTGATTATCTGGACTAATTATCATATCTCTTGCAAGTACAAATTGATTTTCATCAAAATCGTAAACTCTATAAATATATCCAGTAAAACTAATTTTTTTACCTACAAAGTTATCTACATTTTCATGAACATTTTTTAATACATTAGAATAGTTTTCAGGATTAATTTCACTTGTTTCTGAAGAATTTGAACTAGAGAAACCTTCAGATTTTGCCATATTAACTATTTTATAAATTGAAAAGATAAATATAGAAATTACTATAATCGAAATTATACTTCCAATTAATTTAAAGGTTTTAGTTCCGTTAATTTTAAAATTATAAATAAACATACATACACCGCCTATCTCTTTTATAATATATTCTAAGAACAAAAAAAATATGATTAAATGATATATAACTTCAAAAATAGGTTGATATAAGAGTGTTTTTATAAAAAACATTATATTTGCTATAATTTCCAAAAATATTATAAAAAAACAATATTTTCTATTGCATAAAAAAATATTTAATGATATAGTACAGTTGTAAATTTTTATTAATAGTGGGAGGCACAAAACCAATGAAATTATTCAAATCATACAGTGAAAAAGAAGTAAAAAGAGTTAAACCATTAGTAGACAAAATAAATGGTTTAGAAGATGAATTTATGAAATTAACAGATGCTGAATTAAAGGCAAAAACAGATTATTTTAAGAAACAATTAAAAGATTGTAAAACATTAGATGATATATTACCAGAAGCTTTTGCAACTGTTAGGGAAGCTTCTAAAAGAGTTCTAGGAATGAGACATTTTGATGTGCAATTAATAGGTGGAATTATACTTCATCAAGGTAGAATTGCAGAAATGAAAACAGGTGAAGGAAAAACATTAGTTGCTACACTTCCAGTTTATTTAAATGCATTAACAGGTAAAGGAGTTCACGTAATTACAGTTAACGATTACCTTGCTAAAAGAGATAGCGAATGGATGGGAAAAGTTTATAAATTTTTAGGATTAACAGTAGGTCTAGTAATTGCTGGAATGAACCCAGCAGAAAAACAACAAGCTTATAATTGCGATGTAACATATGGTACAAATAATGAGTTCGGATTCGATTACCTAAGAGATAATATGGTTATATATAAAGACCAATTAGTTCAAAGAGGACTAAATTATGCTATTGTTGATGAAATTGATAGTATCTTAATAGATGAGGCTCGTACACCATTAATTATTTCAGGTAGAGCAAATAAATCATCAGATTTATACAAAAAAGCAGACAGTTTTGTTAGAAAATTACATGCAAAAGAAATAATTGAAGAAGATGTTAAAGATTTTGACCAAGCAGAAGATAACGAAAACTATGACTATATAGTTGACTTAAAAGCAAAATCTGCATCACTTACACAAAAAGGTATTAAAAAAGCTGAAGAAGAATTTGGATTAGAAAACTTTAATGACATAGAAAACTCTGAAATTGTTCATAACGTTAACCAAGCACTACGTGCACATGGTATTATGAAAAAAGATATAGACTACATTGTAAAAGATGGAGAAGTTTTAATTGTAGATGAATTTACGGGACGTATTATGTATGGTAGAAGATACAATAATGGACTTCACCAAGCTATTGAAGCAAAAGAAAGAGTAAAAATAGCAGATGAATCAAAAACACTTGCTACAATTACATTCCAAAATTACTTTAGAATGTATGACAAACTTTCTGGAATGACTGGTACAGCTATGACAGAAGAAGGAGAGTTCCAAGAAATATACAATTTAGACGTTGTAGAAATTCCAACAAACAAACCAATGGCAAGAAAAGACAATGTTGACATTATCTACAAAAATGAGGATGCTAAATTTAGAGCAGTTGTAGAAGATGTTAAGAAAAGCTATGAAAAAGGACAACCAGTTTTAATTGGTACAGTATCAATTGAAAAGTCAGAAAAATTAAGTAAAATTTTAACTCAAAATAGAATTAAACATGTTGTATTAAATGCTAAATTCCATGAGCAAGAAGCTGAAATAATAGCTCAAGCAGGTAAATTAGGTGCAGTTACAATAGCAACAAATATGGCTGGTCGTGGTACAGATATTATGCTTGGTGGAAATAGTGAATATTTAGCAAAACAAGAAATGAAAAAACAAAAATATTCAGAAGAATTAATAGAACAAGCAACAGCTTATAATGAAACAGAAGACCAAGAAATATTAGATGCAAGAAAGAAATTTAAAGAATTACAAGATAAATTTGAAAAAGACATTTCTGTAGAAAAAGAAAAAGTAATTGCAGCTGGTGGTTTAAAAATAATTGGTACAGAAAGACATGAATCAAGAAGAATTGATA
>OLQO01000063.1_pt1 | contig 110076 bp, 110 predicted proteins | sample 1672281 | NCBI WGS metagenome assembly OLQO01 (sample SAMEA3136667, study PRJEB25190) | human gut metagenome | biome: human gut; feature: human-associated habitat; material: faeces | place: Austria | collected 2013
CCCAATACCAAAGTTGTAAAGCCGGTGATTATAATGCACTCTACTAAAGATGCAGTATTTTCAATCAAGCTCCACATATTTATATTTGATTCCTCCTACTAAGATATAGATATTTTTGAATTATGTCTATTTTTCTGTCAACACTAAATTTTAATTGTTCGTCATTTTTTAATATTATTTTTTGACTAATATCCGCAATAAAACAATAATTTACAAGAGTATTGCGGCTTATTGTTATAAATTTTTCAAATCTGGAATCATTCTGTAGATTTGCTATTGTGTTTCTTTCAGTTAATATGTTGTTTTCAGTATGGAATTCTACATTATGCCCTTTAACTTTTATGTACATAATTTCATGAATTTTAATATTTTCATTTAACATTTTGTATGTTAGTTTCATATACTTTTCTTCTGACAGTAATGAATCAAAAGCTTTGTATATTTTTTCTTCTCCTGCGCTTTTATAAACATATTTACAAATTCCATATTCTACTGCAACATCTCCGCAGGTTTCAATGCTTGAAATAAACATTACAGGAATTTCTTGATTAATTTTTCTTATGTCTTTTATAGCTTGCACACCAGAATATTCCGGCATTTCAATGTCTAATACAATAACGTCTGCGTTTATTTTGCCGGTTTTGAAATCTTCCACTAAACTAAATCCGTTCGTGTATTGAACTACTTCACACGTCATACCATGATGTACATAATAATCTGTTATTATTTTTGTAAAATGTTCTATAAAAAATTGTTCATCATCGCAAATGGCAATCCTCATTTTATCGCCTCCTTGATTTTTATAGAAATTATATCAAATAACTATGAATATTGTCAACTGGAAAATAATTGGAGCGTCCGTTTTTCGGACAGACGGCAGAACCTAATCTGAAACACAAGGTGGTAAAATACCACCTCATTACAAATTTAGATGTCAACAATCTTGACATCCGAAAGCTGAATAATGCAGGCGAAATCAAAAAAAACGCCGTCCGAAATTCGGACGGTTGTATTGGGGGTCGTGAAACGCGACACCCTTAAAGAAGTCTAAAGACGTAATTTCAGTCCATTGCAAGGGTGAGATGAAACGTCCCTACCAACAACGATTCCCGAATTTCGGGATTCGCCATTTTTAAATTCTTTTTATTGTCCTAACTCTAAGTTATATCGTCATATACAAAGTGGTTTCCTAGAATGTGTGGATATGGATTCGTAGAAAATGAGGACTATATGACGATGGACAAAAATGTCCTTCGTGCGGATGGAACTCCTATGCCACAAATTCAGCATGACCATCAGCTAACAATCGAAATGGCAAAGGAAATTTGCTCCATACCGAAAGGTTATTTGACACTCCTGCTATTTTAGCAATGTCATCACTGGTTTTACTTTTTTGGTGTGGTGCAGAAATCTGTCCCATACCACTAGTATGTTGATTACCATGAAAGTTCTTTTGACTTTCTCTCTGTCTCTCCTTAGCCTGTGCCGCAAGCATAGGTTTCAGCTTCAAGGCAAGCTCGCTCCGCTGAACCGTCCTCAATTTGATGACGGTTTTCGTTGGACAATCCAGTTTTCGTCAGCGCAATTTTGCGCCGATATCAATATAATTAAACTCTTTGTTAAAAATTGCTTGAAACTCCAAAATTGAGGTTTCAGAACAAAGCTAAAATAAGCCCCTTTTAAGCTATGTAAATTTTAATAGGGTAATTCCACTATAAAATCATTACAACGGCACTAGCGTTGATTTTGGTAGCCTTGCTGAGCGTTGTTAAGTCCGTGTATAAAATATCGATTAGTTTTTTACGTTTTGAGTTTTTTCGGTACGGGTGTCTCACTTAGTGTCTCACTGCTTAATTTTATATAAAAAAACGCCGCTTACAATTCCTTGCAAACGGCGTATTTTGGCGGAAAGAGAGGGATTCGAACCCTCGATACGCTATCAACGTATACACGAGTTCCAGTCGTGCGCCTTAGACCAGCTCAGCCATCTTTCCATTATTGAATTGTAAAAACCTCAGCCTTTAAGCTGAGGTTTTATGGTGCGAGTGACGGGACTTGAACCCGTACGCCAATGACACACGCCCCTCAAACGTGCCTGTCTGCCTATTCCAGCACACTCGCATTGAGTACTTTAATATTATATCAGAGATTTACCTTTTTGTCAAGCTTTTTTTATAAAAAAACCTTATTTTTTTATAATTAAATAATTTTATTTATGTTTATTTTGTATTTTTTTTACTTTATTGAATTTAAATATTATACACAATTCATTTTTCATATATTTTCTTTTTATCGTTATGACCTTTGCTAATCGAAAAAACCATATTAACGGTAAAAATATTTTATGACGGTAGAAAAAAGGATAATTAAACTGATAAAATTCCAAGGACGGAAAAACCCTGCTAAAAATATATTTAAATCTGGTTTTACTGACTGTTTTGTAATTAAATTTTTCCATCCGTTTGGTTATTTCATTTTCTATTGTACCGTAAGTTCCGCAGCTGAAATGATATTCAAGTAGTTCCTTTTCTTCAGGTGAGAGTCGGGGAAGCTCCGGCTCAGACAATACTTTTTTACAAAGATTTCTGTTTTGCTTTTCAAATTGAGCAATACCCAATTTTTTACATTCATTTTGAATATACTGCCAGTTCAATATTTTTTCTTTATGCATTAAAAATATATAACGATCCAAAAGACTGCGCAGACCTGTTCCGCTTATATTATAATGTTTATATTCATGTGCAGTAATATATACATAAAAATCTTCATCGGTAAAATGATATCCATATTCTGTATTACTATCCTGAATTAATTTGTTTTTTATTTGGGAATAGTATTCTGTCCATTTTTCATTATATGATATATGAAAAAGCTCAGTGTGCATTTCATAGTTATATATCGGCGGTTTTATATATACGTCATGATTTCCTTTTCCGTAATATTTAGCGCTGTATCCTAAATTTTTCATAATTTTCAGCACAGTTTTGCGATATGTTTTATCAAACAGAATATCATTATCCGACATTTGCCGCACATCAGTCTGCGGATACAATTCTTTCAGGACCGTGCCCTTTAACGGCATATACCAAATTCCATACTGCTCTAAAGTACCGCATATTTTCTTGCGTTCAGAATCGAGAAGAATATTTTTTCGGATAGCTTTAAGCTTTGCTTCAATGAATTTTTTATTAGAAATTCCTGCTGACTCCAACGCTGTACATACGATTGCGGTCAAGCTATGATACTGACACATTTTAAATAATTCATCCGGATCAATTAGAGCTATACAGCTTGAATCCGGTGTAATATTGTTCACAGCACACGCTGTAAGATATAACATATCGTATCCTGTTTGTTTCATTTTAGCCGCCTTGTTATATGATATTTTATACGCAGAATAACCGCTCTGATCGGGAACAAATCACACCATAAATGAACATAAATTTTATATTTTATATTGGAAACAGAAATTTTTTTACCGTTACGTACAATTCCTGTTAAAACGCCGATAATGTTATCGTCTGTAATATCATATTCCTTTTTCCAACGGTTATCTCCGCAGGTTACATAACTATCTTTTCGTACTTTAAGAATCCTGTGCAGGACATATTGTCCCGAAGCTCTTTTGTAAAGGGGGATATCATATTTTTTCAGCCTTCCGCTGACCTTTTCAATGATTAGTATGTCGCAGTTTTCATGAATAATCGGCATCATACTGTTTCCCACGCTTGTATAAATAAGTTTTCCGGTTTTATTGATTTCTTCTTCAAATGTAGATTTATTCATCAAGTGCGCCTATACTGCGAAGCTTATCAATAATTTTTTGTACGTCAGCGGTGATCGTTTCTTTTGAGACGTCGTATTGCACAAGCATTTTTTCAATAATTTTAGCGGGAGTAGTATCTGTTTTTAAGCAGTTTACAATAAACGCAGCTGTTTTGTTAGATTTTACTATTCCGTTAAAGCTTGTACCAGCGCTGACCATAATTTGTTCACCGTCAGTTTCATGAGTAATAAATTCATTTTTAAGCTTCATAAAAGTTTATCCTTTCATTGCATTATATGCAACTTCTGCTGCCTTAACTTCCATATTACAGTACAGTTTATACACGGCTGTATTATTGGAGATCATGTCTAGTATATCCAACGTTTTGGCTAATTTACGCATATTCATAGGTCTGTACACATGCTGAAGCAACATAGTGTAAGCGTGTGATACTGTTATTTGTTCAATATGATTTTGTTCAGAACGCATAATTACGCAAATAGATTTTAACGGTACGGCAATATTACTGCCTAACTTATGTTTTCCGTTCCAAGGCGTACCAAAAATAGTAATACTGCCGCTGCCGACCTTTAAAAGGGGTTTATCATCATTTACCATAATGGCGCGTTTACCGAAATATTCTTTCCAAAGTCTTGTATGAGTCGATTTTCCCACGCCGCTTCCGGCAGTGAAGAGGTATGCTGTTCCGTCAACTGCAACAGCTGAACCATGAAAGAGAATTATATTTTCCTCAATCAGCTTTTCGCATATTTTTCTGTACACAGCCAAGGTTTCAAGGTAGCTGTCGGAATAGCGGTGAACTATATTTTCATCAAAAGATTTTCTGCGCTCAAAGTCTATATCCTGTTGTTTTATTTCAACTGTAAAATCAGTATATTCGTTATGCTGATAATCCTTGCACAGTGTGTGTACTTCATCATATAAAGAACAAATTCTAATATTATGCTCTGCTATTTTATATGTTTCTGAGTACATGTAAAATCACCTTAGTATATTATTTTTCTTCGTCCAGTGGAATTTCAACTTTATATGCTGCAAAACTATATGGTGGAAGAATTATTCTTTCGCCGTACACAATGTCTCCGTGAATAGTACGGTAGTAAGAACAGTTTTTCAGTTCCATTTTTGATTTATCAATAATCTGTTCATATGGAGAACGGTTAATAAAAATAATTACGGCTCTCTGACGGTGAGTTTTCATTCTTGCAAATGATATAACATTATCGTCAATATATAAAAATTTAAGTGCGCCGTCAGCAAATACTTTTGAACTGTTTCTTACTTTAGAAAGCAGTTTTGTATATTCAATAAGCTGGGTGTCTTCTTTTCCCCAAGGGTAGCAGCGTCTGTTAAACGGGTCTTTATAGCCTTGCTGACCTGCTTCATCGCCGTAGTAAATACAAGGTACTCCCGGAAGAAAATATTGCAGTGCCATAGCACATTTTAGTCTGTTTCTGCCAAGTTCAAATTCTTCATTGGTCAGCCAATGGCTGCACATCCAGTCTTTGCTTTTGCCTTCGCAGCTTTCACCGCCGAGAATATTAATTGCTCTTTCAATATCGTGAGTTGAAATACTGTTCATCAGTACATCAACTGACGGTTTGGGATAGTTTTCAAGAATAGTCATGATACTGTTTTTAAAATCAAAAGGACTGCCGCCTAATACATAATTCATAATTGCAGAACGGAAGGGATAGTTCATTACGGAGTCAAGCTGGTCGCCCAGTAAATAGCGGCGTTTTACGCCGTAGCTTTCCTTGTTAGAAGCATCTTCCCAGACTTCGCCGATGATGATTTTTTCTTTTCCGTGCTTTTTAACGCATTTATTCAGATTGTCAAGAAATTCGTCCGGCAGCTCGTCTGCAACGTCAAGACGGTATCCGGCTGCTCCGAGACTTATCCAGTAGTCAAGTACTCCGCCGTCACCACAGATGTAATTGGTGTAATCTTTATTGTTTTCCTTAACGTTCGGCAGAGTGTCGATACCCCACCATGCTTCATATTTATCGGGATATTCATAGAAGGTGTACCATGAGAAAAATTCACTGTCCGGTGAATTGTATGCTCCTAAACTATCATATCTGTTGAATTTATTGAAGTAGATACTGTCAGCACCGGTGTGAGAGAAAACACCGTCTAGGATTATTGAAATACCATATTTTTTAGCCTCATCGCAAAGAGTTTTAAAATCTTCATTTGTTCCGAGAAGAGGGTCGATCTTACGGTAATTTGCTGTATTGTATCTGTGATTTTCATGAGATTCAAAAATCGGGTTCAGATATATGCATGTTACGCCTAAGCTTTTCAGGTAGGGAAGCTTTTCTTTTATACCTTCAAGGTCTCCGCCGAAATAGTCGTTGTTCCAGACATGACCTTTTTCATCAGGTTTATAGAAAGGAGTATCTTCCCAGTTTTCACGCAGTATACGATCGTCGGGAATATTTTCATGAAGCTTTCCGCTTTTATAGAAACGGTCAGGGAAGATTTGATACATAATTCCGCCCTTTAAAAAGTCGGGAGTTTCATATTCCTGATTATATACTGTAAGCTGATATAATTCGCCGTTGTTGAGAGTACTTTCGTGACATGAGGACTTCTTGATATAGTTTCTGAAACCGTTATGTTTATATGAAAAATAGTAGTAATGTACTCCTGTATGTCTGGGAGTAAATGTAGTCATATAAACATTATGAGTAGATTCTTCCGTTTCCAGATTCATAGTCAGGAAAGTTTCTTTGCAGCCGGTTCTGAATACGACCAGTATCGGTACGGGAGGAAAGTCAAGAACAGTTTCCTTTGGAAGTCTTATACGAAATTCGCAGGGTTCTCCTTTTTTTATTGCACCGAACGGTTTTTTATATCGTTCGTCCCAGCTGTCGAATATTTTTTTCATAAGGTTCTCCAATCTAAAAAACAAGGGCTTTTTGCAAGCCCTTGCTCTTTAAAAATATAGTTTATTTTTAATTATAGGCCCCAGATATCCTTTGCATATTCTGTTACAGCTCTGTCAGCTGAGAATATTCCGGCACCGGCGATATTGTTAAGTGACATCTGAGTCCATTTCTTGCTGTCTTTATAGCATTCTGATGAATAAGCCTGAGCTTTTCTATAGGAATCAAAGTCGGCAAGAACCATGTAAGGGTCAGAATTTTTCAGTGAATTTGCAACTTCATTGAAATTACAGCCGTTAATGCCATGGTACATTCTGTCGATACAATTTTTAATAACAGGATTTGATTCATAATATGATTCAGGATTGTAACCTGTTCTTTTAAGGTCATTGACTTCTTCTGTTTTCATACCGAAGATTATAATATTTTCATCACCTACAGCATCCTTGATTTCGATATTTGCACCGTCAAGAGTACCCAGAGTTATAGCGCCGTTAAGCATTAGCTTCATGTTGCCTGTACCGGAAGCTTCTGTACCAGCCAGTGAAATCTGTTCTGAAATATCACTTGCCGGCATAAGTAGCTCTGAAAGCGTAACTCTGTAATCTTCCAGGAAGTATACCGAGAGCTTCTGGCTGATTTTCGGATTCTTTCTTATTTCTTCTGAAATTGCCCAGATAAGTTTTATGATCTGCTTTGCAAGATAGTAACCGGGTGCGGCTTTTGCTGCAAAGATATATGTCTTAGGAACGAAATCAGCGTCCGGATTCTGTAACAGATATTCATAATCGGCAAGAATATTCATTACGTTAAGGTGCTGACGCTTATATTCATGAAGTCTTTTGACCTGAACGTCAAAAATACTGTCAATATTAATATCAATTTTGCTGTTTTGTTTAACATACTTTGCAAAACGTTCTTTATTAGTACGTTTGATTTTCATAAGCTGTTCAAGAACAGCCGAATCGTTTTCGAATACGCACAGCTTTTTCAGTTCGCTGCCGTCTTTAAGGAACTTATCGCCGATTTTTTCTTTGAGCAGATTTGTAAGTCCCGGATTTGACTGGTAAAGCCATCTTCTGTATGCGATACCGTTTGTTACATTCTTGAATTTTCTTGGAGTATCCATATATTCGTCGTTGAATACACTTTGTTTGATAATTTCAGAATGAAGCTTTGAAACGCCGTTTATGCTGTGAGAAGCAACTACGCACAGTGTAGCCATGTGGATCTGATTATCCTTGATAATAGACATTCTTGTTGTTTTTGAACTGTCTCCGTTGTTGCGTTCCATAAGTCTTGCACAGTAACGGTTATTGATTTCAACTATAATGGAGAAAATTCTCGGAATAATTCTCTTAACAAGATTTACATCCCATTTTTCCAGTGCTTCTGCCATTACGGTATGGTTTGTATAGGCAAAAGTATTTGTTACGATATGCCATGCCTTGTCCCATGTATAGCCGCAGTCGTCCAGAAGAACTCTCATAAGTTCGGGAATTGCAAGGGTAGGGTGGGTATCGTTAATATGAATGGCAACTTTTTCGTGTAGATTATCGAGCGTACCGTAAACTGACATGTGATTATTTACAATGTCACCGATTGACGCAGCGCACAGAAAATACTGCTGGCGAAGTCTCAGGGACTTTCCTTCAAGGTGGTTGTCATTAGGGTAAAGAACTTTTGAAATAGCGTTTGCGGCGGCATTCTGACCGAGTGCCTTTTCGTAGTCTCCCTGATTGAACATAGACATGTCAAAATTAGGAGCCTTTGCAGCCCACAGTCTCAGTACTGACACGCCTTCGCTGTCATGACCGGAAACGTACATATCATAAGGGATAGCGTGTACGGTTGAGTAGTTTACATGTGATAGGTGATGATACTGATTGTCCCAATATTCATGAAGCTCGCCTTCAAAGTGAATGTCAATTGCCATTTCCGGACGTGCATCAAGCCATACTGAACCGCCGGGCAGCCAGTTATCAGGAAGTTCTGTTTGCCAGCCGTCTTCGAGTTTTTGCTTGAAAATACCGTATTCGTAGCAGATAGAATATCCCATAGCAGGAAATGCCTGTGTAGCAAGTGCGTCAAGATAGCATGCCGCAAGGCGTCCCAGACCGCCATTGCCGAGTCCGGCATCAGGTTCGTATTCATATATGTCGTCAAGTCTGATGTCGTATTCCTTGAGCATTTTTTCAACATCCTTAACGATTTCAAGGTTGTAAAGACTGGTTTTCAGGGAACGTCCCATAAGGAATTCCATTGAGAGGTAATAAACTTGTTTTTTGCCGTCGGAATGAACCTTATTAATGAACTTCTGACGTTTTTTCTTTAATTCTTCAACAATTATTGCTGATAATGCCTGATAAATCTGTTTATCGGAAGCCTGACTTGGTTCAACATTAAACTGAAGCTCAAGCTTGTTAAGAAAGTTTTCTTTTATTTTTTTCATATCCGGTTTTTCTACCATTATTATTCTCCTATCCCTGTAATTTAAGCACAGTTTTCATTATACACCTGAACAAACGGCATATTCTCAAATAATATTATACACTAAAATCAAAGTTTTTTCAATAGCTGCGTATTGTTTTTTTTAATTTAGCTAATATTTAACAACTGAATTACAATTTGTTAAATTAAATTTTATGCAAATCATAAAAAACGCCCTTGTTTATAAGGACGTTTTTGAGGATTTTATTCATGTTTAGGATGGGATTTGTCAATAATTTCATAATCAGTGTATTTATCTGGATTATATTTTTTTATTTCAGGATTACTATTAAAATTTAATTCGTTGAATTTTGAATACGAAATAATATTTCCGTCAGCATCAAAACCGTCATATTTCATCAGCACCCCGGTTTCCTTATCGACGGTAAATTTAAACGTGTAAACACCGAGCTTTTCTTCGGCGTAGTCATTGGTACTGCCTTCGATTACAACGCAGTCTCTGCCGAGAAAAATCGTTTCTCCTGTAATATCCCAATTGTCTTCAACAGTCATAAAGTTAAACGTTAATTCCTGCGGCTGAAGACCTTCACGGGCTGTAGGCGTATTTGTCGGATCTGCCCTGTAAGCATAGCAGTTAATGCCGTCTTCGGCTACTGTAATTCTTTCGTTGTCGGGAATAGGAACCGCTTCTTCAATATTGCATGATCCCAAACCTTTATTTATGAGTTTACGCTCTTTGAAGACTTCATAAAATTCTCCGTTGGAAGAAGAATAATATTCATGAATTTCATTACCCCGTATTGAATATTCATAGGCATCGGCAGTTAAAAGGTTGCAGGCAAATTCTGAAGTTTTCATATCGCCTTCATTGCATATCTCTATACTTCCCTCAGCAGTGTCAAAATAATCTATGGTATTCAGCATTTTAAAGAAAATGCTTTTCTTTGTGATTTCTTCATTATCATTAAGTGAATAGGCAGCAGCATTAGCTTCATCTGCCATGGATTCATTATCTGCGAGTCTGCCGCTGATATCCAGCAGATTTTCTGTTGAAAGTGGAGCGTTAAGAGGTTCTTTTTGAGCATTTTCACCTGATGTTGACGATTTCCATGGAGAAACACATACAAGTCCCACGCCTACAGCACAAACAGCGCTTAAGGAAACTATTGAAGCTAATATTCTTTTGTTCATTTAAAATTCCTCCTTTTAATTAATACGATGGGGTTACATATACGGCGTCTGCACCGGTTTCGTATCCAGAAGAACCGGAAGGACATACATATGCTTCGTTTACTACAAACGCTCCCTGAATCTTATAATTCTTATTAAAGCTTCTTGTATTTACGTAATTCCAGCCGGCGTTTGCCGAATTCTGATTAATAGTTCCAATTTTGTAATATACATCGTCAATATTAACCGAAGCGTAATATTCTGCTCTGGGATCGGTGAATCTAGAATGATTTAAATACGCTTTGATTTCAACTGAAATATTATCTTTTGTAGTAGATACTGTTGGAAAATGGTAATGATAAGAATAACTGGAGTTGTTAGAATTTTGTATTCTAGCATCACTGTAATATAATGATGAAGATGACATGTATTCGCTGAATCCGTAACGAGAATTACTGTAACCAGATACATTTGTATCATTATCAATGAAACGAGGTGTTGATGTAATAGCACTTACTTGAATTGCAGTTATTGAATATATTAAAATACTACAACAAGCAGATAAAACAGCAACAAATTTTTTTATAGTCATTTTTACTCTCCTTTATTATATTTAGTTTTTATAAAAATATACAAGAAATTAATTCCACATATATAATACTACAAATTCCATAAAAAGTCAATACTAAAATAAAATTTTATAATATATATTATTAAAAATATAATATGTTATATATTAATCATTAAAAAATCTGCAGCGCTCTTGACAATCAGTTATTTTTGTGCTGTTCGGTGTATTCATTCTAATTAAAATAATTTCGAAAGTTATTGTCGGAATAAGCAGAAAATTACTTGACAATAATTATAATTTTTATTATGATAAATTTATAAAAGAATTTATTTTATATATGTGTGGAGTGAGGAAATTGAAATCAAAGTATAAAATCTGTATTTATATTATAATATCGTTGTTATCTTTATTTTTTATGCCAAATACTGTTTCTGCTGACCTAGGACCTAAGCCAAGTGTTGAACTGCATATTGAAAATCCTCCTGATGGGTTATATTATGTGGATTTTCTGGTGTCATGTGATGAGCCGCACAATATAGACGATTTTTCATATGAATTGGGACAGCCTGATTACAATAAGAAAATGCTTAAAACATTAATTGATTTTTATGAAGATGGATATTGTGCAAGATTACGAGGAGACTTCGGAGTTGATTTTGGAGTAGTCAAATCTAATGCAGAGCATATTTATGATTTTATCTATATGGTGCCGGAGGAGTTTAAAATTATCATTGTGACAGAGAACTCGCAGGTTATTGTCAGTCCGCTTATTAACCCCAAGGTTTATAATACAGTTATTACGTTTAATGCAACTAGTGGTACTGCCGAGGAAAGCAAAGCAGTAATTGCGGAGGATTTAGCAAAATCTGTTGGACAAACATTAGTTTTGTTTGTTATAACATGCAGTCTTACGATTTTGACAGAATGGATTGTGTTTCGATGTTTTAAAATTGAAGTAAGGAAAATGTATAATAGGTATAATTCAAGGCTTTTTCGTCTGACTAATGTTGCAACTCAGATTTTTTTGTATATAATGCTTGAAATTTCAGGTTCATTATTTATTCCTGCGGAAATTTTAATTTTTATAGCAGAGGCTTGTATTTTTGAATTTAAAATGAAAGAAACCGGAAAAGCCAATATAATGATCTGCACTTTTATTGCTAATGCGATTAGCTATTTTATTAGTATTCCTTTTACTTATGTTTTACTTTATATAAAAGCATATTAATAATTTCTGAATAACCCTTGACAATCAGTTATCTTTGTGCTATAATGTGTAAAGTGATTTGCCTTTACACCCGTCGGGAGTGATGAAAAAATGGCAAAAAACCTTGATTTTGTTATTTTGCTTGATATTTACGGCAATATGCTGACCGACAGGCAGCGTGATGTAATGGAGCTTTATTACTGGGAAGATCTTTCCCTTGGTGAAATAGCTGAAAGTAATAATATTACAAGACAGGCTGTGAGAGACAGTATTAAGAGAGGCGAAATGACGCTTGCGGAGTTTGAGAAAAAACTCGGACTTGCTGTAAAAATTGTAAAATGCAGAGAATATTTCAATGCTATTTCAGACTGTGCCTGCAATATGAAAAACAGCGGCGCAGATAAGACGGATGAAATAATCAGTCTCGCCGGAATGGGAAAAGAAATATTTTGAAAATGCTGAAAGGAGAGGACTTAATGGCTTTTGAAGGTTTGTCTGAAAAGCTTAATAATGTGTTCAGAAAGCTGAAATCAAGAGGAAAGCTTACGGAATCTGACATAAAGGACGCAATGAGAGAAGTTCGTCTGGCTCTTCTTGAAGCAGACGTAAGTTACAAAGTCGTAAAGGATTTTGTGGCTAAGGTTTCGGAAAAAGCTGTGGGTAATGAAGTTCTGGAAAGTCTTACTCCGGCACAGCAGGTAATAAAAATAGTAAGGGACGAACTGTGCGAGCTGATGGGTGATTCAAATGCACGTATCAACATGCCGTCAAAAGGACCTTGCATTATTATGATGTGCGGTCTACAGGGTTCGGGTAAAACTACTCATTCGGCTAAGCTTGCTAAGCACTTTAAAAAAGAAGGTCACAGACCTTTGTTGGTAGCTTGTGATATTTACCGTCCGGCAGCTATTAATCAGCTGAAGGTCGTTGGCGAAAAGGCTGACGTAAAGGTTTTTGAAATGGGACAGATCAGTCCTGTTGTTATTGCAAAACAGGCTGTAGCTCATGCAAAGGATTACGGCAACGATATCATCATTCTTGATACTGCCGGACGCTTGCATATTGATACCGAGCTTATGGAAGAGCTGCAAAATATTAAGGCGGAAGTAAAGCCTGACGAGATTATGCTTGTCGTTGACGCTATGACCGGTCAGGACGCAGTAAATGTTGCTAAGGCGTTCGATGACGCTCTTGGAATCGACAGCGTTCTTATGTCAAAGCTTGATTCCGATACAAGAGGCGGTGCGGCGCTGTCAGTACTGGCGGTAACGGGTAAGCCGATCAAATTTGTGGGTATGGGCGAAAAGCTTGATGAATTTGAACAGTTCCACCCTGAAAGAATGGCTTCTAGAATTCTCGGCATGGGCGATGTAATGACCCTTATTGAAAAAGCTGAAGATGCAATAAGTCAGAAAGACGCTGAAGCTATGGCAAAGAAACTTCAGGAAAATAAATTTGATATGGACGATCTGCTTGATCAGTTAAGAAATATTAAAAAAATGGGATCAATAAAATCTATAATGTCTATGATTCCCGGAGTCGGAGATAAGCTTAAGGATATTGATGTCGATGATAAACAGTTTGTGCGTATTGAGGCAATGATCACGTCAATGACAAAAGAGGAAAGAGCAAAACCTTCAATTATAAATCCTCAGAGAAAACGCAGGATTGCATCAGGAAGCGGTACTAAAGTCGAAGATGTAAACAGACTTCTCAAGCAATTTGAACAGATGCAGAAAATGATGAAGCAATTAAACGGCGGTAAGGGAATGAAGAATAAAAAAATGATGAAGCGTCTGGCAGGTATGAACCTTGACAAGCTTCCGCCTATGTAAGCTGATTAATGCATTACCGCATTAACATATATTTATTATTTTTTCCGGAGGTGAAAAAAATGGCAGTTAAAATCAGACTAAGAAGAATGGGCGCTAAGAAAGCTCCTTTTTATCGTATAGTTGTTGCTGATTCAAGATATCCTAGAGACGGCAGATTTATCGAGGAAATCGGTTATTATGATCCTACAAAGGAACCTTCTGTTGTTTCAGTTGATGCTGAAAAGGCTAAGAAGTGGATCGCAGACGGCGCACAGCCTACAGATACTGTTAAGACAATCTTAAAGAAAAACGGTGTGCTTTAATCTGCATTCAGGGCATTGTCGGGCAGGAGTAATGTCTCTTGCCTCGTATGGTCCTTTTTTGGAGGAATTTAATGAAAGATTTACTATATGCAATTGTTGAAGACCTTGTTGAAGATAAGGATTCCATTAAAATTACTGAGGACGCACCAAATGAAGAGGGCGTTATTGTTTTACATTTGAATGTTGCTCCGGACGATATGGGAAGAGTTATCGGTAAACAGGGAAGAATTGCTAAGGCAATCCGTACTATTATGCGTGCGGGCGCTGCAAGAAGCAATCTTAAGGTTGCAGTTGAAATTGACTGATATAAAAAGCTGTATAACTTTTAAGGCTTGAATCGTTCTTTTAGAGAATTGATTTGAGCCTTTTTAAGATATTTAATGTTTTACTGATATACGGAGGTATGAACATTTGAAAGAATTTATTGAAACAGGTAAAATTGTTAATATTCACGGACTTCGCGGAGAAGTGAAAATTATGCCTTGGAGTGATGATCCGGATTTTATCTGCGGGTTTGATATTCTTTATTGCGGAAAGGATAAAAAAATATTTGAAATTGAAAGCGCCAGAGTGCATAAGAATATGGTTTTGATAAAATTTAAAGGTATTGATACGCCGGAGTCTGCGAATTTTCTCAGAAACAATATTGTTTATATTGACAGAAATGATGTTGAACTTGAAGAAGGTACTTACTTTATTCAGGATCTCATCGGACTGAAAGTGACAGACGCAGATACAAACGAAGAATACGGCACTGTAAGGGATGTTTTTCAGACCGGCGCTAATGATGTGTATGAAGTAAAAAACGGTGAAAGGACTGTTCTTATTCCTGCTATTCCGGACGTTATTGTGAATACTGATTTAGAAAATTCAGTTCTGACGATACGTCCCTTGGAGGGGCTATTTGATGAGGATTGATATTGCGACCCTTTTTCCGGAAATGTGTGAAGCTATCCTGTCTGAGAGCATTGTGGGAAGAGCCAGAAAAAAAGGTGCGTTGGAAATATACTGCCATCAGATAAGGGATTATACAAATGATAAGCACAGGCGTGTTGACGATATTCCTTATGGCGGCGGAATGGGAATGGTTATGCAGGCGGATCCTATTTACAATTGTTACAACGCTGTCTGTGAACAACTGGGAGCAAAACCGCATACAATATATATGACGCCGAAAGGCAGCGTTTTTAATCAAAAAAAAGCTGTACAGTTGGCGCAGCTTGATAATATTTTTCTTTTATGCGGCCATTATGAAGGCGTCGATCAGCGAATTCTGGACAAAATTGTTGATGAGGAAATTTCTATCGGAGACTATGTTCTGACGGGAGGAGAACTGCCGGCAGCTGTGCTTACCGACGCAGTTGCAAGAATGTGCGACGGGGTACTTTCCAGTCCGGAATGCTTTCAGGATGAAAGTCATTTCGGAGGATTGCTGGAATATCCCCAGTATACCAGACCTGAAATATGGCAGGAAGAAGCAGTGCCTTCTGTGCTTCTTTCCGGACATCATAAGAATATTGCCGAATGGAGATTGAAAAAAAGTCTTGAAATTACTAAGGAAAAGCGTCCGGATATGTATGAGGCTTATATTAATAATAGTGAAAAATGTCAAAAATAACAGAATTTCACTTGTTGAAACTATACACAAATGAATGTTGAAAATTGTTTATAGTGAATAATTTTAATTAACAACAAAATACGTTAGTTAATATAAACAAATCTTAACCTTTTTAAAATCTTAACATTAATCAAAGCGTAGAAATTTTGCTAAAATAGCCATTTTAGTGTAAATTTCACGTTGACTATATAAAAAATAGCCTGTATAATTTAATCAGCAGATAACAAAATTATATTAAGGGTGGATATGGTTCCATTATTTAAAGATAGGAGAGTTTGTTATGTTTGTTAAAGATGTAATGGTTAAAAATCAGGTTGGTTTACATGCAAGACCTGCAACATTTTTTATTCAGAAAGCTAATGAATTTAAATCATCTATCTGGATCGAAAAGGAAGAACGCAGAGTTAACGCTAAAAGTCTTCTCGGTATCCTTTCACTGGGGATTGTAGGCGGTACCGGTATCAGAATTATTGCTGACGGTTCAGATGAACAGCAGGCAGTAGAATCTTTGGTTGAACTGGTTGAAAGCGGTTTCAGCAACGAAAAATAAATTATCTGTTAAAACAGGGGCGTTACGTTTGTAACGTCCCTGAGCTTATAAATAAATCAGTAATTTGAAATTCCGGATTCATACATATTTTCACAGAATATAGCGTAACCGCGTGTAGGGTCGCTTACAAATACATGAGTGACTGCGCCTATAAGTTTTCCGTTTTGAATAATTGGACTTCCGCTCATTCCCTGAACGATACCGCCTGTTTTTTCCAGAAGTTCTTTATCTGTGATTTTTATAGTCATATTTTTAGTACCACTGTTTTTATAATCGATTTTCTCAATATTTATATCATATTCCTGAGGACCGTTTCCATCAATAGTTGTATATATTGTGGCAGGTCCGGTTTCTATTTCCTGCTTTAATCCCATGGGTATTCCGCCTGAGCTGTCAACAGGCTTAAACATTTCTCCGAATATTCCGTATTTATTATTAAAATATATTGTTCCTGACGACATATCTGATTTAAAAGTACCGTGAAGTTCACCGGGCGAACCGGAATATCCTTTAACGACTTTTGTAATTTCCACATCAGCTACATCTCCGCTGGATACCGGAATAATTTCACCTGTATCCGAATCGCATACCGGATGACCTAAACCGCCGAATCGGTTTGTGTTAGGTTCATAAAACGTTACAGTACCTATTCCCGCAGTACTGTCTCTTACCCACATGCCGGCTTTATAGCTATTATCGGAACATGCCAGAGCTGGCTCTAATAATGACGTTTTCTGTTCATTCTGATGAGTATAAATTATTCTTAAGGAATTTCCGCCGGATTTTGCTACTATATTCTGTATATCCGTATTTGACGTTATTTTTTTCCCGTCAATAGAAATAATAATATCTCCTTCTTTTAATCCGCATTCTTCTGCCGGACATTTCATTCCGGAATCGGTTTTGATTTCTCCCATACCTACAATCATGACGCCTTCCATAAGAAGTTTTATTCCGAAAGGATCTCCTCCGGGAATTAGTATCGGAGTTTCAACTGTGTGGATTTCAACGTCCTTTACAGGAAGCAGTCCGAAAAGCTTCAGACATGCCGTTTCTGATTTTGGATATGTTTGCCCGGCAAATGACGCCAGTGCATTGTCTGATTTGGCTTCAATTGAAAATCTGGTAGAAAGCTCCAGATTATTTCCCTTTGAAACATAAAAGCTATCAGGAAGATTAACAGCATAGTAGCCTATTATAGTGCAGATATTAATAACAAATACGGATACTATGCATATTGCTGATTTTATTATTTTTTTCATTTTTTTGTCCTTTCTTTTATTGTTACGGCGTCTTGTTTTATCGGCTCTTTTTTAATATTGGCTGTTTTAAAACCGTTTATTAAGGCAATTTTCTAACGGTTTATTTAGTAATTTTTATTTTCGATTTATTTTAAGCGAATAATAGTGAAATGCCGGTAATTTTATTGAATCTTCAATGCAAAACAATTCCGGAATAGGAATAAATTTTATGAAAAAAACTGTTCTTGTAACTATATTTTTTTATTTATGACATCAGCTGTTTTTCTTTTATTAAAGAATTATCCTCAGATTACGTCATCTGTATCCTTTTTGTTGTAAATTAAAACGTAAAATTTATTTGAACAACGTAAAAATTTATACTAAATATTTAATTCAAAAATTTTAGATGAATTATTTTTTTTGATGTAAAAACTTATGGACGATGAAAGTTTTTTTATGGGTTTTGTCGTTAAAAATTATGATGTTCACAATTTGTTAACAAGTTTTTTACAAATATATCCAATTTCCGCTAAAAACTTTTAATAATTGCTATTGATTTAAGGGGTTTAATATGTTAATATATGGAAGTAGAAAAAATATGGAGGTAGAACAATATGGTAAATAAAATCAAGGTGTTAATTGGAGACGACAGCGTTGAATACGGTATAACTTGTGCGAGTACGTTAAGAAGTATGGGTATGTATGCTGTAACAAGACCGAAAGATGGAGGGGTTCTGTTTGAGACAATAAAAAATGACAGCCCCGACATAGTTGTAGTTGACGCTATTCTTCCGCACATGGACGCCATAGAACTTATTAAAAAAGTTCAGGCACTAGGCGGAAAGAAGCCTGAGTTTATTGTTACATCCTCTTATGACAACCCGTTTATTGAAAGACAGGTTATGCAAAATGGTGCGGCATATTTTATGCTTAAGCCGTTTGACGTTAATTCACTTGGAGACAGAATTATGTCCTTGATTCAAGGAACAGCAGCAGACGCTAATGAAAAAGAATGTCAGGATATGGAAGTTGTTGTAACAGAAGTTATTCATCAGCTCGGCGTTCCTGCACATATTAAGGGTTATCATTACTTAAGAGAAGCTATTTTGTCATCGTTGGAAGACAAGGAACTGCTTGAAAGCGTTACTAAAATGCTGTATCCGACTGTTGCTAAAAAATTTGACACTACTTCGTCAAGAGTTGAAAGAGCAATCAGACATGCCATTGAAATTGCCTGGGACAGAGGCAATCTGGATACTCTTAATTCGTTTTTTGGTTATACTGTTAATACATGTAAGGGAAAACCTACTAATTCTGAATTCATTGCTCTTATAACAGACAAGCTGAGATTACAGTACAAACCGGTTTTAAAAAGAGCATAAGTACTTGTAATATTTCTGATTTTGTGATAATATTGTTTATTATACCCTTATATTAAATGATTATCAGAAAGGAAGAATTTTATGGGTTTTGTTAAAACGGATATATACGATTTGCAGTTTAATCCTTACAAGCTTATCGGTAAGGACTGGTTTCTTCTTACCAGCGGAAACAAGTCTGAATACAATACCATGACCGCTTCGTGGGGACAGACGGGAGTTCTCTGGAATATGCCTGTGTTTACAACAGTGGTACGTTCCAATCGAAAGACATTTGAGCTTATTGAAAAAAATGAATTTTTTACAATCTCGTTTTTCAGTGAAAAATACAGAAGCGCACTCAGCTTCTGCGGTTCGCATTCCGGAAGAGATTGCGATAAGGCAAAGGAAACAGGTCTGACACCGTGCGAAATTGATGGAACTACTGCTTTTGAAGAAGCAGATATGGTATTCGTTTGCAGAAAAATTTATACTAAGGATATGGAAGAAAACGACTTTACTGATAAGAGTCTGTTGAAATTCTATGAAAGTGATCCGTTTCACAAGGCATTTACCGGCGAAATTGTTAGTGTTTACCAAAAAAAGTGAATGGAAAATTCCTGCGCATTTACCCGCAGGAATTTTTTTATTGACAAATAATAAAACTAATGGTAAAATATTAATTAATTAATTATGAAAGGATGACTGTTATTTTGAAATATTTTGAAATGGCAAGGAAATTTTTGAGTTCTTTTACAGCTTTGCTATGTATTGCATGTGTTTTGACTATAGGACAACCTTTAAGCGTTAATGCGGAAATTTATGGAAAAGAAATTACTTATGGATATTTAACTTATCAGACAGTTGATGAAAATGAAGACGGAATGTTTGATTATATACAAATAACCGGTTGTGATAAGTTGATTACTGAAGTTGAAATTCCAAGTGAAATTAATGGGGTACCTGTTACAACAATTAGATATGGCGCTTTTTTTAGTTGTTCGATAAAAAGTATAACAATACCTAACACTATTACAAGTATCGGAGATGATGCTTTTTTTCGTTGTGAAAATTTATCCAATGTAAAGTTAGGAAACAATGTTTTAAGTATAGGAGATAATGCATTTGCCTGTTGTAAAAATATTTCAAATATTAACATTCCTGATTGTGTTGTAAGTATTGGAAAAAATGCATTTTATAGCTGTAGTCTGACCGATATTACACTTCCTGACAGTGTTGCAAGTATAGGAAGAGAAGCTTTTTCTAATTGTGAAAATTTATTAAATATAAATGTGGCAAAAAATAATATGAATTATAGCAGTATAGATGGTATATTATTTAATAAGGAGCATACTGAGTTGATTTTATATCCTTGTAGTAAAAGTAATGTAAAATATGTAATTCCAAACAGTGTTACAAGTATAGCAAATGATGCCTTCTATAATTGCACTAATCTTGAAAGTATTGTGATTCCTAAAAATGTTCATAAAATTGGAGATACTGCATTTGGAAGTTGTGATAATTTGTTAAGTATAACAATAGAAAATTCATCATGCATAATATATGATTCTACATACACTATATACACTGGAATGAATGGTAATGGATTTTATTTTAACGGAACAATATATGGTTATGAAAATTCAACCGCAGAGTCTTATGCTAAAAAGTATAAAAAAAACTTTGCTGTAATCGATTCTGAATCGGAATTTATTTTGGGCGATGCCAACGGCGACGGTCATCTTCGTGCAAGCGACGCAGCATTTATTGCAAAAGCATTGGCAGAAGCGTCAATTAACGGTAAAAAAATAACGGTTGAAGATTATCCCGCAGCAGATTTTAATCAGGACGGTAAAGTAACAGCTGCTGACGCAGCCGCCATTGCTAAATATCTGGCAGAACTAAGTATTAAAAAGTAAAAAAGCGGACTAAAAAGTCCGCTTTTATTTTATATTCTGTATTTAATTCGGGAGAACTGAAATCTTATTTTTATAAGTTCTTTTCATTAGAATGCATGCGATAAATGCTGAAACAATTTCCGCTATGGGAAACGTTATCCATACAAGCCATGAGCTGCCTGAAAAGTGAATTATAATATATGAGAATATCCATGCTACCGGAAGAATAAATAAAAACTGTCGGCAAATTGATACTACAAGCGATTCTATGCCGCTGTCGAGAGCTTGAAAAATGCCTTGAAATGCAATATTTGCTCCGGCAAAAATAAAGCTTATATATATAATTCTTATTGCGTAAATACACATTTGGCGAGTTTCTCCGGACAGTCCGAATATATCCGATAATAAAACCGCAAATATTTCAAGCAATACAAGTCCGGCAATCATTATTACAAAAGCATAAATCATTTCGTATTTTATTCCGGCTTTAATACGTGATTTGCTTTTCATACCGTAGTTAAATGAAATAACAGGCGTGATTGCGTCCCTTAGTCCGAATGCGGCAAATAGAATAAACTGCTGTATCTTATAGTACAGACCGTATGCGGTGACCATAGATGTACTGATACTGCCTAAAATTATATTCATACCATAAGTCATGACAGACATAAGCGCCTGAGCAATTATGGCCGGAAGTCCTATGGAATATATTTCTTTTATAATTTCCGCTGACGGATAAAGATATTTAAAATTATTTGAAATTTCTTTATTGAATTTTAAGTGGAATATCAGCGCTAGTGCAAATGAAACACACTGACCGATAACAGTTGCATAAGCAGCACCTTTGACACCTAGTTTTGGACAGCCGAATAAACCGTAAATCATGATAGGGTCAAGTACTATATTTGTCAAAGCGCCGCCGATTTGCGCAATAGTCGAAAATATAGAGCGTCCTGTGGATTGAAGCAGTTTTTCAAAAATAGCAAAAAATACACATCCTATGGAAAAGATACAGCAAATTCTCAGGTAACTTACTGCCATTTGTGTTATTTTAGGATCTGACGTCTGGGATTTGATGTATGGCTCTGTTCCGAATATTCCGAAAAGTATAAATAACGCAAATATTATAATTCCAAGAAATATAGAATTTCCGGCAGTTTTACTTACTTTTTCATTGTCGCCTTGTCCCAGAGATTTAGACAGCAGTGCATTTGCTCCGACGCCTGTTCCTATACTGAATGCAATCATAAGCATTTGTACAGGAAATGCCAATGTCAGTGCATTCAGAGCAGCTTCACCGTCTGATTTCATATTTGATACAAATGCACTATCTACAATGTTATAAACCGCTTGAAATACCATAGATACTATCATAGGAATTCCCATGGAAAGAATTAATTTTTTTACCGGAACGGTTCCCATTTTGTTCATTTTCTTCTCATTGTTCATATTAACTCTCCGTTTCTGAAAAATCCGTGCAAACACAAAAAAGACGTAAATCCAAACCTGGATTTACGCCTTTTGCTACTCGGTATTTAAATTATATCAAAAGTTTTTTTGAAAGTCAATATTTTTATTAGCACAATTTTTACTGACTTTATTTTTGAAAAATTTGTGAAAATTGTTGTAAAAAATACAAAAATAAGTTATAATTATTCTATATATTTTTTATAAGGAGATGATAAATATGCCGAAAATGTCTCCTCCGCATATAAGCGGAACACTGAGAAAATTTGCTTTGAGAGTACCGGAAGTAATTAAGGAATGCAGCGGTATTATTGTATTCGGCAAAAAAATTCAGTCATTGGTTTTTACAACGGATATCTGTATTATAAGAAATGTCAATGCGGATGCCGTTATAGCTGTATATCCTTTTACTCCTCAGCCTATAATTACTCAGGCGGTTATGCTTGCGGCTGATATTCCGGTATTTGCAGGTGTAGGCGGTGGTCTTACCAGCGGAAACAGAGTGCTGAATCTTGCGCATTATGCAGAGATGCAAGGTGCTACAGGCGTTGTTGTTAATGCTCCTACGTCTAATGATATTATTCAGAAGGTCAGCAATCAAATTGACATTCCTCTAATTGTTACTGTTGTTAACGATAATGTTGACTTTAAAGAGCGTATTGACGCTGGAACGACTATTTTTAATGTGTCTGCTGCTAAGGATACGGCAAATGTGGTAAGAAAAATCAGGAGGGAATTTCCTGACTTTCCTATCATTGCAACCGGTGGTCCTACCGATGATTCTATTCTGGAAACTATTGATGCAGGCGCTAATGCAATTACTTGGACTCCTCCCTCAAACGGCGAGGTTTTTAAGGACATTATGGAAGCTTACCGTCAGGGAAAACCGCATCCGTAATGCATATATACATAAATCATGTATAAAATATGCATAAATAAAAAATCTATGCATATTTATACAAAAAAGTACTTGACATTTGTGTATAAAGGTGTATAATAAGATTAATGACTTTAGAAAATATAAATCGGGGGTATACCATTATGAATAAACCAGCAGCAAAAAAAGAAATTAAAAAGGTCGTTTTAGCTTACTCAGGCGGTCTTGATACTTCTATTATCATTCCGTGGCTGAAAGAAAATTACAATAACTGCGAGGTTATTGCAGTTTCCGGTGATGTGGGTCAGGCAAGCGAGCTTGAAGGTCTTGAAGAAAAGGCTCTTAAGACCGGCGCTTCAAAGCTTTACATTGAACACCTTACTGAAGAATTTATTACAGATTACGTTTTCCCGACTGTTCAGGCAGGCGCAATCTATGAAAACAGATATATGCTTGGCACATCCTTTGCACGTCCTATAATCGCTAAGAGAATCGCTGAAATCGCTATTGCCGAAGGCGCTGACGCTATTTGTCACGGCTGTACAGGCAAGGGCAACGATCAGGTGCGTTTTGAACTTGCTATCAAGGCTTTTGCTCCTGATATGGAAATTATTGCTCCATGGAGAATCTGGGATCTTAAGTCAAGAGACGAGGAAATTGAGTATGCCGAAGCTCACAATATTCCGCTCAAGATAAACCGTGAGACAAATTACTCAAAGGACAAGAACATCTGGCATCTTTCACATGAAGGGCTTGATCTTGAGGATCCTGCAAATGAACCTCAGTATGAAAAGGAAGGTTTCCTTGAAATGGGCGTTTCTCCTATTCAGGCTCCTGACAAGCCTACTTACGTTACTATCCATTTTGAGCAGGGCGTTCCTACAGCTATCGACGGTAAGGAAATGGGTGCTGTTGAACTGGTAGAAACACTTAATAAATTAGGCGGCGAAAACGGTATCGGTCTTGCTGATCTGGTAGAGAACCGTCTTGTTGGCATGAAGTCAAGAGGCGTTTATGAAACTCCGGGCGGCGCTATTCTCTATCATGCTCATGAGGTTCTGGAAACTATTACAATTGACAAGGAAACTGCAAGAATGAAGCAGTATATCGGCATTAAGTTTGCTGATATCGTTTACAACGGTCAGTGGTATACTCCTCTTCGTGAAGCACTCAGTGCATTTGTAACAGAAACTCAGAAAACTGTTACAGGCGATGTTAAGCTTAAGCTTTACAAGGGTAACATTATTAATGCCGGCGTTACTTCACCATATACTCTTTATGATGAAGAAGTTGCTACATTTGATGCTGATGAGGTTTATGACCAGACTGACAGTGCAGGATTTATCAATCTTTTCGGTCTGCCTATCAAGGTTAAGGCGAAGCTTGATCAGAAAAGAAACAACAAGTAATTTAAATTAAAATCTTGTGGGCGGACATATTCTGTTCGCCCCTATGTGCTTATTGACATATATTGAAAGGATTTACCGATATGGCAGATAAAATGTGGGCGGGAAGATTTTCAAAGGAAGTTGACGAAACTGTAAACGCTTTTAATTCGTCCATTTCTTTTGACGGAAGAATGTACCGTCATGACATACAGGGAAGTATTGCTCATGCAACAATGCTTGGGCAGTGCGGAATTATTTCAAAGTCTGACAGTGAAAAAATCATTGACGGACTTAAAGGAATACTTACAGATATTGAAAACGGCAGTCTTGAAATGGATATGACCGCTGAAGATATTCATATGTTTATTGAAGCTGAACTGACTAAGCGTCTGGGTGATGTGGGAAAAAGACTTCATACTTCCCGTTCGAGAAACGATCAGGTGGCTCTTGATATACGTCTTTATCTGAAAGATGAAATAAAGGAAATAAAAGCTCTGGTTCTTAAGCTTGCTGATGTACTATGCAATATGGCTCAAAAGCATACTGAAACCGTTATGCCCGGATATACTCATCTTCAGAGAGCGCAGCCTGTTACTTTAGGTCATCATCTTATGGCTTATGCTCAGATGTTTTTAAGAGATCTGGGACGTATTGAGGATACCTTAAAAAGAATGAATGAATGTCCTCTGGGCAGTTGTGCTCTTGCCGGTACTACTTATGCTATTGACAGAAATATGACGGCAGAAGCGCTTGGTTTTGACAGACCTATGGTTAACAGTCTGGACGGAGTTTCGGACAGAGATTTTTGCGTTGAACTAGGGTGTGCTATTTCTCTGATCATGACACATCTTTCAAGATTTTCAGAAGAAATAATTATGTGGTGCTCATGGGAATTTAAATTTATAGAGCTTGACGACGCTTACGCTACAGGTTCTTCAATTATGCCGCAGAAGAAAAATCCTGATATAACTGAGCTTATAAGAGGTAAAGCAGGACGTGTTAACGGTAATCTGATGACTTTGCTTTCCATGCTAAAAGGTCTGCCGCTGGCATACAACAAGGACATGCAGGAAGATAAGGAAGCAATATTTGATTCTGTGGACAACGTAAAGCTTTGTCTTAAGACTTTTATTCCTATGATCGAAACTATGAGAGTAAACAAAGACAAAATGAGAGCAGCTGCCGCCGGCGGATTTATTAATGCTACCGATTGTGCTGATTATCTGGTGAAACATGGTATGCCTTTCAGGGACGCTTATAAAATTACAGGCAGACTTGTTGCGGAATGTATTGACAAGGGACTGACTCTGGAAACGCTTCCTCTTGAAAGCTACAGGGAATTATCTGAACTTTTTGAAGATGATATTTACACGGCTATCAGTCTGGAAACATGTGTTAGGGAAAGGAAATCTTTCGGTGGTCCTGCACCTGAATCAGTAATAAAGCAGATTGAAATAACAAAAAAACAACTGGGTGCATATTATGAGTAAAAAACATGTTGTATTTATTGTGTTACTGACTGTCGCTGCAATGCTGGTATGGATCCTCGGTGAAATCCTTATTATAGCAGTACTGAAACTCGGCGGCAAGGCTTCGATCATCTGGAGCATTATTATGATCTTGGTTATAATAGCTATCAGTATGTGGCGGTGTTTTAAAGACGAAAGCGGAAAAAACAGCAGAAAATGGTAAATGAATTGGAGAGATAAATGGCAGTAAAAGTTTATATTGACGGTCAGGAAGGTACTACAGGTCTGAAAATTCTTGAACGTTTTGAAGGACGAAATGATATTGAACTTTTAAAAATAGATGAAGATAAAAGAAAGGACATAAACGAGCGTAAAAAGTTTATAAACGCTTCTGATTTTACTTTTTTATGTCTGCCTGATAAGGCGGCCGTTGAGGCAGTTTCTCTTGTGGAAAATGATAATGTAAGAATTATTGATGCTTCAACTGCTCACAGAACAAATCCGGATTGGGCATACGGTTTTCCGGAGCTTTCTCCGGAGCATAGGGAAAAAATCAGAACTTCAAAAAGAGTAGCAAATCCCGGGTGCTATGCAAGCGGATTTATATCAATATGCTATCCTCTTGTTAAAGCAGGCATAATTCCGCAGTTTTATCCTGTTTTTGCTTATGCTACCTCCGGTTACAGCGGTGCGGGGAAGAAAGCTATTGCCGCTTATGAAAGTAATGACAAACCAGCAGAGCTTTTGAGCCCTAGGCAGTATGCGCTGAATATGAACCACAAACACCTTCCGGAAATGCAGAAGATATCAGGTCTTGCTTACAAGCCGATGTTTAATCCGATCGTTGACAACTATTACAGCGGAATGGTTGTTTCAATTCCTTTACAGGGCAGACTGCTTCAGAAAAAATATACTCCCGAACAGGTAAGAGAAGCGCTGTATGAAAATTACAGGGATTCAAATTTTATAGAGGTAAAACCTGCGGGCAGCGAATGTGTTCCGGATGGATTTTTAACGTCAAACGGTCTTAGCGGCAGCAATAAAATGGAAATATACGTTTTCGGCGACAGCGAACAGATGCTGTTATGCTCAAGACTTGACAATCTCGGAAAAGGCGCTTCGGGTGCGGCAGTTCAGTGCCTGAATATTATGATGGGTATTGATGAAACTACAGGATTATTATAAAGGATAAAAGTTATGATTAACAAAGTAGAATTTGAGGGTTTTAAATATATTGGCGGCGGTGTATGTGCTGCACAGGGCTTTAAGGCTAACGGTATACAGTGCGGTTTGGCACACAAGCCTTTAACTGACACGGAAAAAAATACGGCAGAATCTAACAATGCTTTGCCTTCCGCCAAAAAGAAGAATGATCTTGCCGTAATTATTGCAGATAAGGAATGTACTGCGGCGGCTGTATACACAACTAATAAGGTAAAGGGTGCTCCTATTCAGGTTACGAAAAGCAATATTGCAGACGGAAAAGCAAGAGGGGTCATTGTAAACTCTGTAAATGCTAATACATGTAATGCGGACGGAGTTGAAAAGGCTGAAAAAATGTGTGAGCTTGTCTCTGATCAATTTGGTCTTAAGCCATCTGATTTTATTGTGGCATCAACCGGCGTTATTGGGCAGGTTCTTCCAATTGAACCTATTGAAAAGGGTATGCCTGAACTTTGCAAGGGTGTAAGCTACGAGGGAAACAGTGCGGCAGTTGAGGCTATTATGACAACTGACACTATGCCTAAGGAAGTGGCTGTTGAATTTGAAATAAACGGTAAAAAATGCGTTATGGGCGGTATGCTTAAGGGCAGCGGTATGATTCATCCGAATATGGCGACTACGCTTTCTTTCATTACCACTGACGCTGCAATTTCTCCGGAATATCTTCAGCGTGCTTTAAGCGATGTAGTAAAAACAACGCTTAATATGGTAAGCGTTGACGGAGATCAGTCTACAAACGATATGTGCTGTGTTATGGCAAACGGTCTTTCGGGTATTGATGAAATATGTTCAGAAAATGAAAGCTTTGCCGTATTTGAAAACGCTCTTTACGTTGTTATGGTAAATCTTGCGAGAATGATGGCTAGGGACGGCGAAGGAGCTACAAAGCTTATTGAATGTGTATGCGCAGGAGCTGACGATATTAAAACTGCTAAGACAATTGCCAAATCGGTTATTACTTCAAGTCTTTTTAAAGCGGCTATGTTCGGTGAGGACGCCAACTGGGGAAGAATACTATGTGCTGTAGGATATGCAGACGCTGATTTTGACATAAACAAGGTCGATGTTTATCTGGCGTCAAATGCCGGAAAAATTGCCGTATGTAAAAGTGGTGCGGGAGTGGATTTCTCAGAAGATGAAGCTAAAAAAATTCTTATGGAAGAAGAAATTACAGTATTTATTAATATTGGCGACGGCGAATGCACGGCAGCTGCTTGGGGATGTGACTTGACTTATGATTATGTTAAAATCAATGGGGATTACAGGAGTTAAAAATGGAAATTTCTAATAATATTCGTGCGAAAGTGCTGATCGACGCACTTCCTTATATACAAAAATACAATGATAAAATTGTAGTTGTAAAATACGGCGGAAACGCTATGACTAATGACGAGCTTAAACAGGCGGTTATGAGCGATATAGTTCTGCTTTCACTTGTGGGAATTAAAGTTGTTCTTGTACATGGCGGAGGTCCGGAAATAAGCGACACTCTTAAAAGACTTGGTATCGAAAGCAGATTTATTAACGGTCTGAGATATACTGACAAGGAAACTATCGATGTTGTAAAAATGGTACTTGCCGGAAAGGTCAACAAGGAGTTGGTAGCTCTTTTGGCAGAACATAAAGGTACGGCTGTAGGTCTTTGCGGTATTGACGGGAAAATGCTTACCGCTGAGCGTGCCGAGGGAGAAAACGGCGAGGATTTGGGATATGTAGGCAATATTACTAGAGTTAATGTAAAGCCTATTATGGATACTCTAAACAATGGTTGTATTCCTGTTATTGCAACTGTTGCGAGCGGAACTGACGGAAGCACATATAATGTTAATGCAGATACTGCCGCTTCAAGAATTGCAGCTGAGCTTGGTGCTGAAAATCTTATCCTTATGACTGATATTGCAGGACTTCTCAGAAACAAGGAAGATCCTAATACATTGATACCTTTTGTTAATGTCAGTGAAGTTCCGTTTATGAAGCGTCAGGGGATTATTTCCGGAGGTATGATCCCTAAGATCGACTGCTGTGTTGAAGCTGTCAGACGAGGTGTTAAGAAAACTTCAATTATTGACGGAAGAGTTCCTCACTCAATTCTTATTGAAATTCTTTCTAAGGCCGGTATAGGTACTCAGTTTAAGTAGTATGGAGAAATTTATTCTTTTTTTTCCGGTTATTATCGGAGTGATTCTGGATGTAATTGGTGGATTTCTGTATTTTAAACGTAAAAAATTTGGAATACACGTTATAGGAACTGTTACAGGAATTGCCAAATCACAAACGAAATATGCTGGTGTTAAGGTAACTACGGAAGCGCCTATTGTGAAGTATGATATTGCAGATCAGACATATACTGCACCTTCTGCAAAATTTTATCCTGAGGGAACCACAATTTTTAAAAAAGGAAACAGTATTTCCATTAAGGTAAGCAGAAAGAACCATAGGAGCTTTGTGCCGGAAGAAAATGGCAGCACGGCAGAGAAAATTCTTTTTTCCTGCGGTACTTTTATGATCATCGCATTTTGTATTATGTATTTTAGATATTATTGACAAGGGGAGTGTAAAAAAATGAGTACTATTGAAAAGTTTGATGATAATGTTATGCATACCTACGGTCGTTTCGGCGTAGTTTTGGATAAGGGAGAAAAGAGAACTTGCATTGATGAAAACGGTAAATCGTACATAGATTTCGGAAGCGGTATAGGATGCAATTCTCTCGGTTTCTGCGATGAAGAATGGGCAGATGCTGTATGCAGTCAGGTTAGATCTATTCAGCATACTTCAAATTATTATTATACAAAGGTTCAGGCGGATTTTGCGGAGAAATTGTGTAGGGTTACAGGATATTCAAAAGTGTTTTTCGGAAATTCAGGTGCTGAGGCAAATGAATGCGCTGTCAAGCTTGCAAGAAAATACAGTTTTGACAAGTACGGCAAGGGACGTCACAATATTATTACTCTTGTTAATTCTTTTCATGGAAGAACTCTATGTACTCTTTCTGCAACCGGTCAGGACAGTTTTCACAACTACTTTTTCCCATTCGTTGAAGGCTTTATAAATGCAAAAGCTAATGATATTGACGACTTAAAATCAAAGCTTGACAATGTGTGTGCAGTAATGCTTGAATTTGTTCAGGGAGAGGGCGGTGTGATCGCTCTGGATAAGGAATATGTAAAACAGGTGGCTGAAATTTGCCGTGAAAAGGATATTTTACTAATTGCTGACGAGGTTCAGACTGGTGTTGGTAGAACCGGCAAATTCCTTGCTTCTGAGCATTACGGCGTAAAGCCGGACGTTACTACCCTTGCAAAGGGGCTTGCAGGAGGCGTACCAGTGGGAGCGTGTCTGGCGGCTGAAAAATGTTCAGAGGTGCTTACAAAGGGTACTCATGGTTCTACATTTGGTGGTAATCCTATGGCATGTGCCGGCGGCGAGGTTGTTATTGACAAGGTTACTGCTGACGGTTTTTTGGAAGATGTGACTGCTAAGGGACAGTATTTTAAAGAAAAGCTGGAAAAAATGAATGAAGTGGAAAGTGTAAGCGGTCTTGGAATGATGATTGGAATTACTCTGAAAAATAAAAAGGCGGCAGACGTTGCTGCAAAAGCTATTGACGAGGGACTTATGCTGTTGACCGCAAAAGAAAAAGTAAGGCTTTTGCCTCCGCTTAATATTACTTATGATGAAATTGACAAGGGACTTGAAATATTTGAAAAGATATTAAATTCATAAAAAATATAAGGTTAGGTGAACTGAGATGAAACATTTACTGAAAATGCTCGACCTGAGCAAAGAAGAAATAATTGATATTTTAAATCTGGCGGATCAGTTGAAATATGAATTAAAGCATGGTATTCCGCACCCGCATTTGAAAGGAAAGTCATTGGGAATGATTTTTCAGAAAGCTTCTACACGTACCCGTGTTTCCTTTGAAACCGGTATGTATCAGCTGGGAGGATACCCGTTGTTTCTGTCTGCAAGCGAATTGCAAATAGGCAGGGGAGAGCCTGTTCAGGATACTGCACGTGTACTTTCCCGTTACATTGACGGTATCATGATTCGTACGTTTGACCAAAAAGAAGTTGAAGATCTTGCGCAGTACGGTAACATTCCCATCATTAACGGTCTGACTGACTTTTCACACCCTTGTCAGGTACTTGCCGATCTTATGACTATCCGTGAATTTAAAGGCAGTTTTGACGGTCTGAAAATGTGCTATATCGGTGACGGCAACAATATGGCTAATTCCCTTATTGTAGGCGGTCTGAAAGTTGGTATGGCTGTTTCTGTGGCTACTCCTGAAAATTACCGTCCGGCTAAGGAAGTAATGGATTTTGCAGCAGATTTTGACTGCTTTACAATTACTGACGACCCTAAAAAAGCAGCTGAAAATGCTGATATTGTCCTTACAGACGTATGGGCTTCTATGGGTCAGGAAAGTGAAGCTGAGCAGCGTAAAAAAGCGTTTGAGGGTTATCAGATAAATGATACAATAATGGCTCTTGCCAATAAAGACGCTCTTGTTATGCATTGTCTGCCTGCGCACCGTGAAGAGGAAATAACGGGCAAGGTGTTTGAAGAACATGCCAAAGAAATCTTTGAAGAGGCTGAAAACCGTCTTCATGCACAAAAGGCTGTTATGGTCAAGCTGATGGGTTAATTTTTATGCATCATGTACTATTTTAAAATAATTTTAAATGTTATTATAATTATATTTGCAACGATATCTAGTATGCCGTATATAAATAATTTTCTTATATACAGAAAAATAAATCGCAATGGTCAAATGGTCATGGCAGAAATCATTGAGAAGAATGTAAAAAGATTCAGAACCCAAAATAGTAATTACGATGAATATGAGTATTACTATAAAGTGTCATATGATGTGGATGGAGAGCTTTATCAGCAATGGCTTTCGGCTTCTTTGTCATATAATTACTATGTTGGAAGTATGATAAGGGTGTATTATAATAAAGAATGTCCGGAAGAATGTATGGTTCTGGATGAAACTCAAGATAGGATTGTTCCATATAGATTTATTTTTTCTTTACTTTGTATTGTTATTTGTATTTTGGCAATAATTCAGGATAGCGATAGTTAAGATGTTTTTTGCATTAGATAATCTAGTAATGCAAATATTGTAAATGGAAAAAGAAAACCCAAAACTAAATCAAATCGAATAAGATAGTGAAACGGAGTACAAAAATAATATGTACTCCGTTTTTACTGGACTTGTACAGATTCTCTTTCAGCTGCGTTTCGGACGTTCCTGTATCGTCCTCACCCTGCGAAGCTTTCAAAATATCGAATCATAGTCACCATTTCCTTTTATTTGGGTATAAAAAGCGGTTAAGTTTTTTAAACCTAACCGCCTGCATTGACATATTTATTTTTGGTTCTTGACTGATCTCCTGACCGAAAAATTCTGTATTTATGGTGTAATTTGATAAGAATCTGACCTTGATTTTTGCCGTCAGAGCAACAAAAAAAGCCCGTAGCTACGGACTTTGCGGACTATTCATCTATTTTATAATCACAATATGGTGCCGCTGACCGGACTTGAACCGGTACGGATGTTACTCCGAGGGATTTTAAGTCCCTTGTGTCTGCCTATTCCACCACAGCGGCAATAATTATATTATACATTAAATATTAATAGAAGTCAATACGGCAAAATATATTTTAATAATTTAACAAAAGTGACTGAATTTTAAACAGCATTTAATAAATTATATTATAATTTATTAAATGCTGAAATTTTATTTTGCGTAAATCTGGTCGTCATACTTATAAAGAATAAGCGTGACATTTAAATTGCCGTTTAAAGTACGTATTGAGTCTATAAATTTTTTTTGATCCACATCATTTTTTAATTCGATACTGTAAACCAAGTCAAACAGCGTACCAAAATCCACAGTTTTAACTCTTTTAAGACGCCATGAAACCGTATTAGCATTCAGAACGTTATCAAATAATCCCTGATAATTAAGATTTTCCGGCACCGTAATTTTAAGAGTCATGGAAGATGTTTTAGGAGCACCGTATTTAATGGTATTAAGAACCAAAATAAACGCACTAAGAATTATGATAAAGATTACTGCGAAAGCAATATAACCAAGTCCGCAGCTTACGCCTATTGCCATTGAAAAGAAAATATAAGCAATATCTTTAGGATCGCCCGGAACGCTTCTGAATCTTACCAATGAGAAAGCTCCTGCCAGACCTAAAGCTTTAGAAGTATCGTTAATCAGCAATATGATAAGCGATACGATACCGGGAAGCATTATAATTGACATAACATAGCTCTGACTGTAAGATTCTTTTCTATGTGTCAGTATGTAAACTATACTAATTAAGATTCCAAATATAACGGAAGAAATTATACAAATTAAGAAAGTACCTAATCCTGTTGTACCATTTAATATTGAATTAAAAATATCAGGCATAAATATTAACTCCTTTTTCATGATTTATTTTATCTCTTACATAATTCTGATACGCCTTTCCGTACTTGGAAAAACTGGTCTTATAAATTTCAAGATGGGAAAGTTCTTCGCTTAACCAGATAGGGATAGAATCGGTAATTTTTATTTCCATAAGACGTTGATCTGGTCTGATAATCTGCCTGCCGTAGCATTCCTTGCCAAGAGTCAAATCATAACGTCTGTCAGTAATATTTCTGTCAAATGTCAGCCGGAAATCCTTATCTTCCTTACCGAAAAACGCCATACGCTGATTGCTTATATATTGTGCCGGTACAATAGAGTAGTTTTGTTTGAATACGTCAATTTCGTCCAGTACCTGATTAGTCATGAATTTATCTGATTTAGGTCTGATTCCGGTTTTAAGATAAATTTCAGATTCCTTTAAGGTCATTGCTGCACGTCTTTTAGTAACGATACCGCCGATTTTTTTCTTGATTTCAATAAAGACTTTATCGTCTGAATGGGCAGGAGAATAATAGCTTCTTACTCTCAGTTTTTCTTTATAGTATGGTTTGGAAAGAGATTCTCTTATTAAAAAGCTGTCATTGGTATCATAATAAATATTAAAGATACCATATTCTTTTCCGCCGACACAGTATTCGTCCGGATTCATATATAAATCAATTGTATTAAGTAATTCATTAAATTGATTTATATCAAGAAGAAATTTTATTTCTTTTCTTTTAAAAGTTTTAATTGCCATTGCATACCTGAGATTTCAGGATTTCCTCCTTTCGGTTATCTTGATTATATAATATAAAAAGTTTCTTAAATTAATCTTAAATTTGTAGAATTTTATAAATTGTTGAACTACATAGTACTAAGAAAATAAAATTTTATTAATAAATTTAAGATTAATTTAAGATAAGTAATTTAAAATAAAATCAACATCTGTTGAAAGAATATTTTAATTAAAGGAGAGGATCATAATGCTAAGAATAAAAACACTTCGCAAAGCGCTGTCAGCTTTAATGGCAGCAGCGGTAGCAGCCGTAGGTATCGGATTGAATGCAGAAATTTTTTCTGCTAAAAATACGGTTTCAGCCGCAATTTTAGGCGATTTGAATTCCGACGGTATAGTAAATGCCGATGATGTAAATGTTTTACAGAATTATCTTATAAAAAAATCTGGAGAATTATCAGATATATCATTGGATTTAAACAATGATAATACGGTTAATGTATTTGATTTAATAAAGCTTAAAAGAATAGCAATCAGCACATCAGCATCAGATGTGAATTATATTCATCTCAATGAGAGTTATATTTCAGTTGAGGGAAGTAATATGGAGCTCAGAGAAAATAAAAACGTGGTCACAATTACTTCCGGCGGTACATATTATATTGACGGAACATTAACAGACGGTCAGATATATGTAAATGCTTCCGACACTGACAGAGTATCGCTGGTATTAAACGGTGTAAATGTTACTTGCTCGACAAATTCGCCGATTTATGTGGTAAATGCTGACGAAACAGTTATTAATCTGGCTGCGGGAACAGAAAATATACTCAATGATACTGAAGTGTACACAGATGCTGAGGCTGATTCGACCATTTATTCTAAGGACGATCTTGTTATTAACGGCAGCGGATCTCTTACAGTAAATTCTAATTATTTGTATTCAATTACAAGTAATGATGATTTGAGGATCATAAACGGAAATATAAAAGTTAATCATAACAGTGTCGATTCTTCCGGCGCCGCTGTAAAGGGCAAAAATTCGGTAGTTATAAATGGGGGAAATCTGAAAGTTACTTGTGCGGCTGATGATACTGATACGGGAGCTGACGGAATCATTTCAAATAACGGAGCAGATTCTTCATCAGGATATATTTCAATTATCGGCGGTACTGTTAACGTTAATGCAAAAGGCGGAGACGCTATAAAATCCAAAAAGAATTATGTTTCAATTTCAGGCGGCACTGTTACTGCTAAAGCCGAAAATGACGCTATTCAGGCAGAAACTTCAATTTCCGTAAATGGTTCTGCGGAAGTTTATGCATATGGTAAACGAAGTTTAACAACAGGTGAAGGCTACACTGTTGATATTACAGGCGGAAGCGTTGTTGCAACAAGCAACGCAGAATTTGTAAATACGGCAGGAATAACAGTTGATTCAATGATTCTGAATTATACTGAAAAACTTGACAAGCAGAAGATTTCTATTACTAAAAACGGATCTGAGATTTACTCGGTAACTCCTGATAAAAAATATACATATGCACTTATATGCAATGATGCTTTATCTGACGGAACATATAATATTTATACCGGCGAATCTCAAATGACTCATGAAAGTGCGGCAACTGCCGGAGAATTTGTAAAGTCAGGAACAATCAGTACATACAATGCGGTTTCGGCTATGGGTACGGTAGTTGTACCGACTGAAAATACAATAACTCTAAGCAATGACGGAATTGTATTTGAGGGAACAGGAGCTGAATTAAGCGCTGACCTGAAGACAATTACAATCGCACAGCCTGGTACATATATTGTTACCGGAGAAATGGAAGAAGGACAGATTATAGTAGATGTTGACAAAACAGCTTATGTTGACGGTCTGGTTGAACTTTCACTTGAAGGAATGAGTATTTCAAATACTTCCACATCACCGATTTATATTGCAAGCGTTGATGATAAATGTTCCATTTCTGCCAAAAAAGGCACAGTAAATACTGTTTCGGACGGTACTTCATATACAAATGCTGACGGAGGGGTAGGAGCTGTTTACGCTAAGGACGATATTACTTTTAAAGGCAAAGGAACTTTGAATGTATACGGTAACTGCGAAGACGCAATAGTATGCAAGAATGATATTCATATCAATAACGGAACGTTAAATGTAACAGCCGCTGACGATGGAATAAGAGGAAAGGATTCTGTCAGGATCGGCGATCCGTTGGATACCGATTTCAGCAGCTTGAATATTACGGTTAATGCCAAGGGAGGAGACGGTATTAAAAGTACTGAAACCGATACTGCTTCTGGAAAAGGATATGTAACCGTAAACGGCGGTACAGTGAATATTACGGCATATTCCGACGGTTTCCATGCTTCGCAGCTTCTTACGGTAAACGATGGTGATATTACTGTTAAAACAACTGCTGAACAGTCTTCAAGCGGCGGTTCACAGCAGCCCGGAGGTCCTGGAAGCTGGGGCGGCGGCAATTCAGGTACAACGACAATTGACGATACCAGCGCTAAAGGATTTAAAGCCGGCTGTACTGACGATGATACATCAGCGGTAATAGAGGGTACAATTAACATCCTCGGCGGAAATATTGACATTGATTCAACAGACGACAGCGTTCATGCTACAAATATAAATATTACAGGCGGTATTTTCAGGCTTTCAACCGGCGACGACGGTATTCATGCCGATACAGACCTGGTTATAGGCACACAGGGTAAGGAAACTGATTACTCCACGCCTTATATTGATATTATCAAATCATATGAGGGGGTTGAAGCTTCAAATATTACTCAGTACAGCGGTACTGTTATGGTAACGTCAAGCGATGACGGATACAATGCGGCAGGCGGTACTGATGGTTCGGGTATGACAGGTCCCGGCGGATGGAATCAGGGCGGATCAATGGGCAGCGGAAATTACAGTCTGACTATTAACGGCGGATATATATACGTTAATGCAAGCGGAGACGGTCTTGATTCAAACGGCAGTCTTACAGTAAACGGCGGTTATGTATTCGTTTCGCAGACAGGCGGCGGAAATTCTCCGATTGACTGTGACAGTAAATGGAGTTACAACGGAGGAGTTGTAATAGCAGGCGGAAGCAATGATATGTTCAGCGAGAGCATTCCTTCCAACTATAATTTTGTCAATCAGTCTGTTTCAATAAGTGCCGGAACATCTGTTACATTTACAAACAGCAGCGGTACTGTAATAGGTACAATGACGTTTGCAAATTCTGCGGCAGCTATGGTAATGTGCAGTCCGGAAGACAGCGTTAAAGCTTACACAGGAGGAACGTTAAGCGATACAGAATATTTTGCAGTAAGTTCGGCTGATTCAAATATGAAAGCCGGTTACGGCGGAACGATCAGCGGCGGAACAACGCTGAGCAGCGGTTCCGGAGGAGGTCAGACAGGTCCGGGAGGACGTGGTTAATAAATATGATTTATAATAAAAACTTCCTATGAATAAATTTCATAGGAAGTTTTTTTATTTAAATGGAGTTTTCTTCGTAAAGCGGAAGTACTTCTTCAAATACCGCATAAAATTTCATTGGAATGTATTTGTCAACATGACATTTTCCGAAAAACCATTTTTCAAAATGACATGCTTTTATAATGTCTTCAAAAAAAGCATGAATTTCAAGTCTTTGCAGTACATCAACTCCAAGACAGTCTTTCAGAGACGCCGGAGGCTCATGAGTTATAATAAAATCAATATCATTATCATACATGCTTAAGTTATTTATTGATTCAATTATTTCTTCATGTGTAGGCTGTTCCTGAATCCACCAGTTATGCATTTTGCGATAATCGTAATCCTGACTGTGTCCTCCTCCGAATGCAAGAATTTTTTTACCTTCAATAGTATAAATCTGCCCTCTCATAAGATGAACCAGATTACCGCTTATAAGCTGTGCTTTTCCGCCGTTCCAGTCTATTACTTCATATTCGCTGAGAAGTTCAAAATTTTCATGGCATCCGTCAATAAAGGCAACGTTAAACGGCATATTGCCTATTTTATTTAGAACAGAATTTTCGTGTCTTGATCCGTCCCAGATAAATCCGAAGTCACCGCAGATAATCAATGTGTCATTTTCCTTAAGCTTCTTTATTTTTTTATTTTTAAATCTTGAAAATTCACCGTGCATGTCACCGGTTATGTAAATCAAATTTATTCCTCCCTTTCAGACGATATTATTATTTTATCATAAAAAAAAGGTTTCGTAAATATATTTTTGTTTTTTTCATAAAAATGTTAGTTTATTTTATAAATCCGGTATAATAAAAGGAAAAAAGCAACAACTGCTCATAATGACAAGCAATACGTAATTAATTCGGTTTCAATAAGTATTCTTGACTTATAGTATTCCTGATGTTATAATAAAATAAATTATGTGATATCAGTCTTAAAAATCCATTTAAAATAAGACTGAAATAAATTATTTAAGGATAGGTAATAAAATGGATATTATAACTTTGATATGCTGCGGTATTATAATTATTTTGCTGATAGTTGTTCTGATCAGATCAAACCGTCAAGGCATGGATTCCGGCATTGAAGAAATATCAGAACTTAAAAAGCAGATCGAATTTCTTAGCCGAAATAATGGCGATCAAAATAAAATTCTTATGGATCAGATTGTGCGGCAGAGCGAAACTATGGTAAAGCAGATTTCCATGCTGGGAGACAGTCTGCGGGATTCTCAGGAAAAACAGCAGGCAAAAGCAGGAGAAACACTTTTAAAAATAGAAGCTGAAATGAACGGACTCCGAAAGGAAAATCAGGAAAGTCTGGATAAAATCAACAGTATTATTACAGAAAAAATGCAGTCCACTCTTGACGATAAGCTTAACAAGGCTTTTGAAACTATTGTTAAAAATATGTCTGAACTGGGCAAAAGTCTCAACGAGGGACAGGATAAGCAGCAGAAAGCTTCAACAGAGAAGCTTACAAAGCTGGAGGGAGACTTTGACAGGATAAGAATGGACATTCTTGCCGCCCTTGACAGTATTCGTAAATCAAATTCTGAAAGTATGGAGAAGCTTAGGAAAGAAAATCAGGATAGTCTTGACAAGATCAACAATACAGTAAATGAAAAACTTCAGAAAACCCTTGACGATAAAATTTCGAAGTCCTTTGAGACAGTTAATAAGAGACTTGCCGAGGTTTATGAGGGTCTGGGAGAAATGAAAAATGTTGCTTCCGGAGTATCGGATTTAAAAAATGTGCTATCAAACGTTAAAACAAGAGGTATTATGGGAGAAATTCAGCTTGGAGCTATTCTTGATGAAATCCTTGCTCCCGAGCAGTATGAAGAACAGGCTTCTGTTACTCCTAAGGGAACAGAAAAGGTTGATTTTGCTGTGAAGCTTCCGGGTCTTGAGAACGGAGAATGTGTGTATCTTCCAATAGACTCCAAATTTCCGGGAGATACATATTCAAATCTTCTTACCGCTTATGAAACCGGAGATCCTAACGAGTTGAAAACTAAGAGAGCAGCTCTTGAATCTGAAATAAAAAAATGTGCTAAAAGTATTCATGATAAATATATTGTTCCTCCGTATACTACAGATTTTGCTATTATGTTTCTGCCTTTTGAGGGATTATATGCGGAAGTGGTTAATATGGGATTGGTGGAAGTTCTTCAGAGAAATTACAAAGTTAATATTGCAGGACCGTCAACCATGGCGGCAATGCTTAACAGTCTGCAAATGGGCTTCAGAACCCTTGCAATTCAGAAAAAAAGCGGTGAAGTATGGAAAATACTTGAAGCTGCTAAAAAAGAATTCGGAAACTTTGAAACGGTTCTTACCAATACAAGAAATCGGCTTAGACAGGCTGATGAAGAACTTGATAAACTTATTGGTACCCGTACGAGAGCTATAAACCGAAAGCTTAAGACTGTCTCTGTTTTGGATTCTTCTGAAGAATCAGATAAAGTATTGGAACTGATTTGATTATTATCTTCTATAATAATCAGATTTCACAGATTAGTTATAATGCCAATAAAATATGTTAAAATACTGCCCGCAGTGTTATTCACTGCGGGTATTTTCAATTAATTCGATTAAGCTTAACTGTAGGTATGCTATGATGGTTTTTGTCGAAATGATTTTTTGCCTCTAAAATGCCAAAAAACCGCCTAAATAGGCGGTTTAAAGGGTGGACATCTATTTTATTGTCCAAGTATGGTTGGGGTGGTAGGATTTGAACCCACGGAATGGAGGAGTCAGAGTCCTCTGCCTTACCACTTGGCGACACCCCAATATTTAACAGTCTCATTTCGACTGCTTAAACATTATAGCATATAAAAAACATATTGTCAAGTATTTTTTAAAAAAAATCTAAAAAAATTTATATTTAATATTGAATTTATAATAAGCTTAATGTATAATAATAGTATATTCATTAAGAAAGGCAGATCAAAAAATGAAAAAATTGTATTTTATATTAAATTTACAATCAGGAAAAGCTACTATAAGTTCAAAGCTGGCAGTAGTTATTGATATGTTTACCAAAGCAGGTTATGAGGTTACTGCCAGACCTACTCAGGAAAGAATGGATGCATGTGCAGCAGCAAAATATGCATGTGGTCAAGGTTTTGATCTGATAGTCTGTTCCGGAGGTGACGGTACGCTTAATGAAGTAATACAAGGAGTAATGAGATCCGAGAAAAAATTGCCTATAGGATATATACCCGCAGGTTCTACAAATGATTTTGCCAGAGGAGTAGGAATTCCCAGAAATATTATAGACGCAGTTCAGTGGATTATAGATGGAAAAAAATACCCATGCGATATAGGAAGCTTTAATGATAAATTTTTTACTTATATTGCCGCATTCGGAGCTTTTACAGAAGTGACCTATGAAACTTCACAGCAGGTAAAGAACGTATTAGGACATGTAGCCTACGTCCTGAACGGTATATCAAGACTTAAAAATATAAAATCTTATCATATGAAAATAACATATGATGATGAAATAATTGAAGACAATTATATTTTTGGTATGGTAACTAATTCATCATCTGTTGCCGGATTATTATCGCTTAATAATTTTCTTCTTGATGATGGTTTGTATGAAGTTACGCTGATTAAGACACCTGGAAATCCTCTTGATTTGCAGAGGATAATTCATTCTTTATTAAATATAGATATTGATATTGATACGGCGTATATAAAGTCATTCAGAACATCTAAAATAAGATTTGAGTGTGATGATGAGCTTCAATGGACAATTGACGGCGAATTCGGAGGAGCATATAAAACGGTTGATGTATGCAATAATAAACAGGCAATAGAGCTTATGGCAGACAGATAAAGGTTTTGATACTTATGAATGAAAATTCACCTGAGACGGGTGAATTTTTCTATTTTTATTAAATATGAAATAAAAAATTTAACCGTATTTTTTAAATAAAGTATATTAAACATTAAATAGAAAATAATATAGGATATGTATTTTGTAAAAGTGAACAATAAATGTAAGCGGTTTATATTTATTTGGGTAAATTTGAAGTGGAGTTTTTGATGGAAAATGCTTTTTAAGGATATTATGCTACTTAACAGAGAAGAAAAAATATATAAATTATAGAGGAGGTAATGTAAAATGATTTATACGGTTACATTTAATCCGGCAATTGATTATGTTGTCCGTACAGGAGAAATGAAAGTAGGCGTCGTTAATCGGACTGAAAGCGAAGAGATATATTTCGGAGGGAAAGGATTAAATGTTTCAATTATATTAAATGAATTGGGAATTAAATCTGAAGCTCTGGGATTTGTAGCCGGCTTTACCGGTGAAGCCATTGAAAATGGGATGGCTAAAGACGGCATAAAAACTGATTTTGTCCATCTTAACAATGGATTTTCCAGGATCAATGTTAAAATACAGTCGTCTTTCGAGACAGAGATTAATGGACAGGGACCGGAAATTTCTGAAGAAAATATAGAGGAGCTTTTTAAAAAGCTTAATAAAATACAGGACGGAGATACAATTGTGCTTGCGGGAAGCATTCCGGCATCTTTGCCTTCGGATATTTATGAAAGAATTCTTGAATATCTTAAAAATAAAAAAATCAGAGCAATTGTTGACGCTACCGGTGATTTGCTTATGAATGTGCTGAAGTATAAACCGTTTCTTATTAAGCCTAATAATTTTGAACTTGAGGAAATATTCGGAGTGGAACTGAAAACGGCTGAGGATGTATCGGAATATGCTTTAAAACTTAAAGAAATGGGTGCAGTAAACGTACTTGTTTCCATGGCGGGAGACGGTGCGATACTGGCAGATGAAAACGGTAAAATTCATGCTTGCGGAGTATGCAGCGGTACTGTTAAAAATTCTGTCGGTGCAGGAGATTCAATGGTAGCAGGATTTATAGCAGGCTGTGAGAAGAAAGGCTATGAATATGCCCTTAAACTCGGAACAGCCGCAGGCGGTGCAACGGCGTTTTCAGACGGTTTGGCAAAAAAGGATTTAATTTACAGTTTACTGGAACAATTATAAAGTTTATATTAAGATGTTCCGGCGAATAGCACTTGTATTATCGTAATTTAAAGGGGGTACGGTTTATGGTTAAATTTAAAGGTAAGGGTGTTTACGGAGCTGTTGCTATAGGAAAAATTTCAGTGTTTAATCGTCAGGAAGCTTCTGTACGTCGTGTTCATATAGAAGATACAGAGACAGAAATAAAGCGTCTTGAACTGGCAAAGAAGCGCAGTACGGATCAGCTTCAGGAAATATATAATAAAGCTTTGAAAGAAGTCGGCGAAACAAATGCTCAGATTTTTGAAATCCATATGATGATGATTGAAGATGAGGACTATAATGAGTCAATAGTCAATATAATTGAAACACAAATGGTAAATGCAGAGTATGCGGTTGCGGTAACATCTGATAATTTTGCTGCAATGTTTTCGTCCATGGACGACACATACATGCAGGTAAGAGCAGCAGATGTAAAGGATATTTCCAATAGAATAATAAATAATTTTGCTTTGACAAGCAGTGAACAAAATAGTATAGATGAAAAAGTGGTAATATGTTCGGACGATCTTGCGCCAAGTGAAACGGTTTCACTTGATAAAAATAAAGTTCTTGCATTTGTAACCGCTTATGGTTCTTCAAATTCACATACTGCGATTCTGGCAAGAAATATGAATATTCCGGCGGTTATTGGAGTGGGCGATGAATTTTTGCCGCATATTGAAAATGGAGAAACCATAATTGTAGATGGATTTACCGGAGAAATTTACGTTGATCCTGATGAAGCTGTATTAAACGCTATGATGAAAAAACAGTCGGAGGATATTGAAAAGAAGAAGCTTCTTCTGAATTTGAAGGGAAAAGAAAATATCACAATAGACGGTACAAAAATAGATATTTTTGCCAATATCGGAGGGGTTGCCAATATCGGGGCAGCGCTTTTCAACGACGCCGGAGGGATCGGGCTTTTCAGAAGCGAGTTTTTGTACTTGGAAAATTCAGATTTTCCTGTTGAGGAACAGCAGTTTGCAGCGTATAAAAAAGTTCTTGAAAGCATGGCCGGAAAAAAGGTTATAATCAGAACTATGGATATAGGCGCTGATAAGCAGGTTGATTATTTTAATCTGAATAAGGAGGATAATCCGGCGCTGGGTTTCAGAGCTATAAGAATTTGCCTGGCACGTCCGGAGATTTTTAAAACACAGCTGAGAGCACTTTACAGAGCGTCTGTTTACGGAAATCTGGGAATTATGTTTCCTATGATTACTTCTGTAAATGAAGTAAAAAAAATAAAGAAATTATGTGAAGAAGTAAAATCCGAACTGAAATCTGATAATATTGAATTTTCTGATAATGTAGAAATTGGTATTATGATTGAAACTCCTGCTGCAGCGATTATAAGCGACAGACTTGCACCTTTGGTAGATTTTTTCAGTGTGGGTACCAATGATCTTATTCAGTATACGCTTGCATGCGACAGACAGAATCCCGATTTGGAGAATTTTTGTGATACTCATCATGAAGCCGTTCTGAGACTTATTAAAATATCTGCGGAAAATGCTCACAGGCACGGTGCATGGATAGGAATATGCGGGGAACTTGCGGCGGATACAAGTCTGACAGAAACCTTTTTAAAAATGGGAATTGATGAGCTTTCAGTATCTCCGGGATTTGTTTTAAAGGTAAGAAATAAAGTGAGGAATATAGATCTTTCTTCCACTATATGATACTGGAAAAACGGCAGCTTAGAGCTGCCGTTTTTATTTGTGCTTTTTAAAATGATACTGAAAATTTACTTGACTTTTGTTCCGCATTCATTGCAGAATACATCATCTTCCTGCATTTCATTTTTACAGTTTGGACAGAAAAATTTATGCGGCTCAAGCGATTCATTCGGTACAGTACTGGATTCTTTAGTTTCTAATGAACTGTCAGTTATTGCGTCCGTTAAAGTTTCATCGGAAGCTTGAACGCTATCCGCATTTATAGTATCTGATTTTTCCGTAATAATCTCCGGTGAAGAAGCCGGAGCTTCTAGCGGCAATGAAACGGTATTTTCGGCAGCCGGATCATCTGTAGCAGCAGACATATTTTCAAATTTTGTTCCGCAGACATTACAGAAAATTGCTTCTGCGTCCAGTACATTACCACAGTTTGAGCATTTTTTTGATTGAGGAGATACAACGGACTGCGGTTTGGTTTTTTCAGGAAGCTTAGCGCCGCATTTGGAGCAGAAAACGGCGTCGTTTTTAAACGGTGTTCCGCATTCCGGACAACAGAACTGACTTTTTATTTTAATTATTTCCTGCTTGGTTTCGTTTATTTTTTCCATTGAATTTTTAATAGCTTCAATAGCAGGCGAAAACTCCTGTTCCGGTGAAGAACCGTATTTTTCAAAGTACATTTTGCCCATCAGCTTATACTGAGTATCGATTTTGCATTCTTCACCTTTAATAATGTTATTGAGCGAACTTGTCTCAGACATTACTTTTGCCTTTCGGGAGATTTCCTTTCCTTTGTTTGAAATGTTTTTTCCTATATTACTGAAAACTGACATATTTTAACCCCTTTCGATAATTTATAACTATTATAACACGTATAGTTATTAACTTCAAGGCTTGCAATAACAAAAATAATCTGTTATTATAAAAAACAGGTGATAGAAAATGGAAAATTTAATGAATGTGTTATTCAAATTTGGACTTGGAAGTAATATTTTAAGGATCGAAAGAATAAATTCAGGACATATAAATAAGACTTATAAAATAATATATTCAGACAATGAAAGCTATATACTGCAAAAAGTAAATAAAAAGGCGATTAAAAATCCAAAGGAAATTATGTTTAATATTAACTTGCTGTATAAATACGTTGACAGGAAATATCCTGAATTTTTAGAATGTGAGGGGAAAAATTTTGCTGAAACAGAAGAAGGCTTCTGGAGAGGGTATAGGTATATTGAAAATTCTGCCGCTTATGAAAAAATGCCTGATTTGAAGTCGGTATATGAATTAGGCAGGACATTGGGTAAATTTCATCTTATGACTGAATCTGCCTGTGCCGAGCAGTTTTATGCAATGGATCCTGACTTTCATAATACATATAAAAGAATAAAAAAACTGAAATATTATGAATCTGAAAAATATTGCAATGAATTTGCTTTTTTTAATAACGTGAAAAAATATGTGCTTAAGCTGACTGAAAAAAATCTTCCGGTTAAAGTGACGCATAATGATGTAAAGTGTTCAAACGTACTTTTAGATAAAGAGACTCACGATGGTATTTGTATGATTGATTTTGACTCCGTAATGTCCGGACTTTATGTATATGATTTCGGCGACGGCGCAAGATCGGGGTGTATTACGGATAATTTATTTGATATAAATAAATTTAAAAAATATGCTGAAGGATATTTCAGTATGATAAGACTGTATAAACCGGAGGATTATTTTTTAGGAATGATATGTATTACCGCTGAGCTTGCCGCAAGATATTTTTATGATTTTTTGTCCGGAGAAAATTACTTTAAAGATAAAACATCAGTACAGAAACTATCCAGATGTCTTGAACTTATTAAAACGGCAAAAAGTATAGAAAGCAGCAGAGAAGAAATAGAATCGGTTATAAAAGCTTGTCTGAAATAAAAACGGTTCGGAATACCGAACCGTTTTTTCTTTATTTTTTCAGGCTTTCAATAAATTCAGCGGTAAAATGATTAAGACTTTCAAAATCAATTGCATTGATATAGAATTTTTCAAGTTCGTCATGAATATCCAAGGCTGTTTTTAAGCATACAGACGCTTCCTTTGCCAATTCAAGAGAAGCTTTTTTATCAAAGTTTATTCTCTGTTTTTTATTGCTGTACATTTCTTTATCGTAAAATCTTGAGAAATTGATTATATTTTCATTTTCCGGTACAAGACCGTTAAAGAAATTACCGGTAATAAAAACGAGTCCCAATTGTTCAACGATCAGATGTTCAAAAGTACTGTTGTGCAGCATTGTGCATTCGCTTACGGTTACATCATATCCGTTATTTATGAATATTTCCGCAATGCTTTTCAGGAAGTAATCTCCTCCTGCAAATAAATCGTCCTTTATAAAGTACTTTGAATATTCTCCTGATATGGGGTGCGTCATATAATTTTCCGTTGTAAAGGCTGAAAGCTGTTTGAATTCAATTTTTCCGGTACCGTCCGGCATAGCCTTGGGAATAAGCTTTTTTGTAAGCCTTTTAATATATGACGCAAGCTTATCTTTGTTCAGACAGTCTTCAGCAAGAGTATAAATATCAGTGTTGAGCGAAGCAAACGCTTCTGCATAGCAGCGTACTCTGTTGTGATATTTTTGATTTTCATCGAAACAGTATCTAACAGCATCTTTATGTTCTTTCATTTTATCCTTATCCCAGAATTCACCCAAATTTATTATTTCCTGTGATACTGCCGGATACAGCGCTTCAAAAACGTGAGGAGCAGTACCGTCTACCACGATTATGCCCTTGTCTTCAATTACTACAGCGTCCAGTGAACGTATATCCGATGAACAGTAATAAACCGACATAGGACTGTCCTTAAAAGCTTCTGCAACTTTTTTCATAAGTGTTGACTTGCCAGTGCCGGGACCACCTTTAAGTATGTAGGTATAGTATCCCGGCTTTTTTATTTGTTCGATAAATTTGGAGCGGAAGCCTGTAGGAGAAGTACCGCCTAAAAAATAAACTTTTGTATTCATAATTTCCCTCCGGTTTTATAGAATTTACTCTATATACTATGTTCTCTTCAGGAAAATGACACAGAGTTCAGTTTATTTTCATCATGGGCAGCTGATCTTCCGGTACGGTCATTCCGCATTTTGTATAAAACGGTACTTTTTCATTGCTGCAAACAAGAATTTTTCTGTAAAAACCTCCGTATTTTTCAAGCATTTTTTCAACTGTTATTTTTCCCAGTCCTTTTCCGTGATATTCAGGATCGATGAGAAGATAAGGGAAGTATACGTTCATGCCGCCGTCTGAGATTGCGCTCATAAGTCCGATCAAATTATTTTCATCATAAAGCGTGATTACTGTTTCACTGTTTTTCAGAGATTTAAAAAGCTTTTCGGGATAATTTGCAGATTCCCATTCCACGGATTTAAAAAGCTTTATTATTTGGTCTACCGTAAAATTTTTACTGTAATTAAATGTAATCATATCAGCCTCCTAATTATTGTTTATAGCTATTATATAAAAATCAAAGCTTGGTTATTCAAAAATCTGTATTATATCCTTGACCTTTGATGAAAAAAGTAGTAAAATTATATTGAATTAAAAAAATGGAGGAAAAATATATGTCAAAAAAATTTATTGTAGAAACTTCTGCAAGACATGTTCACGTAACGCAGGAGCATCTTGAAATTCTTTTCGGTAAGGGCGCAAAGCTTACTCATAAAAAGGATCTTTCACAGCCTGGACAGTTTGCATGTGAAGAAAGAGTTACTATAGTAGGTCCTAAGAAAGAGATGCCGAATGTTTCTATTCTCGGTCCGGTACGTCCTGAAACACAGGTTGAGCTTTCTGCTACCGATGCTCGTTCGATCGGTATTGCAGCGCCTATCAGAGAGTCCGGAGACGTTGCGGGGTCAGGCGCCTGTAAGATAGTAGGCCCTGCCGGAGAAGTTGAACTCAGTGAGGGTGTGATTGTTGCAAAGCGTCATATTCATCTGACTCCTGAAACAGCTGCTGAAAGAGGCGTTAAGGACAAGGATATCGTATGGGTCAAAATTGATACAGACGGCAGAAAGGCTATTCTTGGTGACGTTGTAGTAAGAGTTTCCGAAAAATATGCTCCGGCTATGCATATTGATACTGATGAATCAAATGCGATCAGTGCTTATAATGGTCTTGAGGGAGAAATAATTGAGCTTTAATTGCATAATTTAAAGGGCGGCTTTATGCCGCCTTTTGTATTTTATGAAAATATTATCATATACTATAAAAAAAGGAGGGAAAAGTATGAAAATTAAATCTTACGATATAAAGCTGAAAGAGTATGAACAGTATCTTAGCAGCCTGCCGTTTATCTGTACAGAAAAAATTGAAAGTGAAAAAACAGTTTTTGTTATGGTAGATATAATAAACGGTTTTATCCGTGAGGGTGTACTTCATGACAAAGAAATTGAAAATATTATTACTCCTGTAAAAGCTTTTCTTGAGTACTGTAAGAGAAAAAATATAAAGTCGATTGCGTTTTCTGACTGTCATAGTGAAGATTCATGTGAATTTGCAACTTTTCCTCCTCATTGTATAAAAGGGAGTAATGAGTGTAAAATAGTTGGCGATCTAAGTAAAATAGGCGGATTTGAAATTATTGAAAAGAATTCTGTTAACGGTTTTCATGCTTCCGGATTCAGAAAATTTCTTGAAAATAATATGAATAAAAGCTGCTATATAGTCTGTGGAGACTGTACTGATATATGCGTACTTAACTTTTGTCTGTCGTTAAAAACTTTTTTTAATGAGATTAACAAATCAGCTGAAATCTTAGTACCGATAAATATGACGGAAACTTTTCACGCTGAAAAACACGATCGCAGTTTTGCTAACATTTCAGCTTTATCTGTTATGGAAACAAACGGAATAAAACTTGTCGGAGGAATTGAAATAAATGAATAAACATAATCTTTCAATGCTTGTTGATTTTTATGAACTTACTATGGCCAACGGTTATCTTTTACATGAATACAGCGACAAAACTGTATATTTTGATATGTTTTTCAGACGTGTTCCCGATGGCGGAGGATATGCCATTTTTGCAGGATTGGAACAGGTAATTGAATATTTGAAAAATCTTGAATTTACAGATGAGGACATTGATTATCTGAGAAGAAAAAATATATTTTCCGATAAGTTTCTTGAGTATTTGAAAGATTTTAAATTTGAGTGCGATGTGTGGTCAGTACCGGAGGGTACGCCTGTATTCCCGAACGAACCTCTTATTACGGTAAAGGGTCCGGTAATACAGGTTCAGCTTATTGAAACGATGATTTTACTGTTTGTAAACCATCAAAGCCTTATTACTACTAAAGCGAGCCGTATAGTACGTGCAGCACAAGGCAGACCGGTTATAGAATACGGTTCAAGAAGAGCACAGGGAGGAGACGGAGCTGTTCTGGGTGCCAGAGCTTCATATATAGCAGGCTGCTGCGGTACGGCATGTACTATGGCGGACAGAGATTACTCAGTTCCGGTGTTGGGAACTATGGCTCACAGCTGGGTTCAGCTGTTTCCTACAGAACTGGAAGCCTTTGAGGCGTACGCAGAGGCTTATCCTGAAAATTGTGTATTTCTTGTGGACACATATAACACTCTTAAATCAGGTGTACCAAACGCTGTAAAAGTTTTTGAAAAGCTGGCGGAAAAGGGATACCGTCCGGGAGGGATCAGAATTGACAGCGGTGATATTGCATATTTATCCAAAAAGGCAAGAAAAATACTGGACGATGCAGGCTTTGAGGACTGTAAGATTACGGTTTCCAATTCTCTTGATGAATATATTATTCGGGATCTTTTGATGCAGGGGGCTGAAATTGACAGATTCGGAGTGGGTGAAAGACTGATAACAAGTAAATCCGAACCGGTTTTCGGAGGAGTCTATAAGCTTGTAGCAGTTGAAGAAAACGGAGAAATTTTACCTAAAATAAAGCTTTCTGATAATGTGACTAAAATTACAAATCCCGGATATAAAAAGCCTGTAAGACTGTTCTGTAAAGAAACCGGAATGGCGCTGGCAGATGTTATTCTTTTAAATGACGAAAATATTGACGATACAAAGCCTTATGAAATTTTTGATCCGGAGTTTACCTATAAACGAAAAAAACTCAGTAATTTTACTGTTAAAAATCTTCAGATTCCTGTTTTTAAAAAAGGAAAGTGCGTGTATGAGTCTCCGTCAATCGAAGAAATCAGAGAGTATTCCAAAACTCAGCTGTCACTGATATGGGACGAGGTAAAAAGATTTGAAAATCCGCATAAATATTATGTGGATCTGTCAGAAAAGCTGTGGAATATGAAGCAGAAGCTTATAAGAAACGTAAATTGGGAGACGTTATGAAAAAATTATCGGGAATTTTAATTGGTTTTCGGAATTTAACTAACAAGTACTTGATTATGTTAACCTCCGAAACCAATAAACCTGATGATAGATTAATTTTAAGTCAAATGATGGCAAATAGGTATTGCGTATAACAGAAAAATCTGATATAATAAAAATAATAATGTATTTTTATGGTGAAGGGAATGATTTTTATATATGAAAACTATAGGAATTATCGGAGCAATGCCGTCGGAACTGGCAGACATAAGAAAATCTCTTACGGGAGCAGTTATTAAAAACTATTCCGGTTTTGATTTTTACATAAATACTTATAAGGATAAGCTTATTATCAATGCATGCTGCGGTATTGCAAAGGTTAATGCGGCTGTTTGTGCACAGGTTATGATCGATCATTTTGATGTTGATGCAATTATAAATACCGGTGTTGCAGGAGGTATGGATACAAAGGTTAAGGTATGTGATATAGTTGTTTCAGATGAAGTGCTTCCTCACGATCTTGAGCTTAGATTGTTAAATGATTACCCTCCTTACAACGGAATTTTCAAGGCAGATGAAAAGCTGATAAGCATTGCTTGTGAGGTGTGCAAAGAAAAAAATATTGACAGTCATATCGGACGTGTTGTTTCAGGCGAAGCTTTTATTTCCAGCAGTGAAGTCAAAAATGCTATCTGTGAGAAATTTTCACCGCTTGCAGTTGATATGGAAACTTCTGCGATCGGTCACTGCGCTTTTATGAATAAAATGCCGTTTGTCAGTATCAGGTGTATTTCTGACAATGCAGATGATGAAGGCGTAATGTCATTTGACGAATTTGAAAAAATTGCCGCTAAAAGAGTAGCGGAAGTTGTTCTTGAAATGATTGAAAAAATCTGATTTTCACTTGTAAAATTGTTGTTTCTGTGGTATAATTTATTATTACATAAATTACCTGAATGAATGGAGATTAATAATTGAATCAGGAAAAGAATATAGAAGAATATATAAATTCAGTTAGGGAAATTATTTCCCGAAAGGATTCACCAATACTTGCCTGCGTACACAGTTATGGCTGTCAGCTTAATTTTTCTGACGGTGAAAAATTGAAAGGTATGCTTGCAAAAATGGGTTTTGGTCTGACGGACAAGCCTGAGGATGCAGGTTTGGTTATTTTCAATACATGTGCTGTAAGAGAAAACGCTGAAGACAGAGTATTTGGAAATCTGGGATTCCTAAAGCATTATAAAGAAAAAAATCCGGAGATGATAATAGGTCTTTGCGGCTGTATGACCGGTCTTGATCATGTCGTTGAAAAAATCAATAATTCATATAAATTTGTGGATATTGTTTTCGGCACTTCTGCTCTGGATAAGTTCCCAAAGCTGCTTTTTGACAAGCTTTCCGGAAAAAAACATGCATTTGATACGAATGAGTATAATATGCCTGTAGAGGGACTTGAACAGAAAAGAGACAGTACTTTTAAGGCTTCTGTACCAATTATGTTCGGCTGTAATAATTTTTGTACTTATTGTATAGTTCCGTATGTTAGGGGACGGGAAAGAAGCAGAAAACCGGAAAATATTATACAGGAAGTAAAAGAATTGGTTGCATCCGGTTATAAGGAAATTATGCTTCTGGGACAGAATGTAAATTCCTATGGAAAAGATCTTCCTGACGAAATTAATTTTCCCGAACTTCTGGAAAGGATAAACGCAATTGACGGAGACTTCATAATTAGATTTATGTCATCGCACCCAAAGGATGCCGGAAAGGAACTTATTGATACTATTATCCGCTGCGAAAAAATCGGAAAGCATTTTCATCTTCCAGTGCAAAGCGGAAGTAATGATATACTTGAGAAAATGAACCGCAGGTATACAGTTGAAAGGTATATGGAAACAATAAAGTATGCCCGCAGTATTATTCCGGATTTTTCGTTTACTACTGATATTATTGTAGGATTTCCAAATGAAAGCGAAGAGGATTTTGAAAAAACACTTGAACTTATGAAGCGTGTGGGGTATGATAATATTTATTCGTTTATTTACTCAAAGCGTTCCGGAACAAAGGCGGCTGAAATAAATGATCTTATTTCAGACGAGGAAAAAAGTCAGCGAATGACCAGACTTCTTGCTTTGCAGAGAGAAATTTCCACTGAAAACTACAAACGCTTTATCGGAAGAAAAATGAGAGTGCTTGTAGACGGTAAAGGAAAAAGGGAAGGTTGGCTTACCGGAAAAAGCAGTGAGTTTATAATAGTTGAATTTGAAGGCGATGAATCCCTGACGGGCAGTTTTGCCGATGTAGAAATAATCGGCGCTAAAAATTGGGCTGTTACAGGTAAATTGATTGAAAAAAAGGAGAAATAAAAATGGATACAATTTCAATGGCAAGAGAATTAGGAAAGCTTATACAGGCTGATCCGAGATATGACGCATATATAAAGGCAAAGGAAACAAATGATAAGGACGAAGAACTTCAGAAGCTTATCAATGATTTTACAATGAAACGTTATGAGCTTAATATGGAAATGTCTAAAACAGATAAAGATACTGATAAGGTAAAAGAGCTTGACGGAGTTATCAAGAATATTTACGGTGAAATTATGGTAAATCCCAATATGGCTGCATTTAATGCTGCAAAAAATGCCATGGACGGTATGCTGGCAGAAATTAACAACATTATTACTGCGTCTGCAAACGGAGAAGATCCTGAAACCTGTCCGTCACAGCCGAGCGGTTGTTCAGGCAGCTGTTCAACTTGCGGCGGATGTCATTGATCTGATATGATTTAAATAAAATTTTTAGCTTTTTGACTTTTTCATGATTTTTTCTGAAAAGGTCAAATTGCATAATCGGAGGTTATTGATGGAAATAGACAGATCCAAAATTTCCCCTATGATGAAGCAGTATCTGGATACTAAAGACGATTATCCCGATACTATACTGTTTTTCCGTGTGGGCGACTTTTATGAAATGTTTTTTGATGATGCACTTTTGGTATCTAAAACTCTTGAACTTACCCTGACGGGAAAGGAATGCGGACTTGAGGAAAGAGCACCTATGTGCGGAGTTCCTCACCACAGCAGTGAAATATATGTAAAAAAGCTTATAGAAGCAGGATATAAAGTTGCTATATGCGAACAGCTTACAGATCCGTCTGAAGGAAAAGGTATAGTACAGAGAGATGTTATAAGAGTTGTTACACCCGGAACGCTTATAGAAAGCAGTATGCTCAGCGACGATAATAATAATTATATATGCTGCGCTTATTATGATAATCAAAGCTGCGGAATGTGCTTTGCGGATATATCAACGGGAGAGGTTCGTCTTGCACTTGTTGACGGCGGGAAAAATCTTGAACCCGAGCTTGTAGATCTGCTATCTAGATACAGTCCGGCAGAAGTTATATTTAATCCTGAATTTCTTTCTCTTAAAACAGTCCTTGATTTTATAAAGGAAAAATTGGGCTGTTCGGTAACACTTAGAGAATCGGAGTGTTTTGATCCGGATTTGAAGAAAGAAACTGTGTATAAACAATTTTCCGTTTCTTCAATGGATATGCTGGGACTTGCCGAAAGCGGAGCCGATGTATGTGCAGTGTGCGGACTGTTTGAATATATCGGTGATACTCAAAAAACCCTTACAGGACGTTTCACTTCAATTGAACGTCAGGACGCTTCGTCGGTTATGGCTTTGGATCTTACTGCAAGACGAAATCTTGAGCTTACTGAAACCTTAAGAAACAAGGAAAAGAAAGGTTCTCTTCTGTGGGTACTTGACTCCACAAGAACATCAATGGGCAAGAGACTTCTTAAAACTTATATTGAACAGCCGCTTACAAGTCCGGCAAGAATTATTGACAGACTTGAAGCTGTGGAGCAGTTTACTAAAAATCCTGTTGTACTTATGGAAACCGGCGATATTTTAGAGCGTGTTTATGATCTTGAACGTCTTATGACAAGGGTAATGTACAAAACTGCAACCCCAAGAGATTTGAAGTCGCTGTCTGTAACTTCTCTTCAACTGCCTCATTTGAAGGAACAGCTGAAAAAACTGTCTGGTTCAAAGCTGATAAATTCTCTGGAAAGCAGTATCTCAACTCTTGAGGATATATCCGGTCTTGTTGAAAACGCTATAATTGACGAGCCGCCGGTTTCAGTAAAGGACGGCGGTGTTATAAAGGACGGTTTTAATGAAGAGCTTGACGATCTCAGGCATATAATGAACAGTGGTAAGAATATTATTACTGAAATCGAGGAACGTGAGCGTGAAGAAACAGGCATAAAGGGACTGAAAATTGGTTTTAACCGTGTATTCGGATATTATATTGAGGTTACACGCTCATACTACGATCTTGTTCCTGACCGATACATACGCAAGCAAACTCTGACAAACTGTGAACGATTTATCACGGAAGATCTTAAAAATGCCGAGAATAATATTCTCGGTGCAAAGGACAAGGCGCTGAGACTTGAAGCAGATATTTTCTCGGAAGTACGTGATTTTCTGGCGTCAAAACTTCAGAGCGTTCAGCGTACTGCTTCTGCCGTTGCCGCAGTTGACGTACTGTCATCATTTGCTGACGTTTCAATGAAAAATAATTATACTCGCCCGGAAATTGCGATTGACGGAGTTATTGATATACATGACGGACGACACCCTGTGGTTGAACAGATGCTGTCTGATGAAATATTTGTGCCTAATGACGTTTATCTTGATACAAAGGGCAGCAGAATGTCGGTCATAACAGGACCTAACATGTCCGGTAAATCAACATATATGAGACAGACTGCGCTTATTACACTTATGGCTCAGATGGGTTGTTTTGTTCCTGCGTCATACGCAAAAATTTCTGTGGTTGACAGAATTTTCACCAGAGTAGGAGCATCCGATGATCTTACCGCAGGTCAAAGTACCTTTATGGTTGAAATGAGCGAGGTTTCGGATATATTAAAATTTGCTACAAAAAACAGTCTTGTGATTCTTGACGAGGTTGGACGTGGTACGTCAACCTTTGACGGTATCAGTATTGCAAGAGCAGTTGCGGAACATATATGCAGTTCAAAAAATCTTGGCTGCAAGACGCTTTTTGCCACTCATTATCATGAGCTTATCGAACTTGAAAATCTCATGGAAGGCGTTAAGAATTACAGCATAGCCGTTAAGAAAAGCGGCGATGGAATACGCTTTTTACGAAAGATTGTCAAGGGCGGTGTAGACGAAAGCTACGGCATTGAGGTGGCAAAGCTTGCAGGACTTCCAAATAAAGTTGTCAAACGTGCCAGAGAGCTTTTGGCTGAAATGGAACTTGAAAATAAAACCGTACGAAAAGCAGACAGTGACGACGGTCAGATAAGCTTTGAAATACTCAACAGAGATATTCTTGCAGACCGTCTGAGAAAAACAAACGTTGCCGAGCTTACTGACAGTGAGTGCAGAGAAATGCTTGAGGAACTGGCAAAGCTTGCTGATTAAAGCAAAAAGGAGGATTAAATGGCGGAAATCAATGTACTGAGTAAGGATATTTCCGAACTTATTGCTGCCGGAGAGGTTATTGAACGTCCGGCGTCTGTAATAAAGGAACTTCTTGAAAATTCAATAGACGCAGGAGCGGAGCATATTACTGTTGAAATCAAAAACGGCGGTACGACTTATATGCGTATAACCGATGACGGCTGCGGAATTGCACCTGATCAGGTCGCTACTGCATTTCTCCGCCATGCCACAAGCAAAATTACGTCTAAAGATGATCTGGACAGTATTTTGACTCTTGGTTTCAGAGGAGAAGCGTTGGCGTCAATTTCAGCTGTTGCAAGGGTAGAAGTGCTTACAAAGCAGCATGAAAGCGAACTGGGAACTAATTACATAATTGAGGGAAGCATTGAAAAACTGAATGAACCTACAGGCTGTCCGGACGGAACAACAATTATCATTCGTGATATTTTTTACAATGTACCGGTACGTCAGAAGTTTATGAAAAGAGACTCTGCTGAGGCAAATGCAATCATTTCAATTATGCAGAAGATAGTACTGTCTCACCCTGAAATTTCTTTTAAGCTAATTAAAGACAATAAGGTCGAGTTTACCTCTGCCGGAGACGGGGAGCTTTATTCGGCGATTTACGGAGTGTACGGAAGAGATTTTGCCCATGACCTTATTCCTGTTGATTACAGTGAAAACGGTATAGCGGTAAAGGGGTATGTTATTAAACCTCTGTATTCAAAGTCCAATAGAGTATTTCAGAACTTTTTTATAAACGGAAGATTTGTAAAATCTGTGACATGCTGCGTGTCTCTTGAAGAGGCATACAAAAATCTTATAATGGTCGGAAAATATCCTGCGTGTGTGCTGATGCTTGATGTTCCTCCCGCAACTGTAGATGTAAACGTTCACCCTGCAAAGGCGGAAGTAAGGTTTTCTGATGAAAAGATCGTTTTCAACTGCGTGTATTTTGCAGTTAAAAATGCACTTATGGCGTCCGGACTTATTTATGAATTTCAGATGAAGGAAGAAAAGAACGGTATCGTTGATTATAAAGCGAAACCTTTTGAACCTGAAAAATTTGAACAGCCTAAAATTCCTGAAAAAACAGAAAATACTATGTCTGTGATATCTGTATCAAATTCTGAATATTCCGCTGCTTATTCTAGTGAAAAAGTGAAAAGCGATAATACAACTGCTTTTCATTCAGAATCAATAAATCTTTCGTCCAGAAAGATGATTTATGGAAATGATGGAAGAACAGGTTTTTCTGATGTTCAGAAAAATACTCAAGAAGAAACCAATCAGTCATATGAAAATGAAAAAGATTTTGGTGAGTTCAGTTATATTAACAGTAACTCGTTTAAAAAACCTGTACCTGATCCTGAACCGCATGTAGAGGAAAAAACAGAAGAACTTGAAATAAAAGTTATTGGGGAGCTTTTTAAAAATTATATTTTGGCAGAATCAGGTAATAATATGGTTATGATTGATAAGCATGCTGCTCATGAAAGAGTGATTTTTGAAAAGCTGAGAAGTAACTGTACTTCTGCCGACAGTCAGATCCTTATTGACAGTATGGAAATTTTACTTTCAGAAAATGAATGCGGAGCACTTGAAGAAAACAGTGATGTTCTTGAAAACATGGGATTTAAAATAGATACTTCCGGTTCACCTTTTGTGAAGGTAACTGCTGTTCCGTTGATTCTTGATATGCTCAATATGGATGAAATAATTCCTGAAATAGCAGAAAATCTTTATCTTAACAAAGTCAATCCTCAGACTCATTGTCTGGACGACACACTTCATGATCTTGCCTGCAAGGCTGCTATAAAGGCAAATGATAAAAACAGTATACCTGAACTTCAGCAGCTTGCAGAAGATGTTTATTACAATGAAAATATCAGGCACTGTCCTCATGGCAGACCTGTAATGTTTGTGCTTTCAAAGCGGGATATAGAAAAACAGTTTAAAAGGATACAGTAGAATGGAAAAAATAAAAATTGCTGTTATTGCAGGTCCTACCGCTTCGGGAAAAACTGAATTGGGCGTTCAAATTGCCAAGTCGTTTGACGGAGAAGTGATTTCTGCGGATTCTATGCAGATATATAAGGGTATGGATATTGCAACTGCTAAGCCGACACAGGAGGAAATGGGCGGTATTCCTCATCATCTTATTGACTTTCTGGAGCGTGACAGAGCGTTCAGCGTAGCAGATTATGTGGAACTGGCTAATGAAAAAATAAATGAGATTCATAAACGTGGTCGTTTGCCTGTAATAGTCGGCGGAACGGGACTTTATATCTCCTCTCTGATTGACAATATTCAATTTCCGGATATAAAATCCGATTTGGATATCAGACAAAAGCTGGAACAGGAAGCAGCCGAGTTTGGTAATGATAAGCTTTTTGAACGGCTTGAAAAATGTGATCCTGAAACTGCCGCTGAGCTTCATCCTAATAATCTGGTACGTGTGATACGTGCTTTGGAGGTTTATGAAATTACAGGACGAAAGCTTAGTGAATATAAAGCTGAAAGTCGCCTTGTTGAGTCTCCTTATGAATCGGTAATAATCGGATTGAATTATCATGACAGACAAAAGCTTTATGATAAAATCAATCGGCGTGTAGATATAATGGTGGAAAACGGACTTGTTGAAGAGTCCAGAAAAGTTTTTGAATCAGGTGAAATGAGAACTGCTGCTAATGCTATAGGTTATAAGGAATTGATTCCGTATTTTGAAAACAGAGCGGATCTACAGACCTGTATTGATAAAATTAAGCAGGAAACCAGACGTTATGCAAAGCGTCAGCTGACTTGGTTTAGGAAAAATGCAAAAATTCAGTGGTTAATGTTAGATGAATTTGACAATAAAGAGAAATTTTTTGATAATTGTAAAAAAAATATAGCCAAAGCGTTGAGTTTGTGATATAATATAAAATAAGTATTTTTACATACGTTTTCGGGTAATAACCGAAAAAACAGATAAACAAATGTTTTGAAAAAACACAATATTTATAAGGGGTGTTACCATGAACAAAATTCTTAATTTGCAGGATGTATTTCTTAATCAGGCCAGAAAAGATAAAATACCGGTGACTATTTATCTTACAAATGGTTTTCAGTTCAAAGGTATAGTAAGAGGATTTGACAATTATGTCGTTATTCTGGATTGCGAGGGAAAGCAGAATCTTGTTTATAAGCATGCTATTTCCACAATTTGTCCTGTTAAGCCTATACCTATTCTTGATGGGTCTGAAAAGGCGGAACAGTAAGGGAGAAATAAATGAATTCGGCTACTTCCAGAATTTTAAGCGTATTGCTTTTAATCTGTATAACAACTTCTCTGCTGAGCGTTATTATTCATTTGAATGATGAAGAATATAAAACCGAAACCGCTACTTATGCAGAGGCTGATGATTCTGTTTCTTTTAAGGCAATTTATATAAGAAATGAAGAAGTAGTGCGTTACAGCGGAAACGGTGTTGTAAGCTACGAAGTCCCGGACGGAGGAAAGCTTGGCAAAGGGTCTGTAATTGCCGAAATCTATGCTGATGAAAGCCAGATTGATGTCAAGCAGAAAATTGACGATATTAACAATCAGCTTAGTATTCTTAAGAAAATCCAGAATCCGGGTACTATTGAATCTGCTCAGCCGTCTAACCTGGCAACTCTTATTGATGAAAAGTACAGAAGCATAATAAGCGACAGAGAATCCGGTAATATTGAGGATATTTCCTCTAAAAGAGATGAACTTGCTGTATTGCTTAGTACTTATCAGCTTGTAACAGACTCAGCTTCTGATTTTACAAAACGTATGACTGATCTGAATAATCAGATTGCTCAATTAAAATCAACTGAAACCGTTCCTCTTGATAGTATCGTGTCTGATAGATCGGCTTATTTTGTAAGCTATGCAGACGGTTACGAAGAAGAACTGACTATGGACAAGCTCAGCAGTATTACTCCTGAGCTTATAGGCAGCGTAAAGGACAGCGGTCCGGTTGACGAAGGAAATATAGTCGGAAAATTGATTGACGGCTATGAGTGGTACGCCGCAGGAATCATTGACAACAGAGAAGCTCAGTTTTCACTTGAAGAAGATGTTAAGCTGAAATTTCAGTCTACGTCCGATACGGTTGAGGGTACGATTTTTGATATCAGGGATACTAAAATTCCCGGTCAAAGTATCGTGATAGTTAAGTGCGATGAGCTTACTTATGATCTTGTTCAGCACAGGACAGAACAGGTTGAAATGATTAAAGGCGAATACGAGGGCATTAAGGTATCAAGAAAGGCTATTAGGTTCAAGGATATTGAGGAAACTGTCGTAGATGAAGAAACCGGCGAGAAAACTACAAAAACAGTAAACTGTAAAGGCGTTTATGTAAAGCTTGGAGAACAAATAAATTTCAAAAAGCTTGACGTGGTATATGAAGGAAACAATTATGTTTTGTCCTCTATGAATGCAGGAAGCGATTATGTTTCGCTTTATGATGATATAGTAGTGGAAGGTGTTGACGCTGATGGAAACTGATTTCAGCTATATTGATGAAAATTATAAGAAAATAGCTTATAATGTTCAGGAAGCTTTTGCTAAGTACAGAAATTCCAATGAACATATTGATATTATGGCGGTTACAAAGACTGTTGATCCTCAAGCCGTTAATCATGCAATAGGGCTGGGTATAGGACTTTTGGGTGAAAACCGTGTTCAGGAATATATGGCAAAAAAAGAATTTTACAGTAAGAATACAGATGTTCATTTTATTGGACATTTACAGACAAATAAGGTAAAATATATAATTGACAGTGTTTCAGTTATACAGTCGGTTGACAGCGCAAAGCTTGCAGCTGAAGTGGACAGGCAAGCGCAAAGACTGGGAAAAATTCAGGATATACTTATTGAGGTAAATATAGGTGATGAGGCTTCTAAAGGCGGTGTTGGCAGATCTTTTCTCAGGGAACTACTGTATGAAGCCGCAGAAATGAAGAATATAAAGGTTTGCGGACTTATGGCTATTCCGCCGGCTGAAAATGCTGAAAAATTTTTATGCGATATGCAGCAATTATATATTGACATTTCAAGTGAAAACATAGATAATATAAATATGGACATTCTTTCAATGGGAATGTCAAATGATTATATTAAAGCAATTCAGTATGGTTCAAATTTAATAAGAATCGGCAGGGGACTTTTTGGACCCAGAATCTATAAGTAATATGCCGTTTTTTATGCGCTTTTACAGTGCATAGATGTGATTTTAATAAAACTGTTTAAAGCAGTGCGGAGATAGGAGAACGGAGAATATGGATATTTTTAAGAACATTAAGGATTTTTTTGTACCGCCGGAGGAAGGCGATGAACAGTATGAGGAAATGTCACGCAGCAGACAGTACAGCGGCAGCGGACATTCTTCTGAAAGAGACAGCGATTATGAGGGAAGCAGAAGCTACAGAGCAGAACGCTTTGACAGTGATGAAGAAAAAAGAAGCAACAAGGTTGTAAACATTCAGGCAACAGCACAGCTTCAGGTAGTACTTGTTAAACCGGAGGTCTTTACTGATGCAAAACAGATCGCAGATCATCTGATCGCTAAAAAAACTGTTGTGCTTAATCTTGAAACAGCGTCCGCTGAAAATAAAAGAAGAATAATTGATTTTCTTGTAGGCGTTGCTTATGCAAACGGCGGAAGCCTGAAACCTGTTGCTAATATGACATATATTATAACACCTTACAATGTCGGATTTATAGGAGAAGATCTTGTGGGGGAGTTGGAGAACAATGGAGTGATTATCTGATAGATGAGTGATAACATTTCAGCAGCGGATGAAAGTAAGCGGCTTGTTTCCAGAATTAACGATATGATAAGACTTGCAGAAAAAAGAGGATCGGTTTATTCTTCTTTTCTGAATGCCCGCGAATGTGTATTGGCTGAGGCAGAACTGAAAAGACTGATGTATGATAATTACTGCTTTTACGGATTATTTGAAAATGCAGAAAGAAAAATGCTTTGTGTGTTTAAAGAATATTATCAGCCTGAAAACAGTGATTTTCCTATGACTTGTCTGACATTTTCTTATCGAAAGGAAAATAAACTTACACACAGAGACTTTCTCGGAGCAATAATGGCTTTGCAGATAAAGCGTGAAACTGTAGGCGACATTGTAATTGGCGACGGAACGGCACAGATCGCAGTTTCTGATTCTGTTGGGAATGTTATTAAAAGCGATATCAGGAAAATAGGCTCTGTTGGCGTAAAAGTCTCAGATGAATGCGGTACGGTATTGAAAAAGGTTCAGGAATTCAAAGAAATTAAAGGAACTGTTGCGTCTTTAAGGCTTGACGGTGTTCTTAGTCTCGCTTTGAATATGAGCCGAAGCCGGACTGCAGGAATAATAAAAGGAATTGGTGCGGAAGTAAATTATTTTCTTAAATACGACAGTTCATTTAATTTGTCGCAGGGAGATATTATTTCTGTTAAGGGTTTTGGAAAATACAGGCTTGAAGAAATTTCAGGCATCACAAAGAAAGGCAGAATACACATAACTTTGTGTAAATATTGTTAAGAGGTGAGTGGCGTTGATAAGTGCAAGTGATATAAGAGAAAGAAAATTTGAAAAAGCTGCTTTTGGATATAAGCAGGAGGAAATCGATGATTTTCTTGCTGAATTGATTTCTGAATTTGAAGAACTGGATGCTGAAAGGGAAGACCTTCACAGTAAGATTCAGATACTTGCCGATAAGGTAAGAGAATACCGTCAGGACGAGGACGCATTAAAGGACGCTTTGCTGGGAGCGCAGAAGCAGGGACATAAGGTTGTTGCAGAGGCTCAGGAAAAAGCAGATGAAATAATTGCACAGGCTGAAGAAAAGGCAAAGATTTTACTTGACGAAGCAACAGTTCAGCATGAAGCGGCTATGGAAAAGAACCGTGCTGAAATTGCAAAAGAAAAGGAAAATCTTATAGAAGCGCAAAAGCAGGTTTCTGAATTTAAGAAAAGCTTGTTTGATATGTATAAAACTCATCTTGAAATGATTTCCGCTATGCCTGAGATTGAACTTGATGAAGAGGATACGTCTCAGTATTCCGAACAGACCGAAACGACTGAAGAAGAATTGCCGCAGCCGGATCCGTTTGCAACGTCAAGCTTTTCTGCAAGAACTATAAAGGGAGTATATGAATCAAGGTTTACAGACCTCCAGTTTGGTCAGAATAATTCCCATACGGGTAATACTACAACAACTGAAAAGGAAGAAGTATAAGCGATGGATTATAACAAGACATTAAATCTGCCGAAAACAGATTTTCCCATGAGGGGAAATCTGCCGAAAAGAGAACCTGAAACCCTAAAAAAATGGGAAGATGATAGACTGTATTATAAAATGATAGAAAATAATAAGGGGAAACCGAAGTATATTCTTCATGACGGTCCTCCTTATGCAAACGGTCAGATTCATCTGGGAACAGCTCTTAACAAAACTTTAAAGGATTTTATTATAAAGCAGAAGAATATGAGCGGGTACTGTGCGCCTTATGTTCCCGGTTGGGATACGCACGGTCTTCCTATTGAGCTAAAGGCGATGAAGGATATCGGAGTTGAAAACGGTGCGATCCCTCCGGTTGAACTGAGAAAGCATTGTAAAAACTTTGCTCTTAAGCATGTAAACAGCCAGATGGAACAGTTTAAACGTCTGGGAAGTCTTGGAGATTACGATGATCCGTATCTTACTCTTAAGCCGGAATATGAGGCAAGACAGGTTGAAGTTTTTGGTAAAATGGCAAAGGACGGATATATGTACAAGGGTCTAAAGCCTGTTTATTGGTGTCCTGACTGTAATACTGCCCTTGCCGAAGCTGAAATCGAATATGCAAACGATCCGTGTACATCAATTTATGTTAAATTCAACGTAACCGATGACAAGGGACTGTTTACTGGTATGGGACTGGATTTAAGCAAAATTTATTTTGTGATCTGGACTACTACTACATGGACAATTCCGGGTAACCTAGCAATTTGTCTTGGACCTGAGTATGAATATACCCTTGTTAAAAACGGTGACGAATATTATGTGATGGCGGCTGAGCTTGTAAGGGTTACAATGGAAACTGCCGGAATAGAAGATTATACAACAGTTGGTTCCTTTACAGGCGCTGAACTTGAACATATAAAAACAAAGCATCCGCTTTATGACAGACTTTCTCCTGTTATCGTGGGAGATCATGTAACACTGGAAAGCGGTACCGGCTGCGTTCATACCGCTCCTGGCTACGGTGTTGAGGACTTTGAAGTGTGCAAGAATTATGATGATATCGGAATTCTTGTATGTGTGGATGCAAAGGGTAAACAGACTGAAGAAGCCGGGGAGTTTGCAGGTCTTGATACTAATGAAGCCAATAAGGCAATAGCTGCAAAGCTTGAAGAAACAGGCGCACTTCTGGCAAGTCAGCATATCACTCACCAGTATCCTCACTGCTGGAGGTGCAACAGCCCTATTATTTACCGTGCTACCGAACAGTGGTTTTGTTCGGTAAACGGATTTAAGGACGAGGCTGTAAAGGCTATTGAAAATGTAAAGTGGATACCCGAATGGGGCGAAGACAGAATTAAGGGAATGGTTCGTGACAGAAGCGACTGGTGTATTTCACGACAGAGAACATGGGGCGTTCCGATTCCTATCATATATTGCAAGGATTGCGGAAAACCGATCGTTACCGATGAAACAATCAAGGCAATTTCTGATTTGTTCCGTAAAGAAGGAGCAGACGCATGGTGGACAAGAGAATTAAGCGAATTTATTCCTGACACTGTAAAATGCGAATGCGGCTGCGGAGAATTCACAAAAGAATATGATATCATGGACGTATGGTTTGACAGCGGTGTGTCTCATACTGCCGTTATGGACGAATACGATTCATTGACATGGCCTGCTGATCTTTATCTTGAGGGCGCTGATCAGTACAGAGGTTGGTTCCAGTCATCATTGCTTACATCAGTAGTTTATAAGGGAACTGCTCCTTATAAAGCAGTCTGCACTCATGGTTGGGTAGTTGACGGTCAGGGCAAAACAATGCATAAGTCACTGGGCAACGGTATTGATCCGGCAGAAATTGTAGATCAGTATGGTGCGGATATACTCAGACTTTGGGTGGCTTCATCAGATTATCATTCGGATATCAGAATATCTCCTGAGATTTTAAAACAATTGTCAGATGCATATAAGAAAATCAGAAATACAGCAAGATTTATTCTTGGCAATATTTCAAACGGAGATGGTTTTAATCCTGATAAAGATGCCGTTTCAGACGATGAACTTCTTGAAATTGATAAGTGGGCATTGATGCGTCTTGACAGCCTTATTGATAGGGTTCAGAACGGTTACAATGAATTTGATTTTCATATTGCTTTCCATAGTATTCATAATTTCTGTGTAACTGATATGTCAAACTTCTATCTTGATATTATTAAGGACAGACTGTACTGTGAAGGCGAAAAATCTGTAAAGAGACGTGCTGCACAGACGGCTATGTATCGTATTCTCAGCGGCGTTGCAAGACTGATAGCGCCAATTATGTCATTTACAGCTGAAGAAATCTGGAGCTATCTGCCTCATTGTAATAAAGACAATGCTGAGAGCATATTCTTAAATGAAATGCCTGAAAAGTCCGGAATTGAGTTCAGTGATGAATTTATCGGTAAGTGGGAATTTATTTATAATACAAGAGAAACAGTAAATAAGGTTCTTGAAGAAAAGCGTAATGAAAAGGTTATCGGTAAGTCCCTTGAAGCTAATGTTATTATTCACTGCTGTGGTGATATGTATGAAAAGTACAATGCTATAGCTGACCAGCTTGCTGAAATTCTTATTGTTTCCGGAGTTTCTGTAGTTAAGGCTGATAATGAGTTGCCGCAATTTGAAGTTGTCAAGGCAACAGGTGAAAAATGCGAAAGATGCTGGGTATATTCGGAAACTGTCGGCAGATGCAATGAACACCCGACACTTTGTGATAGATGTGCCGGAGTAGTTGAATAAAGAAATAATGACTTGCCGTTCATCTGAGCGGCAAGTTATATTTTTATTAGAGAGGAAGATGAATATTTTTATATTATTAATAGCGTTTTCTGCTGCTGCTTTACTAACGGGCGCAGATCAGCTTATAAAGTATTGGGCAGTTGAAAATCTTAAAGGACAACCGTCAAAAGAATTTATAAAAATCGGAAATACAAAAATACTGAATCTTACGTATCTTGAAAACGACGGTGCGGTTTTCGGAAGCTTCAGCGGTATGAGATGGGTTCTGCTTGGAATTACTTCTTTATTAATGATATTTTGTATTTACTATTTGATCAAACATAAAAAAGAGTTGCTGACAGTCATTTCCATGACGCTTATTATAAGCGGCGGATTCGGAAATATAATTGATCGTCTGTTCCGTGGCGGACTTGTTGTGGATTATCTTGACGTACAGCTTTTTGACTTCGCAATATTCAATTTTGCAGACTGTTGTGTGGTAGTCGGAGTTGTACTACTGTTGATTCAAATACTGTTTTTTGATAAAAGCACGAGCCAAAAAAACAAAAATGAATCGGTGCAGACAGATGAATAACATTATTCTGACAGTACCGGAAGAAGCAGGCGGTCTGAGACTTGACAAGTGGTTGACTTCTCAGATTGAAGATCTGACCAGAACCGCAGTTCAGAATCTTGTTGAAAGCGGAGAAGTACTGGTCAACGGTAAAACAGTTGCTAAGAATTATAAACAAAAGGCAGGAGATGTTGTTGAAATAAATATTCCCGAACCGGTTGAACTGAATACTGAACCTGAGAATATTCCTCTTGATATTATTTATGAGGATAGCAGTTTGTTGGTAGTCAATAAACCAAAGGGAATGGTAGTGCATCCGGCGCCGGGCAATTACAGCGGAACTCTTGTAAATGCTTTGCTTTATCACTGCGGAGACAGTCTTTCGGGAATTAACGGTGTGATCCGTCCCGGGATCGTCCATAGAATTGATAAAAACACCAGCGGCTTACTGATTGTAGCGAAAACGGATAATGCTCATAAGTTTCTTGCAGAACAGATCAAAGTTCATAGCTTTACCCGTGAATACGAGTGTATAGCCTGCGGCAGATTTAAAGAGACAGAGGGTACGGTGGACGCACCGATCGGAAGAAATCCCAATGACCGTAAAAAAATGTGCGTTACTGATAAAAATTCCAAAAATGCAGTCACGCATTATAAGGTATTGGAGCAGTTTGAAAAATATGCTCATCTTAAATGTATTCTGGAAACGGGAAGAACTCATCAGATAAGGGTGCATTTAGCGTATAAAGGACATTCGGTGTTGGGGGACGATGTCTACGGCAAAGAGTTTAAGGGAATAGACGGACAGTGCCTTCATGCTAAAAAGATTGGATTTATTCATCCGGAGACAGAAAAGTATATGGAATTTGACAGTGAACTGCCGGATTACTTTAAAGAGATTTTAAGAAAGGTCAGGTAATTATGCCCGATTTATCAAATATTTTTTTAATAACAGATATGGACGGAACACTGCTTCCGGAAAATAAAATATTATCAGACAGAGACAAGTCGGCGATAAAACAATTCAGAAAAGACGGTGGAAAATTTACAATTGCAACGGGAAGAACTTTGCAATCAGCTGAGAAATATATTAAAGAACTTGAAATTGAGCTGCCTGTTATTTTATATAACGGCTCGTTGATCTATGATACTCATACTGATGATGTTATGTTTACAGACGAACTGCCGGATTGCTCCAAGGAAATTGCCGCAGAACTCTTTAAATTTATGGAAAATCCCGGGGGAGAGGTTTTAAGACTTGACAATATTTATGTTGTGTGTAATAATGAATATGAAAAAGAGCATACAAGAATTTGTCAGGTTGAACCGGCTTATGCAACTCTTGACAGCGTACCTTCGGGCGGTTGGTTTAAGATTCTTTTTGCTGCCGAGCCTTCTCAGATTACAAAGCTTGGAGAATATGTAAAAACCAGAAATTTCCCTGTGGATTTTGTACGCTCTCATGATATCTTTATTGAAATGCTTCCAAAAGGAAGTTCAAAAGGCGCTGCTCTGAAAGAGTACATAAAACTGTTGAATATGGAAAATTATACAGTTATTGCTGCCGGAGATTATAATAACGATATTGAAATGCTTCAATTTGCCGATTTCGGTGCGGCAACGGCTAATGCTCAGCAGGACGTTAAAGACATAGCCGATATAACGCTTAAAAATTCAAGCGATGAAAATGCAATCGCAGAACTTATAGATATGATTTATTCAGGCAATATAAAAAATAAATAGGATTATAATTACACTTATTGATATTATTATTCAGGAGGTAAAAAATGGACGGCACAACTAAGAAATGCCTGCAGGTCAATGCCTGCAAAATCAGAAAAGGAATAATAGAGGGGGTTTATAATGCAAAGTCCGGACACCCGGGCGGTTCGCTTTCAATAGCAGATCTGCTTACATATCTTTATTTTGAAAAGATGAATGTAAATTCTTCTGATCCTGAGGATCCGGACAGGGACAGATTCGTTCTTTCAAAGGGACACTGTGCTCCGGCGCTTTATGCAGTTTTAGCTCTTAAAGGCTATTTTTCGGATAAAGAATTAAAAAGTCTTAGACATATCGGAGCAATGCTTCAGGGACACCCATGTATTCATACAAAGGGTATTGACATGTCAAGCGGTTCTCTGGGACAGGGAATTTCAGCCGCATGCGGTATGGCATTGGCAGGAAAGCTTGACGGTAAATCTTATAAGGTTTATACTGTACTGGGCGACGGTGAAATAGAAGAAGGTCAGGTATGGGAGGCGGCAATGTTTGCGTCACATAAAAATCTTGATAATCTTATAGCAGTTGTTGATAATAACGGTCTTCAGATTGACGGTCCTATTTCAGAAGTTTGTTCTCCTGAACCGATTACAGATAAATTTGCCGCATTCGGCTGGCATGTGATTACAATGGACGCTCATGATTTTGATTCAATAGAAAAGGCTTTTGCTGAGGCTGAAACGATAAGCGGCAAGCCTGTTGCTATTATTCAGAAAAGTATTAAGGGCAAAGGCGTTTCATTTATGGAAAATCAGGTTTCATGGCATGGAAGTGCGCCTAATAAGGAACAGTATGAACAGGCAATGAAAGAGCTTGACGCTCAGTTAAAGGAACTGGAGGATTAATAAATATGTCAGATATAATAAAAAAGGCGACCAGAGAAAGCTACGGCGAAGCATTAACGGAGCTTGCTGAAAAGTATCCGGAGTTAGTGGTTCTTGACGCAGACCTTGCTGCCGCTACAAAGACAAGTATTTTTAAGAAGGCTTATCCCGAAAGATTTTTTGACTGCGGTATTGCAGAGGCTAATATGATGGGTGTAGCGGCAGGACTTGCCGCATGCGGTAAAATTCCTTTTGCAAGTACCTTTGCAATGTTTGCGGCAGGCAGAGCATATGAAATTGTAAGAAATTCAATCGGTTATCCGGGACTTAACGTTAAAATCGGCGCTACTCATGCGGGTATTTCTGTAGGCGAAGACGGCGCTACTCACCAGTGCAATGAAGATATTGCGCTTATGAGAACAATACCGGGTATGACAATTATAAATCCGGCGGACGATGTTGAAGCTAAATCGGCAGTAGAAGCGGCGATACTTCATAATGGTCCTGTATATCTGCGGTTCGGCAGACTTGCAGCTCCGGTTTTTAATGATAAGGAAACATATAAATTTGAAATGGGAAAAGGTATTACTTTAAGAGAAGGCGATGATATTACTATTATTGCTACAGGTCTTATGGTAAGCGAAGCAGTTGCTGCTTCTGATGAACTTAAAAAAGAAGGAATTAATGCGGGAGTAATTAATATTCATACTATTAAACCGCTTGATAAGGAACTTATATGCCGTGCGGCTGAGGACAGCGGTATTCTTATGACAGTTGAAGAACACAGCGTAATAGGCGGACTTGGTTCGGCTGTTGCAGAAGCTGTAACTGAATGCTATCCTGTACCGGTAATTAAAATCGGAGTGAACGACGAATACGGTCATTCAGGCCCGGCGGCTGATTTGCTGAAGGAATTCGGACTTTGTAAAGATAATATTATTGCTCAGGTTAAAAAAGCGCTTAAATAAAATATATGGATACAATTGTTGAGAATAATACAAGGAAATTTTATGCAAGCATAGGAAAAATAATTTTAGGGGTACTTGTTACCGCCATATTAGTTGGTCTGATTTTTTGGTTATTTATTGATATAATATCGGATTTTACGAATTTTATTCCTTTTTTTATTTACAGATTGAAAATACCTGTATGCTTTTTTACAGGCTTTTTGATAGCTGTTATTGTACAAATTTTAAGGTTTACTATTGTTACTGTTTCAGATGAAAAAGTATGTGTGAAGAGACTTTTAAAAAAATATACATTAGAACTTGAAAAATACTATTTTTATGAAAAAACCGAATATAAGAAGAATAGTATTTCAATGCTTGTGTTTACAAAACATAAAAGGTCTCTTATACTGAAGGATACATCAGGAAAAATTATCAAAATAAGGCTTTACAGCTTTACTTCCGGTAGCTTATATGATCTTATTGATGAAATACATAAGCGTGAAACTGAAGCTATCAGTGATGAGAGAAAAGCAGAGGTTATCCGTGACTCATGGGATAATGAAAGGCGTTTTAATGTATCATCGGAAGATATTATACGCAGCGAATGGAAAAAAGTCGGAATTATCATTGTAGTGTGGGTCAGTTTGGCTGTTTGTCTGACGATTTTGCTTATTTTTACCGATAATGATTCTTATAAAACCTTTGAGCTTATTTTTATGGTTATTGTATCATTAATATGTGTTTTGGAAATTCCCTATGAGTTGATAAGGACTGTAAAAAATGTAAAACGCTGTCCTGAATATGTAGAATTTAAAGGAGAGCATTTTATGGTCGGGGAAGATCATTTTATTGTGTCGGACATTAAAAAGCTTACAATGACTTCTGCCGACCGTAAAAGCAGCTCGATTTATCCTGTTCAGCGCTATATTATAGTAACTTGTACTGAAAAGTATAAATATTGGCTTGGTTCTGAAGCGTCTATGTCTGTTAAGGAATATAAAAGACTATGTGCGTTTATTCGTCAGGCTTTTATAAATTATCCGGATAAGCTGGAATTTAAAGGGAAACGTTCTTGGTTAAATACATAAAATTATTAATAGTAAAATTTGTATGCCGTTAATTGGCATACAATTATATTATGTATTAATATAAAATTTTGAATTGAAGGGAGTAATTTTTATGGGACTGATTAAAGCTGCATTCGGAGCAATAGGAGGAACTCTTGCAGATCAGTGGAAGGAATATATTTACTGTGATTCTCTGCCCAATGACGTACTTGTTGTAAAAGGCAGTAAAAGAACAAGCAAGCGTTCTTCAAATACTAAAGGAAGCGAAAATATTATAACCAACGGAAGCGGTATCGTTGTTTCTGACGGTCAATGTATGATCATAGTAGATCAGGGCAGAATTGTTGAGATCTGCGCTGAACCGGGCGAATATACATACGATATGTCAAGCGAGCCGAGTATTTTTTCAGGCGGTCTGGGAACGGGCATTAAGGAAACATTTAAAACCATAGGAAAAAGATTTGCTTACGGCGGTGATACCGGAAACGATCAGAGAGTTTATTATTTTAATACAAAAGAACTGGTTGACAATAAATTTGGCACGCCGAATCCTGTTCCGTTTCGTGTAGTCGATCAGAATATCGGACTTGATATTGATATTTCAATAAGATGCAACGGCGTTTATTCATATAAAATTGCGGATCCCTTGCTTTTTTATACAAACGTATGCGGAAATGTTAACAGAGCATATACTCGCGAAGATATCGACAGACAGCTTAAATCTGAATTTTTAAGCGCATTGCAGCCTGCTTTTGCAAAAATTTCTTCAATGGGAATCCGTTACAGTGCGCTTCCCGGTCATACCATGGAATTTGCTGAAGCTATGAATGAAGCTCTTTCATCCAAATGGAAGGAGCTCAGAGGACTTTCAATTGTTTCGGTAGCAATCAATTCTGTAAGTGCCTCCAAGGAAGACGAGGACATGATCAAGGATATGCAGAGAACTGCCGTTTACCGCAATCCTAATATGGCGGGAGCAGCTATGGTCGGAGCACAGGCGGACGCTATGAAAAAGGCAGCAGGTAATTCAGCCGGAGCTATGACCGGTTTTATGGGTATGAATATGGCAGCTCAGAGTGGAGGACTTAATGCTCAGAATCTGTTTGCTATGGGACAGCAGCAGAATGCACAGCAGTCTGCGCCGGCTAATGGCTGGACATGTGTATGCGGTACGGTAAACACAGGAAAATTCTGTACTGAATGCGGCAAAACAAAGCCTCAGCCCACTGGCAGCTGGACTTGTACATGCGGTACTTTAAATACCGGTAAATTCTGTATTGAGTGCGGCAAGCCGAAGCCGGCAGACGGCTGGACATGCGCATGCGGTGCAGTAAATAAAGGTAAGTTCTGTACTGAATGCGGCAAACCGAAACCGGCGGAAGCTCCGTTATATAAATGCGACAAGTGCGGCTGGGAACCGGAAGACCCTGCTAATCCGCCTAAATTCTGTCCGGAATGTGCTGACCCGTTTGATGAAAATGATATAAAGTAAGAATTACTGTTTTCAGCGAGGTGGAATAATGTCGACTATACTTGAGTATAAATGCCCGTGCTGCGGCGGAGCTGTGAGCTTTGACAGCAATCAGCAGAAAATGGTCTGCCCTTATTGTGACGCTGAATTTGATATTGAAGCGTTGAAAAATTTACAGAATGAGAATGATGATAGTGATAAACAGCCTGAAAGGTATGAATGGGACGTTCAGCCTGGTAATCAATGGGGTGAAGACGAACTTAAAGGAATAAATTTATATACATGCCAATCCTGCGGGGGAGAACTGATTGCAGATGAAAATACAGGCGCTACAAATTGTCCTTACTGCGATAATCCCGTAATATTAAAATCAAGCTTTTCCGGAGATCTGCGTCCTGATTTTGTTATTCCCTTCAAACTTGACAAGAAAGCGGCAAAAGCGGCTATGGAGAATCATCTTAAAGGAAAGCCATTTTTACCTAAAGTTTTTAAGGATCAGAATCACATTGACGAAATTAAGGGCATTTATGTACCTTTCTGGCTCTTTGACTGTGATACATATTCAAAATATACTTTTCGCGGTACTAAAGTGAGACACTGGAGCGACAGCAAATATGACTATACGGAAACTTCACATTTTAACATTTACCGCGAAGGCTGTCTTGATTTCAGAAATGTACCTGTTGACGGTTCGGAAAAAATGCCTGATGATTTTATGGAATCAATTGAACCTTTTGATTATTCTCAGATGGTTGATTTTGAAACTGCTTATCTTGCAGGGTATCTTGCAGATAAATATGACGTTGACCAAAAAAGCAGTATAGGACGTGCCAACAACAGAATTAAACAGAGTACGGAAGAAGCGTTTAAAAGGACTGTTCAGGGATATGCAACGGTGTCGACCACAGGCTCAAATGTGGGATTTTATAAGAGTGCGGCACATTATGCCTTGCTTCCGGTGTGGATTCTTAATACAACATGGAAAAACCAGAAGTTTATGTTTGCAATGAACGGTCAGACGGGTAAATTTGTAGGAGATCTTCCCACAGATAAAGGATTGTTCTGGAAATGTTTTTTTGGGATATTTGCAATTTCCGGAGCTGCAGCGTCACTGCTGACGGTATTATTGACAATAATAAGGTGATTGATATGAAGATATTAAAAAAAGTATTTTTGTCAGGTCTTGCATGTCTGTCTTTAATCGTTCCGTTATCTGCCGGAGCTGAAGGCAAGCTGAATGATGCTGATCTGCCGAGAGTAGTTGATGAAGCGGATTTGCTGTCAGACAGTGAAGAAAAAGAGCTTGCCGGTAAAATTGAAGATTTGACTGATAAATACGATTTTGATATAGTAATAGTTACTGCTGATACTATTAACGGAGAAACGCCTATGGCGTATGCAGACGATTATTATGATTATAACGGTTACGGTGCAGGTGCAGACAATGACGGTATACTTCTGCTCTTGAGTATGGAGGATCGTGATTGGTGGATCTCTACAACCGGATATGGTATTGATGCGTTTACAGATTATGGAATTGATGTTATCGGAGATGAAATTGTACCGGATTTAAGTAACGGTGACTATTATTCTGCGTTTACTGAGTTTATTGATTTGACGGACGATTTTTTGGCGGAGGCTGAAAAAGGTACTCCTTATGATATTGATCATAAATATAAAACCTTTTCTGATTATATTATAGCAGTCGGAATAGGATTATTTATAGGACTGATCATTGCAGTTATTTCTGTTTTGGTTATGAAATCAAAGATGAAAACTGTTGCAATGCAGCATAATGCAAATAATTACGCTGTAAACAATTCATTGAGACTTGATCGTTCCAACGATATTTTTATATATAGAAATGTAACTAAAACCAGAAGACCAGAACCGTCAAGTTCGGGAGGAGGAAGCAGTATTCATACAGGTTCTTCCGGAACGTCACATGGCGGAGGCGGCGGAAAGTTCTGATTAATTTTTGTAAAACGGAGCATATTGCTCCGTTTTTTATTATTATTTGGTTGACTTTAATGTTAAAAAATGATAAAATTATAACAGATATTATTGGTTTTGTTGAAAAAATATGTAAAATGTATATGGAGGGTGAAAATGAGGATGAGAAAAAAAATACTAAGTATCGCTGCGGCTTTATGTATAGCCGGCTGTATGGTCTGCATTCCTGACTATTCAGAAGCGGATGCTGCGTCAGGATATGTTGTAGAAAATCTTGACAGGGGTATTTCTGCGATCAGTACCGGTTCTGGTATGATGGTAAGCTGGCGTTTTCTTGCAGATGATTCTGACAATTCAATATTTAAGCTTTACAGGAATAACGCTCTTATTTATACCAGTAATGCGGGAAATGCAACGTGTTATCTGGATAAGGACGGCAAATCCACTGATACATACAAGGTTGAAACTGTTGAAAGCGCAACGGTTGTATCATCAGATACATGTGCAATGCAGTCAGGAAGTAATTATCTTGAAGTCAAGCTTGATGTACCCAAGGCTCAGACTTCAGGAATTACATACAGTCCTAACGACTGTACAGTAGGAGACGTTGACGGAGACGGACAGTATGAATTATTTGTTAAATGGGATCCTTCAAATTCAAAAGATAATTCTCAAAAAGGTAAAACGGATAAGGTTTTTATTGATTGTTATAAAATAGACGGTACTAAACTTTGGCGAATTGATCTTGGAGTCAATATCCGTGCAGGAGCGCATTATACACAAATGCTTGTTGCCGATTATGATCTGGACGGTCTTGCTGAAATGGTATGTAAAACTGCTGATGGTACAGTAGATGGTGTTGGTAATGTAATAGGTGACTCTTCAAAGGATTACAGAAATTCAAACGGCTATATTTTGAGCGGTCCGGAATACTATACTTTATTTGAAGGTTCTACAGGCAAAGCGTTAGATACGGTGGATTACAATCCTGGAAGAGGAACTGTATCAAAATGGGGCGATTCATACGGCAACCGTGTTGATAGATTTTTAGGCGCAGTAGCTTATCTGGACGGTGTGAAGCCCAGCGCCGTTACTGTAAGAGGATATTATACAAGAATGACAGCATGCGCTTATGACGTTGTTAACAAAAAGCTTGTACAGAAATGGTATTTTGACACCGGAAATGATAAAACTAAGCCAGGTTACGGAGATGGCAACCATAACTGTATGCCGGCAGATGTAGACAATGACGGTAAGCAGGAAATTGTTTTAGGTGCAACTTGTCTTGATGATGACGGCAGCGTTTTATGGTGTCTTAATACCGGTCACGGAGATGCTATGCATTTAGGCGATCTTCTTCCGGATAGAAATGGTTTGGAACTGTGGATATGCCATGAGGATAAGCCTTATGGAGTTTCTCTTGTCGACGCTTCAAACGGTAAAACCATTTTCCATAAAGATGGAGATGCCGATACAGGAAGATGCTGTGCAGCTAATGTATGGGCAGGAAATGACGGAGCAGAATTCTGGGGACTCGGAAACGATGTATTTGACGGATCAGGAAATACACTTTCATGCAGAAGACCGGCTGTAAATTTTCTCAGCTATTGGGACGGTGATCTTGAACGTGAAATTTTAGACGGATATACTGATAAACCGGCTACAATTTCTAAAATGAAAAACGACGGAACACTTACCACCATTCTTTCTACAGACGGCGCTTATACATGTAATACAACTAAGGGAACTCCGTGTCTATCAGCCGATATTTTCGGAGATTGGCGTGAAGAACTTATTGTAAGAGCAAGCGACAGCAAATCCTTAAGAATTTACTGTACGCCATATGAAACAGATTACCGTATAACGACTCTTATGCATGATCCTCAATATAGAAATCAGGTCGCAGGTCAAAATATATCCTATAATCAGCCGCCTCATACAAGCTTTTATCTTGCTTCAAATTATAAACTGCCTGAAAGACCGAATGTATCTGTACTGGACGATGGAATTGTTATTCCTCCTTCTCCTGTATTTACTCCGGCAGTACTTACAGAGGGTGCGGTATACATGATTCAGAATGAAAACAGCGGCTTGTATATGGAGGTAAAGGACGCAAATGCTGAAAATGCCGCAAATGTTCAGCAATGGGGAGCAGAAAGCTCGGCAGCGCATAATACATGGCGAGTATTATCAGCAGGAAATGGTTATTATTACCTTTATTCTCAGCTTGGCGATAAAGTAACTTATTTATTGGATATTGATATGGGAAAATCTGATAATGGCACAAATATTCAGATATACACCGATACAAAGGCCGACGCCCAGCAATTTAAATTTGTAAGGAATGATGACGGTACATATTATATTTTGACAAAGTCTTCCGAAGATAAAAGCTGTGTTGCCGTTTCATCAGCTTCAACTTCCAGCGGAGCCAATATTATTCAGTGGGAATACAAAGCGGGAGATAAGTCTCAGAAATGGATACTTACTCAGGTTGAGGATACAGGCTGTATAATGGATACAAACAGTATTTATATGTTTAAAAACTTAAACAGCGGTTTGTATATGGAAGCGGAAGGAGGCAAGGCTTCTGATAATACTAACGTTCAGCAGTGGGGCGCCGACGGTATAAGCGCACACAATTCATGGACTCTTAAAAGCTTCGGCGGCGGTTATTATTACGTTATATCTCAATTGGCAGACGGAAAAACGTATTATCTAAATATTTCAGGAGGAACGAAAGAAAACGGCGGGAACGCTGAAATACTTACAAACAATAAAACAAGCTCCCATTTGTTTAAATTTGTAAAGAATCCGGACGGATCTTACTATATACTGACAAGAGCTTCAAAGGATGCCGGCGCCCTGGAAACAGCAGGCGGTTCTAAAGGAAGCGGAGCTAATGTTCAGCAATGGGAAGTAAACGGAGAATCATGTCAGAAGTGGATTGTTGAAGCGTCTGAACCTGTTTATGAAAAGGGCGATATTAATATTAATAAGAAAGTAGATGTATCTGATATTGTCATTATGAATAAATATCTTGTTAAGCTGGAAAAATTCAGTGAACAGCAGTTTTTTCTGGCAGATATTAATGATGACGGAAAGGTAAACGTATTTGATTATATTTTAATAAGAAGAAAAGTAATGTGAAAATTGGAGCAGTCAAATTAAAAAAATTTGACTGCTTTTTTTTATCTTTAAAGAATTGTGATAATTTGATGAAATTGATTGACATATTTCGCTTTTTATGTTACAATATTATTATATTAGTGTTAATGCTTCTTTACTGAAGCATTATTATTTACTTTTTTGTTGGCACTCATATCAAAAGAGTGCTAATTTAATATATTCAACTTAAAGGAGGCATATATATGGGTTATATGGATAAGATTTCCAATTATACTAAAAAGCGAGAAAATTTGTGCATAGAAAACGACAGTATAAGCAAGGATCTTTTTCGTGAATACGGTGTAAATATGGGACTGAGGGATATAAACGGCAATGGGGTTTTAACCGGACTTACAAATATTTCAGAAGTCAGTGCGTTTAAAATAATTGACGGAAAGAAGGTTCCCAGCGACGGTCAGCTTCTTTATCGGGGATATGATGTAAAAGATTTGGTACAGGGAAGCAAGGGAGAAAAGTTTATATTTGAAGAAGCTGCTTACTTATTGCTTTTCGGTAAGCTTCCGTCCAATGATGAATTAAAACAATTTCTTGATATAATTGCAGAATGTATGGAACTGCCGACTAATTTTACCAGGGACGTTATTATGAAAGCGCCTAGCTATGATATTATGAATTCTATGACGCGAAGCGTCCTTACGCTGGCTTCTTATGATAAACAGGCTGAAAATCTGGAAATCAGCAATGTGTTAAGACAGAGCATTCAATTGATCAGTGTTTTTCCAATGCTGGCTGTATACGCGTATCATGCTTATAATCATTATGAAAAAAATGAAAGTATGTATATACACAGACCGGAAGCAAATCTTTCAGCATCTGAGAATTTTCTTCGTATGCTGCGTCCTGATATGAAATATACAAAGCTTGAAGCGCAGGTGCTTGACGTTGCTCTTCTGCTTCATATGGAACATGGAGGCGGAAATAATTCTACATTTACTACCAGAGTGGTAACTTCATCGGGTTCGGACACTTATTCTGCAATAGCGGCGGCGCTTTCTTCTTTGAAGGGGCATAAGCACGGCGGTGCAAATATAATGGTTATGAGAATGATGGACGATATCCGCAATCATGTGTCTGATTATGAAGATGAAGAAGAAATCAGCGCATATCTGGCAAAAATACTTCATAAGGAAGCATTTGACCGGAAAGGCTTGATTTACGGTATGGGACATGCTGTATATTCACTGTCAGATCCCCGAGAGGTCATATTTAAGACGTTTGTAGAAAAGCTTGCCAAGGCAAAGGGAAGAGATAAGGATATGGCGCTTTACAACAATATTGAAAAAATTGCTCCGAAGCTTATTGCTCAGGAGCGTCAGATATTCAAAGGTGTTAGTCCCAATGTAGATTTTTACAGTGGATTTGTTTATAATATGCTTGATATTCCGGTAGAATTATATACTCCGTTGTTTGCAATTGCAAGAATTGCAGGTTGGAGCGCTCATAGAATTGAAGAATTGGTATCGGTTAATAAAATTATCAGACCGTCGTATAAAAGCTTAGTAAAAAAGCAGGATTATGTCGGAAGAGACGACAGATAGCTTGCTGTTTATATAAAAAATATGTATGTTTATATGCTTAGATGTGCAGATAATTCGTTATATACAGGTATTGCTGCTGATATAGTCAAAAGAATAAAACAGCATCTGGGAGTTTTGGCAGGCGGCGCAAAATATACGCACAGTCATCGTGTTATATATATTGAGGCGGTATGGAAGCTTGATTCGGATAAAATTGCAAGAAAACTTGAGTATAGACTTAAACGGCTGAGTCATATTCAGAAAGAGATTCTTTTACAAAATCCTGATGATATTTCTTTAGTATGTTCTGAAATTTTATTTGATTTACAAATAAAATGCTGTGATACCGGAGAGTATAATAAATATTTTAATTTTTCCAAAGAATTTATGAACATAAAAACAAAATATAAGTGACTATATCAGAAGTATCGCCTGAGAATTTTGATTCTCAGGCGATTTTTATGCATATACATTAGTTAAAATTAAATGACGATTTTTTATTTATAATTTATTATTATAGATTTGATTTAAAAAATTCTTCCATTGCCGAAGCTGCTGATTCTTCATCTTCGCCGGAAACAGTTACAGTAATAGTGTCCCCGCACTTTACTCCAAGTCCCATAAGTGCCATAAGTTTTAATGCATTTACTGATTTTCCGTCTTTTGCAATTGTAATTTCACTATTGAAATTTTTAGCGGTTTTAACAAGAAGACCGGCAGGTCTGGCATGGATTCCTAAATCATCTTTAATTGTATAAGTAAATGTTTTCATGGAAGCTCCTTTCAATATTAGAACATTATAATAAAATTATTCTATCCGATTTTTATGTAAATATTATTTGTTAAATATGAAAACATTTATGCATTGAACTATATAAACCAAGAACAAGAATAGTACTGGATTCAGGCATTGGAGTATCTGCTGAAATATCCGGACACAGCTTTCCGTTTGTGCGGATAGCAAGAATATTTATGTTGTATCTGCGGCGTATATCTATTTGACCTACTGTTTTTCCGATCCAGCTTTTGGGAACTGACACTTCAAAAATTGCATAATCCCCGTCGATTTCAACATAGTCAAAGACATGATCTGAGGAATATCTGATCGCCGTCCATGAAGCAAGCTGCTTTTCGGGATAGACTATTTCGTCTGCACCGTTTCTGAGAAGAAATTTTGCATGTACATCTCTTGCCGCTCTGGATACGACCTTTTGTGCTCCAAGTTCTTTAAGGAGCAATGTAGTTTCCAATGAACTCTGGAAATTATCTCCGATGGCTACAATACATACGTCAAAATTTCCTACGCCTACAGTACTTAGAAAATCTTTTTTTGTTGCATCTCCTATCTGTGCGCTTGTGACGTAGGGAAGAGCGGCTTCAACTCTGTTTTCATTTTTGTCTATAGCCATAACCTGATGGTCAAGTTCGTTTAATTTTTGCGCTATATGACGTCCGAATCTTCCCAGACCAATTAGTAAAATTGTTTTCATTTGTATTTATCCTTTCTGTCTTATCCGACATTTATCTTTTCAAGCGGAAGCTTTGCCATACTGTTACTCTTAGAGAAAAAGGCTGCAAATATAAATGTAAGACCTCCGACTCTTCCTACAAACATTAATATCATAAGTATTATATGAGATGCATTTCCAAGCTCAGGAGTAAGTCCTTTTGACAACCCCACTGTTCCTATTGCCGAAGCCGTTTCAAACAAACAATCAAGTATAGGCAGATTTTCAATATTGCTGATTATGATACCCCCGATCAGGAAAAGTGAAAGATACATCATGAGAATTGCAGTTGATTTTTTTATTGCATCATCCGGAATGCGTCTGCCGAAAAATCTTGTATCTTCCCGACGCTTGAATACTGATATTGCAGATGAAATAAGAACAGCCAAAGTAGTTGTTTTTATACCTCCGGCTGTTGATCCCGGTGAACCGCCCGTAAGCATCAGGATAAGCATAATAACAATAGATCCCTGTTTCATCATGTTAAAATTTACTGTGTTAAATCCGGCAGTTCTAGGTGTTACAGCTTGAAACAATGAATAGAATATGCGTTGTGAAAGCGAAATATTCCATCGGTCAGAAGAAAATTCAAAGAAAAAGAAACAAACGGCAGGAATTAAAATAAGAAGTCCCGAAGTAACTAGTATTACTTTAGTTTGCATACGGTATTTTTTTATATGAAATTTATTGCATTTTATATCATCAAGCGTCATAAATCCTATACCGCCGATTATTATAAGAAGCATGATTACAATATTAATTAAAGGGTGACCTGAATAGGAAGTCAGTGAGGAATATTGTTCTTTTACACCCATTAAATCAAATCCGGCATTACAGAATGCAGAAACAGAGTGAAAAACAGAATACCATAATCCTTTAAAAAATCCAAAATCTTTGCAGAAAACAGGCGCCATAATGACGCATCCGACAAATTCAATAAAAAATGTTATTCTTATTATGAAACCTGTCAGCTTCACAATACCGCCAACTTGAGGTGCGGAAAGAGCTTCCTGCATTGTACTTCTTTGTTTTAAATTTATTTTTTTCCCTGAGAAAAGTGCAATGGACGCAGCAGCCGAAACAACGCCTAGTCCTCCTATTTGAATAAGAATCAGTATTACTGCCTGACCAAAGCCTGACCAATATGTAGCGGTATCGTGAACGATTAATCCGGTAACGCAGACTGCCGAAACGGAAGTAAACAGCGTATCCATAAACGGCGCAGATATATTTTCCGCTGTTGAAAACGGAAGCATTAAAATAAGACTTCCGGCAAGAATTACCGCTATAAAACCTAAAATAATCATTTGAAATGTAGAGAGTTTTTTAAAAAACATTTTCATATAATTTCACCAACTCATAAAATATATAAAAGTTTATATTTGCTGAGATATGATCTATTCAGTTCAGCTTTAGATATTATAGCATTAAACTTAAAAAAAGTAAATGCCGACTTGAAAATTTTAAGTGAAATTGAAAAAAATACTTGACTAAATTACCTTTATATGCTATACTTTCTAAGTAAGCAAACGCTAACCTAGAAAAGGAGGTAAAAAATGAGCATAGTAGTAGTAGGCGGAAATGATCGAATGGCTACAAGATATAAAGATATATGTAAATCATTTAAATGTAAAGCCAAGGTTTTTACACAAATGCCGGCAGATTTTGAAAATAAACTGGGAACTCCCGATCTTATGGTGGTTTTTACTAATACCTGTTCTCATAAAATGGTTCAAAGAGTGAATCAAAGATCAGCAAAATATGATATCCCGGTGGCAAGAATACATAGCGCCAGCGTGAGTGCTTTGAAAAATGTACTTAATCAATATTGTATATGAATAAAATTGTCATTAGGTTAGTCTTATCTAACCTAATGACGGCAAGTATTGCCGTTTTTTCTTGAGTAATTATGTTAAAAAGCAAAAACTTCCGTTAAAAATCTAAACGGAAGTTTTTGCTTTAATTAAATTAGTATGGATTTTTTTCGTACATTTTCCGCAGGGATGACAGCGCCTTTTTTTCAATTCTTGAAACATACGAACGGGAAATATTAAGTTTTTGTGCTACTTCTCTTTGAGTAAGAGCATTACAGCCGTATAATCCGTATCTATGCTTTATAATTTCAAATTCCCTATCATCAAGAGTATTTTCAAGAAAGCCGTATAATTGTCCGGATCTGATTGATAAATCTACCTGCTCAACAATGTCTTTTCCGTCACCCATTATATCCATTAATGTTAGAGCATTTCCATCTTTGTCAGTGTCGATCGGATCGTCGATATATATGTCTCCTAAAGTTTTTTTCTGGGAACGAAAGTGCATTAATATTTCATTTGCAACACGTACATAGCGGCTCTGAATCGTCTGTGTCAGAAAGGTCAATGTCATTCTCATCTGAACCGAAGAAATAGATGTGTACATTCTCACCGTCCCAGACAATTTTGCGGATAAATGCACGAATTGCAGAGCGTTTTTGTTCTATGGACATACCGTCAAAGGATTTTGCAAAGGACAACAGCATATCTGCAAGGCCTTCAAATTCAGTATCGGACATGACACTTGTTTTCGCTAAATCTTCGTATTCTTTAATCTGAGTCTGTAACGCTTTTGTCTTTTCATCAAGTTCATTGATTTCCTGCAAGATATAGCTATGAGCAGGAGTGTTTTCTGATTGAGTCAAAGACAAAACAAGACTTTTGATTTTGGCTTCATTGTCGGATTTTGATTTTCTGAGAGATTTTAATTTCTCCTGATAGGAAGCGTCATTGATATTTAAGCTTTTTTGTTCCTTTTTGAGCATGGTCGTAAATGCAGACTTATCTTCTGTAAGCTTTTTGATTTCCTCGCAAACCAGTTTGTCAAGTTCGTTTCCGTTGGAACGTTTCATATCACACTTCTGACTTTTGCTCTTTTCTTTCAATTCGCATAGATAATCGTAAATCAACTCACCGTCTTTATTCTTTCTCTGTGAAAGCTTCGGACGCATATATCCCCCACATTTCCCACAAAAAATCAGACCTGAGAGCAAAGCGACATTGCTTTTCGGTTTGCGATATGATTTTGACTTGTTTTGCTCCAGCAATTTTTGCACCTCCACCCAATCGTGACCATTAACAATTCCTTTATGCTTTCCGACTGCAATAATCCATTCTTTCATATCACGAATTTCGTTTGCACGTCCTACTTGCTGACTTGTTTTGTTATACGCCATAATTCCATATTGTCCATTAAATTCGGATTGTTCTGAGAAAATATCAACTTCTTTTATTTCAAAGTAATTCCAAGCTATTTCATCTGCAATGAGGTATACGGGATTTGTCAGAATATTTTTGATTGCAAAACGTGAAAAATATTTTCCTGTTTTAGTCAGGCAGTTATTTTGAATCAGATATGTTTCTGTTTTTGTCAGTGAATTGAATTCGAGGAACTTTGCATAAATCAGTTTTACAATTTCTGATTCCTCTGATATCACTTCCAGTTTACGTGCTTTTCGCTTTTTGCCGTCTATCGTAACACTTCCGACTGTTTCAACACTTTTATAACCTGTAGGCGGATTTCCGCCAAGCCATCTGCCGTCTTTGGCAAGCTCCAACATATTGTCACGAATGCGCTCCGCAATAGTTTCACGTTCCAACTGTGCGAATACAGAAGCAATGTACATCATAGCTCTGCCCATATGAGAAGTTGTATCAAATTTTTCACTAATAGAGTTGAAAGTGATATCAAGTCTATTCAGTTCATCTATTAAGGAGGAAAAATCACCAACATTTCGGCTGATTCGATCTAATCGGTAGCAGACAATACATCGGATTTGTCTTTGTCGGCATTGTTTCAGCATTTCCTGAAACTGAGGACGATTCGTATTACCGCCTGAGAATCCCTCGTCCTCAAAGATAAGAATATCATCGTCTGATAAATCAGGATAGGATAAGTGAATACTTTGTTTGCATAATTCAATTTGGTTTCCGATACTTTCTCCCTTGCCCGTGAATTTGGATTTTCGAGAGTATATCGCAACTTTTCTGTTGTCATTCATAGAACCTGCTCCTTATGTATGTATTTATATAGTTTTTTATCATTACGGCTTTTCCCCCTAAAACTATTATACCGCAAATTTCGTGAAAAAGCAAACAGTATTTTTGAAATTTGAGAAAATTTTGAAATTGAAGCAGACTGCTGCAATAAAAATGCCCTGTGATGTGTTATAATCATCATAGGGCATTTTGTTAGAATTCGTCGATTTTATCAATCAAGGCACGAATTGTTGTCATGAATATTTTTACCTTTCGTTTGTCCTTGTTTTGAAGTATGGAATTTATTGTTGTAAATAAGTTTTCATCTGGTGCAACAGAATCTAAAATCAGATAATCCATGCTGACATCTAATGCTTGTGCAATTCTGAAAAGCGTATCAAGTGATGGAATTCGTGTGCCACGTTCAATGTGTCCGATGTGTGCAGTCGAAAGTTCACAAATTTCTCCCAGCTGTTCTTGTGTTACATGATGCTTTTTCCGTGTTTGACGAATTTTGATACCGAGTGCGGTATAATCAAGCTCTTTCTCCATAGTTTCACTTCCTCGTTTATTATTATACAAGATTTACAAATTTCAATAAATTTATTATAAGCATTTTATATTGACTATAAGCATTATTTGTGGTATAATGGAGAAAATTAAGATTTAATAATATTTTGAGGTGTGATAATATGAAAAAGTATTTAGGGCTAATTTTATGTTGTTCATTGCTGCTTACAGCTTGTGGGAATGATAAAAATACAAGTAAACAAGATAACAGTCTTTTATCAACTGCTGAAATTACAGAAACTGCAACAAAAGAATCTGCAACTATTGCTGTAGGTGAATCGATAAATTCTTTATCAGAAAATACTTGTTCCGAAATGCTTGGATTACAGTGGGGAGATAATGTTGATACCGTTAAGCAGACAATGACTGATTATATTTCTTCTTATGAAGAAAGTCATGAAAATGATACAACAGGAGAAATAGAAACATTTCTTGCCTATATTGATATTGAATTCATGGGAGAGCTTTGCGATATCAACTTTCAATTCGTTGACGGAAAATTAACTCAAATCAGCTATAGCTACATATGGAATGAGAGTAAAACAAAATCAGATTCAGAATGGATTGATGCCATAAGTCAAAAATACGGTGAAGCCGATAAAGAAAATAAATGGTATCCTAATGAAAATACAGTTGTATCTATGTTAGCTCATAAAACTGGTATTTATGTAGATTATACGCCAAACAGCAAAGCCTCTTCAAATCAAAGTAATAAAGAAGTTCAGAATGAGGGAATTTTTATTCCGTTTTATTCTCCCATTGATGCAATAAAACAGCAAATGAACGATTATGAATTAATTTCTGAGGAAAATTCAGAAAGTTACACCACGAAAGAACCACAAACACTACTAACTTATAAATATATACTTCAAAACGATATGGAATGTAAATTGGGATTGTGTTTTCAAAATGCTGGTCTTATCGGAATAAACTTTATGTTTCCAGCAACACTACAGGACGGCATAGGACTTTATGAAAATATTTATGATAATATAGCAAACGAATATGGAAAAGTGACAGATGATACCAGAACTTCAGTAATGTATACAGCATTTTGGGACAATAATCCTAATGGTGAGGGGACTTCAATTTATTTATTTAAAAACGAGGATTCAACAGTACAGCTTTCATACTTTGCTTCTGAAGAATATTCAGAAAATGTAAGCGCATTATCAAGTATTGATATTACAAAGATTCCTATTAGCGATTATTCATTTTTCACAAATGAATATATTGATTTGGAAAAAGAGGAATTTTTGGATATTGATGTTTCTGAAATTAAAAGTGATGATTTGAATGCAATGAATGAGTTGATTCACTCTACACCTGTGACATCAGGATATTCATCTTCATTTGGAACAGTTATCTTAAAATTATTCTTAGATTTTGATATTACTTATCAAGTAAGTAATCTTAACGATTCGGTATATATTGTAAAGTATACAGGTAACTATATGCCAAACCCTGATGTTCCTGAATATGTAGAACGTGGCTCAATATCTTTTAAAATTGACATTGATGCAAATACTTGCACAACAGGAAGCAGTGGAGCAGTATATCAAGCAATGGTTGCGTGTGCAGTGTTACAATAAAATAAAGGAGGATTTATAATGGATTTTTATGGTGTTGGAGTAAGGCTTGGAGGTAAAGGTGAAAACTCAATTTTTATGAATTGTATAAAACACAAATGTTGGTATATGGGGTTTTCTCAGGGCTTTAATGAAAGATATGACAAGATAATTGAACAAGTTCAGTATGGCGATATTGTGTTTGCTAAATCTTATCTCGTTGCTAATAATCAGAGAGAAGCAGAAATGAGAATAGAAGCCATTGGAATAGTAACTGGAAAGGATTTGCCAGAGGATATTGCTAAAGACTATAAAATGGGATTTTCAGTATCGTGGATTAAATTGTTTAATGAACCTATTTCATTTACAGCAAACGAAATTGCATTAGGAGGTCGAAAGCCTGATACTATTTATCATGAAAATGATAAAAACATGAAAGAACTGATTCTTGATATGATGAGAATTGATTATGACAAGGAGATTAAATTATGTTCTGTAAAGACTGTGGAAAAGAAATGAAAGATGGTACTACATTATGTCCCGAATGTGGTACTAAGACTGAATCAAGCAATGTTAAACAAGTAAGTAATGAAATGCCTGTAAGTGACACAAATATGTCTGTTATTGCTCCTGAAATGTCTAAGAAAAAGTATCCTTTAAAACTTGTAATAGGTGCAATTATAACAGCAATTTTAATAATTATTATTGTGATTGCATGTGCTGTTGGTGGTGATGATTCTGAAAATCTTACAATTGAAGCGGATAATTACAATGGAATGTCTTTTAATTATGATGTTTCAGAATGGTGTGATAATTTTAATGAAGCTATTAAAGAAGTCAGCGAAGAATATGATATAAAAATAGATTTAAATATTAATACATCCTCTTTTAAGTTAGATAATACAGATTCTGATCCAACGGACGCTAATGTTGTAAGATATTATTATGAGAACAGCAAAAATAATACTGATTTTGCTATTTCTCTACATGTTGATACTGATACGGAAAAAGTGTGCAAATGTGATATTGTTAACGCTCCTGTTAGTGGAGATGATTTAACATTGTTTGAACATTTTTGTTTAATTCCGGCTGTTATGGCAACATCACATATTAATTATGATACAGCATGTTCTATAATGGGAGATGTATTTTTATCAGATAATCATACATATTACAGTAACAACATATGTTATCAATTTGGCAGTACCAGCACATACGACATTACAAGTATTCAAACTGTTAGCCAAGAAGCTTATGATGAAAAATATTAAAATATAAAACAAGGGATTATTAGCACTCCACAAAACGTGGAGTGCTATTTTTATACCCTTTAACTTGATTATTACCGCTACATCGGCGGAAAACAGAATTAATATATAAAGTCCTTGAGAAATCAGGGGCTTATTTTTATGCCTTCTAAATATGAAGAATTTGTGAAATTAAAGAAATATGGAGTCAAATAGAATTGATTTTCGAGTCTATAGTGTAAAGAAAATAAGGAAATAAACATTTGAGCATTATTACTTCCTCTTTACAAATGAAATATTTAGGAGGTCTTATTTATGAACAAGGACAAAGAAAACAAACCAAAGGTAACTGCAAAGGAGATTTATAACTATTCTCCTCATGAAAATGCATGGACTGAGGTTTGCTTTTCAGGAAATGTTGTGGAGCTTAAAGTGTTGGAACGAAAGGCTCATAACAATCTGTCACACATCAAAAAACTTAACAAGCACGAATACTATGATACAAAAACCGGTGAAGTAAAACAGTATCGTCATGAAAAACGTGAAAAGAATCCTGTACGAAACATGAATCGTTCTTTTGAAAAGCTTCGTCAGCTTATCAATACCAATTTTACAGGTGCAATCAACGAGCTTCATATTACCTTGACTTATGCAGAAAAAATGAATGATTTTGATATAGCATCAAAGGACTTCAAACGGTTCTGGGAAAAACTTCACTATTATTATCCTGACGTAGAGTTTATTCGTATTATTGAACCACATCAATCAGGTTCATGGCATATTCATTTATTGTTGAAAGCTACAAAATATGGCAATCTCCAAATAGAACAAAAAGAAATTGAAACTCTTTGGGAACACGGCATTGTCAAAATAAAGAAAACTACTGGATATGATAATGTCGGCGCATATTTTTCAGTACAACTCAAACATCATGCTCCTATTGCTGAAACAATTGATAAACAGCATGCTAAAAGTGAAAGATTGTTATTCTATCCGCCAAATAAGCGATTTTATGGATATTCCAAAGGAATTGCAAAGCCTATTATTTTTTGTACTACTTATCAAGAAGCTTTAAAACTTGTAGATGAAAAGTATCTTACATATTCCTCTTCAATGGAGATTGATTTGGAATATGAAAATGCTGATGAAAAAGTAACTATCAATAGAATTCACAGAAGACAGTACAACAAAAAGAGAACCAGAAAAGGAGAATAATTATGGAAGCTATGTTTAAGGATATGTATAATGAAATCGTTATAGCAGGCAAGTTGATTGTAAAGCTGAATCAATTTTTGGAAGAAGCTACAGAAATGCCAACAGAATTAAAAAGTGAAATCTCAGATACCCTTGATTTTTTGAGAGATAGAGCGAGATATTATCAGCAATCTTATAGAGAGGAAATTGCTTACCAAGACGCTATGGAAACTCATTGTAATGGTTTACCGCCTTGCTATGAATGTGAATATAATTGCAATTGCGAAAACATGGATATTTACGACTATGAGGAATAATGTACAATCCGTCCGAAATAGACTATGGATAGAAAGTCGGTGATGAAATGCAGGTAGTTGTACATTATCCAAAATCGACAAATGCACAGCAGGTTTTATCTCAAAAAGCAGCGGAAGTTCATGTACAGTCTATTATGAATCAAATTAATAAACTGAATTTGTCAAAGGAAAATGCAGAATTGCTGATAAAAATGATGTATGAAAAAATAAAGTAGGTTTCATCCTACATATAGCATAAAAATAAAGACGGAGCGTAAAAACTCCGTCTTATTCGTATTTTCGCACACATTCAAATCCATGCTCATATAAATCCTGTTCAATATCATTAATAGAGTAAGAATTTTCAATTCCAAAAATAATAATACTGTCTCTTTCATCTTTGGGATAAAGAGGAGCATACTTAGCAATCTTTAAAGCAGTCTGTGTTTCATCGAGATTACAATTCATAACAATCAACATAGCAAGTATATTGTTGCGAGATGGCTTTCTTGGATTATCTTTATTGAGAAATCCAAAACCTACAAATTTTTTGATGCAGGCTTTTTCAAAAACCTCTGTTTTTGTCATGTGTTTTTCTTTGATAAGTACATTAAGATATTCTTTTATATCGCAGTCAAGCAAAAAGTCTTTGTTTTCTTGTAAATAAGCATCAATACTGCCTGATTTTTTCAGCAGTTCCATTAATTTTTCTGTATCTTTCGGCTTCATGTTACACCAATCCTCATGAAAATATTTACTTTTTTATTATATCATGGTATAATAGAAAAAGCAAGTAAGATGAGGTGATATTTTTGCACGAATGGCTTGAAACGATACTAAAAGAGCAGTATCAATTTGTAACTTGTCTTAGAAAAACAGAGAAAAATGAAATCGTCATATTGGAGCATAAGACCCTGCATAAACGTATTATAAAGCGTACTTTTATAGGTAATCCTGAAGTATATCGAAAGTTACTGACATTAAAACATAAAAATATGCCTGAAATCTTAGATGTTGTAGAATTTGAAGATAAAATTATAGTACTGGAAGAGTACATTAACGGTGTAACGCTTCTTGATTTAATAAATGAAAATCTTTACAAGGAAAATCAAGTGAAAAAGCTTGTGGGAGAACTGTGTGATATATTGTCATTTCTGCATAGTTTCAATATCATTCACAGGGATATAAAGCCTGAAAATATCATGATTGAAAACGGTACGCAAATACTGAAACTGATTGACTTTGATTCTGCAAGGATTTATAAGAAATATTATCCAAGAGATACGGAATATTTGGGTACTGTGGGCTATGCCGCTCCGGAACAATACGGCGGTGTCAGCGATAGAAGAACAGATATCAAGCAAGTAGGAGAACTGATGAAAGTTATGCTGACTGGTGAAACCTCTGATAAAATTCCATATAGTGGTAAACTTGCAGATGTGATTGCAAAATGTATACATATTTCACCCGACAAACGCTTTCAGACTGCGGAAGAACTGAAAAGGAGTCTGAAATAATGAAACACTGTAAATACTGCGGAAAGGAATTGCATGAATTTTCAAGCTTTTGTCCCTACTGTATGAATAGTCAGATTGAAAAACAGAATGCAGTAATTCAAAAGAGCAAACTTAACAAATGGCTGTACTTTGTAATTGCTATAATTTTTCTGATTGCTTTTATTGCAATTGGCGTTATTCTTTTGAATGACATCGGTCAAGGTGAAAATCATTCTACTGTTCAAATGAGAGCAACAGAAATCACTACAACTACTTCATTGACCACAACTTCAACTGAAACAATGCAAACTACTACAATTACAATAACTGCTACCTCCACTGTCAAAAGCACTACTACGACAAGTACAACTGAAAATGCGACAATCACCACTGAAACAATTAGAACTGAATTTTTAGATTATAGTGAATATGATGGTATATATTATCCAGATGGACTAACTGAAGACGATGTAAAAGGAATTTATGGTGATGAAGGACCTGGAGGAGTAGAATTATTTATTACATACACAGATCAAATGATTCTTGATGAACCTGATAAACATCTTGATATATCAATAAAACTATTTACCGAAAATAATATTATTGAAGTGAGACATGTATATATTGATGTGCTCGAACCTCAGAACCCTATTATATTTGATTTTGAAGATGTTTATGGAGGAGAAGGCACTGCAACATTGCTGTTTGAAAACGGAAAAATTCATCTGACAACAACAGCTGATGAAGAAGCTAAAAGACAAACAAAAATCATTGTAGATGAATGGCTTTCTTAAACGTTCTGAAACACTGTTTAAGACGTCCTGCTTTTAAGGGCAAAGGGTTTCGGGGAAAGAGTTAAAACTGTTTCAGAAGCTTATGAAGCGTCTGATTTGACGTTCTGTAACTGTAAAAGCTTTTCAAAAGTCTTTTTCTGAATATTAACCCTGTTTTGTTCCCACTTTTTCAGTGTACCAAGAGGAACACCTATATATTTTGCAAATTCAGACTGCGTGAGCTTCAAAGACTTGCGTAGTCTTTTTATTTGCTGTCCCTGATTGTGATATAGGAATAGGTTGTAATCATCAAGCAAAGAAGTAACATCTATCTCAAAGAATTCAGCAGCTTTTGAAAGCTTGTCCAGCGGATAAACTTCAAAGACATTTTCTTCATATCTGGAGTAGGTGGTTCTGTCAACTCCCATGACTTTTGCAACTTCACTTTGCAACAATCCATTCTGATAGCGATACCATTTCAGCTTGTCAGATATGGTCACAAGATTTTCGGGATTTGGATTCTCAAATAGAAAATATTGAGCTTTTGTTAAATGCCGATTAGTGAGAAATCGGAAAGAGTGAATATACAAAGGAGCATAAGTCACTTTGCTACGCTGAAACCGATAGAAAATATAAAAACAATCGCTGACTTTTCGATAAACTTTCCACGAATTTGAAAAAGGCTCTCGCTTTACTTCTTGTGGATTTATTAGAGCCGTATTGATACTGTTGCTTTTTCAATACATCTGCTTGCGTATGTAGCGAATCTGTTACCTTTAAGATAATCAAAAGTTGAAACAGCTTTAATTAATCCTATCGTACCGATAGAAATTAATTCGTCCTGATCTTTTAAATTTGAATAATATTTTTTTATAATATGCGCCACAAGTCTTAAGTTGTGCTCTATAAGTTTGTTTCTGGCAGATTCATCGCCCTCCTGCATTTTTTTGAAACACTCTTCTTCTTCCTGTTTTGACAATGGTTTCGGAAAAACATTTTTGCTGTCAATATGCAATGCAAAGAAAAAAAGACTATTTAAAACACTTCCTACAATATTAAGTATCAAATTAATCGCCTCCTTTTAAAAATTATGTTTTTCAGCTTGTTTATTATAATTTGTCTGCGGATAATATTTATTGTATGATAAAGCATAAATAGTGTTCTTGAAAAAAATGTAATAATATGATAGAATTAAAATAGTATTTTACAAATTTGAATGAACAGCCAAAAAGGGAGACTTTATGAACGGAAAATTTTACGGAGTAAGCGTTGGTCCGGGAGATCCGGAGCTGATAACTGTTAAAGCTGTAAATACTATAAAAAAGTGCAGTATTATAATTGTTCCGCAGACTAAAAATGAAAACATGCTTGCACTTTCAATTGCACAGAAGTCCGTTGATATGACGGACAAGCTTATTGTTCCCATCAAATTTCTTATGTCCCATGATATTGAGAAAACACAGGAGAATCATAAAAGATCCGCTGAGACAATCATGGAGTATTTGCGTCAGGGACATGATGTGGCAATGCTGAATATCGGTGATATTTCCATTTATTCCACATGCTCTTACATTTTGAATATTATTGAAAAAAACGGATTTGAAACGGAGGTTTGCGCCGGAGTTCCCAGCTTTTGCGCTGCGGCTGCGAGACTGAAAAAACCTCTTGTTTCTCGCAAAGAAGTACTTGTAGTTGCTCCGGGTTATACTGATGAACTTGAAAGTTTGATGTCAGTAAATGGTACTAAGGTTATAATGAAAAGCGGAAAGCATATGAATAGAGTAAAAAAACTGGTTGAAAAATACGGAATGTCAGACAATACGATAATTGTGGAATCCTGTGGATTGGAAAATGAAAGAATACATTACGGTATAGATGAAACTGAAAACGGATACTTTTCACTTATGATTATTAAAACCTCTGAGGAAAATGATAATGCTTGAAGAATATATTTACTGCGGTACTAAAAAACTGAGATGCGGATATACGACAGGCTCTTGTGCTGCCGCTGCTGCCAAGGCGTCTGCACAAATGCTTCTTACAGGAATGACAATTGACAAAGTAAGTCTTATGACTCCAAAGGGTATACTACTTGAGCTTAATATTAAAAATTCTGAAATAGAAACGGATTATGCAGAATGTGCAATAAAAAAGGACAGCGGCGACGATCCTGATGTTACAAACGGAATACTTGTGTATGCAAGAGTTGAAAAAATTCCTTCCGGAATAATTATTGACGGCGGAAAAGGAGTAGGGAGAATTACTAAAAGCGGACTTGACAGAAAAATCGGCGAAGCGGCAATAAATACAGTACCCAGAAGAATGATTGAGAATGCTGTTATAGAAATTGCTGAAAAATATGGTTATGACGGCGGTTTCAGGATAATTATATCTGTACCGGAAGGTGAAATGATCGCTGCAAAAACTTATAATCCCAGGCTGGGAATTGAAGGGGGCATTTCAATAATCGGTACAAGCGGAATAGTTGAACCTATGAGTAACAAAGCTGTTATTGAAACGATTCGTACTGAAGAAAGTATGTTAAAGGCTCAGGGCAGAAAAAATCTTTTGATCACGATTGGAAATTACAGCGGAACTTTCCTGAAAGAGTATTTGCCGGAGCTTGATAAAACAGTAAAATGCAGTAATTTTATAGGTGAGGCTATAGACTTTGCAGTGGAATTCGGCTTTAAAAGAGTTCTTATTGCAGGACATGCCGGTAAGCTTGTAAAGCTTGGAGCAGGTATAATGAATACTCATTCTTCAAATGCGGACGGAAGAATGGAGGTATTGATCACATGCGGACTTTTAGCCGGTGCAGATACTGAAACGCTGAAAAAAATTTATGAATGTATAACGGTAGACGACGCTTTAGGAATTTTGCAATCGGCAGGATTACTTGAAAAGACAATTGAAATTTTAATGGGTAAGATACAGTTTTATCTTGATGCAAAGGTGAAAAATACGTTAGAAATTGGTGCATTAATGTTTTCAAATAAGTATGGAGTACTTGGAAAAACATCAAGCGCTGATAGTATTATCAAATGGATGGCGGAGGAATATAATGGTTAATTTTGTAGGAGCAGGCTGCGGAAGTCCGGATTTGATTACATTAAGAGGACATAGATTGATTTCGGAAGCAGACGTTATAATTTATGCCGGTTCACTTGTTAATCCTGAACTTCTTGACTTCGCCCGAAAGGACTGCGAAATTTATAACAGCGCTTATATGAATTTGGACGAAGTAATTGAAGTTATGAAAAATGCGGAAAGGGACGGAAAAATGACTGTAAGGCTTCATACTGGAGATCCCAGCGTTTACGGAGCGATACGGGAGCAGATGGACAGACTGAAAGTTCTTGAAATACCATATGAAATTTGTCCCGGAGTAAGTTCATTTTGCGGAGCTGCTGCTGCACTTAAAGCGGAATACACTCTTCCAGATGTGTCCCAGACGGTTATTATTACACGAATGGCAGGAAGAACTCCCGTACCACCGAAGGAGGATATTTCAGAACTTGCAAAGCATGGAGCGACAATGGTTGTTTTTTTAAGTACCGGTATGCTGGCGGAGCTTTCCCAAAAGCTTATTGTCGGAGGGTATAGTCCGGAAACTTCAGCAGCTATTGTTTATAAGGCAAGCTGGGAGGATGAAAAGGTATGCCGGTGTACTGTAAAAACTCTTGCGGAAACAGCCGAGAAGAATAACATAAAAAAGACAGCGCTTATTACAGTAGGGGAATTTCTGGGAGATGATTATTCTCTTTCAAAGCTTTATGATTCAGAGTTTGAAACGGAATTCAGAAAGGTAAAGAAATGACGGCGGCAATAATATCTGTGACTGAAAAGGGTACAATGCAATCGGAGTTACTATATAAAAAAATTGAAGCAAAAGGCTTTAAATGCAAAAGATTCTGCTACAGCAAATATGCATCTGTCGGTGCTGAAAGCTATGAAAACATATCAATACTTGTGAAAAGAATTTTCAGTGAATATGATATATTGATTTTTATATGCGCATGCGGTATTGCAGTACGGACGATTTCGCCTTTTATAAAATCAAAAATTTCCGATCCGGCGGTAATCGTTATGGACGAACAGTTTAAATATGTAATTCCCATATTGTCAGGACATTTGGGAGGAGCTAACAGGATTTCGCAGATAATTTCAAATGAAACAGGAGCAAAAGCGGTTATTACTACTGCTACCGATACAGGAGGAAAATTTTCAGTTGACAGTTTTGCTAAGGCAAATAGTCTTTATATTTCCGATATGAAGATTGCTAAAGCTGTTTCGGCGGCAGTTTTGCAGAATAAAAAAATTGGATTTGCAAGCGATTACAGTACGGTGAACATTCCTGACGAATTATGTACAGATTTAAATTGTGAAATCGGTATATGCATTTCTGATGATAAAGAAAAAAAGCCTTTTAATAGCACTTTGAATCTCATACCTCAAAATATTGTTCTGGGAATCGGCTGTAAAAGAGGCAGGACATCTGAGGAAATTGAAAGCTTTTTATTGAATTTTCTTGAAAAAAATCAAATTCCTTTGTATAAAGTCGGTCGTATTGCAACTATTGATTTAAAAGCAGATGAAAAGGGTATACTGGATTTTTGCAAAAAGTACAGACTGGAATTGTCTGTTTATTCTGCACATGAACTGATGAATGCTGAGGGAAATTTTACAGGTTCTGATTTTGTAAAAAATATAACCGGAGTTGATAATGTGTGCGAACGCAGCGCCGTACTATGCAGTAAAGGCAAAATTATTGTTCCGAAAACTGCTGAAAACGGAATTACATGCAGTGCGGCTCAAACGGACATTACTATAGACTTTGCAAAGGAGACATTATGAAGTTATATATTGTTGGTTTCGGACCCGGAAATTACGACAGTATGACGATGGAAGCATGCAGCGTCATCGAACGATGCGGTCTTGTTGTAGGATACACAACTTATACGGATATTTTAAAGAAATATTTTCCACATAAAGAATTTTATTCAACTCCTATGAAAAAGGAAACGGACCGTGTCAAATATGCATTGGAAAGGGCTTCGGAGGGTACTGAAACGGCTTTAATATGCAGCGGCGACAGTGGAGTTTACGGTATGGCAGGGCTTGCATTAGAACTTTCGGCAGATTATCCGAATGCAGAGATTACAATTGTTCCGGGTATTACTGCGGCATTAAGCGGCGGGGCTGTTCTTGGGGCGCCTCTTACTCATGATTTTGCTGTTATAAGTCTTTCGGATCTTTTGACGCCGTGGGAAAAAATAAAAAAACGTCTTGAATGTGCTGCTGCTGCTGATTTTGTTATTTGTATTTATAATCCCTCGTCAAAAAAACGCAGTGATTATTTGCAGAAAGCATGCGATATAATGTTAAAATTTAAATCATGTGAAACTATATGCGGTTATGTAAAAAATATCGGCAGAAACGGGCAGAAAAGCGGTATTCTTACCCTTTTGCAGCTTAGGGATTTTCATGCTGATATGTTTACCACTGTGTTTGTGGGCAACAGCGATACAAAGGTTATAAACAATAAAATGGTTACTCCCAGAGGTTATAAAAATGTTTAGAATACTTATTTTCGGCGGAACGACTGAGGGCAGGGAGCTTGCGGATTTTTGTCATAGTAATCGTATACCTGCGGCGGTATGCGTAACGACCGGATTTGGAAAAGAACTTCTTTCGTCTTTTAATACGCTGAAAATTATTACAGGCAAAAAGGATTACAGTCAGATAGTAAATATGCTTGAAAAAGAAAAATATTCAGCAGTGCTAGATGCTACGCACCCTTTTGCAGAAAAAGCTACCGAAAATATAAAAAAAGCGTGTAAAGATACCGATACACAGTTTTTTCGTGTAATTAGGGACAGTGAGAAAATTGATTATAATGATGTAAAGTATTTTGATAGTATCGGCAGTGCGGCAGAGTATGCAGAAAAAGAGTCGGGTAACATTCTTATAACGACCGGAAGTAAAAATCTTGCAGAATATACAGGAATCAGAAATTTTTCTGAAAGGCTCGTTGTAAGAGTACTGCCAGACAGCCGGATTATTAACAGCTGTATTGAAATGGGATTTAAAAAAGAAAATATAATCAGCGAGATAGGACCATTTACAGTTGAACAAAATTGCAGTCATATCAGACGGAATAATATCCGTATTGTTATAACTAAAGAAAGCGGTAAAAACGGAGGATTTTCTGATAAAATTACGGCTGCGCAATTATGCGGCTGCAAAGCGCTGATTATCAGGAAACCTGTTGAATATGGTTACTCCGCAGAAGAAATGAAAAAAATTTTAACGAGGATAAAAGATGAACAGTAAGAAGGTTATGGTTGTAGGTATTGGTATGAACGGCAGTGAAACCCTGACTGAGTATGCAAAAAAAATTATTGAATCAGCGGATATTCTTATTGGCGCCGAAAGAATACTTAAATGCTTTGAATATCTGAAAAAACCTGTACTGTCAACATATAACAGCAGTGAGATTTCAAAATTTCTGCATACTGAAAATTTTGAAACTGCTGCGGTACTTATGTCCGGGGACTGCGGATTTTTCAGCGGTACAGCAAGGCTTTTACCTGAAATTTCTGATATGGATTATGAGATTGTCTGCGGAATTTCTTCAGTTGTTTATTTTTGTTCAAAAATCGGTATAAGCTGGCAGAATATGAAATTTGTAAGCCTGCACGGAATGGATTCAAATATAGTTCGTCATGCGGCTGAAAATGAGAAAACTTTTTTTCTTCTCGGAGGCAAAATTTCAGCGGCACAGGCTTGCAGACGCCTATGCGAATATTCCATGAATAGTGCGGAAGTTTATATCGGTGAAAATCTGGGATATGAAAATGAGAGGATACTTTGCGGTACTGCCGAGGATTTTACTGAAACAGAAACCGCATTGCTGTCTGTGATGACGGTAGTAAATTCAGACTGTGAAACGTTAAAGCGGTCGGGAATACCGGATCGTGAGTTCGTCAGAGGAAATGTGCCTATGACTAAATCTGAAGTACGCAGTGTTATTATATCAAAACTGGGTATATCAAATGATTCGGTTTGTTGGGATATTGGAAGCGGTACAGGCTCCGTATCTGTTGAAATGGCTTTGCAGTGCGGCAGCGGAAGAGTGTACGCGGTTGATAGGAATCCCGAAGCTGTGAGTCTGACGGATAAAAACAAGCATATTTTTAAATGCGACAATATAGAAATTATCGGTGGAAACGCCATGGATAATATAGAAAAGCTTCCTGTTCCGGATCGTGTTTTTATCGGCGGCAGCGGTGGAGAATTACAACAGATTATCAAAATGGTATTTAAAAAAAATAGAAAAGCTGTGATAGTTGTTACCGCTGTTTCGTTGGAAACATTGAATAAGTCGCTGGAAGGATTTCGTATATGCGGCGCTGAAACAGAAATCGTACAAGTATCGATTACAAGAACAAAGTCTGTGGGCGAATATACAATGCTGTGCGGTGAAAATCCGGTATTTATAATAAAGGGGACAATTTTATGAACAGAATTATGATTGCCGGTACTCACAGCGGCTGCGGAAAAACCACCGTTACATGCGGACTGTTAAAAGTACTTAAAGAAACTGGATATAAAGTGTCGGCGTTCAAATGCGGTCCTGATTATATTGATCCTATGTTTCATAGTAAGATTATCAAAGTAAAATCAAGAAATCTTGACGGTTTTTTTACCGATAAAAATACTTTAAATTATCTTTTGGACGTTAACAGCCATGATTCGGATATTTCAGTTATTGAAGGCGTCATGGGATTTTATGACGGTTACGGCGGAAAAGCGTCGGCTTATGACGTTTCAAATGATACCGGTACGCCAGTTATAATTGTTATAGACTGTTCTGGAATGAGTGGTTCTGTTGGAGCGGTAATAAACGGATATCTTAATTATAAAAAACCGAATAACGTTGTCGGTTTTATTTTTAACCGAATGCCGATTTCACTAGAAGATGATATTAAAAAGCTTTGCAGTCAAATGGGAACGGAATATTTTGGATATATACCTAAAAATAATGATTTTCATATAGGAAGCCGTCATCTGGGGCTTATAACTGCCGATGAAATTGAAGATCTTAATGATAAACTAAAGATGCTTTCGGATCAGATAAATAAAACAGTACTGATAGATAAAATAATTGAAATTGCCGGAAAAGCAGAAATAGTAAACTATGAGATTCCTAAAATTCCAAAATTAAATGACGGCAAAAATGCAAGGATTGCTGTTGCTTATGACAGAGCATTCTGTTTTTATTATGAGGACAATTTAGACTTACTTAGAAAAATGGGAGGGGAAATAATTTTCTTTTCTCCTCTTGAAGATAGTAAGCTTCCGGATAATATTGACGGACTGATTCTCGGCGGCGGATATCCTGAGTTATATGCGCAGGAGCTTTCTGAAAATCTGGAAATGCTTGAAAGTATCAAAAGTGCAGCGTACGGTAATATTCCGATAATTGCGGAATGCGGAGGTTTTATGTATCTTCATAAATCAGTAAAATTTCAAAATGGAAAAGAGTATAGAATGGCAGGAGTAATAGACGGTTTTGCTTTTGAAACCTCAAAATTACAGAGATTCGGCTATGCGGAGCTGACAGCAGATCGTGACAATCTGCTTTGTAAAAAGGGAGAAATTGTCAGGTCTCATGAATTTCATTACTGGGACAGCAGCTTCTGCGGAGACTGTTTTACTGCAAAGAAATTAAATGGAAAGCAATGGAAGTGCGGTTACAGTACGGAAAATATAATTGCCGGATTCCCTCATTTTTATTTTTACAATAAACCTTCAATGGCGGAATCATTTCTGAAAAAATGTTTAGACTATAGGAGTAAATATGGAAAGACTGTGTAAAATCTCTGAACCTGATCATATGGCAATGGAATTATCGGAATGTAAATGGAACAGTGTTGCAAAACCGCTTAAAAGTCTGGGATTGCTTGAAAAAGCGGTAACTAAAATTGCAGGAATTACAGGTAATGCAGAAGTTAAAATAGATAAACGTTGTACGGTGGTAATGTGCGCAGATAACGGCGTAGTTGCCGAGGGTGTTACTCAATCAGACAGTTCAGTTACAGCGTTAGTTGCTGAAAGCATCGCAAATGACAGGGCGAATATAAATCTTGTTTCAAAGTCCTATAATATAGATGTTATCGCTGTAGATATGGGTATGATAACAGATGTTGATGACGAAAGAATTATAATAAAGAAAACTGCATACGGTACAAAAAATATATATTACGGAAACGCTATGACCTTAAATCAGGCTGAGCAGGCAATTACAGCCGGAATGGATATAGTAAGAGAGCTTAAAGCAAAAGGCTATGATATATTAATCACCGGAGAAATGGGTATTGGAAACACAACCACGTCTTCTGCGCTGGCTTCCGTTATTCTGGACCAACCTGTAAGAAACGTTACAGGTTGCGGCGCCGGACTGGACAAGGAAAGACTAAAGCATAAAATTAATGTCATTGAACATGCGATAGCGGTGAACGATCTTGATAAAACTAAACCTATCGAGCTTATTTCAAAAATCGGCGGATTTGATATCGCCGGTATGACCGGATTGTTTGTAGGCGGAGCAGTTTACAGAATCCCTGTAGTTATAGACGGTTTTATTTCCGCTGTTGCTGCAAAGCTTGCATGCATGATCGTTCCTGAAACTGTAAATTTTATGCTTTGTTCACATGTTTCAAAAGAACCTGCCGGAAGAAAAATGCTTGAATCTATGGGACTTAAGGCTATGTTAGACGGTGAACTGTGTCTTGGCGAGGGGACGGGAGGAGCGATGCTGATTCCCTTGCTGGATGGAGCTTTATCTGTTTATCATTCTGCACACAGGTTCGATGAATTACAGATGGATCAGTATGAGGATTATACAAAATGCTGACGGTCGTAACAGGAGGCAGCGGAAGCGGTAAATCAGAACTTGCTGAAAATATTGCAGTTAAATTTACCGGAAAGAAATATTACATTGCGGCAATGCAGCCCTTTGGTGAAGAAGCGCTGAAAAGAATTGAACGGCATCGTAAAATGAGAGCGGAAAAAGGTTTTGAAACTATTGAAAAATATACCGATATAGATGAACTTACTTTTACTCGGAAAGATTTAGTTTTGCTGGAATGTGTGTCAAATTTATGCGCTAATGAAATGTTTTCGGGCAGGATGGATAAAAACATTGCTGCTGATAAAATTATTTCGGGTATTGAAAAAATAAATAAAGTGGTTTCACAGCTGATAGTAGTTACCAATGAGATATTCTCCGACGGTATTTTGTATGAAAAGGAAACTATTGAATACATGAAAGTATTAGGAGAAATTAACCGAAGGATTTTTGAATGTGCCGATAATGTTATAGAATCAGTATACGGGATACCATATATTTTGAAAGGAAATCTGACATGAAGTTTTTCAATTCAATTATATCTGCGTTTGCTATGTATTCCAGAATACCCGTACCGAAAATAAAATGGTGCGAAGAAAACAGGCGCTACGCTCTGGGATTTTTTCCGCTGGTGGGCGCTGTATCGGGATTGATGATGGTTTTATGGTATTTTATCTCAGATAAACTGGGAATCAACACAGTATTATTTTCAGCGGTATGTACGGCAATTCCGATAATTGTTACAGGAGGAATCCATATGGACGGATTCTGTGATGTAATTGACGCAAAATCGTCATACGGGAATAAAGAAAAACGGCTTGAGATTATGAGCGACCCTCATACCGGAGCGTTTGCAGTAATCTATGCTGCTATATATTTTTTAGTACAGACCGGATTATTCAGTGAGGTAAGAACCTTGAAAACGGCAGTAATTTGCGGACTGATATTCGTAATTTCAAGGACATTAAGCGGATTTGCAGCCGTAACTTTAAAAAATGCCAAAGGTAATGGAACTCTTTATTCTTTTACTGAAGCGTCTCACAGGAAATCAGTAATTGCAATACTTGCAGTGATTTTTGCTGTTTGTACATTAGTAATTTTGTTTATAAGTCCGGTGTACGGTTTAGCAGTAATTGTTGTAGGATTTTTGACTTTTTTTGCATACAAGAGATTTGCTTATAAAAATTTTGGCGGAATAACAGGCGATCTGGAAGGATATTTTTTGCAGATATGTGAGCTTGCAATGCTTGCAGCAGCAGTCATTATACCATTAATATGGGGGAAAATAAAATGTATCTTATAACAGGCGGAGCTTATCAGGGGAAAAGTAATTATGCAGTTTCTGTGTTTAAATTTGATAACAACAGCATAGCTGATGGAAAAACAGTTGACTTTGAAGAAATAAATAAATATTTGTGTATCAAAAACTTTCATATACTGGTCAGAAGAATGATGAAAGACGGAAAAACTACTGAAGAAATCAAAATTATTGTTGATTCTCTTGATGAAAATACAGTAATTATTACTGATGAAATAGGAAACGGAATTATACCGGTTGATCAATTTGAGCGTGATTGGCGAGAACAAACCGGACGTATTTGTTGCTACATTGTGTCACAATCAAGAAAAGTTGTAAGATTAACAGGGGGTATACCTGTAATAATAAAGGACGAAAGTAAATGAAAATAATTTTTATACGTCATGGGCAAACAAAAGGCAATGAAGAAAAGCGCTATATCGGCAGAACAGACGAATCATTGTCTCAAAAGGGGATTGAAGAAATAAAAAATCGTTTATATCCTGACGTAGACACTGTTTTGGTCAGTCCTATGAAAAGATGTGTCGAGACTGCAAAAATTATTTATCCGGACAGTAAATACATAATTTGCAATGATTTTCGTGAATGTGATTTTGGTATCTTTGAGGGAAAAAATTACGATGAACTGAAAAATGATTCCGATTATCAAAAATGGATTGACAGTATGGGAACAATGGCAATTCCGCAAGGTGAAAGTCATGAGCAGTTTAAAACACGGTGCTGCAATGAATTTGAAAGTATCGTTAAAGCGTTTCAGGGTACGGCTGCATTAATAGTACATGGCGGAACAATAATGGCTGTACTGGAAAAATATGCAGTTCCCAGATCCGGTTTTTATTCTTATCAGGTGAAAAACGGATGCGGATATATTACTGAGTTTGAAAACGGACAATTGAAAATAATATCGGAGTTAAAATGAAATATTTATATTTTATTATGCCTTTGATTACTGCGTTTTTGCTGGATTTTATAATAGGAGATCCGTATAAGCTTCCTCACCCTGTAAGACTTATCGGAAAATGTATCGGGGCGGTTGAGAAAATTACAAGAAGGGTTTTCAGTAGTGAAAAAACAGCCGGAGCAGTTATGGCTATGATAATAACGACGCTGTCGTTTATTGTACCTTTTTGCTTGCTTTTTTTAGCTTATAAAATAAATTTGTTTGTGGGGATTGCAGTCGAGAGTATACTGGGATATTATCTTTTAGCGGCAAGATGCCTTGAAAAGGAAAGCATAAAGGTATACGGTGCATTACAAAAACGTGATATAAAGGAAGCAAGAAAAGCAGTTTCTATGATTGTGGGAAGAGATACTCAGAATCTCGACGAAAAGGGAATTATTAAAGCAGCGGTTGAAACTGTTGCGGAAAATTCTTCTGACGGCGTAACCGCACCTCTGTTTTATATGACATTCGGTGTACCTTTAGGATACTTATATAAAGCGGTTAATACCATGGATTCTATGGTCGGATATAAAAATGAACGATATATAAATTTTGGAAAAATTCCCGCAAAAATTGATGATATTTTTAATTTTATACCGTCAAGATTTACGGCATTGCTTATGATTGTATCCTCATTTATTCTTGGACTGGACGGAAAAAACGCTTATAAGATATGGCGAAGAGACAGGTTTAATCATGCAAGTCCGAATTCTGCACAAACTGAATCGGTATGTGCAGGAGCATTGAATATTAGTCTTGCCGGAGATGCTTACTACTTCGGAAAGCTCTATAAAAAGAAAACAATCGGAGATAATAACCGTCCGATTGAAAATGATGATATAAAAAAATCAAACAGGCTGATGTACTGTACATCTGTTTTGATGCTTGCAGTAACGGTAATATTAAGAATTATAATAGCAGGGTGTTTTTTATGAAAAAATATCAGCATGGCGGTAATACAAATATTAAATATGATTTTTCTGCAAATATAAATCCTCTGGGAATGCCGGAAAATGTGAAAAAAATTCTTGCTGAAAATGTAGAAAAGTTTTCATTTTATCCTGATCCGAACTGTACAGATGTGATAAAAGCAATATCGGATTTTGAAAATATTCCGGAAAAAAATATTCTTTGCGGAAACGGTGCGGCGGATTTGATTTATCGTATAGTGAGCGCTGTAAGTCCATGTAAGGCTTTGCTTTTTGCTCCGTCTTTTTCTGAATATGAAAAAGCGCTGCTTGACAGCAGGTGCAGTATAGAATATTGCTACCTCAAAGAAGAAAACGGGTATGTAATTAAAGATTTTGACACTGATTTGCTGAAAGATAAGGATATTTGTTTTTTATGCAATCCCAATAATCCCGTGGGGAATGTAACGGATATGAATATACTTTTAAAAATTATTGACGGCTGTCAGAAACATAATGTTATATTAGTGATTGACGAATGCTTTATGGATTTCGTACTGAACGGTTCTGATTTATCGGCAAAGAAATTTTTGTCCTGTAAAAATGTTATAATACTGAAAGCTTTTACAAAAATTTATGCCATGGCAGGACTGCGTTTGGGATATGTTTTAAGTGAAAATGAGACGCTGATTGAAAAAGTTCGTAATTCAGGACAGCCCTGGAGCGTTTCTGTTCCGGCACAGCTTGCAGGTTCTGCCGCACTGCAAAATACGTATTTTATAAAAAAAACAGCTGAATTTGTTTCAGCTGAAAGAAAATTTCTGATTGATAGTCTTAATAATATGAACCTTAAAGTTTTTCCGTCAGAAGCAAATTTTATTATGTTGAAATCTGAAATTATTAAGCTTGACAGACTTTTAAAAAGTGAGGATATAGCAATCAGAAACTGTGAAAATTATGAAGGTCTGGAAAGAGGCTTTTACCGTATTGCTGTGCGTACCCGAAAGGAAAACCAATATCTGATATCGGCTATGGAAAGGTGTTTAGAAAATGGCTAAATCAATAATGATTCAAGGGACTATGTCCAATGTCGGAAAAAGTATTATAGCAGCGGCGCTTTGCCGTATTTTCAAACAGGACGGCTTCAGCTGCGCTCCTTTTAAATCCCAGAACATGGCGCTTAATTCCTATATAACGTCTGAGGGACTTGAAATGGGCAGAGCACAGGTTTTTCAGGCTGAAGCTGCCGGAATAGAACCTTCTGTATTAATGAATCCGATATTGCTGAAACCGACTGATAATGTAGGTTCACAGGTCATAGTAAACGGAGAAGTACTTGGAAATATGAAAGCGGCAGATTATTTTAAATATAAGAAGCGCTTAGTTCCTGATATTATGAACGCTTATAATACATTGGCTGAAAAGTATGATATAATTGTAATTGAAGGTGCGGGGAGTCCTGCGGAAATCAATCTGAAAAAAGATGATATCGTAAATATGGGTGTGGCAAAAATGGTAGGTTCTCCAGTGCTTCTTGCAGGCGATATTGACAGGGGAGGAGTATTTGCACAGCTTCTGGGTACTCTTATGCTGTTGGAGGAAGATGAAAAATCTTTGGTAAAGGGATTGTTGATAAATAAATTTAGGGGAGACAAAAATATTTTAAAACCCGGACTTGATATGCTTGAACAAATGGGCGGTAAGCCTGTGGCAGGAGTGATACCATATATTTATTGCGATTTGGAAGATGAAGATAGTTTGTCCGGAAAGCTTGAACAAACAGAAAACAGGGGAATTATAGATATTGCAGTTATAAGGCTTCCGAAAATTTCAAACTTTACCGATTTTGACGTATTCAGACAGTTTAAAGATGTTTCAGTAAGATATGTTTCAAAAGTAAGCGAACTGAAAAAGCCGGATCTTATAATTATTCCCGGAACTAAAAATACGATTTCCGATATGAAATGGCTGCGTGAAAGCGGATTGGAAACGGCAATAAAAAAACTTGTTTCAGAAAATATTCCTGCATTCGGGATATGCGGCGGTTATCAGATAATGGGTAAAAAAATTGAGGATCCCGACTGTACAGAAAATGGCGGAAGTATTGCAGGTATGGGATTACTGGATATAGAAACGGTTTTTAGAAATGAAAAAAAAAGAACTCGTGTCAGCGGGAAATTTAAAAACATCAGCGGTATTTTTTCTGTACTTAGCGGTAAGCAATTTAGCGGGTATGAAATTCATATGGGAGAGTCGTACGGTATAAAAAACAGTATGCTGGAGTTTTCCGACGGCAGTACCGGCGGAGATTCTCATGATAATATTTACGGCTGTTATGTACATGGCATATTTGATGAAAACGGAATTGCAGAAAGTATTGTGCGCAGTCTTTACAATGCCAAAGGATTGGAGTATATTGGAAAAGGTATTGACCGAAAGGCTTACAAAGAACAACAGTATGATATTCTTGCAGATGAAGTGAGAAAAAATATTGATATGGATTTTGTTTATAAAATCATTGAGGAGGGCGTGTAATGGGACTTATTCATATTTACTGCGGTGACGGCAAAGGGAAAACAACTGCTGCTGTCGGTCTGGCACTGCGTGCCGCAGGACAGGGAATGAAGGTTCATTTTATACAGTTTTTAAAGGGAAGTGAAACCGGAGAAATTAACATATTAAAGCATATCAAGGGAATTACCGTGGCACGCTGTGATCGTAATTACGGTTTTTACAATACCATGTCAGATAAAGATAAGACGGAAATAATATGCTGTCACAATAAGATGCTGTCGAATGCAATTGTACTTGCCAATCAGGAAAGTATTGATATGCTGATAATGGACGAATTTAATGCGGCGTATAATTACGGTCTTATGGATAAAGTAACAGCAGAAAATTTTATAATTAACAAACCTGAACGTCTTGAACTTATAATTACAGGCAGAAATCCTGTTGAAAAATTTATGGAAAAGGCAGATTATGTGAGTTGTATTAAAGCGGTAAAGCACCCTTATGAAAAGGGAATAAACGCTAGAAAGGGGATAGAATATTGAATATCGAACACATTTTACCGGAGAATATTGAAAAAAGAAGTTTTGAGATCATTGAACAGGAACTGAACGGAAGATATATTCCGCCTATGGAAAAACCAATTGTAAAGCGTGTAATACACACAACTGCCGATTTTGACTATCTGGATAATCTGTGCTTTTCTGAGAATGCAGTTGAAAAAGCAATTGAAATCCTAAAAAAAGGCGCTGTAATAGTAACAGATACTAATATGGCAAAATCCGGTATCAATAAAAATGCACTTAAAAAGCTTCAATGCCGTGTCGAATGTTTTATGGCAGACGCTGATGTAGCAGAAGCGGCTAAGGCAAAAGGAATTACAAGAGCGTCGGCGTCTGTAGATAAGGCAGCTTTAATCCAAGAACCTATTATTTATGCTGTAGGAAATGCGCCTACTGCACTTATTCGTCTTGAGGAGCTTATTAAACAGAATCTTATTCAGCCTGAACTTATTATCGGAGTACCGGTTGGATTTGTGAATGTTGTTCAATCCAAAGAAGTTATTATGAACGGTAGTATTCCTTATATTGTAGCAAAAGGCAGAAAAGGCGGCAGTAATGTTGCAGCAGCTATTTGCAATGCACTGCTTTATATGATCATTAGATAAAAATATGTCAAAAAATAAAAAATACTATTGACATTTATAAAAAAGTGTGATATACTTTTTAAGTGGAAAAATTACTATGCACCATTAGCTCAGTTGGTAGAGCAACTGACTCTTAATCAGTGGGTCCTGGGTTCGAGCCCCCGATGGTGCACCAATGGCCCGTTGGTCAAGCGGTTAAGACTCCGCCCTCTCACGGCGGCAACACCAGTTCGATTCTGGTACGGGTCACCACACAGGAATGCTAAAATCATCAACTTGCCGTGCATTTATATTGCATTGATAACGGAGCTTGTCTCCGCAGGTAGTTGATGGTTTAGTGCGTTAGAAGTTAATTTGTAATTAATTCAGACGTTATTTGACTTGAACACTGCCACGGATTTTTTCATTTCTGAAAATTATTTCTTCAAAACTAAATGAACCGTCTTTATCTGACGTTACAGTTTCAATTGCATTTTTTCGGTAAATTCAGTTTTGTCCGCATTGAAAATTCCGATCAATGCGATAATTTTGACTTATCATCGGCATCAACTTTCAGACCTTCAACATATCCTGTCTTGAAAGTATTATCAATAACTTTTCCGTTATTGATTTTGATTTCCGAAGCAGTTGTATGTTTCTTCTACGTTGAATGAATATTGATTAACTACCTGTGATTTAATATTCAATTTTTAATTGGAAAAAGCAATAAGCCCATCAGAGTTCATGCGAATCTGACAGGCTTAAGATCTATTTCAAGCACACATGTACGTGTGCTAAAATAGCATTCTCACTAAGTCAAT
>OLQO01000064.1_pt1 | contig 108791 bp, 101 predicted proteins | sample 1672281 | NCBI WGS metagenome assembly OLQO01 (sample SAMEA3136667, study PRJEB25190) | human gut metagenome | biome: human gut; feature: human-associated habitat; material: faeces | place: Austria | collected 2013
TATAAAAACCATGAAATTATTGGTATAAAAGATAATAAAGATAAATCAAAACTAATTTTTAATAATCTCTTCATTTTTTTAATCCTTTATAATTATTCTGTAAAAGAACTAGGATGATAAGATTCTATACCCAAAGTTTCTGCTTTTCTTAATACATCAATTCTATCATCTACAAATGCAACTTGTTTTATATCAATTTTATAATGCTTACAATATTCAATTATAACTTCTGGTTTTAATAATGTAGAACATATAAAAAACATATTTTCTCTTTTTATGTTTGGATAATGTTCAGATAACCATTTATATTTTTGATCTATTTCATTATTAGTTGTAACTGTCCCTAAAACAAAAATTTTATTGCCATCTAAGTTTTCAATAATCTTTTGCATTGTTTTAAGAGGTCTAGCTCTATAAAATAAATCATTAAACAATAAATCATCAAGCGACTGACATCCAAGTTCAGAACATCCCCCACCATATAATCTATCCTTATATCTATACTCAGATAATGTTCCATCAACATCAAAAAACACATATTTTTCTTTTAATTTTTCAATCATACCTATTACTCCTAACGTTATATAATTTATACTGATAATTATAACATATCTAAACAAATAGTTCTACATACTCATAAGTTTATTATTTTAAAAAAAAAGACAATGTTAAGCATAAGCACTGTCTTTTTATATTAACTACTTTATTAAAGCTAAAATTAGGACACAAATAAATTTTCCAATATCATTAAATATTTTTTTAAAGTTACTTTTTACTAACATTAAAACTTAATTTTAATGTTTTTTTATTATTAATCTTCTGTTACTAACTGTTTATAAACTTTATTCTTTTTTATTAAGTCATTATTATTTCCAATACATTCAATTTTACCATTATTTAAAACAACCAATTTATCTGCCCTACGCATTAAATCTTTATTATGAGTAATAACAATAATTGTATGGTCAGTTTTTAAATCATCTAAAAGATTTATAATTTTATTGGTAGTATTAGGATCTAACGATGAGGTAACTTCATCTAAAAGAATTATTTCAGAAGATGTGAGAAGTGCTCTAGCTAATGATAAAAGTTGCTTTTGTCCACCACTAATATTAGTTGCATCTTCTTTTAAAATGGTACTATAACCATCAGGTAGAGACATTATAAAATCATGTATTCCAACTCTTTTACAAGCATCAATTTGTCTTTTCTTATTTGAATCAATTAGTGATAAATTAGCTCTTATACTCATATTAAAAATAAATGTCTTTTGATTTACAATACTAACATTTGAATTAAATACATCTCTAGAATAATCATAAATATTTATCCTATCTATCAAGATTTTACCATCATTTACTCTATACATTCTTAAAAGGAGGTTAAATAATGTCGTTTTTCCTGATCCAGTTTTACCAACAATTGCAGTTATTTGATTTGGTTTTGCAGTAAAAGATACATTTTTTAACACTTGAAGCCTACTGTATTTAAAAGATACATTTTTAAATTCAACATAACCAGCAATATCATCATTATTAACTATACCATCTAATACTAAATTACTGTCTTTATAATTAACTATTTGGTTTATTCTATATAATGAAACTGATTCTTCCATAATAGATACATCAAACTCCATTATGTCATTTATAGATTCTTTTGTTTTATCATAATATGAAATTAATAACAAAAACATAGCAATTTGTATTTTTCCTTTAATAAGAAGAACTAACACAATAAAATACAAAATTATTTTACCAAAATCAATTACTAAACCTACCAAAGTTTTTCTCGTAAAATAATATTTTCTTTTAAGAAAGTAATTTTCTTGCCATTTTTTCCTATATGTATCTAACTTATTATTTAATCTACTTCCAATATTAAAACTTTTAATATCTTTAAGTCCTATCAAAATTTGTGATAACATCCCTGTCATTTTATCCGCATATTTTATTTGTTTCTTTAAATAATAATTATTTTTATTATTACACTTTCTAGCATAAATATAGTATATAATATCTATTATAATTACATATAACGCTACTAAAATATTTTGCTTAGCAAACACAAAATATATAACTAACAATTTAACTATTTCAATTGATAATTCAATCATAAAGGAAGGAATTTCCGCAACATTAATAATATCTGTATTTGAAGAATTTATAATTTTTCCAATGGGAATTTTTTTAGAATATTCATAATCAAAATCATACACACTATTTACTAATTTTTGGTGCATTAAAACATATGTATCCTTAAAGAAATTGGCATAACACCAATTAGTACAATAAGAACCTATTTTATTTAATAAATAGGTTATTCCTAAAATAATAATTAAAACAACTGATTCATTATATAATTTATTTGTTACAGACTCAACAATTAATGAAATAAAAAGAGGTATCAATAAACTTATTAAAACATTTATTAAATCAACAATTATAAACATTATTAAATATTTGTTTTTAAAGCTTACTAAAGAAAAATAATCTTTAACAATTTTAATATTTTTTTTAATCATACATCTCACCAATGTAATTGTAAATTAATTTTTAGTATATTTCTTTACATTTTAAATATTAAATTTGTTAAGATTATTTTATAGGCAAATATATATAACAATACTCATCTTTATATAATTCAATTTTAAGATCATTTTTAACACTATAATTTGTTGAAGGTATCCATTGTGAATTTATTTTTTTCTCAAAATCAGCTATTTTTTCTTGTTGTCTTGATGAAAATTTAAAAGCAACATATTCATTTCCCTTAATTTCATATTTTTCTAAATCCGGAAAATATTTTGAAGATCCTAAATAATAATGGTATAAGCCTTCATCTTTAAAAAATATTCCATACATTCCTGATTCACTAAACTCTTTATAATGACCATTATCTTTTGCTTTTATATATAATTGTTTAATTTTATACAATAAATCAGAATGTTTTTTTGAAGTAATATGATAACAGTATAAAAAAGTATTAGGAATTTTTCTTACTTCATAATCAAAGTTATATTTTTCATTATTAGTTTCAAAGTATTCTATAGGTATTATTTTATAACTACCTATACCCTTTCTACATTCAGTAGGTGTTATACCGAATAATTTTTTAAATGCTCTATTAAAGGATACAGCTGAATTATATTGATATTTAAAAGCAATATCAATTATTTTACAATCGGTATTTCTAATTTCTTCAAATGCTTTACTTAATCTTCTTTTCTTTATATATTCGTTAATTGTCATATTAGTTAAAAACATAAAAATACGTTCAAGAATAAATAAATTGGTATTAGTTATTTTACTTAATGTATCTAGATTAATTTGACAATCAAGATTATCTTCTATATATTTAATCATTTTATTTAAGCAATCAAAATTCATTTAAATCACCTCTAACAGACTAATATATATTATAACAAATCAAACAAAAAAAGAGAAATTTTTTATTATCTATATTAAAATAAATATCCTTATTCAAACAATTAAAAATTCATATATTATATTAAAGGATAAGTGATTTTTTAGTAGTTAAATTACTAATGATTTCATTTTTAGAATTATTTAATGGATTATTAATTTTTTTCATAACTATCCATCTAAATTTTGGACCAACAACCTTATATTTTTTATTATCCACAATATATTGAACAACCGGAAGTCTAATACCATTGTATCTCGTATTTGAGTATCTAATTACTATGCCTGTTGTTTTTTCTAGGCACCTTTTTTCTTTGTTTCTTTTTTTAAAATAAGTAAAATACCAAATAATAAGCATTGCTAGTGAAAAAGTTAAAATATAAATACTCCAAAAAATATTTAAGTTCATATTATCAACTCCTAATCATTATTTTATATTCCATTTAGGTGGATAAAAATATTCTATTTTTTCTTTCTTTGGCACATAGTGTTTTTTTATTTTTGTTCGATTTGATTTTAAATTTGGTACAGCTTCTCTACAATATTTATCTAGTTCACAAAATATATTTTGCCAATCTATAAGTTGTAATGGTCTATTTCCAATTCTTTTAAAATTTAAATTAAGTCTTTTAAATTCTTCATCTTGATGTTCATACATATATCTAATAATATCTTCATTACTTAAGCTTCCTTTATCAATAAAACATTTTTTTATACCTCTTAATGAACCAGGTCCTGCTATTGTAAACTCATCTTCTCTCCAATTTACGACTTCACTGTAGTTAATGTCAGTTACCAATTGGTAAGCCATAAAGTTTCCAATTAAAGGGTAACTTTTTATAATATCAAAGCCTTCTTTCATTGTTTGACATTTAATGATTTTATCTTGCATTTTATCTATATTAAACATTTTATTTAAAAGCTCTAAATGGTTATCATGCTTCCTGTCATAACCAAAAGCTTTATTAGCGCAACTTATATAAGCATCATTATAGATTTTTATGCCACTTGAAATAGCGTTTTCTAATACTTTTGAGTATTCTTTTACATTAAATGTTTTTAAAGTAATATCATGAAAATTATTTAATAATAACTGCCAAGTTGATTCCTTATTAAATAGTTTAAATAATATTATTCTAAATATCATATCAGCATCAGAATATTTTTTACCATTATATATAACGTTTTTTAATAAATATTGACTAACCCTATCATTAACGCGATAACTATTACAAAATTTATAATCCTGTAATATTTTATCATCTGTCCATGGTGAATGTTCGCCATTTAATTTTTTTATAAAAATATTTTGTCTTTCACAAGCAAAATACCAATATAAATCATATATTTCTTGTCTCTTTTTCATATCCACCTCTAATATTAAACTAACAATATTATACTATATAATTTAATTTAAATAAAATAAAACACATCAAAAAGATATGTTTTATTCATAAATTTTTTTCATAACTAAATTAACATTCGTTACTACTACATTAGAGTCATCTTGATTTCCTAGTATATCAGCTTTTACTTGTAAAGTTGTTTCTTGTTCAAATCTAAAAAGAATCGTTTGTGAAAAATTCATTTGTTTTCCATTTCCCGCTAATAATTCAAAGGATAAGTCTTTAAGTGCAGATCCACGATCATCTTTGAGATAAAATGTTGCGCCATGAGAATCATCTGCTTTTTCTATTAAACCTGAAAAAGAAATCTCATAAATACCTGGTTGAACTTTTATATCAGTTTCATTCAATAAAGAAAAATATTCCGATTCATTAGGTACCTGCCATGAATCTTGAAGTAACATTTCTCCAGATGTATTTGTTTCTAAAAAATTTGTAAAAAATAATCCCTCAGTAGATGATATTGCAATTGGACCAGTTGGTCCTATGTCACCAGGATCACCTTTTGGCCCTATATCACCATGATTACCTTTTGGTCCGGTTGGTCCTATATCTCCTTTTGGACCTGCGGGACCTATAATAGAATTACAAATTCCTAGATTTAATATTTTATTTCTTAATTTTAGGTTTTCAATTAATTCTTGATATTTTTTCAATCATATTCCTCCTCTATTATTTGTATAAAACTATAATTGTTCTAATTTAGTTTATGAATAATATATTTTTTTAAATAGTCATTTTATAATATCTTTTTCAAAAAAACGTTTTAGCACTTTTATTTATTAAATATAAAATATAATATAAGGGGGTCATTATGGAATCAGAATTAAGAAATTCGGCCACTTCTGCAGGAATTTATAATAATATACCAACCTCTATAACATCTACTGTTTCTGTTGTTACAATAATTGATGGATTATCTATTACCAAAACAGCTGATAAACAAGTTTGAGCTGATGGTATTTTAACATATACAATTATTATTGATAATCAAACAGAAAATAGTTTATGGCAAATATTTAGTATTTATCATATACCTACTACTAGTGATTACTTACAAACTGATTTTTATAATGATACCGAATATCAAAACTTTTTAGATATGATTAAAAACAGAAGTAATCATAGATTTAATACAAATGTAGGATCTAACGATAATATACTTACTTTATCCACTTGTTATAATGATAATGATAAAATGGTAGTTCATGCTAAACTCATAAAAAGAACAAAAAAATAAAAAATGTGGATTTAAATTAAAAGAATCTACATTTTTTTAACATCAAATTAATCTATACTAAGTTTTATAGCTAAAAAGAATTTTCACAGTTTTGAAGCATTTAAAAAGAAGCAAATTTTATAAAATTTTTGCTTCTTTATTAATTATCTTCAAGTATTATTTGACCATCTATAACTGGTATATTAGGGAAACTTGCATCCATTAATGTGAAGTTTCTAACTGGTGCTGTTGGGTTTGTTATTTGCACTGTTTCAGATGATTCAGTCATAACAATTGATTTAATAGTATCATCAAATGTGTGACCTCCATCACTTGATATTTGCTTATAATATATTGCTGTACTTCCAGATTCAGCAAATGGAACATTGTTAAATACAGCATTCCCATCTTCATTAGTTGTTATTTCCTTTCCAACTATCGTTCCCGTACTATCTGTTCTTATAAATTTAGCGCCAACAATTTGTATTCCTGTATTAGGATCTCCTGTATCTGTAACATGAAGTGTTAAAGTTCCTTTTGCACTTATTGTAAAAGCATATGTATCTGTTCCATCTATAATAGTTACACTTTTGGGATCAAGTGTTGTTGCATCATATCCACCAGCTAAAGCTTGGGCATTATATGTACCAGTTACAAGTTCAATGCTTCCTTTTCCGTTCGTTATTGGAATTGTGTGTCTTGCCATAATATCATTTTCCCCCCTTCTATTTTTATATTTGGATAATTTTTATCCATTAACATTATCGTAATAAGATGTTCTTTTCTTGGTTTATTATCAATATTTATACAATAAAATCTATCTTTTTTTGCAATTAAAGGTACTACCACAATTGATAAATTAGAATATATGACTAATTTATACACCTCATTATTACATACTGGTATTTTTAGTTTTCCAAAACAATCTATTGTTCCATTAAAAACAATCTTATTACTTTTATCTTTTAATTTTATTTTTAAATTACTTAGACTTATACTTTTATTACTGCAAAGTTTAATATAAATATAATCACTTGTCATAATTCACCTCATTACAATATATTTTATGAATCAATTTTCTTTTTTGTAAAGGTATTATGCCTCAATACTCCAAATTATTAATGTAGAATAATCTTCATCTTCAAGCAAATCTTTGCTAGGTTTTAGAAACAATCCTTTATCGGTCGAAAATGTAACATTACTTACACCTACTACTCCCCCATTATCACTTGATTCATATATTAATTTTTTATTTGTATTTAAAAGAGCTTCTTCATTATTAAATTTCTTAAAAAATAATGAATCTATTAGTACTTTACCTGTACTATCTATCATTGGATTTGTATAATTTAAATATAATTTCCAGTTAGTACTATTTACTCTACTATCAACTACAGTTACCACTGTTTCATTTTTTTTAGGTAATATAATTGGATTAGTTGAAGACGGTATCATACTAAACGGAATATTTTTTGTTGCTTTTAAAAGAGTTAACTCTCCCATAAAAGGTGTTATTACATTTCTTTCAGTAAAACAACTATTTAAACAAGATGTTATTTTAACTCTTGTATTATCTAAAATAGCAGAATCAACATTTACTTCAAAAAAACCATTTTCATCTGAGACCGCTGTTAAACTTTTATTATTATATTCCATTTTAACGTTTGCATAAGGTATGGTATGTCCTGAAATAGTATCTATAGAATTTGTAATTGGATGGACATTTATCCTAACCATTCCGATAGTTAATATTTTTTTATCTTGAAAGGAAAAACTATTTATATCTGATATTGAACTTAACTCAGTATCTGTAAAATTATGTGATGTAACTGTAGTACTATCTTTATTTAATACACCCGTTATTTTAGCTGGTGTATTTTCTTTATACCAATAAAATGCTGGTGTATCATCAAGTGTGCAAGCAGAAGTATAATCTAGAGCATATATCCACATGTTAAGTCTACTAAAGCTAAAGGAAAAATCAACAGGATTATTGGTATAGACTACATTCGCATTTTTGGTATAAATATTTACATATTTTGGATTATCTAGTATAAACTTCTGATTAGTTCCTTTAAAATAAATATTATAGTTATCTGATGGCGTTGTCATATATGTGTTTATTACAGATATGCTTGCTCCTTCTGAAACTTTAAAATCTCCAAATACATTCCACATTGGAACTCTTTGATGACTTTTTTCAATAAATGTAAAATTAGCCATTTCTTCTATTAAAACATTTCTAGCACCATGTGTTGTTGTTATTGCAAAACCATTCCCTGTTGTTAAAAGAAATTCTGCACCATGCCCTACTATTAAATCCAACCTATTAGTTCCATTCATAAATTCTCTATTAGTCGTAATACTTACTCTGCTATTTGGCATAATTTTAACTAATGATGGTATAACATCATTAAAAAAGAAAATTGTATTTGTATTTGAATCGCTTGTAATTGTTGTATTTCCATCTATTATGATTCTGTTGGAATTACAGGCTCTTTGTGCAGAAACATTATTAGTATCTTTCACTTCTAAAACTGAATCTATAATTTTAGTAGTTCCATAATAATTTTGTGAAAGTTCGATTCCACTAAAATTTATATTATTATATTCTACTACCACATTAGAATAGTTTGGATGAGATGGAACATAAATAACTCCATAACCATGTGAAGATACTATATTCATATTTTTCAATATGATTCTTTTATTAGCTGTGCTTGCTTTTATAACCGTTTCTTCCGAACTTAAATTATTTGTATAAGTATATTTTGTATTATTATATGTTCCATCAATAACAATTTTACCTTTACTACTATTTATAACAAAACCACTTGTAGCATTAATATCATTTCCTAAATAAACATATTCATAACCATTATCTTCACTCAAAACTTGTTTTAATTCATCACTAGTCATAACAACAACTGTATTATTATCTATTATTTGAATAATTATCACCTTCCTTTATAATAATTTATGTTAAAAATTAAAAATGAAGTAATTAAAAAGAATAGGAGTTCCCCATTCTTAATGTATTTTAGTAACACTTAACATTGCATTAGTACTTCCATTAAATTTCAAATCAACCACTTTAGATGATTTTACATTTAAAGTTATAAGATCATTTGCTTGTAATGATACAATTGTTGTTCCACTTATATTATTAATTATTTGGGCGCTAAATTCACTTGTTGCACTTGTAGCAGGTTGTAGTACATCATTTGCTCTAACAGACATAGTTATAGAACATTCTTCATTTGTTGCTCCACATAATAAATATGATACCAAATATACTCCACCTTCTTTTATCTTAATAGAATTATTATCTGGATATTCTGTAAGAAAGGCTGTTCCTTTTTCAGGTAGTGGAATTATTGTATCAGTTCCTTGTGATAATGTAAGTTGTGTATCAGTCATTGAATATCTAATCCCATAAGAAGATACAAATTCTGTTCCTGGAGGACCTGCAGGACCTTGTGGTCCTCTTTCTCCAACATCTCCTTTAGCTCCTTTTGGAATTAAAAACGCTAAATGATGCACCCAATCTTCAAAAGTATCCATAACTTGCGCTGGTTCTCCAGGTTCTAATGTTTCAGTTTCATCTATAGCAATGTGTTCTGTTCTCCCTATTTCTCCAGGAAGCCCTCTTGGTCCTTGTTCTCCTTGTTCTCCTTTAGGTATTTTAAAATCTAAAACTACATCTACTGGTGTTCCAACGTTTACTACTTCAGCTTCTTCTGTTGGCTCTATTGTTTCAATATTTCCAATTTGGATAGTTGATGGTCCTTGATCTCCTTTTTCTCCTTTTATTCCTTGTGGTCCTTGTTCTCCTTTCTCTCCCTTTGGACCTGGTATTCCTTGTGGTCCAATTTTTCCTTCTATTCCTTGTTCTCCTCTAGGTATTTTAAAGTTTAAGATAGCATCTTCATTCGTTCCAACATTTTCTACTTTAGCGTCTTCAAACGCTTCTACTGTTTCTGTAACTCCAACTCCAATACTTACAGGGCCTGGTATTCCTCGTTCCCCTTTTTCTCCTTGTGGTCCTTGTTCTCCTTTTATTCCTTGTGGTCCGGTTGGACCTTGCACATAACAAAATTTGTATTTTTTTCTTTCTTCTTCAATTTTTTTTCTTATTCGCTCATAATCATTACAACTATTCATTATACACCCTCCTCTATTTTTTTAGAATCAATTATCATATTTCAATTCTTCTATTTTAATTTATGAAAATACTTTTAAAATGTATAATTAATATGTAATAAAAATATAGTGTATTTAACGAAATAAATAAAAATATTGATTTATTTACAACAAATATAATTTTTTGAATTAGATTATTAAAATTTAACTTATTAAGAAAATGTATTTACTTGTCAAATTTTTGTCTATATTTATTTTTTAATCTTCAATTTATTTAATTTAAAAAACTTCCTAATATATAAAAGATATATTTTTACACGTATTTTTGCTACTAATTATGAAATAAATAGTTTTTATCCTTAGGTTCATTAATTTTATCTAGCATTATATTCCTTCTATCTATAACATAATAATACTTGGAGTTAACTCTAAGTCAAGACTTTTTTAAAAAAAATTATTTACATTTTATTATTTGTAAATAATTTCTAATTACTTAAATTCTTTAAAACTTCTTCAAAATAATTATCATCTAAATCTAAATTTTCACTAACAAGACCAATTAAAGGTGCAATACCATCAGCATAATGAAAATCAGATCCTATAGTTGTAAATAAATTATTTTTTTTAGCAAAATCTCTCCATTTTTTAGTATCATTTATTTTTTCATCATTATTACTTCTATTTATATAAATATAATTAGCTTCAATTCCATCTGCTTGCATTTCATTTACTAAATTTAAAATATCTTCTTCGGTTAAATTATCTTCATATTCATATGCAACTGGGTGAGCTAAAACTACCTTACCACCAGCTTGTCTAATTATTTGAGTAGCCTCTTTTGGTGTTAACGTTTCCTTTTTAACATATGCAGGACATCCTTCATTCATTATTGTTTCAATATATTCTCCCCTACTTGGAATATATCCAAAAACTTCTTTTAATAAGGTTTCATTTTCTTTATTATCAACCACATTTGATGCAATATGAGCTTTTGTAACAGCATCAATTTTATCAAGAGCCTCTACATCAATTTTATAACCTAAATCACTTATTTTGTCAGCGACTTTATATAAATAATTATGTCTTATATTTCTTAATGCAAATAATCTTTTTTTGAATTCTTCACTTTTATAATCTATATTATATCCAAGTACATGGACTCCACCCTTTTTAGTTTTAGTAGATATTTCAACTGCTGGTATAATATTAATATTATTTTTTTTTGCATAATTAAATAATTCATCACTATATGCTTCTATAGTATCATGATCAGCTATTGCAATTGTACTAACACCATTTTTTAATGCCTCATCAATTACCTCCTTTGGACTAAGTTTTCCATCTGATTTATTAGTATGTATGTGCAAATCTATTTTCTTATTCATATTTTAATTCCTTTCTTAATTTTTACTTTACTACATTATACCACAATCAAAAAACATTTTACCTCATATATTGTAATAACTAAATGGGGGATGAAAAATGAATTTTGAAAATAAAATATCGGAAATTGTGGAAAATGCTAAAATCCAAAAAAGATTAAAAAAAATAGGAATATATCCTTGTCAAATGATTCCTGGTCCAACTGGACCTGCTGGAAAAGGTTTGGAAATATTAGGTAGTTATAATTCATTAGAGGAACTAATTAAAAATCATCCAACAGGTACAAATGGAGATTGTTACATTATTAACAATGATTTATATATATGGGATTCTATTAAAGATACATGGAGTGATATAGGTGATGTTAAGGGTCCAAAAGGCGATATCGGTATGACGGGACCTCAAGGTGATATTGGTCCTACTGGTCCAAAAGGTGACATCGGCCCTACTGGTCCAAAAGGTGATACTGGTCAGGCAAAACCGATAGAAACTAATTATGAGGCTATTTTGTTTGCAAGTTATGCTCAAGCTCACTACTCCAGAATTATGGTATTTCAAGAATTAATAAGTATTCCCGAAAATAATAATATCATAGTTAAATTAAATGATACACATTTTTCTGTAATGCAACCCGGATATTATGAAATTACCCTTTGTGGGCAAATATCTGGTGTTGATCAAAGTCACGGTGCAATCTTTCATTTATCAAATTCTAATGGAGCTGTTATACAAGACTTATCATTCGAATTAAAAGCTGGAAGTACTTCTAGAATGGATTGTTCAGAAACGATTATTACCAAATTTGATACAAAAACAGATTTATATATTCAATGTGGAATTACTGGTGATGCTCAAACTGCTAATATTGATTTTTCAAATGTAAACTTAATAATTAAAAAGTATTTTGTAGAAATTTAATATTTAAAATCAATCAATGATTGGTTTTTTATTTTTAATTAATATGTTATAATCAAAAAGAATAGTATTAGGAAGTATGGTGTATGAAATATGAAGGAAAAATATAAAAAATATTTAAATTATGATTATTCATTTGATAAACTAACAACGCTTGGAATATTTAGTTTAATTATTGTAATTGCTGGTACTTTTGGTTTTATATATGAATTTATTTTTTATTACTTTAATGGTGGTATGAAAGAATTTTTTTGGAGAGGTGGGAATTTCTTACCTTGGATAAATATATATGCTACAGGGTCAATTATGATTTACTTTTTAACTTATAAAAGGCGCAAAAAACCATTTCAAGTATTTTTAATAGGTTTTATATCATGTGGTATTTTAGAATATTTTTCTGGACTTGGGATGTATCTTTTACGTGATGGTCTTAGATGTTGGAACTATAACGCAGAAATTTTAAACTTTGGAAATATTGGTGGATTTGTATGTTTTAGAAGTGCTTTCTTTTTTGGACTATCAAGTCTACTTTTAATTTATGGAATTATTCCAGCTTGTTTCTATTTAGCGCGAAAAATGAATAAAAAATTATTTTTAATAATCAGTTTTAGTCTTTGTACAATCGTTTTAATTGATGAATTTTATAATTTGTTATTTGCAAGAATTTTTAAACTTCCAAGAGCGTCTTCTATCTATAAAAAATTAGGAATACACTACGTAAAGTTTAAATAGTTAATTTTTCATATTATAATTGATAAAGTTAAGGAGGATATAAATGCAATTAATTGATTTTTTACTACATTGTAATCAATATATAGGACAATTTATTCAAGAATATGGAAATTTTATATATCCCATATTGTTTATAATTATTTTTTGTGAAACAGGTTTAGTTTTCTTACCATTTTTACCTGGAGATTCATTAATTTTTGCTGCTGGTACATTTGCCGCTATTGGAAAAATGAACTTTTGGTTACTAATTATAATAATCATAATGAGTGCTATTCTAGGTGATACTGTTAACTATGAAATTGGAAAACACTTTGGTAAAAAAATACTAAATAATAAAAAATTCAAATTAATAAAAGATGAAAACCTAAAAAAAGCTGAAGACTTAGTAAAACAATATGGAGGAACGGCTGTATTATTAGCTCGTTTTATGCCCATAATTAGAACTATTGTTCCATTTGTTGTTGGAATGGGAGAACTTCATTATCCTAAATTTATAAAATATAATGCCATTGGTGGAATTGTATGGGTTTCATTATTTTTAACAATGGGATACTTATTTGGTAATATCGAAGCTGTTCAAGAACACTTTACTTTAATTATTATTGCCATCGTTATATTATCTTTATTACCAATATTAATTACTTATATCAAAAACAAATTAAATAAATAGCTAAAAAATGAAAAAATGAACCAAATAAACAAAAAAAATGAAATACTGAATGATAGTATTTTTTTTTAGCTCCTCTACAATATAAAACGGCTCCAATCGTATAAACCATACCACCTAACATAATAAATATAAAACTTAGTATTCCGCAATTTGTAATTAGTGTTTTTGAAAACAAGATAATTCCCCATCCATTTATTAAATGACAAATAACCTCTAATATTTGCACTTTATCCAATTTAGTTATTGTAAATATTAAACCAATAATAGTTAAAATTAAAACAAGGAAAAAATATATAACGCCGCTTATTTTACCTATCCCAACTAACGCAACAGGGACAATTGTTCCAAATACTAATAAGAAAACCATACAATGATCTAATAATCTAAATAGTTTTTTTATTTCTAAATTAAAAGGTATAGCGTGATAAATACAAGAGATAGTATAAAGTAAAAACAACGTTGTTCCAAATACTAATGCCTCTATACTTTGGGTATTTTTTAATAAAACTAAACCATAAATACTTAAAATTGAACCTATTCCATGTGAAACTGAATTAATTATTTCTTCTAAATTAGAATATTTAGGAATTAATATTTTATTGATAATCATCTTCCTTTCAAAAAGTTTGTCCATATGATTATATTCACTATATTTTATTTAATTCCACTATTTAAATATATTTTTAATTATATTACATAAGTCTAATTAAGGATGAAATATGAAAAAATTTTTCTATTATTTGAAATTTTAAGTACTGTCTTTATACTAATACTTGGTACTGTTTTACATTTGCTTTTTCAAATAATAATCATATAGTAGGCATTTTTAGTGCTGTTAATGAAAGTACTTGGAAACATTTAAAACTTTTATTTTTTCCTATGTTAATAACAATTATTATCGGATTTTTTGTAAAAAATAAAAGTATTAATTGTGTATGTAACATGATTAATTATTGCTTTATCCTTTATCATTGTTTTTTTCTATACATACACAGAGATTATCGGAACTAACTATGCCTTTTTAGATATTAGTAGTTTTTTATAGCAACTATTCTAGGTTAAATATATGCTTATATAAAAAACAAAAACAATTGTCCATGTAATATCTCATTTCTAGTTATTTTATTATTATTAAGTTTTATCTTTTTTCCTTTTTTTCCACCACATATCGGTTTATTTAAAGATCCAGTTACTAACTTATATGGAATAAACTAAAAAACCAGTATTGCTGGTTTTTTGATTATTTTAAATAATAATGTTTAATTGGTTTTAAATTATCATCTAGTTCATAACAAATAGGATTACCTGTTTCTATTTCTAGTTTTATTACTTCTTCATCTGTTAAATTATCCAAATATTTCATTAATCCTCTTAAACTATTTCCATGTGCTACTATGATTACTTTTTTTGATTGTTCCAATTCTTTTTTTATATCAGAATTATAGTATTCAACTACTCTTTTAATAGTATCTATTAGATTTTCTGTAAGTGGTAGTTCTGATTCTTTTAAATTACTATATTTAGGATCATTACCTGGATATCGTAGATCATCTTTCGTTAAAGAAGGTGGTCTTACATCAGCACTTCTTCTCCAAAGTAAGACTTGATTTTCTCCATATTTTTTTCTTGTTTCATCTTTATTTAATCCTTGTAGTGCTCCATAATGTCTTTCATTTAACTTATAACTATAATTTATAGGGATATCTTTCAAATCTAGTTCTTCTAAAATATAATTTAAGGTGTCATTTGCTCTTTTCAATACAGATGTGAAAGCTATATCAAACGTAAATCCTTTTTGTTTTAATACAATTCCAGCTTCTTTGGCTTCTTTAATACCATTTTCTGATAATTCGACATCTGTCCATCCTGTAAAGCGATTTTCTAAATTCCAAATGCTTTGTCCATGTCTTACTAAAACTAATTTTATCATTATTATCTCCTCTATTTTCTAACAAAAGAATTTTATTTACTTATTTATCATATTCCAATTTTACTTTAGTTGTGTTTTTATTATTTGTGTATCATGAAATACCAAATAGTGCAATGATTAATAAAAGTTTTTTCACTTTATTTCTCCTTTTAAACCTTTATCTATTTATGGTATATTCTACACTACCAGCTTTTGAAAGATCCATATCCGTTTTACTTATTATTTTCTTCGTTTCACCAGCTGAAATTTCTTCACCAATATAACCTACTAATTTTATCATTTCTTTACCACTTTTATCTTTTACAATAATATCAAATGATTTTAAATAATTAGTTTCATTTGAAATATTTTTTACATCAGTTTCTAAAGTAGAATAACCACCATCATATTTCAAAGAAGTATTTGTCATTTTAAAATTTTCTATTTTTTGATTTTTTACAACATCTTTTTCTTTATTTTGAACTACCTTTTCTTTTTTTACACTCTTAACTTTTGTTTCTTTTTTTGAACAACCACACATTGAAAGTGTAAATATCATAACAAGTACGACATTTATAATTAATATTTTTTTCATATTGATTTCTCCTATCTTAACACTGTAATTGTACCATATCTACAGAACTTTAACAACACGGTTAGTAAGTTTTAAAAAAAAAACTTTGTATTTCATACAAAATTTTTTTATTCATTTCCTTTTAGACTTGTAACCATATCTATTTTATTTACTTTCTTACCTAATATTTTTGAAACAATAAAAGAGACAATAAGCGTACCAAGTGCGGCATATATATAAGATATTAATTCTACTTTAGCATTAAAGTCATAACCGTCTGATAAAGCTGAAACAAAGATGAAGTCTAAAAGTAAGTATCCTAAAGGAAGTCCTATAATAATTGAAATAAGTGTAATCCAATTATTTTGTTTAGTATAAATCTTTTTGATTTGTTTATCTTTAAATCCTAACACTTTTAAAGTTGCAAATTGATATTGTTTTTCTGTAAATGATAAAACTCCTAAGTTATAGATAATAACAATACCTAAAATAACTGCTACAACAATTATTAGAACAATCATTGATTTCATTGTACTAATCATATTTTCAATTCCTAATTTTATTGAACTAATATCTTGAATAAGTTCAACACCTGCTATTTTTTTATTTGCATCTACTTTTTTATTTGAATAAACGGTATCTGGTTTATATTCAATTCCTAGTTTTTCTAAAGATTTTCTTGTCATTTTAAAATTTTGTGTTTGTGGATCACGATCAAATCCTATTATTTTTGTTTCATAATATTTATCCTGTCCATAGATATGCCATTTAACAGTATCACCTATTTTAAGATTTTCTGTTTCGGCTAATTTTGAAGTTATATAAATACCATTATCTTTTAATTTTATATTTTTTTTATCTTCATCTGTAAATCTAACTAAGTTATTACTATTATCAATGTAAATAGTATTACTTATTTTTTTATCATCGTTAATAAATTCGATATTTAGAGTTTCAGATGTATTATCACCATATTTATCTACAATGTTATTTAATTCTTCATTTGTATAATTTTCATTTAGTGTAAATTTATATTTGAAATTATATAATTTATCAAATTGCCATGAAATATAACCATTCATACTATCAAGCATACCAAAAGCGCATACAAGTAACATCGCACATCCAACTATCCCTGCTATTCCCATCATCGTACGTACTTTATTTCTAAAGATATCTCTAGCATTCCATATAGAAGAAAAACTTAGTTTTTTAAATAAACCTTTCGTTGTTAAGTTAAGACTTTTTTCTTTTACTTTTGGCATTTGAACACGAAGGGTTTCAGCTGGATTTTCTTTTAAATATTTACGACATGTAAAATAAGTTACAATGCTTACAGCAATTACTACTAATATAGCAACAATAAAGCTTTCTTTGGCAACTGCAAAATGACCATTTGGTACCTCAAAAAAACTCATTTCCATTCCAATAAATAAATTACCTATTAATAATGGTCCACATATTAAACCAGCAATTGATGAAAACAATGAAATCCAGAATCCATATCCAACATAGTGTAATGTTACACGACGATTTGAATATCCTAGTGCTTTAAGAGTTCCAATTTGTGTTCTTTGTTTTTTAATAACTCTAGTCATTGTTGTAATTACTGAAAGTAGAGCTATAAATAAGAATAATCCTGAGAAAACCCCAATATATGTTTCTCCTTCTTCTATTTCTGATTGATACATTGAATATGATATAGAATCTTTAATATCTGAAACTGCAATTATATTACTTACATTTTTTTCGATATCTTCTTTTACTTTTACTTTGTTTTTACTTGCATCTACATCAACCATAGCATAATTAAATACTAAATAATCTTTATAATTAAAATTTGGAATCATTTTTTCTAGTTTTTCTTCTGATTCGATTTGCATTTCTTTCATTACTTGTTTTTTTATTATATCTGCAGGCATTTCATTAATACTTACATATGCGAATCCATAATCCTTATGAGTTGGAAATAATTCTGATTCATCTTTAATATCATAAACGTGATCAGGAACATTAATAATTCCTACAACTTTTTCTTTTAAAGTTACCCCTTCATATGTTAATGTAATTTCATCACCAATTTTAATGTTATTGTTTTCTGCATAAAAATTATCTACCCAAATCCCTTTTTTATCAGCATCGAATTTTTCACCCTTAAAAACATGAAATTTAGATATATTGTTTGTCTCAATAAAATTAAGTTGAATTGTTTTATCCTTTTTTCCTTTTTCCGTTGCCATAACAGTAATTTTTCTTTCAATGTCCTTAACATTATCCATTTTTTTTATTTGATCTAAATTTTCTTTAGTTATTGATTTACCTATAATATTTAAATCTTGCAAATTACTTTTTTTATAATATTTATTTGCTGAGTTTACCATTCCATCCATATATGATGCAATTCCCGCATAAACTAATACTCCAATAAAAACCATTAAAAAGATTGTAATAAATTGTGATAAATTATTTTTTATATCACGTATCATTTTCTTTCTTAACATATTACCACTTCACTTCATCAATTTTTTTAGGTTTTTTATTGATTTCATTGGATTCTATTTTACCATTTTTTAATCTAATAATACGATCAGCTACTTCAGCAATTAAAGCGTTATGAGTAACGATAATAACTGTATTTTCTCCATTATTAGCATCACATTGTGATTTCAATAATTTTAAAACTTCTACACCTGTTTTTGAATCAAGAGCTCCTGTTGGTTCATCACATAATAGTAATAATGGATCTTTAGCTATTGCACGTGCAATCGATACTCTTTGTTGTTCTCCTCCTGATAATTGATTTGGAAATTTATTATAATGTTTTCCAAGTCCTACTTCTTTTAGAATTTTTTTAGTGCTTTTTGGTTTTTTTACGATATCTTGTACTATTTCAACATTTTCTAAAACTGTTAAAGTTGGCAATATATTATAAAATTGAAAAATAAACCCAACATTTTCAGCACGATATTTGGTTAATTGTTCATCATTGTATTTAGATATTTTTTCTTCACCTATAATAATATCTCCTGATGTTGCTTTATCCATTCCACCAAGTAAATTTAATAAGGTTGATTTACCTGCTCCACTTGGTCCTAAAATAACAACAAATTCTCCTTTATTGATTGAAAAATCTACTCCATCTAATGCATTAAAATTTTTTTCTCCTACTTGATATGTTTTTTTTACTTTTTTAAATTTAATAAGTTCTTCCATTTAATTCACCTCTTCAAAATATGAAACTTATATCACATTACAAAACAATTATACTTTTATTTATTTGATTAGTCAATAAAATATGAATATTTTATCACATTTTATTGATTTATTTTTTATTAGAAGTTATAATTATAAAAGAGGTGGATATTATGTCTGAAATTAGAATTCCTACTCAAAAGCGTTCAATTGAAAAAAGAAATAAGATAATTGAAAAAGGTTTTGAACTTATGTGTAATAATGGATATTACAATACTAATACAAATGAAATTGCAAAGTATGCTGGTGTTTCTACTGGTATCATTTATCAATATTTTAATGATAAAAAGGATATTTTTATGGCTGGTGTTGAAAACTATGCTAATAAAATTATGTATCCTATGCTAAATACTTTAAAGACACAAAAAATTGATTTAAACAATTTAGATGAAATTTTAAATGACATGATTGATAATTTTATTAAATCACATACTATTTCTAAAAAAGCTCATGAAGAATTGATGGCTATGTCACATTTAGATGAAGATGTTAAAAATATTTTTAAAAATTCAGAATTAGAAATGACTAATAAAATTGTATCTTTATTAGAAAATAATGAAATTACAACAGATCACTTAAAAGAAAAAGTTCATATTATAATAGGTGTTATTGATAATTTATGTCATGAAATTGTTTATCATAAACATGAACAACTAAATTACGATATAATGAAAAAAGAAGTAATTAAGTTAATTACTTCTATGTTAAAATAGCTACTTTTGTAGCTATTTATTTTTGCGATATTTTTTTATATTTTTTCTTAAATCTGAATATGATTGTTGAACCATATTTTGAATTTTAATATTATTTAAATTTTCAATTTTTGAATGAAATTCATAATTTAAATCAGCTATTTTTTCATCAGAAAGTAAAATTAGATTTGCTTTTAAACGATTAACTAAATAGACTAACAAAGCTTCCTTTTCAGTTTCTTCTAAATTTTTATCATCCATTCTTAATATTTTATCTAAACTACTATCATAATTCATAATTGCTATTTGTTCTATTTTTTTATCATTTGTCATCAACATAGAATAACTTTGACTATCTGAAATATTAAAGTCATTTTTTAATACTTCTTCCTCAAGCATAGCATCTGAAAAAATTTCACAATACATCATTTCTTTTAATATTTTTTTTAGTTTTAAATCTTTTTGTTCATTAATCTCTTCATTTATCATACTTATATAAAACATTAAACTTATCTTTCTTATGTTCCAACCTTTTTCCAATTCTTTTTTTAATTCTTTCAAATTTTTTTCTTCATTTGCATATTTCCAACTTCCTAATACAATTTTAGAAAATATACGACAAATCAAAACTTCTTCTGATTTTTTTATATAACATTCTTCAATATTTTGAATTTGTTCTAATAATAGTAAAACTAATTTATTTAAGTCTTTTAACTGAACATATTTTTCTTTGTATATAGAGTTTTCATAGTAAACTATTTTTTTAATTTCTTCCATCTTAGTTATATATTTTTCTCCAGTTAACTTAGTTAATTCTATATATTTTGATATTAGTTTTCTATATGAATCAATTATTAGTTGATACAAATATAAAGTTTCATCTTTCATAAAATCACGTCCTTGATCCCATATTATAACACAATAATTCTTTTTTTTAAATTTTTTGTATATAAATTTAATCTATGTACATAATATTAATGTGATAAGAAATTATCACACATAAAAAGACACAAGGAATTTTGTGTCTTTTTCTTATTTTTCATAATTCATTGCAGCTATTTCTAGTTTATCATTACTATGAATTAAGATTAAATTACTTTCGGTTGGATATTGTAAATCTTCTTTATATGCAATTTTTAAAGTTACATAATAAGCTTTATCATCACTTGCTACTTCTGTTTCATAATCATCTTGTTCAATTTTTGAAACCGACACTTTTTCAACATTTGGTAATGATTGCTTTCTATTTTTATAGATGTTATTTTCTACGTAACGATAAACAGTATCTTTAGCATAAGATTCAAAATCATTTTGATAATCTTTATAAACAAATTGTGTTCCACCAACATCATTTTTGTTGATTGCACAATCTAATGAATAGAAATCTGCTATAAACATTTTACTCATTATTTTAGCATATTCTTCTTCATCCATATCGTCACTTTCTAATTCTTTTTTTAATTTTTTGAATAATTCTTTAAAATACTCAGGATCATTTTCATTAAGTTGATATCCATACCCTTTAATAGTATCAAGTACTTCAACTTTCTTTTGTGATTTAGTATTTAAACTATCGAAGATGTCTTTAATGCAAAAACCTAAAATTGCGATTATTATTATTATTAAAATCGTTAATATAAAGGATGTTTTTAATTTTCTTTTCTTTTTATTTGCTTTCATTTGTTACCTCACTTGTTAATTTCTCTTTTGCTTCTTCCTTTTTAATTAAGTCATATACAATAATTGAATCAGAAATAGAAACGGCTTCATCAGCTAATTTATTATATTTTTGAATATAATCAACACTAACAGTATCATCAGGATTCAATAGTTTTCCTTCTTCTTTACTTTGATTATAATACATTTTATCAGTTAACCAATTTCCATCTGGGAAGAATACAACATTTTCATCAATACTAAATATATCATGTCCTAAAGCATATTTACTTTTGAATCCAAACATATTTCCTAAAGTTGGCATTACATCATACATACCCATTATTTTTTTTGTTTCTTTGGCTTTATCTTTATTATCTTTTGACCAAATAATAAATGGTACTTTACGATTTAATTCATATTGATAATAATCTACTTCTTTATAATTAGGATCATCTTTGTCTAAAACAGAATCAGTCTCAGGATCGTAATTATAGAAACGTTTAAATTCTGATTTTTTCAATTTTGCGTCATGATCTCCATAGATGACGATTACAGTATTATCGAGAACACCATTTTGATCTAATTCATCAATTAATTGACCTATAGCCTCATCAGCATAATGAACTGATTTAAAGTAATTTCCAAGTTTAGTTCCTTCCATGTATGGAGCAGTAACTTCCTCTTCTTGTCCTGTCTCTTCATTTTTTTTCTTATATTTATATGTTACTTCATAATCACTATGACTTTCAATATCTGAAAATGGTGTATGATTAGTAAGCATAATCAAAGTTCCCATAAAGTTAGTATGTTCATCACTTATTTTTTTGATTTTTTCACTAGCTTGTCTAAAGAATGATTTATCAGATAATCCTAATCCAATTGTTTCATCAATATTGAAATCTTTATTGTAACAATAGAATTTTTCATATCCAAGACTTTTATGAGCATTATTACGATTCCAGAAGGAACAGTTATTACCATGCATACTAAAAGTATAATACCCTTGTTTTTTTAATAATTTTTGTAGAGTTTCATATTCTCTATCCCAGTAACTAACAAAAACAGTTCCACTACTAGCTGGCATAAGAGATGTACTAAGAGTAAACTCACTATCACTACTAGTTCCAACACTCTCTTGAGCATAAAAGTTAGAAAAATATAATCCTTCACTAGCAAGTTTTTTTAAATTTGGCGCAACATCTACACCGTTAAAACTTGTATTTAAAGTAAAGTTTTGAATACTTTCAGCGTGTATTAGTAAAATGTTTTTACCTTTAAACATATCTGTATATTCATTTGTTTTAGTTTCATCTTTTTTATTTTCATAGTATTCCCTAAATTTTTTAGCATTTTTATCATAACCAAATAATGGGTTTAATTGTGATTTTACAGTTGCGAATAAATCGTTTATTTGATATGTATAAATACCAAAACGCATAACAATATATTCACGGTTCCATTGTTTACTAAGACGACTAATATCAATAGAACTCATTGTTGAAATAAATAATCCAATTAAAATAAGTCCAACAATTAAAGTGTTTACAGCTCTAATGCGACCAACCTCTATCTTTGAAACGCGATCATAATACTTTTTCTTTTTTAGACTTTTATGAACAAAAATCATAGCTAGAATTTGCCAAATATAGCAAAAATCCTTCATTTCCATGACATTTTCTACAACAGCATCTCCTACGTCCACTACTTGTAATGATGTTTCTAATAAAGAAAATGATGCGAATGATAGGTAATTTGTATAATACATTGAATTAATAACACATAAAACTACAAAAATACATGATATTGTGAAAAAGTATTTAAATTGGTGCTTTGGTTTTATAAAATAACCAAAAGCTCCTAATATTAATATAATAGCTAAATCAGCAATAATTGGTTTTATATCAAAGTAATTTTTAACGGTTAAAAATCTAATTAAGCATCCATTTATAACTGAAGATATAACAAAAGTCATAAATAAAATATTTGTTTTAACATAATTTTGTGATTTAACCTTAAAATTACCAATTTTTTCTTTAAAATTATAATCTTTTATTTTTTTCATTTTGTTCACCTCGAAAAACTTTTAACTCTATAAGTATAGCACTTATTAAATCTTTAATCAAATTTTAAATTCTTATCTATATATTTGATCAATGTACTCTAGAAGTTTTAAAAATAACTTTACAAAATTCTTTTCTAAACCTTTATTTGCTAATTTTCTAACTTCAATTCTTTTCTTTTTAATAGGTAAATTACTAAAGAATACAGCATCTATTTCTTCTTTTAATGATGTTTTAATTTGTAAATCTGAAATAATTGATTCAATATCATCATTTATAATTCTAGCAGCATCTATTTCAATATTTTTTCCTTTACAATTAAGTGTTAATTGACCTATTGTTGAAACGTTTTCAATCTCAACGATAAAATCCGTTCCTTTAACATATTTTTTTACTTCTATTTTATTATCATTGAAATATGCTACAACATCATTTGCTTCTTTCGTATTTCTAAAGACAATTTTATAATTTCTAACTTCTGGTACAATATTTGTTTTTCCCTCTAATGGTCTAATTATAACTGTATAATTGTTTGGTAAGTAGTTATAATCAATTGCTGTTAATAGGTAATTTCCACTTTTATAAGCTTCTGTTACACCATCATCTTCATACATTTTGTATGTATTAGTTCTTCCTGGGAAGATTTGAATTTCCAAATTTTTAGGTGGTTTGGTACTATTTAGTTCATTATCATTACTTAAAGTAACAATTGATCCAGCTTTTGCAAAAACAGGATAATCTTCATCATTAAAGAATGATAAATGTTTTCTTCCACCAATAAATTTTTTTCCATTTACAAAGTCATACCATACGCCCTCTGGTAGATAAAATTTATGAATTACACGATTAATTAAATATTCTTTTTTGGTAGTTATAGGGCAAACGAATAATTCATTTCCAAAAAAGTATTCATTTCTAAAATTTAAATCATCATACATTGTTGGAACGTTATAATATAAAGGAATTATAAGTGGCATTCCGTATCTTGAATATTTATAACATTCAGAATATATATATGGTATTAAACGGTGTCTCAAATTTAAGTATTTTTTAACAATACTATAAGTTTTAATTCCCCATTTCCAAGGTTCTCTTTTATAATATTTTCCATCTTCTGATCCAAATTTAAGAATTGGACTAAAAGTTGCAAGTTGAACATAACGTGTATATAGTTCATTATCTTCTGTACCTTTATAGTATCCACCAACATCATGGGCTAAAAAGGTAAGTCCAATATTAGTAGCACAACCATTATAATATGGTAATGTTTTTAGTGTATCCCAACCTACAATTGTTTTACCAGAATATAAAACAGGATATCTATGAGCTGCTACTGAGGAATTTCTAGTTAAAATCATTGACCTTTTATTTTTAATATTATCTAAAAATTGATAATGATTTAAAACAAATAAATCATTTTTTTTGTTTACTGCTTCACTATCATTCCAAAAGAAATCAACGCCATCACTTTCTAAAGGATGAATTAGTATTTTTAAATAGGCATCTATACATTTAGGATCAAAAACATTAAACGGAATATTTCCTTTTTCATCTTTTTGTAAATAGTTGGTAAGAATTTCATAATTTTTTTCCTGTGGATAAATACCATCTAAAGGATTAACATTAAGCCCTACTGCTATGTTTTTACTGTGGATAAAGGAAATTAGTTCTTTAGGATTTGTAAATAAATCAGGATTCCATGTAAATCCATTATTTTTTTGACTAGTTATATGCCATTTTTTATCAAGTAAAAGAATAGATAAAGGTATTTCATTTAGTTCAAATTCATTAACTAAATTTTTAATTTGGTCTTCATTATAATTAGTATTTCTACTCCACCAATTTCCTAAAGCATATCTTGGAATTAAATTAGGATATCCTGTAAGTGAAAAATAATCTTTAAGACATAAAGCAAAATCTTTTAAATACATAAAAAGATATATGTCTTTACTATTACTTTCTTTTTTTTCTAAAACGCCACTTTCTGTAAAGACATTTGTATTAGAATCGTCAATAGAAACAAATCCGTCTACGGAGTATAGGCTTTTTTGTAATTTAGGATCACCTACGTTATCATCAAGAGAAAAAGAAGGTGCGCCATAGTTTCTAACTTCTGGATGATTATAATACCAAACACGATCAGTGTTAAGTAATTTTACATTTAAATTAGCTGTTGGATTAAGCTTACTTCCTGCAAAACTTTTATTTTTAACGTAGTTTAATTCAAAATATTTAGTTTTTATTTGTAAATATTTACTATTTTCGCTTTTTTCAAATTTAACGGGTGGCATATTTCGATACCAGACAAGTTCAGTAGGTCGATTTTCAAAAAATCCTTCTTCACTATATTCCATTCTAATTAATCTTTCACTTAAGACTGTAAAACGATACTTATCCCCTTGAATAATATTTTCTTTATTTGCTATAGCCTTACTATAATCAAACGTAAATTGTTCTCCTAAATTATACATATATTCACCCCTTATAATTCTTCTATTTTCATAAAATTAGTGTGTTTTGTATCACTAAATGGATAACCTCCAGTTATTATAATTTTTCCTTTTTCTTCTTTTAATAGTTTTTTTGCTAATTGTTTTGATTTAATCATTATTTCATCAAATGATTTAAGTTCATCTATCAAAATAGGATAAACACCATAATACATATTTAACTCTTTTACTGTGTTAATATCTGGACTAAGAGCTAAAATAACAGCTTTTGGTCTAAAACGACTTATTTTTTTAGCTGTGTAACCACTCATAGTTGGTGTAACTATAAATTCACATTTTAATCTATTACTACACTCAACAACACTATGAGCGATCGAACCTGTTATATCTTGTTTTTCTGTTCGCATTGTTTTATCTAAAAATTCATAATAATTGATATCTTCTTCAGATGATGTAACAATTTTATTCATCATGGCAACAGTTTGAGCTGGGTATTTACCAATCGTAGTCTCGCCTGATAACATAACATTATCAACGCCATCAATAACAGCATTAGCCACATCTGATACCTCTGCTCTTGTTGGACGTGATACATTTTCCATAGTGGATAGCATTTCAGTTGCTACAATGCTTACTTTTCCAGCTGTATGACATTTGTTAATAATTATTTTTTGAATTCCAGGAATTCTTTCCATCGGAATTTCTGCTCCTAAATCTCCACGGGCAATCATAACACCATCACTTATTTTAATAATATCATCTATATCTTCTAAAGCTCTTTCATTTTCAATTTTAGGAATAATAGCAATATGATCATTATCAAGTTCAATTAAAATATCATTAATACTCATTACATCTTCATAACTTGATATAAATGATAAAGCTAAAAAGTCAATATTTAAATCACATGCAAGTTTAATATCTTCTCTATCTTTTTTACTAATAAAAGGCATTTTTAATTTTTTATCAATAACATTGATACTTTTATAATCTTCTACATATCCTTCTTTTTTTACCTCGCAAATTAAGTTATCATTAGTTTTTCCTACAACTTGTAATTCTACTAAGCCATCATTTATTTTGATAATTGTATCAAGATCTACTTCTCGAACAAAATGTTCATAGCTTACAGAAAACTTGGTATTATCACCTAAAACATTTTGATCATAAATTCTTATCGTATCACCTTGTTTAAGAAAAGCTTTCCCTCCAGCAAATTTTAAAACATTTACATCTGGTCCTTTTAAGTCAAACATAATAGACACATAAGTATTTAATTCCTTATTTAATTCATTTATTTTTGATACAACTTCTTTACAAAAATCACCATCTGCATAAGCTAGATTTATACGAGCTATGTCCATACCATTTAAAATAAGTTCCTTTAATACTTCCTTTTTTATACTAGCTGGTCCAATTGTCGCTATTATCTTAGTTTTTTTCATAGTATCACCTATTTTATATTATAACAATTTTTTGACCGAATAAAAAGAAAATATAAAAAAATTGTACTAAAAAATTTATTTTTTATATAAATTTACAAAAAAAAAATCACAAATGTGACTTTCTAATCTTTAGGACTAAAAATAAGTGATAGAAAAAATGATATAACAATAGCTGAAATAATTCCTGATGAGGTTAAATCAAACATTCCCATAGCTAGTCCCATTAGTCCAAAATCTTGAGCTTTTTCTAATGCACCATGAATAAGTAAATGTCCAAAGCTAGTAATAGGTACTAATGCTCCTCCACCGGCAAATAAAACAAATTTATCATAAATACTAAAAACATCTAAGAAAGCTCCTAAAACGACAAAGATAGTTGTTACATGTCCTGGCGTTAATTTGGTATTATCCAAAATTATTTGTCCCAATAGACAAACAAAACCAGCAAATATAAAAGCATTTATATAAATCATTCTATAACCTCCAAACTAATAGCATGTGCGATGCTTGGAATAGTCATTTTTTCATTAACCATTGTTGGTGACATTAAAGCCCCTGTTGCAACTAGTAGTACTCTTTTTAATTTTTTCTTACGCATTTTATCAAAAATAAAGCTATATGTGACAAGCGGTGCACAAGCTGGTCCTGATCCTCCAGCATAAACTGGTTGACGATTTAAATCGTATATCATAGTAGCAGTATCATTGTAGTTTTTTAATTCTATCCCATATTCTGTTTGCATATAATCAATTAAAATTTCTTTACCATATATACCTAAATCCCCACTTAATATAAGATCATAGTAACTTGCATCTCTTTTAGTATCATTTAAATGTCTAAAAATAGTATCTGCACAAGCCGGTGCCATTACAGCTCCCATGTGATAAGCATCTTTTATTCCTAAATCAGCAACTATTCCAATTGTTCCACTTTCTACTCTTATGCCCTTTTTAATACTTGTTAAATAAGCACTAGCACTACCAGTTGTTGTAAATGTCGCTGTCTTAGGTTTAGGTCCTCCGTATTCAACAGGATAACGAAATTGTTTTTCAGCTGCATTATTATGAGATGATGTTGTACAGATGCAATTTTTTATTTGTTTTGCCTCAATCATATTTGAAGCAATTATTAATCCTTCTACGCTAGTTGCACAAGCATTATATATCCCTAAATAAGGTATTTTTAAATTATTAGCGGCATAATTAGATGCTACAATCTGATTTAATAAATCTCCTGATATAAATAAATCAATATCAAACCTTGTCGTTCCTATTTTTCCAAGTAACATATCTACACTTTCTTCAATTAATTTGCTTTCAGCTTGTTCCCAAGTTTTTTTTCCAAAATAAAAATCATTAAAACTTTTATCAAAGTAATTACTTAATGGTCCATTTTTCTCATAAGGTCCAGTTACAGTTGACGTTTCATTTATATATACATTTTTATATTTAAATGTCATACTTGACCTCCAAATAATAAGATTCTTATAAGTCCAAATACATAAGCACTAACAACGCCAAAAATAATAACTGAGCCTGCTAGTTTAAGCATACTCGCACCAAGTCCTGTAACCAATCCTTCTTTTCTATAATCTAATGCCGCACTCATCATAGAATGCGCAAAACCTGTAATTGGAACAATAAGTCCTGCTTTCGCAAAATTAACCCATTTATCAAAAAAGCCAAAACATGTAAGTAAACATCCTATAAAAATTAAAGTGATTATCATAAATGGTCCTGCTTCTTTAGTTGGGATATTTAAGTAGTAAGAATACATTTCAACTAAAATTTCTCCAATTACTCCCATAATTCCTCCAATTATAAAAGCAATCATTCCATTATAAAGACGATTTTCTTTTGGTGTATGGCTACTTACCAAATCCTTATATTTATTTTTTTCCATATTATTCCTCCTTATTTTATTATGTATTTTTTAAATTTTTTTATACAAAACCCTTTACAAATTTAATTTTTTGTTGTATTATAGCGACTAAATTATTAAAAAGGGGGCTTTTTTGATGGAAAATCAAGGGTTTAATTATGAATTAGAGGCTGAAAAAATAAGTGATTTATTTAATCAAAATTATAAATTAGGATTAGAAGCAAAAAATAGTTTTAGAAATAAAACCAAATTTAGTTTAGATGAAGTTTTAGAATATTTAATTTATTCTATTTCAAAGGCAAATAATGAAAAATGGACAATAAGAAAGGTTGTATTTTATAACGATATTACAAATAAAGTTGATTTAAATTATTATGCAATTGATGATAGTTTTGATTCTATTTTTAAAGGTTTTGTTAGAAGAGGAACAGATTCTGAAAAAGAAATCTTAGAACAAATTGAAATTATTAGTCGTAATGAAATGATGATAAAATTAGGTTCTAAATCAAAAATTGTTAAAGGTCGTAAAGAAGTTTTTGATTTTGTAACTGAATCTGATGAAGAACAAAGAAATTATTTAGAAGAAGGATTCTTTACTTTCCCAAAAGAATATGATTTCTTATATGATATTATTATTGATCATATTAATAGAAAAAATAATTCTAAAGTATATACAAAAAAAGCCATTTAATGGCTTTTTATACTGTTAATTCTGTTTTGATTTTTTGTTTTATCTTTTTTTCTTTTCTCGATACTTGAACTTGGGTCATACCAAGTTTTTTTGCTATTTCACTTTGCGTTAAATCGTATAGATATCTTCCTTCAATTATATTTCGTTCCTCTTTTGATAAATTATTTAATTCTTCTCTAAGAGCAATTAAAGTATTAATATCTTCTCTTTTTTCTGCCACATAATCATGAAGGGTTACTTCTTTACTATCTAAGCTAAGTGGTTCATCAATACTTTGAATAATATTTGTTGTTGCAATACTATCAGTAATTAAATTTTCATCCACATCTAAAAACTCTGATAATTCTTTAATAGTTGGCATTCTCATAAGCTTTTGGGAGAGCAAAATATTAGCTTTTTCAATTTTTAATTTTAGTTTTGTTATATTCCTACTGATTTTTATTCCTTTATCTGTTCTTACTAATTTTTTCATTTCACCTAAAATATGTGAATAAGCATATGTTGAAAATTTAACGCCGTAACTTGGATCAAATTTAGAATAAGCATTCATAAGTCCTATGCATCCTACTTGAAATAAATCTTCTTTATTCTTATAACCTTCAAAATATTTAGTTAGTGACATAATATAATTTTTATATTCCATTATTTGTTCGTTTGTCATATTTCCTCCTTATACATTCATTATTTTAAAAGCACTAAGTTCATTTTCTGTTTCATTTATATATTTAAGTAATCTGGATTGTTCTAATTTTAATTTTATTTTATAATTTTTTATACCACATAATAATGATTTACCATTATTTTTATTACATATTTCATAGTTATAAAGTAGACTGCTTATTCCTTTTAAATCTATTTCTTCTAGCTCTTCAATATTAAAAACAACATTTCTTATTCCACTCTTTAGAATTCTTTTTGTTACTTCTTCTTTTAGTTTATAAACAGTATCTTTCGTTAATTTTCCTTTAAGTCTAACAAAGAAAATTCCCTTTCTAAATTCCAAATTTATTTCTAACATTTTGCTCACCTTCCTAGTATAATTTAGCACATGATTTTCTTCTTTTATACACATTCGACAAAAGTAGTTAGATGTTTCACTCGACAAAATTATCTCTAATTATAAATACTTTTCTTTAAAGATAAATTCCTGCAAAAAAAAGATTTAGTTTTCTACTAAATCCTTTGTTTTTTCGTTTACATATATTTTTACTTTAACATCATTAAATTCATTATAATTGTAAATTTTCTTCTTTTTTATATCTTTCATTATCATTTTTGTATATTTATTATTTAGGCTGAAAGTTGTATCTTTTTCATTAGTTACAAAACTGATGTAATCCTTATCTTCATCTGTATCTTCATGTTTTTCAATACTTACAAATTTTGGATAATATGTAACCTCTGCTTTTATTTTATTATCTTCAATACTGTTATCAACAATAATTTCTGTTTTATAATTAGAAATAGATGTTTTTTTATCTATATCTTCCATAAATATTTCTGTTTTTGTTTCATATCTATTTTGTGGTAAAGAATCATGATACTCAAAATCAAATATATATGAAATTGACATAACCCCACCAATTATTATTAGTAAAATATTGATTAAAAAAGGATATAAATATATTTTTTTATCTGCAATTAATCCTCTATAAATTAAATCAATTATACAAATAATAAATCCTAAACATCCTAATGTTGCAATTAAGAAACCATAAACAGCTATACCTTTACATAATAGATAAATTAAAATAACTAATCCAACAATAAATAAAAAGGCAACAAATACTAATGGTATTATGATTGTAAATATAACAAATAATCTAACTAAAATTAATACAATTGTTTCAAAAGTGTCATTTTTTTTTACTTTTTTATTTTCTTTTGTTGTTTTTTCTTCTATTTTAGTATTTTTAACTTTTGAATTTGTTTTTGATGTTTTATCTTTTTTAGAATAATCTGTTATAAGTTTAACGATAAGTAAAACGCATATACCTAAATAAACAATTTCAATTAATCCTTTCCATATCCAAGAGAAGATAGTTGCAAATGGTTCTACCCCTATTCTAAATACACTTGATCCAAGTTCTGATGCAAAATAGATTGGTATTTTTAAAATAGCTAAAAAGATTAGAAGAATAATCACTTTTAAAATTATTTCAAAAACATTACTTGTTGTGCATTCAAAGTCTGATTGTTTTATACTATCCACAACATCATCAGTTACTTCTGATATTTTTTTAGCACCTTTCCTAATTAATTCTTCAGCTCCGTCAACAAAATCTTTTGATTTATAATCAGGGTTTATTTTATAAGCATTTAAAATTTCTTTAGAAAGTTCATCTATGCTTCCAAATTCTTTTACAGCTTCACTTTCTTTTTTACCATGTTTTACTTTTTCTTCAATTATATCTCGATATTCATTTATGGTATCTTTTCTTTCTTCTTCACTTAAAATTGATAATTTTTTTTCTAACTCACGCAAGAATTTATCCTTAGTCATTTTTCCCACACTCCTTTATAAATTTATTAACAGCTTTTTCAAAACTACTCCAATTCTCTAAGGTATCTTTCATTTTTTCTTTTCCTAAAATGGTAATTTTATAATATTTTCTAGGAGGTCCTTCTGTTGATTCAACTAAATATGTTTCAAAGTATTTCTCGTTAGTTAATCTTTTTAGTAATGGATAAATTGTTCCATCATTAACGTCAACTACTTTTGATACTTCTTCTACAAGTTCATATCCATACATATCTTTTTTATTTACAGAAAGTAGAACAATTAATTCTAACACTCCTTTTTTAAATTGCGTATTAATACTATCACCTCACTGATACCATTTTATATCAAGTATCTTGTATTGTCAAGTACTAAAAAAATAAAAGTAGTAAAATATATAAAAAGAGTTAATAACTCTTTAAAATGTATGATTCTTATTTTTTATAAATTCTCTTAACATTTTGGTAAGTGCTCTTTTTTCAATACGTGATACATAACTTCTAGATATTCCAAGTTCTTTTGCTATTTCTTTTTGTGTTACCTCATTTGTATTATTTAATCCATATCTTTTAGTAATTATCTCTTTTTCTCTTTCATTTAAAACTTTAAAATAGTCTTTTAAAAGAGAAATATTATTTTGATTATGAATATCCATTGCAAAATCAGGATTAGGGGTTTTCAATATATCTAAAAAGGTTATTTCATTTCCATCTTTATCAAATCCTACTTGTTCATTTAAGCTTATATTCTTATTATTTTTTTTATCACTTCGAAAATACATTAGAATTTCATTTTCAATACATCTAGCACAATAAGTAGTTATTCTAGTTCCATGTTTATATGAATAGCTATCTATTCCTTTTATTAGACCAATGGTTCCAATACTAATTAAATCATCAGCATCATCTCTTTTATGTTCATATTTTTTTACAATATGAGCAACTAATCTTAAATTATGTTCTATTAATTTATTTCTTGCTTCTTGATCTCCTAGTTTTGCTTTTTTTACGCATTCATCCTCTTCTTCTTTGGATAAGGGATCTGGAAAAACGTTATTAGAATAAGCTGCTGTAAAAATATAGAAATCTTTAAATAAATATTTTATTATTTTTTGAAACATTAAATCACTCCTAATTAAGAATATGTAATAAGAATAAAAATTTATTTTGTCCATAAAAAAAAGAAAATATAAATTTTCTTTAGTCCATATATTTATTCATTTGTTTCATCATTTGATTAACTTGTTTTTGACTAGGAGTACGTCCCATTTGCATCATCATTGCTTTGATCATTTGTTCATTAATTGGTGGATTTTTTTTCATATATTTTTTCATATAGTTACGAGCTAAAATAAATCCTACGATTGCTCCAATAATTACTCCACCTAATACTTTTAATATATCAAATAATAATTCCATAATATCATCCTCTCTTTTTCATTGTACATAAATTTAAACTAATTTACAAGTGTTATAAATTTATATTCAATTAATTTTTAATTAGAACTTTCAAAATCATCCAAGAAATCATCAATTGTCATTATTTTTTCATCAATTGTTTCTAATGAAATATTTTCTTTTTCTATTTTTTCTTCTTTTGTTTCCTTTTCAACTAGTTTTTTTGTTTCAAATACATCTATTATTTCATTTTTAATAATATTTGTTCCTGTTGAATAACGATCGTTGATTGGTAAATCAGTAAGTTTGATAGTTACTATTTCATCTTTTGTTTTAAGTCCTAAAGTTTGTTTATAATTAGTAATAAAAGTTTTTAATACATAATATGGATTTGTTTTTACTTCTCTTATAATTTGAACACCTTTTCTAGCTCTAGAAGTTAATTCAAATTCATTTAATTTAATTCTTTTTCCTGTATTTTTCTTAGTAATTACAGTTAAATATTCCATATCATTACTATATAAATGTCCACTTACTACAGTATCATTTTTTAAATTTATAGCCTTTACACCACTCGCTTTAAGTCCCGTAACAGGTATTTCTTCGGTTTTATAACAAAGACCATAACCATTTGTTGTTGTTATAAAGACATTCTCATCAGTACTATCTGTGATACTAACAACTTTATCATCATTCTTAAGTTTAATTGCAACAATAGGTTTTGAATACCTTTGAACTTTAAAATCGATAAGTTTTGATCTTTTTACCATTCCGTTTTGTGTGAATATAGTTATATTTTTTTGAGTTTCAAAATCATAAACTGGTAAAGAATAAATAACTTTTTCTTCTGATGAAATCTTAATAATATTACTAACATGTTTTCCTAATTCTTTCCATTTTAAATCAGGTATTTCATAAACAGGAATATATAAATAATTACCTAAATCAGTAAACAATAAAATAGTATCCATTGTATTCATTTTATATTTACCAATTATGAAATCTCCTTCTTTTAAAGTTGGTTCTACACTCTCATCATAACTTCTAAGTGATGTTCTTTTAACATAACCTTCATCTGTTACAATGACAATACAATCTTCTTTAGGAATCATCTTAGTTGTATCTATTTTTATTTCTGTTATTTCTTCTTTTATCTCTGTTTTACGTTGTGTTGCATATTCTGCTTTAACAGCCTTAAGTTCATTTTTCATAACTCTTTTTAAGGCTTCTTCATTATTTAATATTTGTTCAAAGATAAATATTTCTTTTTTTAGTTTTTCCATTTCTTCATTTAATTGTGTTACATCTGTATTGGTTAATTTATAAAGTTGTAAAACAACAATTGCTTCTGCTTGAATTTCACTAAATTTATATTCTTTAACTAAATTTATTTTAGCGTCACTTTTATTCTTAGATGATCTAATTGTTTTAATCACTTCATCTAAAATTGATAAAGCCTTAATCAATCCTTCAACAATATGCATACGAGCACGTGCTGTATCTAAATCAAATTGTGTTCTTCTTTTAATAAAATCTTTTTGATGTTTAATATATTCATCAATTATTTTAAGAATTCCAACAGTCATTGGACGTCCATTTACAATAGCAACCATATTATAGTTATAAGATATTTGTAAATCTGTATTTTTTAATAAATAATTTAAGATTAATTCTTGATCAGCATCTTTTTTTAATAAAATACCTATACGAGTTGGATCTTCAAAGTTTGATTCATCTAATACTTCAGCAATTCCATCTATTTTTTTATCAATTCTAATTTCATCTATTTTTTTTACAAGGTTAGCTTTATTTACATCAAAAGGTATTTCTGTGACAATTATTTTTGTTTTACCTTTTTCTTTTGCAAATTCAATTTTTGATCTAACAATTACTTTTCCACGTCCAGTTGTAAAGGCATCAATTATTCCCTTTTTACCTTCGACAATAGCACCGGTTGGAAAATCTGGCCCTTTAACAATATCTAAGATAGTATCTAATCGACAATTTGGACTATCAATTCTTTTGATAGTTGCATCTATTACTTCACCTAAATTATGCGTTGGAATATTTGTTGCATATCCTGCACTAATTCCTGTTGCTCCATTTACTAATAAATTCGGAAATTTTGCTGGTAAAACAACTGGCTCTTTTTCAGTATCATCAAAATTCCAGACCATTTCAACTGTATTTTTATCTATATCTTTTAATAATTCTCCACTTATTTTAGCAAGTCTTGCTTCCGTATAACGCATGGCTGCTGCTGAGTCACCATCAATTGAACCATTATTACCATGCATATCAATATATGGAGTACTTTGTTTCCACCATTGACTCATACGAACCATTGCATCATAAATAGATGAATCTCCATGTGGGTGGTAATTACCCATTATATTCCCAACTGCTTTAGCCGATTTTTTATATGGTTTATCAAATGTATTATGATCACGATACATTGCATATAAAATTCTTCTTTGAACTGGTTTGAATCCATCTCTTATATCTGGTAATGCTCTATCTTGAATAATTGATTTAGAATATCTTTCAAATCTTGTTCCCATTATTTCTTCTAAAGCATAATCATATATTTTGTTTATTACGTCCATTAAGTATCACCTAATTAATTATAACAAAAAATATGGATGAATGCAAAAAAAACATTGAAAAATAAGTCTTTTTAAGATATACGTAAACTATATTTTTTTTCGTTTAAATTTAAATACATTAAATATTCATTTATATGCTCGAACATTTTTTTTGCTTTAGAATCATCATTATATGCTTTTCTTATAAACAAATTAATAGTTGAAATAATAGTTAAAAAATCTTTGTCATTATTTTCTATATTTATCTTTGTATTTTCATTAATATAATTTTCTAATAAAAGTAAATTTTTCTTTTTTTTATTTTTATCTTCTTCATTTAAAATAACAAAAATAATCATTAATAAATTTAAGTTATCATCAACTTTATTTAATAGATTATTTTTTATAAAAGTACTGTTTTTTATTATATATTGTATTTCATCATTTTCCATTTTTATCCTCTTTTCTATAAACTATTTTATTATATTCAAAAGAAAAAAAAGAAATACTTTTTGTGTACTTCCTTTATCCTTCATAATCATCTTTTAGTGAAAAGTCAACATTTTCTTCTATCCAGGCTTTTCTAGGTTCTACTTTATCTCCCATTAGAACACTCACACGTTTCTCAGCTAGGGCACCATCATTTATATTTACTTTAATTAAACTTCTTTTATTTGGATCCATTGTCGTTTCACGAAGTTGCATTGCATCCATTTCCCCAAGTCCTTTATATCTTTGTGTTTGTGATTTTTTACCTTTAAATTTTTCTAAAATTTCTTTTCTATCTTCTTCTGTCCAAGCGTAATATGATTCTTTACCACAACTTATTTGATATAAAGGTGGCATAGCAATATATAGTTTTCCAGCTTCTATTAATGGTTTCATATAACGATAGAAAAAGGTTATAAGTAAAATTTGAATATGGGCACCATCATCATCGGCATCGGTCATGATAATAACTTTATCATAGTTAGAATCTTTTACTTCAAAGTCACTTCCAACACCAGCTCCTATTGTATGAATCATTGTATTAATTTCTTCATTTTTAAAGATATCTTCCATTTTAGCTTTTTCAGTATTTAATACCTTTCCGCGAAGTGGTAAAATGGCTTGATATTTTTTATCACGACCAAGTTTTGCTGATCCACCTGCTGAATCACCTTCGACTAAGAATAATTCATTTTTAGTAGCATCTTTACTTTGAGCTGGAGCAAGTTTTCCACTTATAGCTTGTTCTTTTTTATTCTTTCCTTTTCCATTTCGTGCTTCATCTCTTGCTTTTCTAGCTGCTTCTCTTACTTGTTTGCTTTTTATCATTTTTCCAATAACTTTGGTTGCAATTTCTTTATTTTCTTCTAAGAAAAATTGTAATTTTTCCGATACAATATTTTCCACGACTGTTCTTGCTTGTGGTGTTCCTAATTTACCTTTTGTTTGTCCTTCAAATTGAAGTAAATTTTCAGGTATTTGTAAGCTTATTACAGCTGTTAGTCCTTCTCTTGTATCTGGTCCTTCTAAATTTTTATCTTTTGGTTTTAAATAGCCATTACTTCTTGCATAATCATTAAAAACACGTGTTAAAGCTGTTTTAAATCCTACTTCATGTGTTCCACCATCATTAGTTTTTACATTGTTGACAAACGATATAATGTTATCAGAATAAGTATCTGTGTATTGAAAAGATACTTCAACATTTATATCATCTTTTGATCCTTCAAAATTAACAACTTTGTGCAATGCCTTCTTATCATCATTAATGTATTCTACAAAGGCTTCAAGACCATTTTCATAATGAAATATTTCTTTTTTATCGTCTTCTATATCTTCAACTTCAATTGTTAATCCCTTTAATAAGAAAGCACATTCTTGCATTCTTTCACAAATAGTTGTAAATGAAAAGTTAATTGTGGAAAAAATGGTATCATCAGGTAAAAATCTTACCTTTGTTCCAGTTTTTCCTGTTTTTTCTAATTTTTTTAATGGAATTGTTGTTTTTCCACCATTTTCAAAACGAATATAGTATTCATAACCATCTCTTTTTATGTTTACTTCCATCCATTTACTTAAGGCGTTAACAACACTCGCACCTACTCCATGAAGCCCACCAGATACTTTATATCCACCGCTTTCAAATTTACCTCCAGCATGAAGAACTGTGTATATTACTTCTGGTGTTGATTTTCCACTTGCATGTTTTCCAACAGGAACTCCACGTCCTTCATCTTCTACTGTAATACTTTTATCTTCATTAATTGTTACTTTTATTTTTTTACCAAAACCATTAATGACTTCATCAATTGCATTATCAACAATTTCCCACACTAAATGATGTAGTCCTCTTTTATCAGTTGATCCAATATACATTCCAGGTCTTTTTCGAACTGCTTCTAGACCTTCTAATATTTTTATTGAACTTTCATCATAGTTTGCCATTTTATCACCTAAATTCTTGTCTTTATCACAATTATAAGTATACCAAAAACTAAAATAAATAGCAAAGTTTACTATTTATATTTTCTTTTAGTTTCTTTTTCTTCTAATTTTTGAATGTCTTTTAAAATTTTGCGCGCAACTTCTAAAAAACTTTTATCATCTTTTTTTGAATATACCAAACTTGAAGTACACGTTTTTTCATACACATATATCATTTCTTTAAACTCTTTTTGAGATTTATTCTTTAGGAAGTTTGTAAATCCTTCAACATCATAATTATTTATATAATTCCAATATTCATCTAGTTCTTCTTTTTCTATTATTATTGGTGCTCTATTTTGTTTAACTAAGTTATAATTTGTTATAATTCTAGCTGCTCTTTTATTTCCATCTTCAAAGGGTTGAATTCTAACTAAGTTAATATGAAATAAAGCCTCTCTTTCATAAACATTTAAATCTTTCCAAGTATTATTGTAATTATCAAATAATGAGTATACTGCCTGTGGTACCATATATGGTGCGATAGGAAAGAAATCAGCTTTTTTTATATCAACTTGTATTTTTCTGAATCCTTTTGTTATTCCTTGCGTTTTATTTATATTATCAGCTACTTCTATTAAGTCAAATGGTGTTATTTCCTTATTTTGATCAATTAACTTAATAAAAGAAATAATATTTTCGTAAATATTTATTGTTTGTTCCTTTTTTGTTTTTGCTATCTCTTCCATTTTAACATTAGTACTAGCCATTCTTGTAGCATAATGTTTTATATAATTATAATAAAAATTATCTTTTTTTAAAAATTCTGCAAACATATTATTTTAAATGCATATTTAGAATATCTCTTAGATGTTCTATTTTATCAAATTCCATGCTTTTTGTTATTTTAAGCATTTTTTTATACATTAAATAAAATTTAATGGCAACAAAAACAAATGTAGCTATTACAAAAAGAATTCCTAGAATATAGATGTCCATAATTATTAATCCAATTCCTAGTGTTAGTCCAATAATACTTAGTAGGATTAAGAGAATTGTTATCATTTTATTATGCATTTCAATTTCTAAATTAGTAACTTTATTTTTGAGGTATTTAACTTGTTCTTCTTCTGTTAGTTTTAAGTTTTCAATAATATTGTTATAAACTATTTCATTTTTACTTCTTTCTTCCCCTGTTATTGATATTTTTACTTTGTCATTATATTTCATAAATATCCCCCTGCCTAATTATTATTATATATATAAATTTTGAATTTGTAAATGTTTACAAAAAAATAACCACAAATGTGATTATTTTAAAGCATTAATTAAATCAGCTTTTTTCATTGAAGAAATTCCTTCAATTTTTTTTGCTTTAGCCATTTCTTTTAATTCTGCTACAGTTAATTTTGATAAGTCTTTAGTTTCTTCTTTTTTTGCTTCTTTCTTTGTAGTTTCTTTTTTAGTTGAAGTTTTTACTACTTTTTCTTCTTTTAAATTTCCATTTAATGCATCTTTAGCTACTTTTACTAAATCACTAAATGCTTCTTCAGAATCAATTGCAATTTCTGATAACATTTTACGGTTAATTGTTACTCCTGCAATATTAAGTCCATTTATAAATTTTGAATAACTAATGTCATTCATACGACAAGCAGCATTTATTCTTGTAATCCATAATTTTCTGAAATCTCTTTTTCTTTGTCTTCTATCTCTATATGAATATTTTAAAGAATGCATAACTTGTTCTTTAGCTGTTTTATATAATCTATGTTTACTTCCAAAATAACCTTTAGCTAGTTTCATTACTTTTTTACGTCTAGCTCTATGTATTGTTCCACCTTTAACTCTTGGCATGTTTCTTCCTCCTTAATTCTTATTTTCCTAAATTATCTTTAATTCTTTTGTAATCTGATTCACTAAGAAGTGATCCTTTTCTACAACTTCTATTGAATTTTGTATCTTTTCCACCAGTATTATGTCTAGATCCTGGTTTTCCAATTTTAATTGTTCCACCTGGTCTTACTTTACAAACTTTAGCAATACCTTTATGTGTTTTCTTTTTATTTTTATTTGCCATAAAAACTTCCTCCTATTTCTCTTTTTTGGGTATTAGCATCATTGTCATAAAACGTCCATCCATTTTAGGTTTTTGTTCCACGTCTGATACTTCTTTTAATGCATCAGCAAATCTTTCTAAAACTTCTCTTCCAAGTTCTGTATGAGCCATTTCACGTCCTTTAAAACGAACTGAAACTTTTACTTTATGACCTTTTTCTAAGTATTTTAATGAATTTCTAACGCGTGTGTTGAAATCATGTACGTCTATTGTTACTGATAAACGGTATTCTTTAATGTCTAAATTAGCTTCTCTTTGTTTCTTTTTGTTTTCTTTTTGTTTTTTACTATTTTCATATTTATATTTATTATAATCCATAATTTTACAAACTTGTGGATTAGCATTAGGACTGATTAAAACTAAATCGAAACCAGCATATTCTGCTAATGTAAGAGCATCTTTTATTGGTTTTATCCCTAATTTTTCACCATTAGGTCCTATTACCATTACTTCTTTTGCACGTATTTTTTCATTAATATATACTTCTTTATTATTGTTTGCGATATCTAACACCTCCATAAAAAAATGAATACTATTAGTATCCACCTAAAAACCAAAATTATCGCATTATTGGCATTTACCCAAAGCTTTTGCAATCGGGTGAGAAGTGGATACTTCTTCTTTCCTTTTTCATTTCAATTAGTAGTATACATATAAATTGGTCTTTTGTCAATATTTTTCTTTAAATTAACTTTTATTTTATCATCACTATAATATTATGTAACAAGAAGGCACAATATGTTAGTGAAAAATTTATCTTTTTTATAACTTTCTTTAGATTCTTTTCTAATATGCAAATCATATATTTTGTTATATTCATTTTCAGTTATTATATTACTTTCCCTTAAATCATAAGTTAATTAAGTATATACATAATATTGTAAATTTATAAGTGTATTTCTGGCATTTTTACTAAATGTTTTAATATGGAAATTTTTCAAAGGTGATTGATATAAAATTCAATCTCTATAAACATTATATAACAACTAAAAAAGAAAAAAGCAATGTAAAATGCTTCTTTTAATTGTTAAAAACTAAATTTTGCCATTCAATACTATCTACTACATTATTTTCATCAAATCTAATAGTATAATTTCTATATACTTCTTCTGATTTATATCTATAAGTAGTATATCCCGTTCCTTCATTTTTTGATTCTGGTTGACCAAATACTTTTTTAACTTCTTCCATAGTTGATCCTAATTTTATTTTTCCATATACTTCAATATTCATAGCTTTTTCATCGTTTTTCGCATATGATTTACTTAATCTAAACCCACCAATTACAGCATCTGTAACTTTAACTGCTGAAGATTCAATATTATATGGTGTTACTGAAAAAATTATAGAATTTGTTTCATTTGTCATATTTCCAGCTCCAATCATATATTTGTTTGCTGGAACTTCTTGATCTTTTTCTTTTTCTCTTATATTATAACCAAATTTAGATAAAGAACTAATTTTATCTCCTGCATAGATTTTTTTACCATCAATGATGAATAAATATGATTTATTATCATCCAAAATATTTGTTTCTTTTTTTGTCTCCTTTTTTGTTTCGCTTTTGGTTTCTTTTTTTGCATCTTTGGTTTCTTTTTTTGTTTCACACCCTGTTATTAATACTACTAGTAGTGAAAGGCAAACACAACTCATTAAAACTTTTTTTAAATTTTTCATTATTTTCCTCCTATTTCTCTATCATTATATTCTTATTTTTTTAAATCATTTATTATAAATTAGTTAATAATCAAAATTCATATTTCTTATTTAACACGTTTTTTGAATTACCATCTATTTTACTCTTACTATTTGTCAAATCTTGTCAACTTTTTTCCAAATCTTTAATAAATAATTATCTAGATTATTTATATTAATATTTTCTTTTGTATTTTTTAGTTGTGAATTATTTTTTTGTTAGTTTTTGATAATAATAATTGTTATTTATTAATTGGTCATGATTTCCTATTCCTACAACTGTACCATTATTTAATAAAACTATCTTATCTGCTATTTTCATCAAATCTAATTTATGAGTAATAAGTATTATTACTTTATCTTTTTTTATTGTATTTAAAATTTTAATAATGTGATTGGTTGTTTTAGGATCTAATGCACTTGTTACCTCATCAAAAATAATAATTTTTGTATCACACATAATAGTTCTGGCAATTGAAATTAATTGTTTTTGACCTCCTGATAAATTTGTTGCATCTTCCTTTAAAATTGTTTCGTATCCGTTTGGTAAATTTAAAATCATTTTATCAATGCCTATCTTTTTACATACTTCTTTTATTTTATTTTCATCCTTTTGTACTAATCTAAAATTATCCATGATTGACATATTAAAAATAAATGGTTTTTGATTTACAACAGAAATTAAATTTGTATATTCGCTTTTATCAAAAGCAAAAATATCTATATTATTAATTAATATACAACCGTTATTATTTTTATACAATCTTAAAAGTATTTTTCCAATCGTTGATTTTCCACTACCAGTATGTCCAACAAAGGCAGTTATTTCATTAGGATTTATTTTAAATGATATATTATTAAGAGCATTTTGTTCTTTTTCATAATATCTATAGCTTACATTATTAAATTCAATATTTTCTATTAAATCTGGTATTTTTTTTGTTCCGAAGGCAATTTTTTCAATCGGATCATAGTTTAAAATGTTATTTATACGATCTATTGAAACAGACGTTAATCTTATATCACTAGAATTTTTCATAATACTTTTACATATTGATAGAGAATTATCATAATATGAAATTAGTAAAACTAATAAATCTAAAGTTAAATTATTTTTTGAAATAAGATATATACATAAAACATAAATTAAAACTTTTGCAAAGTAAATTAAATATGTAATACCATTATCTCTAATATTTAATGGAATTCTTCTTTCAGTATAATTATAATCAAATTGTTCCTTAAGTTCATCATATTTTTCCAACATTTTATCCGTTAAATTGAATACTTTTATTTCGTTTATTCCCGTCATCATTTGCGAAAATGTATTACTTATATTATCCATATCCTTTCGTGACAAGCCTGTGTATTTAACAATTTTTTTGTTACATTTATTATATAGTATTAGATAAACTAAACAAACTATAAATATAATTGTTGCAGCACCAAAATTAATTGTTGATACAATTATTATTAAAACTATAAAACTTATAAAATTAATAACATATTCCGCTATTCTATCAATGCATTTAGTTAAATCTACAACATCTTGATTTATTGTACTAATTAGTTCCCCTTTGGAAACTTGGTTCTGAAAATTATCATCATAAGTTGATATTTTTCTTATTATTTCTTTTTGAATATCAGCACAACAATATTTTGTGTTTTTAGTATATACATCATAATTCCATTTTAAAAATAAATTATAAAAAAAGTATAATAAAAATAATATAAAAGAAAATATATATGCACAGTTAAAATTTTGTAACGTGATATTTTTTATTATATTAGCAATTATAATAGGAATTAATAAGGATATTCCATGAGATAAAATTGATGAAAAAAACAATTTAAAAACACCAATTTTATTTCCTTTAACTAATTTAAAATAATTTTTTATAACAATATAATTATCTTTAATCACTTAAATCACCATCTATTTTATTAATAATTTCTTTATAGTTAACGTTATCATCATTTATAAAAACTATTTCCCTACCAATATTTATTGAAGTATATTTATTAGTTTTATAATCTTTTTTTAATTCTTCATAATCTAATTCATTTGTTGATTTATATTTATTTTTTTCCTTTAAATTATAGTTAGTCAATGAATGGCTAGGATGCCTTTTTAAGCTATTATTTCTATCATTTAATCTTTGAAAGATTGTATCATAATCCTTTCCTATAACTTTTATCGTAATAGCTTCATAATTATACTTATCTACCAATTTTTTAAATTTATTTGTCCACCTTTTGTTAAATGGATATTCTATTATAATATTTTTATCATTTCTATTCATGCATTCATTTAATAACTTCATAAAAGTATTATATATAATTGGTTTTAAATTTTGTTTTTGTTCATAATTATTAAAACCTACTAAATCATAAATATTTTCTTTTAAAGTATCTATAGATATAAGTACTGAGTTTTCATAATTACTATATATATAATTAGATATAGTAGTTTTTCCACTCCCACTTATACCTGTTACGATAATCAATCTGTTCATAATATTCACTCCTGTGAAAATTATATCACGTATAATTGGAATAATATATATATAATATTTGTTTTGTCGAATTTTATTTAATAATTAAATTTACATAATAAAAAATAGCATTTTAACTCATACTTTGTTGTCTTCTAAAAAATAGTTAGCAATAATTATTAACTAACTACTTCTTATCTTTTTTTAGTTTTTGCTAATGAATTTTTATTATACTTATCTTCAACTTCTTCTGCATCCCGTCTAAGACAACAAGCTGTCTTTCTATAATCATCATAACATTTGCCATTTTTTTCTTCTAATTCATTTACTAAAGTTTCTAATTTTTCACCTTTTTCAAATAAATATAAAGCCCTTAAAGAATTAAAACCTCTCATATTTTTATTATGTCTCATTACATCTTCTAAATATTGTTTAATATATGTTGGTCTCTCTACTTCTTCTACTTCATAATCCCTAGCTTTTTTTTCAGGAACATTTATATCTAATAATATTTCAAACCATGCCGCCACTATATGTCTATGACAAAATTCCGTATTTGTTTCGTAACACAACAATACCGAGTCATCTAACTCTCTATAAACTTGTTCAGGATCTAATTTTGATAATACTTGATTCCAATATTCTTGAACATAATATCTATTATTTTCTTCTTCAGAAACCTTTCCAATATTATCATGCCATATTTTCCAAAAAGAAAGTTTTGGTGCTAACTTGGGATAGCATCTTCCTTGATAATTTGCATCTTTTCCACGATTACCAGAAATAGAGTATGTAATATACTTATCTGATTGCCAATTATTATGACTACTTGTACTAATCATACATTTCCTCCTTTTTGTTACCCCTTTTTATTTTTTAATAATAATTAAAAATGATGAGTTTCCCCATACTTACTCTATAGTGTGAATGCTATAGATATCTACAGCACTTTATACATTTTATCTCAAAAAAGTAGCAATAAATTTATACTACTTTACCAATTTTTAGTCATGATGTACAGCTCCACTGTTCCACCTATTAAATTCATGATCTAATGATAACCTTTTTGCTCTATTAGTTTTTCTTTCTTCACTTACTTCAATATTTCTTATATCGTTTAAAGCTACTTCAAAGTATTTAATAGCCATATCATCATCAATATCAGGATGTGATTCTTTTATTTTAGAATATATTTCTTGTGCTAAATCCAAATCACACGCAATCTTTGTTTCTCTACCTTTAAAATCTCTAAAATATTCTTCCATTAATTCAGTTAAATAATCATACATTACCTTTTTAGAAAATGGAAGCCATTCTCTATTTTGTTCTAAAACACTATCATCTAAACCACATTTTATACATCCACGGCTTCTATATGTACGATCCTCATATGAATCACGTTCTATTTTTGAATATACTAATATATGGCGACAACGATTATATTCTTTCTTTTTCATCTTTTTGTATAACTTATGTTGTTTTTCATATAATTTTTCACTTTGTTTTTTTAATTCAAAATATTTTTTTACTACATCGTTTTCCTCAAGTGACTTCATCTCTTCTATAATTTTTTCACTTTGTTCTTTTATCTCATCATATTCTTTCTTTAAATCTTCCATATAAACCCTCCTTACATGGATATTATACACTATTTATTATTAATTTAAAAGGAAAAACAAAATTTTTCTACTATCATCAATGTAATGATTATGGCAATTTGCAAATGCATTTCTAGATTGTCAAAAATCAACTTGATTTCATAAATATTTTATCATAAAATCAAACATATTAAAATTTGAATGTAAAAATTTGAATTTGGCATCAAATGGTACGAACGACGAAGTGGTTTGCAACTCTTTCGTATAAAGACAATTGATTGATATCAATCAGTAAGTACGTTATACCACAATATTTACACTTTTCTTCATTTTTTCAATTTTTTAATTTTTTTTATACATATATATTTTATTATTAAATCATGATAAAATAATGATGAAAGGTATGGTGATATAGTGGAAAATCAAAATTATAGCCAAAAGAAAGGAAATGGATCAATAATAATGATCATATTGCTTATAATAGCTGTATTAGGTCTTGTTTGCTATATTTGCTATGACAAAGGAATTCTATTTAGCAAGAAAGAGACAGCTTCATCTGATACTACTGAAAAAGCAAAAACCAATACTAAAGACACTACTGAAAAAACTAATAGTGAATCAAACACTAGTAGTAATGATGGTATTTTTGCCAACGATAAAATACATGTATCTTATTATGAAACAGCCCAAGAAGAATTTGAAAAGTATATTCTTACATTAATCAATACAGGAGATAATAATGGTTATTTTACACTAAAATATGTTTCAGCAGATGAAAGTGGAAGTGAAGCACCTTCAACAAATGGTTACTATTCAATCAAAGATAATAAATTAAATTTATCAGTTGGTCCTTATACAAATGATAGTAATTTAAATACTGAAGTGGCAGATTCAATTTTTAAAAAAGCAGGGGCAAATTTAGAAGTTGATCCAGAACAAGATTGGCGTAGTTCTAACCCACCTAGTTATTATAAAATGTATTCAACATCAAATAATGAACAAAAAATAACTATCGGTAACAAAACATTTTACAAAGTTAATTAATTATTTAAAAAAGTGATTTAATCAAATTACTTTTTTTGTTTTATTTTATATTATTTGGTTTCAATTAAATACTTGTTATCTTCATTTACTTGTTGTTGTAATACTTCTAATTCTTTAATATTTTTATTATTTTTAATGCTTCCATTTGATTTCTTGCGAATTCATTTAATTGAATTAATCTATCAGATTGTTTTATATTCATTCTAATTAATTCTGCATTAGTATTCTCTAAATTATTTAAAATAATTAGATGAAGTAAATCAGTATAATCTTTCATATTACCATTTTTTGTAAGTTATGAATTATCATCTCTCCATTCTTTAGCTATCATACCAAATAATGCAACATTTAACACATTGGCTCCATTCGCATATACAAACTTAATTTATTGTTTTGTTAAAGTATGAACTACATAATTTAATTTAGATAATAGTCTATTTGTATGCCATTCAATTTTTTCTTTAATTATATTTATCATAGACACCAACCTTTCTATAATTTTTTCTTATAAAACGAAAAAATCAATCATTTCTGATTGATATATATATAAAAGTTCGAACAGATTCGCCAATGGTGCCAGTAAGGAACATGTCTAATAACTCCTAAGCTAAAAGATGATAATAAACAATAACTTACTAACTAATTACATTATATAGTATTTTTTCCAACAAAAACATCATATATTTCTTTATATCGATATCCTAGTTTTGCATATGTTGAATCAGGAACAAGTATTCCTAATTCTATTAATTGGTCTATTAAAGTAGACACAGTATTTCTTGATACACCAGATTCTTCTTCTATTTCTTTTTTTGTAAAAACTATTTGGTGCATCATAGCAGGCATCATTCTATATACAGCATTACTATTTAATATTTTTATTTTATCCATATCTCTATTATAAATACTTTTTATCATATTTATTTTAGAAATATAATTATTACATTGTTCAATAATACATTGTAAGAAAAATTTAATAAAACCTAACATATTACCTTTTCTGCTTTCATTTAAAAATTTATGATAACTAGGTTTATATAATTCAATTACTTCTGATAAAAACAAAATTGGTCTATCATCAGTTAATTTAGCAAGTTGTATAGGAATAAGTGCTCTACCTAATCTACCATTTCCATCACGATAAGCATGAATAGTTTCAAACTGAGAATGTGAAATAGCTAAATTAACAAAAAGTGGGTCGATAAATTCATCATTCATATATTTAAATAAATTATCCAATAATAACGGAACATCTTCAGGAAGAGGAGGAATAAAAATTGCCTCTTCAATACCACATCCTTTAGGTCCTATCCAATTTTGTATTGTTCTAATTTTTCCAGGCTCTTTTTCATTACCTCTAATACTATTTAATATTATTTTATGAATGTGATTTACAAAATGAATATCTATTTTATTACTATTTTTTAAATATTCATTTGAATAGTCAATAACTTTTTTTAAATTTTGAATTTCTAAATTATCATCACTATTCGGCATATACTTTAAATAATACATTTCATCTTGTGATATCTGAGTTCCTTCTATTTGCGTTGATTTTAAACTTTCACTTAAAATAATAGAATCAAGAAAAAAACGTGAATCAAAATCAATATTTTTCAAGTATGATTTATATTCTCCATATTTTTCATTAGCTTCTGAAATTAATTTTAGCAATTCTTTGTCTATGTTATATTCGATTGGTAATTCTTTAACTTTAAATGGTTCCATTTTCATCACCTAATTAAATATTAACATATCCAAATATAAAAGTAAACAAAATGCACAATTTTTTAAAATTATTGTGCATTTTGTTATTTTTTTGACATTTTTTGCACAATCTAAGTGCATTTATATGAAGCTCGAATAGTTCGAACAAATTTACCAATGGTGGAGATGAGGAGATTCGAACTCCTGTCCGAAAATACTACATCTTAGGCTTCTACAAGTTTAGTTAGTTAGTAAATTTCCTATGCAACGAAAGTAACTAACAACCCATTGCATAGTAAGCTTAAAAATATTCACTATTATTCTTAAGCAAAATAATAGTATATCTCATTTAAATGAGCCCTCTTAAATCCCAATGAGAAAAAGATTAAAGAAAGCTATGTTTCCTATATTAAATTAGGCAAAGGCTACTGCTGATCTTGAACCAGCTAAGTTAGCAAACATATTTTTAATTTTGTTTCCGTTTATTTTTTTGGATGTACGTAAGGAGTACCTTCCACTTGCGACCTAAGACAAAATACTTCCGTCGAAACCTAAACATCCCCATGTACATGTATTATAACACTATATTTTATGTTAAACAATATAAAATTATGATTTTACTATTATTAAAAAAAGTTGTATAATACTGCTAGGTGATGAATATGTACTGTAAAAACTGTGGAATACTAAATGATGAAGACGCCATGTTCTGTAAAAGTTGTGGAATACCATTAAAAGAAGAACAGCAAAAAAAAGAAAAAAAAGAAAAAAAATCTAAGCCTAAAACAAAAGTTAAAAAACAAGTAAAAAAGGTTACAAAAGTAAAATATAAGAAACCTAAAAAACAAAAAAATAAAGACAAGAAATCTAGCTTCTTTAAAAATCTTCTGCTTTTCATCTTAATAGTATTAATAATCGTAATGTTTGGCGTAATTGCTGTAATGGGATATTACATGTGGAATGAAAATAATATTGAAGTTCCAGACGTAACTGGTACTACATATGAACAAGCTGTTAATACATTGTTAGAAAAAAACTTAACAGCCGTTCAAAAAACAGAAATTGTTGATGATAAAACAAAAGTTGGAATTGTTCTAAAACAAACACCAAAAGCTAAAACAAAGGTTGGCAAAAACAGAAAAATAAAATTAACAGTTGGCGTTTTAGATGAAAAAATAACACTACAAAATTTTGAGAAAATGAACATAGATAATGCAATCGTTATTTTAAAATCATTAAATTTAAAATATACAATAAAAGAACATGAAACAACAACATATAATAATGATGAAATTATTTCACAATATCCAAAAGCTGGAACCAAAGTCAAAAAAAATCAAATAATAAAATTAACTGTAGCTAAAAATACAACCGATATAGTTACAGAAGATGATAAAAAAAATGATGATACTAAAGATGAAATAAATAGTGATAATGAAGATCAAGAGATAACAACAGAAGAAAAAGAACTTAAAAATTCTTAAGTTCTTTTTTTATTAATCTTTCTGTATCTCTTTTTTTGATGGCTTCTCTTTTATCATAATTCTTTTTACCTTTAGCAATTCCTAATAAAACCTTAACTTTGTTTTTCTTAAAATACATTTTTAAAGGTACTAACGTCAATCCTTGTTGACTAATTTTATCATTTATTTTTAATATTTCTTTTTTATGTAATAGTAACTTTCTACTTCTTGTTTCATCATGATTAAAGATATTACCTTGTTCATAATGACTAATATGTGTATTAACTAAGAAAACCTCATTATTTCTAATAATAGCATAACTATCCTTTAAATTAGCTCTACCATCTCTTATAGATTTTACTTCAGTTCCAGTTAATACAATACCACATTCAATTGTATCTTCTATATCAAAATCATACTTTGCTTTACGATTATTAATTTCCATTATAATCACCTATAATCTATTTGTTTGCTTTTTTATCTATTTGAAAATCAATTGTTTTAGCTTCTTTATTTGCAGCTACAACCACTACATCAACATTATCACCTAAACGATAACCACGTTTATTTTTTTTGCCTTTTAAAGTAATGGTTGATTCATCAAAAGTATATACATCATCAGTTAAAGAATCAATCTTTATTAAACCTTCAATTAAATTAGGAAGTTCAATAAACATTCCAAAACTAGTTATACCACTAATCATTCCTGTATACTTTTCACCAATATGATCCATCATATATTCAGCTTTTTTCATATCATCAACTTCACGTTCACAATCAATTGAATCACGTTCTTTTTTAGATGAATGTTCTGCAATATATGGAAGTTTTTGTTCTTCAGACATTATAGAGTCCTTATCAATTTGAGCTTTAAACAAATATTTTCTAAGTAAACGATGAACAGTTGTATCTGGAAATCTTCTTATTGGAGAAGTAAAGTGTGTATATCTTTCACTTGCAAGACCAAAATGTCCTATGTTATTAGTGTCATAAATAGCCTTTTGCATACTTCTTAAAAGTAATGATGACAAAATATGAAATTCTTTTTTATCTTTTAATTGATTTAAAATACTTTGCATTGTTTTAGGATGCATGTCTTTTATTTTACCACTTAAGGTATATCCTAAACTAGATACAAAAGTTAAAAAGCTATTTATTTTTTCTTCATTTGGTTCACCATGAACACGATATATAAATGGAAGTTCCATAAAATAAATACATGTTGCAACTGTTTCATTTGCTGCAATCATAAAGTCTTCAATTAAATTTTCACCTTTACCTCTGTTTCTAAGTTTGATATCAATTGCTTTTCCAGTCTCATCAACAATAATTTTTGACTCATCAATTCCAAAATCAATATAACCTCTTTCCACCTTATGTTTTCTTAAAATTTGAGCTAATTCCTCCATTTTAATTAAAGTATCAGCAAAAGGTTCATACCCTTCTGGAATTATATTTTCTTCAATGATTTTATTTACATCAGTATATGTCATTTTTTTACGAGATCTAATTACACTCTCAAAGATATCATAGCTTACAACATTACCTTTAGAATCAATTTCCATAACACATGACATAGCTAGACGATCTACACCTTCATTTAAAGAACATATACCATTTGAAAGTTTATGAGGTAACATAGGAATTACACGGTCAGCTAAATAAACACTTGTCCCACGTTCCATCGCTTCTTGATAAATTTCACTACCTTCTTTTACATAATAACTTACATCGGCAATATGAACACCAAGTGAGTAGTTTCCATTTTCTAGCATATCAAGTGATATAGCATCATCTATATCTTTAGTATCAGCTCCATCTATAGTGAAAATAGTTTTGTCTCTTAAATCACGTCTTCCCACCATTTCTTCTTCTTTTACTTCAGATGGTAACTTTTCAACCTCAGCCATTACAGCATCACTAAAAGTATCATTTATTCCATATTTACAAACAATTGATAAAATATCTACTCCAGGATCATTTTTATGACCTAATATTTTTAAAATTTCACACTTATAGTTATTATCTTTTAATTTACTTGTAAGTTTAATTAAAACTTTATGCCCTTCAACTAAATCTTTTATTTGTTCTTTTTCTAAAACAACATTTATTTTGACTTTTTCATCATCAAGTACTATAGATGGTTTTCCATCTTTATAACAAAATTCACCAACCATTTGCTTTAGTTTTCGATCAACGATTCTAACAATTCTTCCTTCAAGAGAAGTACCTTTTTTTGATGTGATTTCTACAACTACTTTGTCTCCATGAATAGCATTATTCATACAAAGTGGTGGAATAAAAACATCTTCGTCTCCTTCTATATCAACAAATCCATATGATTTTTTAGTTGCAAGCATTGTTCCTAGTTTTAAATTACTATTATTAAATAGCATATACTTATCTTTATTAGTGCGATAAACTTTTAATTCATCTTCTAATTCATTTAATGCTTTTAGAACTTCTTTAAATTCATCAACAGTTTTATAATTTAAATCATCGTTTATTTCATAAATAGAAAAAGCTCTATTTTCTCTTTTTAATAATTCTAATATTTGTTCTTTCATATTCTGCACCTCTATTGTATATTATAATAGATTTTAAGAAAAAAATATAGTGTTTTTTTAATCCTATATCAAATAAGCATTATATTTTTTGATTATTTCGTCAAATGTATTGTCTTTAATTAAGAAATAGGCTACATCTGTTAGATTTGCTACTCTATTATTAACTATTTTTTTAAATTTAAGAAGTAAATCTTCTTTACTTTTGAAAGTATAAGCATTTTTACTATTAATAAATAAATCTTCAAATAGTTTATTTTCTTTAATGACTAATTGTTTTTTAAAAAGAAGCGTTATATATACATAGTCAATGTTAATACCATAATCTTCTAAAAAAATCACTATGTCACTAATCTTACAAACATCACTAAAAACATTTAAATCATTATATTTTATTAGTGTAACATTACTAGGTAAATTATTTATCATATCACATTGTTTTTTGGATATTAAATAGTCAGGATTATATCCAAAATAAATAAAATTATATTTAGGATAAGTATTAGCTAAAACATATAATTTTTCAATATTTTTATATTCATTATCCACTACTATTATTTTTTTTACGCGTCTTTTTATTTTATATTTATTATAAATATCCTTATTATTTTTACTTATATTAATAACTGGTATTTCTTTGGGCACAATAATAACAGGTATTTCTTTATTTTCAGTTATTATTTTACGAGTTGCTTCAAAATGTACAAATACTTTAGATGTAATTAATAAGATATCATTTAATTTTTTTAAGTAATCTTTGCTTTTTTTACTTTTTCTTTGATAATAAAAAGATATGTTTTTTTCTTCTAAGTAGGACAAAAAGATTATTTTCTTACCTATTTGATATTGTTCTTTAGTAAAATTAATTACTTTATTATTTAATTCTGCAATTAAGATATAGTCATAATTATTATTTAAGTTAGTTGTATATTTAACATTTGTATTATCTAAATAGTTTATTATTTTTCTCATGAAATCAATATTTTCCATATATACTAAAATCATATTATCACCACTATTAGTTTTAACTAACCAAAAAGATATATACAAAAAAAAGATATTTAAATATCTTTTATGGATTTAAATGATTTGGTCCTCTAAATATAAACATTGATTCTTTTAATGATGGTAATCCAAGTAATAACATAGTAAGACGATCTATTCCAAGTCCAAATCCACCATGTGGAGGACAACCATATTTAAAGAATTCAAGATAGAATTCAACATCCTTAGAAAGCCCTTTTTCTTCTGCTTGTTTTTTTAGAATTTCATAGCGATGTTCTCTTTGTGCTCCTGTTGTTATTTCAACACCTCGCCAAATTAAATCATATCCTTGTGGAATATCATTTTCTCTTAAGTGATAAAAAGCTCTTTTATCTTTTGGATAATCAGTTACAAAAATAAATTCACTATTATATTCTTCCATAGCATATTTATAAGCTAGTTTCTCTGCTTCTGTTGTTAAATCATTTCGTTCTTCTTTAGCTACTTTATAGTTATATCTTTCTTCTAATTCTTTATATAAATCAGCTAGTTTAATTCTAGGAAATTTATTATTTGGAACAATTACTTCTTTTTTATATGTTTCTTTAATTAAATCTCCGTATTTTTCTTTTATGTCTTTTAGCATTTGTATTAACATTTCTTCTTCTAAATCCATTACATCTTCGTATGAATCTATGTAACTAAATTCTAAGTCAAATCCTGTAAATTCTGTTGTATGACGATTTGTATTAGAGTTTTCGGCTCTAAATACTGGTCCTACTTCAAATACTCTTTCAAAGCCAGATGCCATTGCCATTTGTTTATAAAACTGTGGTGATTGCGCTAAATAAGCTTTACGATCAAAGTATTTTACTTCAAAAACTTCACTTCCTGATTCACTTGCTGTTCCTTGTAATTTTGGAGTATGAATTTCCATAAAGTCTTTTTTATATAAAAATTCTCTTAAGCTTTTAACTAATTCACTTTGAATTTTAAAAATATTAGAGTTATAATCATTTCTTAAGTCTAAAAAACGATAATTAAGTCTTGTATCTATTTCCGCACTATTTTTATCTTTTATATTAAATGGTAGTTCAGCTAGTGATGTTGAAGTTACTTTTATTTCACTTGGTATTATTTCCATTCCATTTAGTTTAACTTTAGGACTTTCAATTACTTTACCTTTTATCTTAACAGTACTTTCTAGTGTTATATTGTTTATAATTTCAACTATTTCTTTATTATTTTCATCTTCTTTTTCAATCGTCATTTGAACTTTTCCAGTTTTATCTCTAAGAATTACAAATTGAACATATTGTAAATTTCTTACATTATCTACAAATGCTTGTAATTCTATTTCTTTATCATAATATTTATTTAAATCTTTTATATCTATTTTTTTCATATTTTTTATCATTCCTCTATTTTATGATCAAAAAAATCAATCATTTCTTCTTGTTTTATTTTATATTCTTCTTTTGTTTGATTATTTTTTATTGTTAAAATATTACTTTTTACTTCTTCTTCACCTACAATAATTACATATTTAGTATTTAATTTATCGGCTTGTTTAAAATTTGCTTTTATATTTTTATTTAAATAATCAATTTCAGCATTAAATCCATTCATTCTTAATTCTTGTAATAATTTAAAACTATAACTTTTTTCTTCTTTTCCCATTGGAATTATATATATATCAATACCATCATTATCTAATAGGTTTATATTTTCATATTCTAGTGCAGTCATAAGGCGCTCTGTCCCCATTGCAAATCCTACACCAGAAGTTTTTGGACCACCTATTGTTTCTACTAATCCATCATATCTTCCACCAGCACATAAAACGTTTTGGCTTCCAAATCCTTCGACACTCGCTTCTATTTCAAAAACTGTATGTGTATAATAATCTAGTCCTCTTACAATACTAGTGTTTACTTCATAAGCAATACCAATTTCATCTAAATATTTTAATACACTATCAAAGTGATTTTTACTTGTTTCATTTAAATATTCAATTGTTTTTGGTGCTTTTTTCATGCATTCTAAATCATGATCAACTTTACAATCTAAGATTCTTAAAGGATTTTTTTCATATCTTTTTTTACAATCTTCACACAATTCATCTAAATGTGGTTTAAAATATTCTATTAATGCTTCTCGATATTTGTTATGTGATTCAACATCTCCTAAAGTATTAACATTTACTTTAATTCCTTTTAATCCCAACATTTTAAAGAAATTAACAGGTATACTAATTATTTCAGCATCAAGCATTGGGTCATTACTTCCAAATACCTCAACTCCATATTGAATAAATTCTCTAAAACGTCCTGATTGTGGTCTTTCATAACGATACATTGGTCCCATATACCATACTTTTGTAAGTCCTAAAGGATCAGCATACATTTTGTTTTCAATAAAACTTCTAACAACACCTGCTGTTCCTTCTGGCCTTAGGGTCATATTTCTATTACCACGATCAACAAAGTCATATGTTTCTTTTGATACAATATCGCTTGTTTCTCCTACACCTCTATGAAATAATTCACTTGCTTCAAATAATGGTGTTTTAATATAATTATAGTTATATTTTTCCATTAAAGTAGTTAAAATTTCTTCTAGTTTTTTATATTTTTTAGCACTATCTCCATATAAATCATAAGTACCTTTTGGTTTTTGTATCATACTAATCCTCCTTTTTATTAAAATCCTAAAGGATTTTTTTGTTTTCTTTTTACTTTTTGATCTTCATCAACTTTTTTCTCAAGATCTTTTAAGACATGTGGAATATTTTGTTTCATCTTACTATCAACAAGGTTTGAAATATTATCATATGATGAATTATATAATTTTTCATAAATGGTTCTTTGAATTAATTCTTCAAAAATGCCATCTGCTTTAACATCTGTATATCTATCGATTAATTGTTCAAGTTTGTTATCTTGTTTTTCAAAGATATACTCAGAGTTTTCATGGATAAGTGTTTCAACTATATCTTCTTTTATATCTTCTTTTTCAATTGTAATTAATTTCTTTTTAGATTTATAGTTTTGTGTATTGATTGCATGTTCTAGTAATATTTTAGAAAATAATTTATCAATAAAGCGACCATTTCCAAAATGTTCTTTATTTTTTACTTGATTTAATATATCAATAATGGTTTCTTTTATTTCTGGATTAATTTTTAATTTTGCTTTTTTTACCTTATTTTCAAACATTTCATATAATTGTTCAACACTATAATCATCATAATGTAGGAAATAACCAACACGAGAAGTCATACCTGGATTTAACTTAACGAATTTTTTCATTTCTTCTTTATATCCAGCAAAAATAAATACTGTTTCTTGTTTTTCCATTTCTTTTATAATTTCAACAATTGCCTCTTGTGCGAATTCTTGAGCTTTTGATGAGAAAACGTAAGCTTCATCAATAAAGATAACACCACCTTTATTCTTTTTGATAAAATTAGAAGTTTTAACAGCTGTTTGACCTACGTATTCAGCAATCAAATCTTTTGGTGTTATTTCAGCAAATTTATCACTCTTTAAATAACCCATTTTATAAAATAGTTTCCCTATAATTCTGGCAACTGTTGTTTTACCTGTTCCAGGATTTCCTGTAAATAGCATATTAAGGTTTGGTTTTTCTACATCAATCATTCCTTTTGTTTTTTCGACGAAGATAAGATATTTTACAAGTTTTTCTATTTCCGATTTTATATTATCCAAACCTACTAATTCATTTAATTGACTCAAAACAGGTTTTATTTCTTCTAAATTATTTTTAACAGATTTTTTTTCAGTTTGAACTTTTTCCTTTTTTACTTCCTTTGGTTCGTTTTCTACTTCTAATCCTACTACACTATCATATACATTTTTAATATTAGTTAAATAATTTTTTACAGTTTCATAATTTTTTTCATCAATTTCATTAATTAACTCACCAATATTTTCAAATGGTATATTAACTAATGTTTCACTTTCATTTTGTTCAATTTCGAAATCATAATACCAATTGTCATCTTCAAGTGAGATGATCTCATCTATTGGAGCTAAAATTATTTTTATTTTTTCTTTCTCATTGTCATATACACCAAAAACAACCGTTTCTAATAATTGTTCATAATAAGATTTTATTTGTTCCTCTTTTTCTTCATCTTCTCCACTTATACAATATGTACTTAAATCATCCTTAGACATAGGATAACCATAACAAAGATTTTCTTCTGAAAAAGCTAAAACATGATCTTCCATCGACAAATAGGATTTACCAGTTTTAGTTGTTAATATGTCGTTTTCAAAATCAATTTCACAATCTTGTAATACCTCTATAGGTTTATATATAAACATTGATTTTTCTACATCATAAACAATTTTTTCATACAAAACGGCTATAAATTTTTCATTTTCTTCCATAATAATCCCCCTAACAACAAAAAAAGACCTCTAAATATAAGGACGAGTAACCCCGCGGTGCCACCTTATTTTATAGATCTTTCTATACCCTCTAATCTTTAACGCAGATATACGATTACTAGTAACATTTGATGTCTTCGCTATAAAACAATTAAAAGCTTACACCAAAATGCTTTCTCTCTATAAATCATTTATATAACTACTAGTTCAAATAAGTAACTAATTTTAGTATACTATATTTTTTTTAATTTGTATATATTTTATTTATTTTTAATTGTTTTTTTTCGACCTATTTTTTTAGTACTACCTTTTATATCTTCTATTTTATAACTAATATCTTCACGGAAGAATTTAAAGGTTGTAATGATAATAATAGCAAGTGGTAGTGAAATAACAATACCTGCTATGCCAAATAAAATACCTCCTGCAAAAACGGATAATATAACAACTAAAGGATGAACTTCATTTGTTTTTCCATATACTAAAGGATTTATTAAATATCCATCAACAGCTGATAAAATAACAAAGGTAATAACTGTTTTTACAAATAGTGTTGGGCTTATAACAAAAGCAGTTATAGCTGCAACAACATTGGTAATCATTCCACCAAAATATGGAATTAAATTTGCTATCATAGCTAAGAATCCTAATAAAATAGCATTTGGATGACCTATTATTGTATAAGCTAAAGTATATTCTACTACTGTAATTAGCATAATTCTTATAAATCCTGTCAAATATAATTTCATTTGTTCATCAAGTAATGATACATATTTAAAAATTCTTTTTGATTTTTTCTTTAAATAATTTCCAACTGTTTTTCTAATCATATCCATATCAGCTAAAAAATAAAGAGAAGCCGAAAAGGCTATAACAGCAATTGATATATATCCAAGTGAAACTCCAATAACATTGACAGCTCCATTAGACACATACTTACCAAGTGAGAAAATTATATCATTGAAACTTGTTGATAGTGATTTTTGAATTGGCCCTAAATTTATATCAGAATCAATTGATATTTGTTTAATAAAGGCTATTATTCCATTAAATAAGCTTGTAAGTTGTGAAAATAAAAGAGGTACTACCATAACAGCTATAAAGCCAAATACACCTATAACAAGACAAACGATGATTAAAATAGCTAATGATTTTGGTAACTTGTGATTGGTTAAAAATTTAAAAAATGGGTGCAATGCATAAGCTACAATAAAAGCTATAAAAAATGGTGTTATAATTTTTAAAGTTTTTGATACTACGCCCATCCATAAATTACCTGTTTGATATATTAAAAAAATAATCAAAGCAATAATAGCAATATTAACAAGCTTATAATTGATTTTATCTTTTAACATTTTATTCCCTACTTTCTAAAATAATCGTTACTGGCCCATCATTAGTAATACTTACTTTCATGTCAGCACCATATATTCCTGTATAAACATTAATTTTCTTATCTTTTAATTTGTTATTAAATAATTCATACATCTCTTTTGCTTTTTCATAATTCATAGCTTTTATAAAACTTGGTCTATTTCCTTTCTTAGTATCAGCTTGCAGTGTAAACTGTGAAATACTAAGAATTTCTCCATTCACATCTAAAATGGATTTATTCATTTTTTGGTTTTCATCTTCAAAAATACGTAGTTTTACTATTTTATTTACTAAGTAATCTATATCTTCAATTGTATCTTCTTCATGAAACCCAACAAGCAGTACTAGTCCTTTTTCTATCTTTCCTACTATTTTATTATTAACACTTACTTCTGATTTTAGACTTCTTTGAATAACTATTTTCATTATTTAATATGTCTTTCACATAAAGTTACACTACTTATTGAGTCAACTTCTGCCATGAATTTTTTTAAGTTTTCTTTGTTATCTACTAACACCGTTATGTCATATGTATTATCGCCCTTACTATTATAGTTATAAATACTTTGAATAGTAAGATTATTATTAGATGTTTTAGCTATAATATCTAGTAATAAATTATCATTTTTTAGGGTTTTTATGATTAAATTAGTTGGATATTTTTTATTTATAACTTCATTCCAACGAACACTGATAGTTCTCTCTTCTAAATCCTTAACATTAGGACAAGCAAGTCTATGTACGGAAATACCATATCCTTTTGTAATGTATCCTATAATTCGATCCCCTGGAACTGGTTTACAACAAGATGCGACATTAACTTTTATATCTTCAATTCCTTCAACAATGATATCTGTTTTAACACTAGGTAAAACAACTTCTTTATTTTGGGTTTTTCTTAAAATTATATCTTCTTTGGTATTATTTTCTCCTGTTACAATATTAATAACAGCCCCGATTGCAAGTTTATTATTACCAATATTAATGTATACTTCATCAAAATTTGTATATTTTAACTCTTTAATGATTTTGTCCATATTTTCATTAGTTAAAAAATCACTAAAAATTATTTTTCTTTTTCGAAGTTCTTTGTTTAAAGCTTCTTCTCCTTTTTTCAAATATTCTTCTTTTTCTATTTTACGATAGAAACTTTTTATTTTATTTTTAGCTCCTGTTGTTTTAGCCATGTTTATCCATTCACGACTAGGTCCAAAAGAATTTTTATTGGTATTTATTTTAATAATGTCGTTATCTTTTAATTCATGATCAAAGGGAACTATTACATTATTAACAATTGCCCCTACCATTTTATCTCCAACATCAGTATGAACACGGTAAGCAAAATCAATTGGTGTTGATCCTTTTGGAAGTTCTATTACATCACCTCTTGGTGTGAATACATAAATGGTATTGTTTAAAACGTCTTCTGTTACAGATTTAACAAATTCTTCGTCATTCGATTCATCATTATTAAGTTCAATAATTGATCTAAAAAATTGTAGTTTTTGTTCCATTTGATTTTGGATAGCTATTTTATTGCTTCCTTGTTCTTTATATGACCAGTGAGAAGCAATACCTCGTTCAGCAACTTCATCCATTTCATATGTTCTAATTTGAATTTCAAATAGATATTCATCTAAACCAAAAACGGTTGTATGAAGTGATTGATACATATTAGTTTTTGGCATAGCAATATAATCTTTAAATCTTTTTGGCATTGGTTTATATTTAGAATGAACAACACCTAAGGCATGATAGCATTCTTCTTCGGTATCAACAAAAATTCGAAGTGCTAACAAATCAAAAATATCACTAAATTTTTTTCCTTTATCCATTTTTTTATAGATACTAAATATACTTTTTGCTCTTCCTTTTATTTCATGTTTTATTCCTGCTTCATTTAAAAGAGCTGAAACATCATCCATCATTTTTTTTACAACTTGATCTCGTTCAGCTTTTGATTGATTTAATCTTTGAACAACATCAAAATAAATATCTGGTCTATAGTATCTTAATGATAAATCTTCTAGTTCACTTTTCATTTTATTTATACCTAAACGATGTGCGATTGGAACTAGAATATCTAAAGTTTCTTTGGCTTTCTCTTTTTGTTTTTTTTCAGTATGAACCCATAAAGTTCGCATATTATGAAGTCTATCGGCTAATTTAATAATTATAACTCGAACATCATTACAAAGACCTACTAATATTTTTCTTTGTGTGGCAATAACAGCATTACTTCCTGTTTCAAAGTTTAATTTATTTATTTTTGTAACACCATCAACTAAATCTGTTATTTCTTTTCCGAACATTTCTTGTAGTTCATCATATGTTACATCACAATCTTCTAAAACATCATGAAGTAGCGCAGCTGCTATGGTTGCACAATCAGCATTCATTTCAGCTAAAATATAAGCAACATTTAATGGATGCTCAATATAGTCTTCTCCAGTCATTCTTTTTACACCAAAGTGCATTTTAGCTGCATATGTATATGCTTTTTTTACAACTTCTAATTCTTCCTCATCATTATATGTTCGTAGTTTTTCCAACAATTGATCAAAATTTAGTCCAATATTTTTTTTTGTCATAATATCACATCTTTCATTATATATAGGCTCTTCCTTTTAATTGATTTTCTTTTGATAATGAAATTTTCTTTTGTATTTTTTGATAAGACTTATTTATTAAGTCTTGTTCATATGTTTGAAAATCAGGATGTTTTTTTATAAATGCGATTACCTCATTATCAGAAACAATTTCACTTATAAGGTCTATATTACTTAATCCATTTCGTTCATTGTCCATATATTTTCTAAAATATTTTGTTATTTTCTTTTGCATCTCATAATTATTATCTGAAATAGCAATTCCTAATGCTTCATTTAAAACAGATGCATCAATATAATATTTTTCTTCCCTTTGTTTTTTTAAAAGTAAAACAATAGGATTTAAAGAAGATAATTTAAAACAATTATCTTCTACATCATTATTTAGGAAAATATTTCTACATTCCTCATATACTCTTTCATTTTTTTTATTATCTCGCATGCATTTTAATATATCAGCAGTTGAGACGATAACATAGTTTTTATCTATATCACTTTTAATAGTCATCAAATCACCTCTTATGAATTAATTCCCTTTATTTTCTTTTCTTCTACTTCATCTTCATACCATTTTTTCTTTGGTGGTTTTCCAATATTTTTCTTTTCAATTATGTACCATAGTTGACTTGCAATACAAATTGATGAATATGCCCCGAAAATAAGTCCTACTAAGAATGCTATATTGAAGTTTAATATTTCATGTGATCCAAGGATAATTAGTGCTACTACAGGAACGATAGTAGTTATACTTGTAATAACACTTCTAAAGATCGTTTGATTTAAACTAAGATTTACTAGTTCTTTTAAATCTTCAACTGTCATTTTCTTATCTCTTTCTTTTATGTTTTCACGAATACGATCGAAGGCAACAATTGTATCATTAATTGAATATCCTATAATCGATAAAATAGCTGCTATAAAAATAGATGATACTTCTAATTTAAATATGCTAAAGAAAGCAATAATCATAAAGGCATCGTGAATTAGTGCTACTATAGCACTTATAGCATAGCTAAATTTAAATCTAAGTGAAATATAAATAATAATTCCTACGGTTGCAATTGCAAGTGAAACAAAGGCATTTTTAACAAGTTCTCTTTTTACCATATTAGAAACAACACCAATATCAGTAGATGCTTTATATTTATTTTCAAAATATTTTTCAGTTTTAGCAATTTGTTTTTTATTTAATTGATTATCTACTTTAATGTAGGCTGTTTTTTCATTTATAAAATCCATTTCTTCTAGATTATAATTTAATTCTTTCAAGTCTTTTTTTATTTCTTTTTCAGTTAGTTTTTGGTCTGATTTAACTGTAATTGAAGATCCACCTTTAAAATCTATTCCTAGATTTAATCCACTAAATCCTAATGAAATAATTCCTAAGATTGCACAAACAATGCTGAAAGCAAAGAATACTCTACTATTTTTTATAAAATCTAGTTTCTTTTTCTTTTTTGTTTCCTTATATCCAATAAATAGGTTAATACGATTATCAAAGTATCCGGTATCAACAAAAATTTTAAGTAGCCATCTTGTAATTATAACCATAACAAGCATTGTTGTAAATATACTTATAATTAAAGTTGTGGCAAATCCTTTTATACTACTTTCTCCAAAAATAAATAAAATTATAGCTACAAGAAGGGTTGTAATATTTGAGTCAACAATTGTCATTATTGAGTTTTTATTACCTTTTCTAAAAGCTGTTTTTAAATTTTTTCGAACTTCTAATTCATCTTTTATACGAGCAAAGTTAATTACATTTGAATCAACTGCCATACCAATTCCAAGTAGAATTCCAGCAATTCCAGGTAGTGTTAATACACCTCCTATTAACCAGAATATTGAAAATGTTATAATTGTATATAAAACTATACCAACTGATGCAATAAATCCTGAGAATCTATATAAAGCTATCAATAATAACATTATTGCAACAATACCCACTATTCCAGCAGTAAATGTTTTATTTAATGAGTTTGTTCCAAAACTTGCTGCAACTGTTTTAGATGATATTTCTTCTAATTTAGTTGACAAGCTTCCTGAGTTAATCAATTCAACTAAAGTTTTTACTTCATCTTGCGTAAAGTTACCTTGAATAATAACATCACTTGCAAATCCTTGTGATACGCTTGCTACTGACAAACATTTTGAGTTATTTAAACTTCCACAGTTATTTTGTTCTGATTTAAAATTATTTTCTTCTTCATCATAATCTAACCAAATAACAATACGATTATCTTGCATAGTACTAACTTTTTTAGTTACTTTATAAAATTCTTCTTTATCTTTTACGCTTAGTGCTACAGCTGGTTTACCGTTTGAATCAGTTCCTACTTTAGCCCCTCCTGATTTTAAAACGTCACTATTCATAAGTAAGTTATCACTTGTATCCCTGAATGTTAAATTAGCTGCAGTTGATAACATCATTCTTGCTTCTTCTTTATCTGTAATTCCAGCTAATTGAACTCTTATTTTATCATCACCTTCTACTGTGATAATTGGTTCTGATACCCCTAAGACATCAATTCTTTTTTGAATTGTTTTATAGGTACTATTTACCATTTCAGTTGTAACTTTAGAACCATCAATACTTTTTACTTGATATAATACTTCAAATCCTCCTTGAAGATCTAGTCCAAAGTTTAGACTTTTAAATAGTGTTGGTGCTATCATTGCTGATATTATCATTAGAATTAATACAACACCTATATTTTTTATTAGTTTTACATTCTGTTTCATAATACTCCTCCTAGTTATCAAAATATACATTACGATTACGTAAATTTAATTTTTCTTTTAAATAATTGTCGATAATAATGTTGTCTGTATTTAGAATATCACTTGTCATATCATAAAGGGATAAACCTTTAGCATCTTTCCATTTTATCTCTTTTAAATAATTCCAAATGTCCTCTTCTTTTATATAAATATAACCATCACGATGCATCTCATTTTTTTTAGTTATGAGTGCGGGTTTTATTCTTTTATATAACTCTTCTAAAGTTTCAAATTTGATATCCATAAATAACCTCCCCTAAAAAGTTATATTTAATAATAATTATTATATTATCCACATATATATATTATATATTAAAAACAAAGATTTTTAAAGGAGAATATATGAAAAATAGTAAATTTATTCAATCTACTATTGTTTTAATAATTGGTGGATTAATAACTAAAATTCTTGGAATGGTTATAAAAATTGTTACTACTCGTTTAATTGGTACTGAGGGAATTGGTTTATATATGTTGATAACACCAACTTTTACGCTTTTAATTGCTCTTGCCCAACTTGGATTTCCAGTTGCGATTTCTAAGTTAGTTGCGGAAGATAAAAGTAATAATAAAAACCTTGTTTTTTCAATTATTCCTATCTCCTTAATGATAAATTTAGTTATTATTTTACTATTATTAATTTTTAGTCCTATTATTGCTAATAATTTACTTCATGAATCTAGAACTTATCTTGCTATTATAGGTATGGCTTTTGTTTTACCTTTTATTAGTATTTCTTCTATCATACGAGGTTATTTTTTTGGTAAAGAGAGGATGATTCCTCACGTTATATCTAACATATGTGAAGATATTATTAGAATTATTATCATTATCATTGGGATTCCTATTTTTATAAAAAAAGGGCTTGATTATGCTATTTTCTTTTTAGTTATTTCTAATATTGTTAGTGAAATCACTTCTATTCTTATTTTATTTTTCTTTTTACCTAAAAATTTTAGTTTAAATAAACAAGATTTTAAACCGATAAAAAGTGATATTAAGAATATTTTTTCTATTAGTATTCCAACGACAGGAAGTCGTTTAATTGGAAATATAGGATATTTTTTTGAACCTATAATTTTAACTTCTACCCTTCTTTACGTTGGATATAATAACAGTTTTATTGTTAATGAATATGGAATCATTAGTGGTTATGTTATTCCTTTATTACTTCTTCCATCTTTTTTTACAATGGCAATATCGCAAGCTTTAATTCCTGTTATTAGTAAATCTTATAGTAATAATCATTTTAATTACGCAAAAAGTAAAATAAAACAAGCAATCATTTTTTCTCTTATAATTGGAGTTCCAATAACTATTTTATTTGAAGTAATTCCTGAGGTTCCTTTAAAATTAATTTATAATACAACCGAAGGTGTTTCATATTTAAGAGTTTTAGCACCTATTTGTTTAATGCAATATATTCAATCCCCTCTTGCTAGTGCATTGCAAGCAATGGGAAAAGCTAAAATTGCTATGAACGCTACTTTAATTGGTATTATAATTAGAACTAGTTTACTTTTTATTTTATCGTTATTTAAAATTGGTATGTGGGGACTTGTCATTGCAACTGGTATTAATATTTTAGCTGTTACTTCTTACCAAGCAAAAAAAATTAAAAATTGCTTTTAAAAAAAACATGAATTTCATGTTTTTATTTTTTATCTTTTTTCATTACTTCACTTACAGTCATACCAAATGTAGCTAAATTTTGTAATTCTGATGGGATGATTATTTTAGTTGCTTGACCGTTTGCAACATTTCCTAATGCTTCTAAGCTTTTTAATGTTAAAACAGCATTATCAGCTTTTGCTTCTTTTAATAATTTTATACCATCGGCTTCGGCTTGTTTTAACTTAAGCATTGCTTCTGCTTCACCTTCGGCAATTCTAATTTGTGATTCTTTATCAGCTTCAGCTCTTAAAATTGCGCTTTCTTTTTCTCCTTCGGCAATTAAAATACTAGATTTCTTTTCTCCTTCAGCTTGAAGAATTTTTTCACGTCTTTCACGTTCTGCACGCATTTGTTTTTCCATCGCTTCTTGTATATCACGTGGTGGAATTATATTTTTAACTTCTACTCTATTTACTTTTATTCCCCATGGATCTGTTGCTTCATCCAAAATTGATCGCATTTTAGAATTAATAATATCTCTTGAAGTTAAAGTTTGGTCTAGTTCTAATTCTCCAATTAAATTACGTAGTGTTGTTGCTGTTAAATTTTCTATAGCGCTAATAGGATTTTCAACTCCATATGTATATAATTTAGCATCAGTAATTTGATAATAAACAACTGTATCAATTTGCATTGTTACATTATCTTTAGTGATAACTGGTTGTGGAGCAAAGTCCTTAACAATTTCTTTTAAAGTTACGCTATTTGAAATTCTGTCAACAAAAGGTATCTTTACATGTAAACCATTTCCCCATGTTTTATAATATGACCCAAGTCTTTCAATTACATAGCTTTTTGCTTGTGGTACAACTTTAATATTAGGTATTATAAAAACTACTACTAATATCAAAATAATAAATAATGCACTCATATTTTAGTCCTCCCATTTTTCTACTTTTAATTTTACACCGTCGATTTCTAAAATTTTTACGTCGTTATCTACATTTATTGTTTTATCAGATACAGCCATCCATCTTTTTCCATCGACCTTTACTTCACCAGGTGAATTCTTTGTTATTTTTTCAGTAACGATCCCTCGCATTCCAATTACTCTATCTAAATTTGTTTTATACTTATTTATTTTAAATACTTTATTTAACCAAGATCTAGTAGTTATCAATAATAATATTCCTAAAATTACAAACACACTAAATTGGATAATAAAGTCATCAATAAAAAATGATAATATTAATGAGACAATGCCGCTTATAACAAACCAAATTGTTACTAAATTAACTGTAATTGCTTCAATAAATCCCAAAAATAGAATTATAATTAACCACATAAACATACTTATCACCTGCTACTAAAAGTATACTATCAATATATAAAAATTACAACAAAAAATAGGAAAACTTTTTGTTTCCTATTGTTTAACGTATGTGGAATGTCCTTCCATTTCTGGTTGACTTGTACCACTACTAAATTGATTGATAATATTTGTCATAGATGTAAATTGGGTTCTTATTGTACTAAGTTCCTCAGACATTCTATCTTGTTTTTCCTTCATACTAGAAATTTCTTCAGATAATGATTTATTTTCTGCTTTTATTTCAGTATTTTCTTTTTCTAATCTTTCTTTATCAGCTTTCAATGTTGTATTCTCTTGTGTTAAGTTGTCTTTTTCTGTTTTAAGCGTATTATTTTCTACTTTTAAATTTTTAACTTGTTCCATCAAATTTTGTATTTTAGCTTTTTCACTTCTGATTATATTATTTGCTTCATTAACTTTATTTGCTGCTTCTTGCCCTATTTCTTGCGAAATTTGTGTTGCATCTTCTATTTGTTTATTTAATGAATCATTAGTTTCTTTCAATTTTGTATTTTCTTTTTTATATTCTTCTCTTTCTTTACTTATTTGAGTAATAAAGTTATTAAAAGCGTTTTTCAAATTTTCAATTGGATCAGTTTGTGTATTTTCCATATTATCTTCCTTTTTTTCTTCATTTTTTAAATTTTCACTTGATAGTTCAATACTAGGTTCTTCAATTACATTACTTAAAGTTTTATTTTGATTGTTCTTTTGGATACTTTCATAAGATAGATCAAAAATTGTTTTATCACCATTATATTGTTGTTTTTCTAATTCTTCTTGTTCTTTTGCTTTTTGAATTTCTTCTTCTTTTTGTCTTTCTAATTCCTTTTTTTCAGTTTCTTCTCTTAATTGTTCAAAGACACTAAGTCCTTCTTCTGCTCTAGATAATTTTTTTTGTTCAGAAATAATTTTTTTATTAATTCTTCCCATATCTTTATTAAAGGAATTTTGTGCACTTGCTATTTCTTTGTTAATTTGTACTTTGTCTTCTACATCATCTGTATTTTCAAGCACTCCTTGTGCAGTAGTGTAAAAATCAGAACTTTCATTTAATTTTGATTGCATATCATCTTCTAAAGTAGAAATATTGCTTTTTAAATCTTTTATTTGCCCTTCTTTTATTTCTATTTTATTATTTAGTTTCTCTAAAGTTGCATTTCTATATACTCTTTTCATTATTTCACAACTTGAAAATCCTACATTACTTTTTCGAGCATTATTAAATGAAGATCTTATTTTCATTCCAATAGTAGGTAAAAATTTTGTATTTAAAGTCATTTTATTCACCATCCTTACTATTAACTACAACATCACGCATTACTTCTTTAACCATTGACCATTCATTCTCGTCAACAATATTTTCTATTCGATATTCATTTCCATCTTCAACCAAGATTGCACTATAAATAACTACCATATTATTTTTATCTTTTTCATTAAAAGTATATATAATATATTTTTTAGCTGGTTCTCCTGCTTCAAAACACATTACAACTTCAGCTTCTTGTTCACTACCATCTTCTGCAATAAAAGTTATATATTTATTTTCCTCCATTTAAACAACTGCCTCCTAACTTATCCTACTACTAATAATATCATATATTATTTGTTTTTTCAATGTTCTAAAGAAAAAAATCATTATTTCAATTATTATTATGTTTATATTTCTTATTTTTATAAAATATATTTTTCTATATTATCGACTTTTTATATTTTTATGTTACCGTATGCATTATTTTAGAAAGAAATTATTTATGGAAAAACAAGAATTATATCATATTCACAAACTAGGTAACCATGACAAAATATGGAAAGAAAATAATGAAATATTAGTAACTGGCAATCAAAGCACATTATATATATCATTTCTTATTAAATTTTGAAACTTTGTTTTAGACATTATACAAATCCTCCTTCCTTTAAAAAATCATCGATATTTTATCTCAAAAAGAAAAAATACCATCCATTTGCTGGCATAGACCGGATAGCATTTAATGTCTATAATATTAGATTACAACATTTTATTTTTTTCAATATGAAATTCTTTTCAATATAATTATTATTCTATTTATTCTTTACATAATCACAAATAATTTTAACTACATTTTCGTTTCCTATTCTAGCATCTATACATAAATCATAATTATTCTTATCTCCCCAATTTCTATTAGCTATAGCACTATAATAATTTGATCTAGATTTATCTGAATCTAATATATGATTTTTAGCTTGTTTTTCATTATCACCATAATTTTTCATTACATTTTCAATTTTATAATCCATTGAGGCATATATAAATATTTTTATTAAATTTTTATTTTCTCTTAATATATAATCAGCAGATCTTCCTATAATTACAGCATTACTAATATTCGCAATCTTTTTAATTACTTTTGTTTGATTGATTATTGCTTCTTTACTTACATCTAAGGATAAAAAATTATCATATATTTCTTCATCAGAACAATTATCATTAATTAAATTATTTTTAATAGCAAACTCTTTTATTTCTTCTTTATCATAGAATGGTATATTTAATTTTTGGGCGACAATTTTTCCAATTTCTTTTCCATTCGTTCCATGTTCTCTTGAAATAGAAATAATCAAATTATTTTTAATTTTCTCATTTTTAATCACTTTAATTTTTTTGTCATAAGAATCTTTTAAAATAAATAATGAAATAATTGAAGTTAAAACTTCAGCTATTGGAAATGTCCACCAAACAATTTCTGTAACATTGTTTGATTTTGTAAATAAAAATGCAATTGGGAATACAAAAATAACTAATCTTAACAAAGAAATAATTAATGGCTTCAAAGCATATCTTATCGATTGTAAAACACCTTGAATAGCTACTGAAATACCCATAAATACAAATCCGATACTAGAAATTCTTAATGCTATAGTACAAACACTAATTATTTCCTTTGTCGTTCCACCAGCTAGTCCAAATAAATTAGCAAGTGGATAGGCAAATATTTCAAATAGTATACTTATTATTAAATTAACTATAATAGTATCAATTATGCCATACTTGATACAATCATCTATTCTTTTTTTATCTTGCATGCCATAATTAAATGACAATATTGAAATAATTGTGTTTGATAAACCAAATGCTGAAAATAAAGCAATTTGTTGTATTTTATAATAAATTCCAAATGAACCAATTAACACTGTTTGATTAACTTGAGCTAAGCCTAATATTGCATTCATTCCAGCCATCATAACAGCAAGTAGTGCTTGCATTAGTGCAGCTGAAACACCAATACTATAAATTCCTTTAATCAAATTAATATCAGGATTTATGTATTTTATACTACCATCAATTTCATTATTTTTTGTATAATGAAAATACATTGCGATGAATAGTGATATAAATTGTCCAATTATAGTAGCCCAAGCGGCACCTGCAACTCCCATTTTTAATGGATAAATAAATATATAATCTAATATTATATTTGTAACTGCTCCAGATATTTGAGAAATGGTAGATAACATTGTTTTACCAGTTGCTTGCAAAAATCTTTCATATACAGTATATCCAATAGATCCAAGAGATAAACATGTACAAATTTTTAAATATGTAGTTCCCATTTTTATTATTTCTTTATCATTTGTAAATAAAGAAATAAACCATTTTGTACCAAATAGTCCAAATAATAAGAATATAATGTAAATGCATATACTTAAAAATATTCCATTTCCTGCTATTTTATTTACTTTTTTTCTATCGTTTTCACCTAAACTTTTAGATAATAAAGCATTTAACCCAACGCCTGTTCCAACGCCGATAGCAATAATCATTATTTGAATTGGAAAAGCATAAGTTAAGGCTTGATTTGCAATAGCACCTTTTGTTCCCATATTAGCAACGAAAATACTATCAATGACATTATATAACGCTTGTAAAACCATAGATATAATCATTGGTAATCCCATTTTTAGAATGAGTTTGTTCATTGGAGCTATTGCCATTTTATTTTGTCTTTCTTCTTTCATAATTTCCTCCTTATCTTGAAAGAAAAAAGAGGCAAAATCCACAAACTGGATTTACGCCTCTTTTTTGAAAGCTACTCGTCTTACATATAAAATTATACTATTTTTTTTAATTTTTTTCAACAATCTAATTTGCAAATATCAAATATTTGTTTTCTAACGGAAGTTTTTCCTTTTTTTTAAAACTTTATCATTGTTTACCTGTTTCTGATTAGATTTAATCCTAATTACTCCATTTACTTTTTCTAATCCTAAAGTATTCAATGCATTTTCCTTCTGGGATGCTATTAACACATCAACGGGTAAAATTCCTATATAAAGACTTTGGGCTCTACTATAATCAAACATAGGATCTAAAATATAATATATTTCACCATTTTTGTTACTACTAGCGAAATAAATTTGTTCATCGTTATCATTCCAAAAATTAAAGTAATCTTTATTACCTTTTTCTTCTAAATTGCTTTCGATGCAATTGTGAAAGTTTTTTAAATCATCTAATAATACCATCTTTTGCACCATATTACTATATTGATAAACATATAATAATCCTAAACAATAGGCATCTTCACTATACATTCTGGCCATACTATTTCCTCCTAAACAACTTTTTTAACTTTAGATATTTGGTTTACTTATTTGTATTATACATTACATTCATTTAAGAATCAATTAATATTATAGACAAACTAAATTAAAAACAACAACACTAATATTCTTCATTAAAGAAATGATTTGAAATTATGAAAATTATCACTTACTCGAATCAGCACTTACTGAAAAAAAGATAAGACCATTACTAATTTATAGCATTGGTCTTTTTCTATAATTCTTTTTTTAATATTTTTTGTTGTTCTTTACTTAACATTGTCATATAGCTATCAAATTCTTCTCTTGCTCTGTAATCATTTTCTAAAAATTCACCAATTAAGCCATGATGTGTTTCAGCTATGTACCAATCTTTAGAATAGTAAACACTTTTTATAAAATATTTATTTATTGGGATATAGTTTTTGGGATTAATTGAATAATTTATAGAGTTTATTATATTAATTACATTTTCATTATTATTGTTATATTCATCCGCAAAGAAATCAATAAATTTTATTTCATCTCTAGGATCCATATACGAAACATCTGGATTTTTTGATTTAATATTTTTAAAATCAAAATCGCTATCTTTATATACAACATCTAAAGTTTTGTGATAAACATCTGTATCTCTATATACTTCATCATTTTTTTCATATATAGTTGGAGTTGGATAATCTTTTGGGAAAGGAGTTGTCTTTGGTTTTAAATATGAATCGCTTCCCATACAAACCAAATTAATTGGCTCATTACCTTGCTTAGTAACTTCTACTATCTCTTCAACTCCTTCTTTAAATGCAGTAGATATTAAATGCCAATCAACCATTGCTCCATATACACATTCAATACTATTAGCTATTAATACATTTCCATTTCTTTTCAATGGACTAAAAGCTGCAACATCTCCTAATTTATCATATATTATCAATATCCTACCATTCCTACAAAGTGCTGCGTGTAGCAAATGGTCATGTGCTATATCACATGTTCTAATACAGCAATCAGCTTTATATCCTAACTCAAATATTTGTGGATCATCTAATTTCATAACTTCATAAGTATAACCGTCTGTTGAAACTCCTTTTACATATGGGATACTAGATTCAATTCTTTTTTTCATTTGTGAATATATTTCAACAATCTTTCTTAACACTTCATCATTACTATTGTATGTTTTATTTCCTAAAACAATATTTTCTAAAAAGCTATCATCATTTAACAAATAATTATCTGGAGTTATTATTTTTCTATCTATATCATATTTTTCTGCTTCTAATATTACATTTATTTTCTTTAATGTAATTTCATTATGACATTTTTCTAACAGTTCATCATAGTTATTATACAAGTAGTACCACTTTTTATATAATTCAGAATCCTTATCATTAAACATATTTATAAAATGATTATTTTTTGGTGTTTCAAACATAAAGTTAATGAATCTTTTATCTATAACAGGTAAAAATTTATTTCCTTCTGCCTTCATTTCAACTCTTGTTATATCAGTTTTAGCAACATTATCAAAAAATTTTTTGTCATATTTTCCAAATTTACCACTTAATATTTCTGTGCTTCTTTCATATCCAAATATGAAACACATTTTAATACATAATCCATATATTGCAGACAATTCATCTTGAGTTTTATCTTCCAAAAATTTAAATAATTTATTAATATGTTTAACATTTACTTTAAACAATTGTTCTGGAGCAATACCATAAAGATACCTAGCATTTGAAAGTGCAATATTAAACTTCAAATAAAAAATTAATTTCAAATCTTTCGTTACTTCATCATCACCAGTTAAATGACTTATATCTCTATAGCTTATTAGACCATTATTTAAATTTCTTTTTAATGCATTATACATCATTTCTGGATTAACAAAACTACTTATTAATACACAACTACTTAAATATTTTAAAAGTTTTTCTTTAATTAATTCTTCCTGATTTTCATTTAATAAAATATGATATATTTTTTCCTCTAAGTTAACTTGTGCACGAAACTGTTTATATCCAAACTGATTTTGTATTTTTTTTCTATTAATTTCATCTCTAGTTTTCATTTCAGCAAAGAATTCTTCAAACGATTTATCGTTCTTTACTACATTATCTAACATATATTTTCTTATAGCATTATTATTATCAACACTATTACTAGTATAATCAAGGAAAAATAATTCTTCTCGATTTAATTGTTCTATTATACTATTATCAATTCTATTTCTATTAAAACCAAATAAAATTATGTCTATATTGTTATATCTTTTTCTAAAATCAGTAGGAAGAAGTACCTCGTTCGTATAAGCATTTAATTTTTTTATTTTTCTTAACTGTCCATCAGTAGTTAATGAATTAAACTCTTCACTTTGTACCATTCCATCAAAGATTTTTTTTAAATCATATGAATTAAAAAATCTGTTTTCAATTTTTTTGACGTTCATGATAATATATATAAAATATTTATTGCTGTATATTTGTTCCTTTATAGTTTGTGATTTTATAACTTTATTTAAATTTTCAAGATTTCTTATTGTCTGTTCAGTACAAACAAAGTTATTTAAATTTAATGTTCCTAAAATTAATATTTTTTGAATTTTATCATTAGACCATAATTTATTTTGCATAATGGCATTTGAATTTCTAAAAATAGAATTAATAATATTATCATTTAAATTTGAAATAAATTCAATTACACTTGAATCTACTATTGTATTTATTTGTTCATCTGTTAATTTTTTTAAAGTGTTAATCAATTTTTTAGTTTTATATGATTTAATATCATTAAAATCTATTTGAGTAATATTACTTTCCATAGTTTTCCCCCCTCAAAGTAAAATATATTATAACACATAATAAGAAAAAATGCTTAATAATTTGTTAATTATAAGCATTTTTAAACTATATATCTAATTCATATTTTATTGCTTTAAATCAATCATTTATCTCAGAAGTGAGAATACTTTTTAAATTCAAACGAGTACTCCTAATATCTTAAAAGCTTTTAATTACAACAAAAATGGAGCCACAAGGACTCCTTCAGGGGGTTTTGGTTACACTCTCATCTTTATATCGTAAGAGTGTTGGCGTGATATTATCACGCTATGATAATTATAAATTGTTTAAAGTCAAAAGTCAATACAATATTTTCAACTTTACACTTCTTAAAAACTATCTTTTTGTAACAAACCAAGTATTTTTAATATCTGTACTATTGCTTGATGGAGCAGGATTTGGCATATCCATTTTAATCAAAGTTGGAAGTTTAAAAGCCGTTCCAAAAGCCATACAAGTACCAGGTTGTAATATTCTAATTCTCTTTACAACATCATCCGTAATATTAGGTACCATTTCTCTAATATAATCGACATCTCTTGGATGAAGCATTTTATAAATCATAAAATTATTACATTGTGACAAACAAGTTTCTGATAATTCAGATGGTCTTTGAGAAATAAGCCCAAGAAGTACACCATACTTTCTTCCCTCTTTACTTATTCTTTCAAAAATATTATATCCTAACAAAAATTTATCATTGTCATTTTGAACATATCTATGAGCCTCTTCCAAAATGATGTGGAAAGGCATTGAAGCCCTATCATCAATATCTTTAGCAAAATCAAATAACATTCTAGAAAATATTTTAGTAATATTTTTAGCTAAACGATCATCAACATAATTAATATTAAAATTTATAACCTGAGCCTTCATTCCATTACTAGCAGTCAAAAGTTTTTTTATGTATTTATCTTGCGTTATATACTCTGGATAATCAAAGAAATAACTATATTCACTATTAAGTAACGCATTTAATCTAACTTTTAAAATATTCATTTCATCATAAACTTTATTACTGTTTAAAATACCCTCAGATATTAAAGCAAAATCAAAAGCATCTCTCAAATCCTCTAAAGTATACATAAAGGTTCCATCCGGTAAAACTAATTCATAATCATCAGTTAGAAAAGTTCTCATAAAATTCATTACTAATTCCATTTCTCTAATTTTTCCGGTTGCATCAATAATTAAACATTGTTTTAATGATCGATCATAACCAGGTTGATGGATTATTGATTCCAAATTCAATTCCTTAGTATTGTAATATGATAAAACAGATACAATTTGATCCCTTATTTGAGCAGCTTGTTTTCCACTAGATAACATGTCCAAAATAGCTCTAGCTATAATATCATTTTTACTTTTTAAAACCTCATCATTATCTCGAGCAAAAACGGATACAAGTTTTAATGCTTTCTCAATAATTGGAAGTTGTGTATGTTTTTCGGCACCTAATAGTAAAGCAATATCATCAGTTGTAAGTAACCATAAAGGAATTTTTAAAACTTCTTCTTTTGGAAATTTTAAATTAGTCGTATATGTTTTAAAACTAATTTCAGGAACAACTTTACTTAAATCTTTAAATGCACTATGATATTCCCCATAAGCATCAAAAATAAAAATGCTTGCACGATATGGAACTTCTACTTGTTTTGAAAATAACTTTTGAAAAATATTAGATATACCACATGATTTACCACTTCCAGTCGAACCAAATATAGCTATATGTCCACTAAAAAAAGTATCAATATTAAAACCTAGTTTCATCTTTTGATAAATAGGACTAGTTCCAATATATAAATGTTCTCTTTCATTATAATTTGTGATTCCTATTATTTTTTTGGTAACTTCTTCTTCAAGTAGTGTTACTTCTGAAGAAAAAGAAGGCTTTCTTATAACACCAAAGACAAAATCATCTTCAATTATTTCTCCAAGTAAATTAACATAAATAAACTTACTTTTGATATCCATTATTTCTCCAATTATATTTCGTGTTTTACTTTTCATTGAAACATATAATCCAAGTAAATCTTCTGTTTTATCTAAATCAATTGTTGCATCAATTGTTACTCCATTAGATTCAATTTCAACAATTTTTCCTAACATACAAACACCCTCCTAGTATTCTCTATTATCTATTATACATGTTTTATGCTAAAAAAAAAAGATATAATTTATATCAATTTTTTCCTTGTATATATATCTATTTCTTCTGGAGCATATATTTTAATAACATCATTGTTTGTTACTTTAATAAACCCTAATCCCGATATAACTATATCCTCATCTTGTTTAACTCTAATTATATTTTCTTTCAAATTTTTCAACTTATTATTATTTTTAAAAACACGCTTTATATTTAAAGAATTAGAAAGATAAAAAACTAAATTATTTTTATCATTCAAATCAATTCTTACTAATTCATCAACAAAGATTGTTTGTTTACTTTTAATTTGATATGTAATTGGTTTTATTTCTTTATTGGGTAAAATTCTTTTTAGCATTTTTACATCAACTATATTAATTAAACTGTTATTATCAATTAATCCTGGAGTATCTATTAAAGTTAAATCATCATTAATATTTATTTCTACAGAATTAATTGTTGTTGATGGTAAAATACTCGTCGTAATTGTTCTATCTAAATTGGAATAATTATATATAATTTTATTTATTAAAGTTGATTTACCAGCATTAGTATATCCTATAACATATACATTTTTATCCTTTTTATATTGATTTATTTTTTCCATTAATAAATCTAGGCCATAATTTTTATTACTACTTGTAATTACAATATCTTTATAATCAATACCTAAATTTTTTGCATATTCTATAAATTTTTGATCATTTACTATTTTAGGTAAAACATCTCTTTTAGTAAATACTAATAAAATATCATTGTTTAAGTTTTTAGTTAGAACATCAAAGTCCTTATTCATCATAAATAAATCAATTACTAAAATAACTAAACTATTTGTTGTTCCTATTTTTTTTAGAATTGGTTCAAAATCATTATTATCTTTTACAACCGTTTTATATTCACCATAATTTCTAATTCGAAAGCATCTTTCACATAATTTAGATGAAATATTATTTTCCCTTATATAACCTTCTTTTGAACTATCAATTGATTGTAATTTACTCCCACATCCTAGACAATTATTCATAGTATCTTCCTTGAAAAAATAAATCGTGATCCTTTAATTTCTTCATAATTCTTTTTTCTAAAAAACGATTTGGTTTAGTAACAATTGAATCTTTTTTACTGATAGGGTTAATTAAAATTGTTGTAATTCCAACTTTATTCCCACCAATAATATCAGTAAGAATTTGATCGCCAATTATTGCAACTTCATTTTCACTAAATTTATATTCGTTTAAAATTTTCAAAAAACTTGCCTTAAAAGGTTTTCTAGAACTAGCAGAGCAATCTACATCTAGATATTCTTTAAATGGTTTTAATCTTGTTTTAGGACTATTTGAAAAGATAATAACTTTAAATCCTTTTTCCTTTAATTCATCAAATAAATTTTTTATTTTTTGATCTGCTTCTTTAACATCAAAAGGTACTAATGTATTGTCTAAATCATACAATAAACATTTTATTCCTCTAGCTTTTAATTTATCATAATCAATTGTATATATACTTTTTTGATAGATATCTGGCACATATTTTTCCATACTTCTTGCTCCTTATCTGATAGAAACATTTTAACACATATAGTTTTTATTGGCAACATCTGGACTATAATACAACCTCTATATAGGCTTAAGAATATACTATATTAGGTGATTATTATGCCAAATAGATGGTGGTGTGGACGCGGAAAATGGTGGATATTATTGTTTACTTTTTGTATTTTACTTTTCTATCAATTTATCATTACTTTTATTATCGTTACGCGTTTTAATTTATTTTTATTATGGTTATTTGCTATATTTGTTTTCTTTTTCATTTTCAGAATAATATGGTGACATAAGTTTTTCAGTCTTATATAGTAAGTCAATTTCTCTACTAATGCTACGACACATTTCATATTCTGTTTTATTAAATTCTATTTTATTTGGTAAAGAGCTTAAAATAAAGAATAATTTTCTCTCCTCCTTTAAAAGTGGATAATGGGATTCATAATGTTTAAGGATTGTTTCAAAATCATAATCAAGTCCTTGTTTTCGATATAGTTTGTATAAATCAAAAATAGGAATATCTATTCTTGATTTATTCCAACTTATTAAATATGAATTCTTATTTTTTAGAAAATGGTCTAAACCTAAATTGTTATGAAGAACAACTAAACGTTGTTTTTTTTTATCTTTTACTAAATCAAACCATTTTTTTATTTCTTCTTTACAAAAAACTAAGGCTGAAAATATTTTAGTTATATTTCGCGCTAATAAATATTCTGAGGGACTCATATAGACTTTGCTGTCTATAATCGTTATTAAATCATTATAATATGAAAATAAATATTCAATATTATTACTAACATCCTCATATATTTTTTTATAATCAGCCTCATCTACTTCTTTATAAAAAGTCGTTTTATTATGAAGAAGGGCCAAAAGATCTATCATATCTGTCATTTTTTGTTCATCTGGCATTGGTGTTTCTTCAACATATTCTGTAATTTCATAATCATCCATTTCATTACTTAATATTTTAGGATAATAGTTAAAACTACGCGATTCTAAATATTTATATATATTTGTATTATTATCCCTTACTTTTTCTTTTACGACATATTTGTGTCCGTTATTTGTTCCAACTAAAATTGCTTTACCTAGTTTTTGGTATGATTTTGGTTTTAAATCATATTCTTTTAGGGTATCATATAATTCCTTCATATTAGGTTGGTATAATAATTTTATCTCCTAATTTCATTTCATTTAAGTCATTATATTCTTCTATTTCTTCTTTTGTTTTATTATATTTTTCTAAAATTGTTTCTAAAGTATCTCCTTCTCTAACGATATATACTTTATAGCTTTTATATGTTTCACCAAAGGTACTAATGTTATCAAATAATGTATTTGGTATGTCTTCATCTTCAATACATCTTGGTTCTTCTACTTTTTCTTCTAATTCCATTTCATCATTCACCTCCATTATTTCTTTTCGAACTGGTTCTAACTCTTCAACTAATTCTTTTTCAACAATTCTTTCTTCTAAATTAGTAACAATTACATCTATATTTACTGATAATACTGAATCATTTACTATTTCATAATAAAAATCATCTATATCTATTTCGGCCTTATCTAAGATATACTTTTCATCTAGGTTAATACTAAATGGTAATTCATATGAAAAGTCCTCAACATCTACACTTGTATCTGCTATTTTATATTGCCCACTTATAACGAAATTTCCACTTATTTCACTTATTCCCTCTTTATTTAAATTGTGTTCTAAAGAAATACTTGTTATTTCTGATAAATTAGTTTTAAAAATGATATCCTTTTTAAAAGGTATTATTTTGTCCATTTTAATTTCTCCTTCCATACTCATTAAAAATATATTAAAAAAAAAGATAAATATACCTTTATCTTAATCTTTTTTGTAAGTTTTTAGTTTCTTTTTTTATTCTATTTGCTACTCCAAATTCATAATTTTTATAAATTCTAAATATATTTTTTTTCATACAAGGTATAAGTGAATTACAATTTTCTTTAAAGTTTTCGTTAATTATAAGTTCAGGGATGTCATGAAGAAAATGATTTACACTCCATATAGCAAATTCACTATTATAAACTCCTAATTTATAGTTGGTAGAAGTATTTTCAAACATAAATTGATCAAAGAAATAAATATCCTGAAAAATTGATAAATTAATTATTTCTATAATCTCTTTGGTAAGTTCAATTTCATAACACTCATCTATATCATAATATCCTTGCGTTCTTTCATATAATTGGTTGGCATAAAAAACTTTAGTATCAACATCTGTATCTAATGAATTACAAAGTATTATACATTCATTTATTTTCTTTAAAGTTTCTTTTTTATTTTCTTTTTCTAACATTTTATTTGTATCTCTAAAAAAAGATAAATAATCAAGTATTTTATTTTTAACTCTAAAATCAATAAAACATTTTTCATTATTTTCCATGATTATTTTTTTTAATGTTTCAAGTATTTCAGATGATATATAAAATTCTTGTAATTTTTTTTGTTCCTTTATATCATTTATAATTTCATCTTGCTGTCCAACAAGTAAAGCCATAACTATTAATTCATTTTGATATCTTTCTAAACTGTTCATATTTAATTACCTAACCTTTTCTTTTTTTAAAAATTTTATTACATCTTTGTAATTTTTTACTGTTATATAATTTATATCGTTTCTTATATCTTCTGGAATTTCATCCAAATCTTTTAGATTATCATATGGAATAATAATAGTTCTTATACCATTTCGATGGGCACCAATCGATTTTTCTTTCAATCCACCAATAGCTAAAACTTTTCCCCTTAGAGTTATTTCTCCAGTCATAGCAATATTACTATCTATTTTTAGGTTTGTAAAAAGGCTAATGATTGCGGTTGTTAGTGTTATTCCAGCACTTGGTCCATCTTTTGGAATTGCTCCTTCGGGAACATGAATATGAATATCATTTTTAATAAGTTTCTCATAATCAATATGAAAATATTTATAATTTGATTTTATATAATTAAGGGCTATGATAGCACTTTCTTTCATTACGTCACCAAGTGATCCTGTTAGAACTAGGTTTCCTGTTCCTTTAAAACAGTTTATTTCAATTGGTAGAACATCACCACCGAAGTTAGTATATGCTAGTCCATTAACTACTCCAACTTCTGATTGTTTATTACTACCTATGAAATCATATTTTTTATTTCCAAGGTATTCTTTTACTTTTTTACGATCAATTATTACTTTATTTACTAGAATATGTTTTGTAACGATTGATGTTACTATTTTTCTAATGATAGCTGATAGTTGTCTTTCTAATTCTCTAACACCAGCTTCTTTTGTATAATATCTTATGATGTAAAGTAATACTTCATCTTTAATATTTATTCCTTTAATATTAACACCATGTTCCTTACATATTTTAGGAAGCAAATATTTTTTAGCAATGTCTAGTTTTTCATATTCAGTATAACCTGATAGTGTAACTATTTCCAAACGATCTCTTAAAGCTTCTGGTATGTCTTCAATATTATTTGCGGTTGCGACAAACATTACTTTTGACAAATCAAATTCTTCTTCAATATAATTATCACTAAAATATTTATTTTGTTCAGGATCTAAAATTTCTAACATTGTACTTGCGGGATCACCTTTATAACTATATGACATTTTATCTATTTCATCAATCAAAAAAACCGGATTCATACTTTTAGCTTTTTTAAGTGAGCTTATTATTCTTCCTGGATTTGCTCCAATATATGTTCTTCTATGCCCTATAAGTTCTGCTTCATCAGTTATTCCACCTACTGATATTTTAACAAAGTTTCGTTTCATTGCTTTTGCGATACTAAAAGCTAGTGTTGTTTTACCTACTCCTGGTGGTCCTACTAAACATATAATTGGTGATCTAAGATTACCAGACATTTGTTTAACGGCTAGATATTCAATGATTCTAGTTTTTACTTTTTCTAGTCCATTATGGGAATCATCTAGTTTATTTCTTACTTCATTTAAATCATCATTATCTATTGTATATTTTCCCCATGGTAATGATATTAGCCAATCTATATAGTTTCTTGTTGTATTTACTTCTGGTGATGATGCATTTAGTGTTTCATATCTTTTTAATTCATTTTCTAGTTTTATTTTTATATTTTCTGGCGCTTTTATTTCTTTAATTTGATTTTTTAATTCTTCTATTTCAACATCTTTTAATGATGAATCCCCTAGTTCTTGTTTTATAGCTTTTATTTTTTCTCTTAAGATGTATTCTTTTTGATTTTCTTCCATTTCTTTTCGAACTTTGGTATCTATTTGTTTTTCAATTTGAAACATTTCTTTTTCACTATATATGTCTTCAAGAATCATTTCTAATCTTTTTAGAACACTATTTTCTTTTAGGTATTTCATTGTTCTTTTATTATCAATTTGTAAATAAGGAATTATGATATCTGTCATTTTATCAAGTGATGTAACGTTATTTACAAGTGATAGAACACTATTACTCACGTATGGTAATGCTTTTATATATAGTTCCATTTCACGATATAGTTTTCTGATAAAAGCTTTTTCTTCTTTTTCTGGAAGTTCTTCTGATATTTTTTTTGATATAATTGATTCTAAAATATCATCTGGTCTATTTTTATTTAAATATTCATGAACTTCTGCACGATAAAGCCCGTTTATTGTAACTCTAACTTTTCCATTTGGAAGTTCCATTTTATGACTTATTTTTGATACTACGCCATATTTTTCTAGTTCATCAATATTGGGCATTTCTTCTAATAAATCAAGTTGACTTACTACTAATACTTTATTATCGTGAAAAAGTTCTGATATATCTACGATATTTTTACTATCGTCGTTTTCAAATTCTAATCTTATATCATTATTAGGTAGTAATACTATTCCTTTTAGAATAATAACTGGCAGATTTGTTTTCAAAATAGCACCTCCTAAGTAAATTGTTTTTTATTATATTACAAAGTTGTAAAAAAGTCCATTAAAAAAAGCATGAAATTTCATGTTTTTAAAAAGAAAAAAGAATCACTTTGATTCTTCTATATATTTTTTACAAACTTCATCTAAATCTTTTACAATGTCATTAACTTTATCAAATGATTCAAGTTTGACACCACTGGCAAAAATATGCCCACCTCCACCATATCTAGAAGCAACTTCATTTATTATAGGACCTCTTGATCTAATTGATCCTCTAATATTATTATTGTTTTTATCTTCGGAGAATACACCCCAAGATATAACTTCTTCAATATAATAAAAGTCATTTACAATTTTTCCTGCTGTTGCGGCATCTACATTGTACTCATCTAAAATTGCTTGTGGAAGACAAATGTAAGCAAAACCATTTTCCATTATTGTTAAGTTATTTGCTATATAACCACTAAATTTTACTTCCTTTAGAGGCTTTAAGTACAAACTCTCATAAAGTTTTACAAAATTTATATTTGTTTTTTTAATAAGTTTTGAAACTAAATCAAAAGTTCTAGGAGTCGTTCCTCTAAAAAGAAAACGATCTGTATCAGCTATTAAACCAATATATAGTTTTTCAGCTGCTTCTTTTGTTATTTTTAGTTTAGTACTAAAAGTAAGATCCATTATCAATTGTGAGGCACTGCTAGCTTGATCATCAATATATTCAATTCCTCCAAAATCCTCTATAAAAGGATGGTGATCTATTTTTATAACCTCTTTAAATCTATCAACTTCTACACCATCAACTCTTTTTTTATCCGGTGTATCAGTTACAATTAAAAGGCTATTAGAATACATTTCTTCATTAAATTGATCAATAGAACCTATATATTTAAATTTACTAGCAGGTGTTCCAACAACATATACTTCTTTATTTGGAAATGTATTTTTAATTATTTCTTTAAGTCCAATACTACTTCCTAATGCATCTGGATCTGGACCAACATGTCTTGCTATAACAATTTTATTGTATTTTTTTATTTTTTTATATATTTTTTTATGTATATTATTATACATAATATCACAACTTTCTATATAAATGAGTATGTATCTCTTGCAATCATTACTTCTTCGTTTGTTGGTATTACATAACAAGGAACGCTTGAATCTTCAGCAGAAATTATTCCTTCTTTACCAAATCTTATTTCATCATTTTTAGCACGATCTACTTTTATTCCAAGGCATGCTAATCTATCCATTATCATACGTCTAACATGAGGTGCATTTTCTCCAACACCAGCTGTGAAACAAATAGCATCTACTCCACCTAATTCAACATAATATTTTGCAATATATCCTACAATTGAATTAACATATAAGTAGTGAGCCATAATACTTCTTGAATGCTTTTCGGCTATTTTAGCATCAATATCTCTAAAGTCACTACTAATTCCACTTATTCCTAACATTCCACTATTTTTATTTAATTCTTGATCTATTTCTTCAATGCTTTTACCTGTTTTTTTCATCATATATGGAATAATACTATAGTCAATATCACCAGAACGTGATCCCATAACAATACCTGCATTTGGTGTGAATCCCATAGTAGTATCTACACATCTACCATCTCTTACAGCACTAATAGATCCACCATTTCCTAAATGACAAACAATAATATTACAGAATTCTTTATCAATTAATTCTCTTGCATAATCTGATACATATTTATGACTCATACCATGGAAACCATATTTTCTAATTCCATATTCCTTATACCATTCGTAAGGAACAGAGTACAAAAATCTCTCTTCACGCATTGTTTGATGAAAAGCTGTATCGAAACATGCTACTTCAATGGCATTTGGAATAACTTCCATAAAAGCTTTTATTCCCATTATGTTTGCTGGATTATGGAGTGGAGCTAAATCAGAAAAGTTTTTAATGTCTTCTAAAACTTCTTCTGTTATAACAACAGAGTTAGAATACTTACTACCACCATGTACAACACGATGTCCAACTCCTTTAATTTCATCTAAAGAAGCGATTACTTTGTTATCTAATAATTCTTTAATAAGAATTTGAACAGCAACTTCATGATTAGGAAGATCTGCTTTTTTTTCTATTTTTTCTCCATTTATTTTAATTGTGTAGAAACTATTTTCAAGACTAATTCTTTCAAAAGTTCCTGAAATTAATACTTCTTCACTTGGCATTTCATACATTTGAAATTTTAATGATGAACTTCCTGCATTTACAGATAATATTTTCATATTTTACCTTCTTTCTTATATATCATATTCAAATAGAGAACAATTTCTAACATCAAAGTCTAAAAATTTTTCATCTTCACAATAACCTACTATAACGTAGTTTATAGCTCTAATTGTTGCTCCATGTGATACAATCAATATATTTTTATTATCATATTCTTGTTTTATTTTATCTAGAAAAAGTTGAGCTCTATCTAATAAATTTCTTACAGATTCAACACCCTTTTCATCAGAATTTAATTTATAATTCCAATAAAAGTTTGCACTATATCCATTATCGTTAACAGGACTTCCTTCATATTCACCTAATCCTCGTTCAACAATCAGAGAATCTGTTATTATTTTTATTTTACCATCAGATATGATTTCAGCTGTTTCTTTTGCCCTTTTAAGTGGACTTGATATAATTAAATCTATTTTTTTATCTTTTAATTTTTCTTTTACAAGCGTTGCTTGTTTTTTACCTTCTTCATTAAGAGGTACATCTGTTTTTCCTTGATATAAACCCTTTTTATTCCATTCTGTTTGACCATGTCTTACAGTATAAATTTTCACTACTCATTTTCCTTTGAAACGGGTTTCATTGTTGGAAATAATACAACATCTCTTATTGAGTCTTGATTATATATAAGCATCATTAATCTATCTATTCCAAATCCTAGGCCAGATATTGGTGGCATTCCTTGTTCCATTGCTAGCATAAATCCTTCATCTAATTCCATAGTTTCATCATCACCTTGTTGTTTAGCTTTAGCTTGTTCTTCAAAGTTTTGTCTTTGAATTTCAGGATTTACTAGTTCTGAATATGCTTTACATAATTCAGTTCCGCAAGCTACAATTTGGAAAACATCTATAATTCTATTATCTTCATCATTTCTTCGCGCTAAGGGAATTAAAACAGCTGGATAATTATATAAAATCGTTGGTTGAATAATATTTACTCTAATTTTTTTCTTATATACAAAATCAATAATTTGACTTAATGATTTATATTCTTCTAAATCTTCATAACTAAATAGTTCTTTTTCTACTATTTTCTTTTTTAGTTCTTCTGGATCTTCAATAGCAAGAAAATCGAATCCAAATATTTTTCTCATCTCTTCAACATAATTAATTCTTGTCCAGTTTTCAACACCAAAGTCTAATGTATTTTCTTTATATTCTATTTTAGTTGTTCCCTTTAATTCCATTAACAGATTTTTAATAAATTCTTGATAAAATTTGATATTATCTTCAAAATTCCAATATGAAGCATACCATTCAATTTGTGTGAATTCTTGTAAGTGTTCAGAGTCCATTCCTTCATTTCGGAAACATTTAGCTACTTCATATACTTTATCAAATCCACCTGCAATACATTGTTTCAAATATGTTTCTGGTGCGATTCTTAAGTTCATATCAAGGTTTAGAGCATTATGATGTGTAAAGAATGGTTTAGCTGCTGCTCCACATACTGCTGTTTGCATAATAGGTGTCTCTACTTGTAAAAAGCCATGTTCTCCTAAAAATTTATGAACAAAAGCATAAAATTTACTTCTTCCTAAGAATACTTCTCTTGATTCTTCATTTGAAATTAAATCAACATATCTTTCTCTATATTTAAGTTCAGTATCACTTAATCCATGAAATTTTTCTGGAAGTGGTCTCAATGCTTTTCCTAGAAATTTAAAAGTTTTAACTCTTAATGTTTTTTCTCCGGTTTGAGTTGTAAACATTTCCCCGGTTGCACCAACAAAATCTCCAGTATCAATTTGTTTTTTTAGAAGGGCATAACCTTCTTCACCTACTTCATCAATTTTAAATTCTAATTGTAAATCTCCCTCTAAGTCTCTAATACGTACAAAACTTAGTTTTCCCATTTTTCTCATAAAAACAATTCTACCTGCAACACTAACATTTGAAATACCATCTTCTAGTTTTTTAGCGTCTTTTAGTGAATGTGTTTTTTCAAATCTATCTGGATAAGGGTTACAAACCTTACTAATTTCTGTTAATTTTTCTCTTCTTATTTGTTCTTGTTCTGTATATTCTCTCATTTTTTCACCTCTATTTATTAACAACGGTTGTCTTACTTAAAATATCTTGTAAACCACGTCTGTCCTTTCTATATATTATCATAAAAGTACTGATAATTACTAGTGCTAATTGAATAATACCTAAAATAGTTATAGCATAAAAATATAAGTTTTTAGGAATTAGTAAAAGTGATAAAAGCGATAGTATTAAATATCCTAAACCAGTAATGATAATGTTTCTTATAAATAATGAAATAATAGTTAGTTTTTCTTTACTTGGTTTAATTTTAATTCCTAAAATATATTTACCAAGTGTTTTTCCTTTAGTAAAAAATGGTAAAACGACAAAATAAGAAAAAATAGCTATAAAGTTAATAAAAATTAAAATCATTCTTTCTTTATCAAGATTATGCATTAAAATAGAATAATCATTTATATATTCTCCTGTATTAATTTGTTTATTTAGGTAATTTTCGTTTAGGATTGCTACATTTCGTTGTAAATTAGTTACTGTTTTTGTTTCAGGAATAAAATAATAAATTAACATTATAATTGCTCCAACAAGTATTATATCTATCGCATAAGCTGATAATCTTTTAATAAAACTAGCATTCATTTTTATCACCATCCATATAGTCTTTTATTAGTTTTTTTAATTCTTCTATTTTATTTATTTTAAAAATTTGTTCCTTTAGTTCATTAGTATTAGATATTCCTTTTAAATACCAAGTTATATGACTTCGCATTTCTAAAACTGCAACTTTTTCATTTTTACTATTTTCTAATCTTTTTAGATGTTCTAAAATCATTTCTAATTTTTCTTTTTTGGTTATTTGTTCTGGTTCAATATTTTGTTCTAAATAATTGACACATTCTTTTATTAACCAAGGATTGCCTAAGCATCCTCTTCCTATCATTATGGCATCACAACCAGTTTGTTCTAACATTTTTTTGGCATCATAGCAACTTTTTATATCACCATTTCCGATAACAGGAATTGAAACACTTTCTTTCACTTGTTTAATTATATTCCAATCTGCTTTTCCACTATATCCTTGACTTCTAGTTCTAGGATGAACTGTAATGGCCATAGCACCAGCTTTTTCTATCACTTTGGCAATTTCTACAGCATTTATATGATTGTTATCCCAGCCACTTCTTATTTTAACTGTAACCGGAATTGGAACTGCATCAACGACAGATTTAACAATTTCATAGACTTTATCAGGATCTTTTAGAAGAGCACTTCCTGCTTGGGCTCTAAGTGCTACTTTAGGAACAGGGCATCCCATATTTATATCTATGATGTCTGGTTTCATATTTTCGTATATATATTTTGCGGCATAAATGAATGATTCTTTATCACTTCCAAAAATTTGTTGTGCGATTGGTCTTTCATAATCAGTCATATAAAGCATATCTATTGTTTTTTTACTATTATAAAAAATTGCTTTATCACTAACCATTTCAGCAAATATCAAACCGCACCCCATATCTTTTATAATTGTTCTATAGGCACTATTACAAATACCAGCCATTGGGGCAAGAACGACTTGATTTTTTATTTCAACATTACCGATTTTCCATTTCATTTTATCACCGTTTCATACATTATATATTATAGTATAAATATGTTTGTTTTTCAATAAAAAAGGCTTAGAAGATAAATTCTAAACCTTTTATTGCGTTGTAACTGTTCCACCAACAACTACTGTACGTGTTAATGTTTTTGTAAATGAATCATAATTTACTTTATAAGTTATTGTATAAACTCCTGGAGTTTGAGTATCAACTTTATCTACTACTTGATTAGATGCATCAGTTATCGTTGTTGTATACTTATCTTTTGATGTTACATCTTTACCATCTGCTGTTATTATAATTCCTTCGTCTTTATATTGACCATTTAGAGAAACGGTTACTGAACTTTCACCTTTTAATTTAGCATCAATACTAGCTTTAACATTTGATAATGATACTTTTGTTTCAACACCACCACTAGTTGCAGATTTGAAAATTGAATATGATGTTTTTACAACATATGTATCTGTTGATGAAGTATTTACATCAAGGGTTACACTACTATCAGTTGTTGTTTTAACTAAATTTAAACTTCCTCCTTGTTTAGCATATACTTCATAAACAACGTTACCTATATGACTACTATTGTATGAATTTCTAATGCCTATTCCTGTACCTAAATTAGAATATAGAGATTTTAGTGATTCACTTATCCAAGCTTGATCTAATGTTTTTGGTGTTTTTATTGGTGTCCAAGAAAGTGTTAATTTATTTCCACTTATTGATCCTTTTAAATTAGTTACATTTGAAAGTTTACTAAATCTTTCTGAAACCTCAGTAGGTTCTGAACCTTTTTTGAATAATTCTGTAACTTTTAAATCTGCTGGTGTATATTCACTTGGTAATTTAGCAGGCCATGTTTCTTGTTCAACAGTAACCTCAACTACACCAGCTGGACGAGTCCAATTACTTCCGTTTTTAAATATACCTTTTGCTACTGCTTGGAATAATTTTCTATGACTTATAGTATATGATGTGTTTTGATATTGTGAATTTGCTTTTTCATATCCATACCATACAGATATAGCATAATCAGGTGAAACACCATTTACCCATAAATCGTTAATTGCACTATCACGCATATGATATTTTTTTAATGTTGCTGCATCATAGTTTGATGTACCTGTTTTGGCTCCAAAGACAGCACCACCAACATTAGCTTGAGCTCCAAGTCCACCTTGAGCTGATGATTGAAGTAAACTAGTCATCATATATGCTGTTTCTTCACTCATAACTCTTGTCTTTTTAACTTCACGCTCTTCTTCTTCATCATTTTCACGATACTTAATTTTAGTATAACTATGTGGTTCTATATAATATCCACCATTACCAAAAGCTGCATATGCTCCTGACATTGCTAATGGAGACTCTCCCGTATATCCACCGATAGAATGTGCTTCATGAAGTGTTCCATTATTTGCTACTTCTGGATGTAATCCTAATGATTTAACAAATTTTTTGATATTTGAATTTTTATTTTTTTGGAAAGCTTTTAAAGCTGGAATATTTCTTGATTGAGCAAGAGCTGTACGCATTGTCATATATCCATTATATTTTCTATCCCAGTTGTTTATTTCTGTTCCATCTGAATATGAATATTTTTCATCAACAAAAGGTGTATATGTTGACCAGTTTTCATATTCAATTCCAGGTGCATAATCATAAAGTGGTTTTGAAGTTGAACCTATTTGTCTATTAATCATTGTTGCTGTATTAAATTGTTTTTCACCTTTTCTGTTACGTCCTGCACCAATAGCAGCTATTTCACCAGTTTTAACATCAACAACAGATATTCCGGCACTAACAACATCATTTTCCCAATTAAAACTTTCTCCATTCATAACCGAATTAATATGATTTTGTTTTTCTGGATCCATTGTTGAATAGATAACCATTGGTACTGTATATGGGTTATTACCTGTTACTTCTTCTACTTCTTCAGTTACAGTATCGATAAATCCTTGATATTTATTATCATTAGATCCTCCACTTGTTGTTGAATCTACTAATAAGCTTTCAACCTTTACAGCTTCGGCTTTTTTTCTTTCTTTTTCTGTAATATATCCATGTCTTACCATTAATTGTAAAACTGTAGATCGTCTCTTAGCTGCTGCTTCTGGATGTATTTTTGGATCATAAGCATTTGGTGCTTGGAATAATCCTGCAATAAGAGAAGCTTCTGCTAGATTAATGTCACTTACTGATTTTCCAAAATATGTTTGACATGCTTGTTCTACACCGTATGCACCACTTCCTAAGTATGGGGCATTAACATAAAATTCCATTATTTCCTTTTTACTGTATTTACGTTCAATTTGGAAAATTGATAAATAAATATCTGTAAATTTACGTTTTATTCCTTCAAATCCACTTGTTGTTGTTGAAGTATAATTGTTCTTAGAAACTTGCATTGTAAGGGTTGAGGCTCCTCCTCCTCCACCAGTTGTTACTTGTTTGATACTAGCTTTTAAGAAACGTGGTAAATCAAATCCATTATGTTTAAAGAATCTTGAATCTTCCGTTGCAACAATAGCATTAACTAAAACATCTGGAAGTTGATTATAGTTAACTTTTTCTCTTTTTTCTGATCCTAGACTAGCTATTTGTTTACCATTTTTATCATAGATGATAGATGATTCTTTTTTATAAAGTTTATTAGGATCAAATTTAGGTGCGGTTGCAGCAATATAAATCATAAAAATAATACCTAAGATAAAACATAAAATGATAAATCCAAGAATTACTAATAAAACAATTTTCTTTTTACTTTTTTTCTTTGGATCTTTTTCTTTTTTATCTTTTTTTACTTTATCCTTTATACCCTCTTTTAGATTTTCTTTCTTAGAAGGCTGTTTACTTTTTATTTTTTTCTTTAAATCGGGTAAAAATAGGAAGAAATCAGCTACTCCAATTATCAAAAAAGATATAATTGGGTTTATTGCTAAACATCCTATTATAAATGCGATAACACTTATTGTTAATATTGTTGCGTTTTCTTTATCACTTAAGAACTTTTTCATAACACTTCTCCTTTAAAATATATTTCATCCACGATTTTTAAATAATCGATTCTTGGATTAAATTTCACTTTAATTTTATAACCATTTTCATAAAAATATTCGATTGGAATTGATTTTCTTGAACTAGTTTCTAAAAATTCAAAAAACTTGGTTCCATCTAAATAAAATATTTCATCTTTTTTTGAAAATCTAACAATTAAAAATCCTATTCCACCATGCTCCATTATTTTTTTCAAATGTTCTATTTGATGAGCATGTATATTAGCAAGTGGAAAGTAATCTAATTTTGTTTCTTTAGCTTCAAAATCAATATATTTTCCCTTATATATTCCATTATAGTCCGTTGTTGATGGAATTTTAAAGTGTGCTTCTTTAATGACAGCATCTTTTCTTGATGGATAGTCAACTTTGTTAATTGTTATAGGGGTTGGTTTCTTATATATAACTGCCACATTATTTAATAAATAATATTCATTTGTAGCATTTAAATCATTTTCTAAAACCATCCCTCGATTACTATGACTTTGATACTTATTGTTAATTGATGTTCTGTATAATCTATTCATAGTATCACCAAAATCATTATACTATAAAATATTTAATTTTGCCACATAATTTTTTTAATTTATTAAGATAATATTAAAACTCATTTTCATGAGTTATTATATCAATTGTTTTCTTCTTTCTAAACAATCATTATATGCCTTTTCTAAAAAATCTAAATTTATTTTTTTTAGGCGATATTTAGAATCTTTTTCTTTGATTATTTTTTTTACAATTAGTTTAAGTAATTCTGGGTTTCTAACTAAAAGCGGACCAATTAAATATGTTCCTATAAAATGCTTATAAATGATCCCTTCATTCTCATCAGTATTATTTATATTTTTTAAGAAATTTTCTTTTTTATTATCATTTGTACTTCCTGTATTCATAAATCCTATTAATTCTTTGTCTATCATATCTGTTTTAGCACTAATTTCCATGATTTTTCGTTCTTCTAGGATTTTACTTTTATAATCAAATATTCCTAATGTTTTAATTGTTTCACTTTCAAAGGCGATTTCTTTACCAAATAATTCATATGAATTTCCTGTACATATAAAATATTTACCATCTTCAATATATTTTTGAATATCTTTTTTATATTTTTTTAGATGTTTGTTTGCTATTTTTAAGTTATCTTCAATTCCCATACCCATGTAGACAAAATCATAGTCTTCAAAATTTAATTTGTCATCAACGGTTAAAAATTTAACTACTACGTCAACATTTTGTTCTTCTAGGATTTTTTTTAAAATTCTAACATTTCCACATTCTCCATACAAATTTAATAAGTCATAATATAAATGTGCGATTGTTATTTTCATTTTACCACCTGATTCTTTTTAGAATTAATACTTTCCATAAATGCCTGTTCTGTTCCCATATTTAAAATGGCATATATATTTCCTTTTGTTTGAAGTAATGCTTCACTTACATCTTCAATATTTTTTATAGCAATGATATCTTTTTTATCTATATCAGTTACAAGTATTCTACTTGCAATATCATTTGCGAATGGTCCAATACAAATAAATTTATCAACATTATTTATAAATTCAAAATCAATATCATATAACCAAGATATATCTTGATAACTATATCTTTTACTTATATATTCAAATCCAAAGACAATTGTTTTTTTCTCGTTTTGTGTTCTTATATAGTTAATTGCCTGATTATAAGAGATGGCATTTTCGTTTTTACCATTCATAATTTGACATTTACGATTATCAAATTCAAAAACTTCATATCTTTGATTTAATAATTCAAGATTATTTAAACTTTTAACGATTTTATTTTTATTTATTCCAAGAGTTGCTACGGTTGCGAAGGCAGCAAGAACATTGTAATGTAAATATAGCATTTGATAGCTTGTAGTAATTTTATATTTATCATTAATTGTTATTTCCTTTTCACTACGATTTGTTATTTCATAGTTTAGTTTTGGTCTTTTAAAATCACATTTTGGACAGTAATAATCTCCTACATTACCAAATTGAACATAGTTATAAACAAGTTTATGATTACATTTTGGACAATAAACCATATCTAGACAATTCGATTCTAAACTTTCATATGATTCATAATTTTTATTCATACCATAAAAGACTTTTTTACCCTTTTTACCACTAGCTAAAGTTGTAACAATTGGATCATCTCCATTAACTATTAGAGTTGCTTTTGTAGTAATAGCACTTTCAATAACATTATAAACTTTTTTATAATCTCCATGTCTTGGTGGTTGATCTCTTGTAATATTTGATAAAACAATATGAGTTGGTTTTATAACATCAAAGACTTGTTTTGTATATCTTTCATCAACTTCTAAAACAATTGCTTCTACTTTACTTTTTCCTGTTATGGTTGAGTTTTTAAGAAGTAATGAAATAGCACCATCAATTAGATTACTTCCTTTACTGTTATGAGCAACTTTTATATTATTATCACTTAATGTACGATATATCATATATGAAGTTGATGTTTTACCACTAGATCCTGTTACAGCAATAATTGTTTGTGGTAATTGAAATTTTTTTAATATATTTTTATCTAGTTTTCTAACAACTTGTCCTGGTAGTGATGTTCCTCTACCGAATAATTCTAATATAGATAATAATATTTTTCCTATTAATATTACGACTGTCTTCATAAATCTCACCTCAAAAAAATAGCTAGTTTTGTCGCTTTTAATCTTTTTTATTTAACAATGTGTTAGTATTTTAAAAGGTGATCTTATGGATATATATCTTTTAAAAAATTGTTTATGTGTTAAAACTGATTCTAATATAAATGAAGTTTATTTAGATAATTTAACAAATAAAATTATTAGTATAACATCTTCTTATAAACTACTAAATATTGTTATTGATATCAAAGATAAAAAACTTGAAAAAAAGCTTGTTAATAAAATTAAAAATTGTAATTCAATGTATAATATTAAAAAGCAAATTTTATGATTTTATAATATCATACATATAGTTAAAAAGCAATTAATAGCGTTTTATTTTTCTAGTTTTGTCGAATTGATAGTTTTTTATTTTTTTATTTGTTAGATTTAAAATAAAGAGGTGAATTATGAAAAATTACAATCACATAAACAGTATTTTTGATAGTATGATTGATGATGTAAAATATATTAAGGTGGCATCCTTTATAAGAAAAGTGAACGCTAAAAAAAATGTGCTTAAAATGTAAAAAAGTCAGAATTTTTAATTTCTGACTTTTATTTTTCTAAGTATAATTTTTCTCCTGGGTATAATTTTATATAGTAATAATCTTCTTTATCACAAGTAAAAATTAGTTTTTTTTCTGTCTCCTTAACTTCTTCTTTTTTATCTTCCTTTTTTTCTTCATCTACAACAGTTATCGGTGGTGTATTATCATTATTAACTTCTAATACTTTAATCCAATTTGCACCTTTTTTACTAGCTACAAAACCAGTTACTCCACGGCTTGTTGTTATTTTATACCATGTATATACTTGACTATCAACTTCATCTACGATGGTATAAACCTCACCATTATAAACATCTCCTATATCAGATGATATTTCACTAGCTTCACGTCTTATATTTATTTTATCTACTATTATTTGAATTTGGCGTTTACTTTTATCTAACGTATTACTTTGTTCTAAATAGGATGTTGTTATTTCTCCAGTAGCATAAGGACGAGGATTTAAATATGCTCCATTTTTATTAGTTACTTCTAGATGAACATGTGATCCATATGAACTATCACTTCGACTTTTATTTGATAAAACAAGTCCTGTATTACCTTGTTTTGCTATCACTGTATTACTATTTACAACATCTCCAACATTTACAAGTACACTATCTAGATGAGCAAATCTAAGAGTTATTTTTTCATTTCCTTGATAAGTTTCAATCCATATTTGATTACCACCTATTTCATTATAGTGCATACGTACTTGTTTTCCTGTTATTGATTTACAATTATAGTAATTACCATCTTTCCAAGCATTTTTATTATTTAGAAAATCATTATAATTAATACTATCTTCATGTGATTTAAAACGATTGATAACTTTTGTTACAACACCCGTCCCATTTATTTTAACTTCTGATAAGTGTGCACCTGCATAATCCTCTGCTGTTTTATGATTTGAAAAGCTATTTGTAATTACACGTTGACTTCCTAGATAAATCATGATGACCTCTTAATTTCATTTTTTTTATCTAAGGTAACTTTGTTACTGATTGATGATGGGGTATAATTTATAATTTTTTGATTTTTTAAAGCTTGATAAATACCAGATGCTCCAACAAAACTAAAGAAGCCAACCCATAAACTATCCTTTAGTGTTATGTTATAAAATGTCATTGCAAAAGGTATTCCTATTAAGAAGGAGAAAATAAGGTTTAAAAACCATACTTGCCAAGATTTATTAATAAAAGACAATACTTTAAATTTTTGAATTAATGCCATAAGTACGATACTAAAAGTAATACTTATAACTAGTAAATCTAAAAGTAATGTCGGAAAAAACTCTTCCATCTAATCACCTCCACATCCCTTCGTTAGTGGAATTTCAGATATATCATCAATCATATCTTCAATAATACCATTACCTCCTAAATTTTTGTACTCTTCATATAACTCAGTAATTATTTCTTTATCAAACAAAGACAGACATCCTATTTTTTTATATTCGTTATAACGTCTTATTATTTCACCTTTAAGTAATACTTTAACGCCATTTTTAGTTGAATTCATAACTTTATAATAATAATTTATCCTTTTACATAAAAAGGTTATAAAACTGATTACTAGTCCAAAACTAAATTCAATCCAATATTTCATAATAAATTCTAACATAATACCACCTACTATGTTATATGAACTTAGATTTATCTTGAACATTAAAAACTACTATATAAAGTTTATTTTGAATATAATTAAGTGTGGTGATTCATATGAAAAGGTTTGTTTTAATAATATTTGTTTTAATCCTATTTACTGGTTGTTTTAAAAAAAATAGTGAAAAAGAAATTACAACTATTATTGAAAATAATAAAAATATTTTAATTGGTATTAATTATCCTATAACTCAAAATAAAAAACTTGATTATATGATTAAAAAGGATATAGAAAACACTTATAATTCATTTAAAAACAAGTATGGTAATTTTTATTCTTTAAATGAAAAAGTTGAATTAAATATTGATTATGATTTTAATAAAATTAATAATTATTATATAATAGCAATTCATAATTATATTAATGATTCTAATCTGAAAGAAAAAAAAGAATACACAAATACTTATGTATATGATACTAAAAAAAATAAAAAGCTATCCTTAAATGATATTTTAGATAAAGATGATATAAAATATGTAAGTAAAATTAGTAAAAATAAATGTCATAGTAAAGCAAATAATTTTATTTTTGATCAAAATTATCTACACTTATATTCTTCTAATAACTGTAATTTTAAAATTCCATTTGAAGATTTAAATATAAAAATAGATATCTATCAAGAAACAATTAAAACTGTTAATACTAAAATTAAAGTACCGACTAAAATTTTTGATCCAAGTAAAAAATTTATAGCGCTTACTTTTGATGACGGACCTAGTATATATACTAAAAAAATTATTGATATTTTAAAAAAGAATAATTGTAATGCTACTTTTTTTGTTCTTGGTAATAAGGTTGAAATATATCAAGATGTATTAAAAGAGAGTTTAAAAAATGGAAATGAAATTGGTAATCACTCCTATAGTCATAAATGGTTAATAAAATTAAATAAAAATGAACTTGAAAAACAAATTTATAAAACACAGGAAATTATAAAAAAAACAACGGGTTATACCCCAACTTTACTTAGACCAACTTATGGTTCTGTTAATAATAATATTAAAAAGCTAACTGATTTTAAAATTACCCTTTGGAATGTTGATACTCTAGATTGGAAATATAAAAGTGTTAATCGTATTGTAAATAGAGCTGTTAAAAATCCTAAAGATGGTAATATTATTCTTATGCATGATATTCACGAAAGAACAGTTAAAGCTGTGGAAAAAATAATTCCTATGCTAAAAGAAGATGGTTATGACTTAGTAACTGTAAGTGAACTTAGAGATATTCAAGTTTTAAGAGATAAAATGAAAACGAATCAATGATTCGTTTTAAATACCTATAAGTTCTTTTAGGTTTTCCACATCCATTTTGGATATATTAATACTATCTCTATTATCTCCTTCAATTATTTTATCACTAAGTTTTTGTTTTTTATTTTGAAGTTCAACTATTTTTTCTTCGATTGTTCCTTTGGCTATTAGTTTAATAACTTCAACAACCTTTTTTTGACCTATTCGATGTGAACGATCAGTCGCTTGATTTTCTACTTGAGGATTCCACCAAGGATCTAAGTGAATTACAACATCCGCACTCGTTAAATTAAGACCCGTTCCTCCTGCTTTTAAAGATATTAAAAAGATATTTGTATCATCTTTATTAAATTTATTTACTAATTCTACTCTTTTATTGCTTTTAGTACTACCATCTAAATAGTAATAAGTAATATTATTTTCATCTAAAGTAGGAATTATTAATTTTAAAGCAGATGGATACTGTGAAAATAAAAGGATTTTATGTTCTTTTTTTACCTCATTTAATATTTCTATTAGTGTATCCAATTTACTACTTTTAATTTCGTTTTCAAATAAAAGTCTTGGATCTATACATATCTGTCGTAATTTTGTAAGTAATGATAAGATTAAAATACTAGATTTATTAACATTTCCATCTTTGATAAGTTTATCTAGCTCTTCTTTTGTTTTTTCAAGTTGCATCAAATATAATTTTTTTTGTTCATCATTTAATTCTACAATAATATTGTTTTCTATTTTATCTGGTAAGTCTTTTAAAACATCTTTCTTTTTTCTTCTTAAAATAAATGGTGTAATTAGTTTATTTAATCTATCTATTGAAGTATCATCATCAATATTATTTATTTTATATTCCTTTTTAAAACGATTTAGAGGTAGTAAAAAACCTGGCATAATAAAATCGAAAATACTCCAAAGTTCTAAAATAGAATTTTCTATTGGTGTTCCTGTTAAAGCAAATTTTGTTTTTGCTTTTATTTTTTTTACTGCTTCTGTCGTTTGCGAAAAAGCATTTTTTATATTTTGGGCCTCATCAATAATAAAGTTATCAAATTCATATTCTAAGTATTTTTCTATATCATTTCTAAGAAGGCCATAAGTAGTTATTAAAACATCATAATCGTTTATTTTTTCTAATAATTCATATCTTTCTATTTGATTTCCATTTATTATTAAGTATTTTAAATCTTGACCAAATTTATTAAATTCATTTTCCCAGTTATATATTAAAGAAGTTGGAACAACTATTAGTGTTTTTCCTCTATTTTGACTTATAAACTTAATAGTTTGAATTGATTTACCAAGTCCCATTTCATCAGCTAAAATGCCACCAAAACCACATTTTGAAATTATATTCATCCATTTGATACCTGTTATTTGATAGTCTCTTAATATTTTTAAATCTTCATTACTTAAATTAATATTGCTATTTCTATATTTTTCAAAGTTTTTTATTAGTTTGTCAAAATTATTATTTACTTGGATAAAATTATTTTTTTCATCTAACATATCATTTATATAAAGACTTTTATAAATAGGTATTTCAATTTGATCTTTTTCCAAGTCTTTATTTTTAATATTTAAATTATTAAATAAGCTATCTAAATTATCAAATTCTTCACTATCTAGTGAAATATAATCACCATTTTTTAAATGGTAATATTTTTTCTTTTCTCTATAACTATTTAGAACATTTGTTATTTCTTGTTTATCAATATTTTCAATATTAAAGTTATATGTTAAAACATTATCTTTACCTATTTTAAAGGTATTTGTTATATTTGCTTTTTTTATAACTTTTGTATTTTTAACTTTTTTAGAAATATATGTTTCATATTTAGAACTTATTTCATTTAAACCTTTTTCTAAAAACTCTATAATTCTATCATTTTCTAAATAATAATATTTTTTCTTAATATCTATACTAAATCCATATTTTGAAAGTTCACTAATATATTTAGTTTCTTCCTCTTTATCTCTTGTTATATATATACCATTAAAGTTATTAGTATTATCTATTATGTTTAAACTATAATTATTGTAATTCATTTTAATCATACAAAATAATCTGTTTTTATCATAATCAAAATAGTATTTTACTTTAAGTGGTTCAATTATAAATTTTTCTTTTAGCTTGTCTTCCATTTTTATATTTTGATCTAGTTTATTTAAAACTGGATAAACATAATTAGAAAAAGCACCTAATTCCTCATTTTTAAAAATCAATTCTTTTTTTCTATTCTCAGTAATAACTTTTAAAAGTTTTCTTTCTTGTTTATTTAAATAGTATAAATTATTATTACTTATAATATAACTATAATCACTAATAAAAGGTATTTGATCTAATAGATTTAAATCAACTTTTATACCATCACTTAATTCTTTAATAGAAATATCTACATTACCATCTAAAATTCCATCGAAAATATATACTAGATTATTATATTCGACTCTAAATTTTTTATTTTTTAAAAGTTTTAGGAAGCTTTTTAAACTTTTATTTGTAAGTTTTATCATAGATATATTTTCATAATAACTATAATATCCATATCTTGGAATTTGACTATCCATATAAATATTTAAAAATTCAATTATTTTAGCATCAACATCATTAAAATAATGAATTTTTGGATTATAAATAAAGTTTTTACCAAATTCTACATCACCATTTTTGGAATTATAAACTTCATAAAATTCTTTTATACATCTTTTTAAAGTATAAGTTTTTGTCTCCCCTATCTTTATTTGTAATTCATATTCATCATAATCTAGTCCTTTTAACGTAATTTCAAGTTTTAAAGGAATCTTAGTTGCTTTTTTAGGAATTAATTTTTCAAATAAAAGGTGATTAAATTCAGCATCGTAATCATGATTTAAGTTTTCTATTGCCTCTGTTACTAAATTGTTAGACATCAAATAAATTAGACAGATAGCAATATGCTTACAATTTTTTTCACCATCATTTTGACAATTACAAATAGTTTTATTTATATTGTTTTTTTTATCAATCATTATATTGATAGTATGATCTTCATATTTAAAATTAAAAACGATTTCTGAGTTTTTTTTATCATAACCAAGATATATTAATTTTTCTTGATCAAGTGATAAGGCCTCAATATAGTTTTTTATTCCAACTATTTCTGTTATATCTTCAATTCTTATAATTTTTTTCATACTATCACCCATCTTTATATTATACCATTAAAAAGCTACTTTTTTAATCTAAATTAGTAGCTTTTGTTATTAAATTTAAATATTTTTGTTGTTCTTTAGGATCGATTTTAGTAAGATTTTTTAATAAATATTCACTATCTTCTTTAGCTTTGAGCAAAATATTAAAATCTTGTTTTAAATCAGCCATTTTAAAAATCATGTCACCACTTTGTCTAAGTCCAAATATATCACCGCTTCCACGAAGTAAGAAATCCTCTTCACTAACTTTAAATCCATCATTTGTTTTAGTTAAAACGTTTAGTCTTTCTTTTTCATAGTTACTAATTAATATACAATATGATTGAAGATTATTTCTTCCTACTCTTCCTCTTAATTGATGAAGGGCGGAAAGACCGAAACGTTCAGCATCAAAAATAACCATCATTGTTGCATTTTTAACATCTACTCCTACTTCTATAACAGTCGTACTTATTAGAATATTGATCTTATTTTCTTTAAATTTTTGCATTACTTCTTCTTTTTCAGACGGTTTCATTTTTCCATGAAGGATATCAATATTACAAATTTTACCAAAAGCTTTATTAAATTTTTCTTCTAAATCATAGACATTTTTTAAATCAATTTTATCACTTTCTTCAATTAGGGGTGCGACTACATATATTTGATGTCTTTGTTTTAATTCATTATACATACTAGTTAAAACATCTTTTATTTCTTTTTCTGTTTTTAGAGTTGTTATAATTTGCTTTTTACCACTAGGTAGTGTCTTTATATTTGAGACATCCATATCTCCATATAAAGTTAGGGCATATGTTCTTGGAATTGGAGTTGCACTCATATATAAAATATCTGGAGTTGTTCCTTTATTTTTTAAATTACTTCTTTGATTTACACCAAAACGGTGTTGCTCATCTGTTATAACTAGGCCTAAATTTTTATATATAACATCATCCGTAAATAAAGCATGGGTTCCAATAATAAAATCAATTGTTCCATTTTTTAATTTTTCATAGATTTCTTTTTTTTCTTTGGTTTTTGTTTTTCCTGTTAACAGTGCTATATCAATATTATATTTTTTAAATAATTCCTTACTATTTTGATAATGTTGTTGGGCTAAAATTTCAGTTGGGGCCATTAAAGCACTTTGATATCCACCTAAATAATTGATATACATTGTAATAAAAGCCACAATTGTTTTTCCACTTCCAACATCACCTTGTAGAAGACGATTCATACGCATATCCTCAGTTAAATCTTTATAAATTTCTTCTACACTTTTTATTTGATCTCTTGTTAATTCAAAAGGTAAATCATCAATAAATTGTTCAACTTTATCGTATGATATATCTCTTTTTAATCCATGATCTATTTTTTTACTTTGTTTGAGGTAATTCATTTTAAGCATATATACAAATAATTCTTCATATTTAGTTCTTTTTATACTTTGTTTTAATTTTATTTCATCAACAGGATTATGTAGATGTCTAATTGCTTCTGACTTATTAAGAAGGTGATATTTTTGAGAGATAAAAGTTGGAATATAATCATCTATTTCATATCCTAGATTAACTGTACTATTTATATATTTTCTTATTTGTTTATTACTAAGTCCAAAGGTTGTGTGGTAAACAGGTTCTATTCTTTCTTTATCTATTTTTCCAAAATAAAGATCCGATACAACAATAATACTTTTAATTTTATCTATTTTTCCTACAACCGTTATTTCTGTTCCAATTGTCAATTTGTTTTTTAAAAAACCACGATTAAAGATAACGATATTAAATGTTTTAAATCCTGTATTTAATTTAAAGTTCATTTTATCCTTTTTTCCTTTAAAGTAGAAAATACTAGGAATAGATTCTATAATTCCATCTATGGTTATTTGTTCATTATTTTTTACTTCTTTTAAATTACTTCTTTTAATTATGTTATATCTAAAAGGATAAAAAGTTAATAATGACTTAATATCTTTTATTCCTAACTTATCTAACTTTTCACATGTTTTCATGCCTAGACCTTTAATTTGTGTTAGTTCCATCTTATCACCTTGCTCTGTTAATTAAATAATACACAACAAACAGTTGTTCGTCAACATTTTTTTTGAAACTTTTAAATTTTGAAAATATTTAATTAAATTTTAATTTTTTTTAAATAACGAAAAAAAAAGCTTGACTTTTCAAACTTTTCAGGTTAGTATATAAAGCACCAGTTCGGTAATCCGGATTGGTGCTAGTATCACACTAGCCAACCCCTTTTTATTCTTTTATGAAACTGTTCTCAGGGGGACAGTTTCCTTTTTTATTCTTTTATGGCTGTTCTCACACATCCGTAATACTATACTAACCTGAATAGATTATAACATATGAAAAAAAACATGAATACATGTTTTTTTATTATTTTTTAAAACTTTACACTATTTAACATCTCAAAAAATCTTTCTTTTTTGAATTTATTATTTGAGGAATCAAAAAATTCTATTTTATTTTTTGATTTTTTTATATTATATTTTTCTATTGTTCTTTTTAATTGCATACTTATACCATGTCCACCATCAAAAAAATTAGGATTATTTAAAACTTTATTTAATTGTTTTTTTATCAAAGGATAATGTGTACATCCTAAAACAACGTTATCAATTTTATTAAATTGTTTTAAATTATCATTTAAGTATTTTTCGATTTTTTCTTGATTATTTTCTTCAATCAGTTCAGCAAGTCCTACACAAGGATATAAAATTGTTTTATGGTTATCATAAAGCTTATATAAATCTTGAAATTTCTTGCTTTCTATTGTGGCTTTTGTTGCCATTACTAATGTTTTTCCATCATTGTTATAATCATGAATCATTTTGTATGCTGGTTCTGTCGCAATAAAAGAGATATTTTTATATTTTTCTCTTAATTTTTTTACACATACGGTACTTGCTGTATTACAAGCAATTACTATGATTTGACATCCTCTAGCAATTAAAGTTTCCACAATTCCAAAAACAATTGTTTCTATTTCTTTTTGTTTTTTATCTCCATATGGGTTATTTTTTGAATCACTATAATATAAATAGTGGTAATCAAAGTTTTCTTTTAAGATGGTTACTCCACCTATTCCTGAATCAAATATTCCTATCATTTTTACACCTTCAAAATTATATATATATTATACGCATATGACATATATTTTTCAACATTTTAGTTATACAAAAAAAGAAGTTTTAATCTTCTTTTTCACTTAGCATTTTATAATAATTAAATTTTAAAATTGCATTATTTTTATTATCTTCAAATAATAAATCAGCGTTCTCTTTATTTATCTTTTTTAAGTTTTTATATCTTTGTTGTTTTAATAAAAATTCATTATATAAATCAAAATCAACATTTTTGCTATCAAGAATTAATTTTTTATCCACAGGATTATATCTGAAAATTGGAAAATATCCACATTTGGTTGCTAAGGCTTGCATTTCTAAACTATTTGTCATTCCACCTTCTATACCATGAGATATACAAGGAGCATACGCAATAATTAATGATGGTCCCTTATATTCTTCAGCTTCTTTCATAGCTTTTATAACTTGATTCATATTAGCACCTAAATTTATTTGAGCTACATAAACATCTGGATATGACATAGCTATACGTGCTAAATCTTTACTGTTATTTTTCTTACCACTAGTTGCAAATGAGGCAATAGATCCTTTAGGACTAGCTTTTGATGCCTGCCCTCCTGTGTTTGAGTATACCTCCGTATTAAGGACTAGGATATTAACGTTATCATTACTTGCTAAGATGTGGTCTATACCACTAAATCCTATATCATAAGCCCATCCATCTCCACCAATAATCCAAGTACTTTTTTTAATTAAGTAGTCTTTTATTTTCTTTAATTCTTCTGGAATGTCATTAGTTAAATTATCATACACATACTTAGTTGTTTTATAATCATCCATATTATTTAACCACATTTCAAACAATTCTTTATTTGGATTATTTAAATTACTGTGGATTATTTTTTTGATTCTATTTTTCATGGTTTTATCTGCCATATACATTCCATATCCATATTCAGCATTATCTTCAAATAAAGATGATGCCCAGGGTAGATTGTAAGGTAGATTTGGAATACTTCCTCCATAAATAGATGAACATCCGGTAGCGTTAGCAATAATCATTTCATTTCCAAATAATTGGGTTAGAATTTTGATATAAGCTGGTTGTCCGCATCCAAGACAGGCTCCTGGGTATTTTATTTTTGGTTTTTTAAATTGGCTAGTCATAATACTATTTTTAGATTCTATTTCTTTATCTTTAATGTTTTCTAACAAGTAATCAGCTATTTTTTGTTCTTCGGATTGGTTTAAAATATCTTCCATAATTAAGGCTTTACTATTTCTTAATCCTGGACATGTATTTACACATAATCCACATCCTGTACAGTTTTTAATTGAAATACCAATTATAAAGTAATAATCTTGAAGATTTTTATCCAATGGTTTTATACATCTTTCTTTTATTTTTGATGGCATTAATTGATATTCTTCTTCGTCTACTAGGTATGTTCTGATTACACTATGTGGACATACAAAGGAACAACGATTACAACGAATACAATTACTATTTAGCCACTTTGGAACAAATTCACTTATTGCACTTTTGTTTAGGTTTGTTTCATTGAAAGTTCCATCTTGATGTTCTAGGAAGGCTGATGTTGGTAATTCATTTCCTTTTCTTTGTCCAATCATTTCATACAATCCTATTTTTTCTTGGGCTTGTTTTATTTCGTTATTTAGTTTTATTTCTTTAATATATTTAGTTGCTGCTTCTATTGCTTGGTAGTTACTTTCAACTACTTTTTCGCCTTTTTTACTAAATTTATTTTTAATATATTCTTTTAGTTTTTCTTGTGCTTTATCAAAATCAATTAGGTGTATTAGTTTTAATATAGCGTTTTCCATAATCATACTTATTTTGTTATTAAGTCCTGATTCATGAGCTATTAAGTAGGCATTAATGGTATATATTTTAATTTTTTTATCAAGTAAATCTTTTTTATTTTGACTACTCATTAGTTCGTTTATTTCTTCTTCATTTCGAACGGTATTAATAATACAAATTCCATTTTCACAAATATTATTAAACATATCAAAATCAGAAAGATAGCTATCTTTTGATACGACAACTACACTAGGGTTTTCAACATAGTATGGTTTTCTTATAATATCATCTTTAAAACGAAGATGACTAACTGTTACCCCACCTGATTTTTTAGAATCATATTCAAAGTATCCC